>ERZ1370068.11377-contig-9996_pt1 | contig 49311 bp, 81 predicted proteins | sample MGYA00561227_ERZ1370068 | MGnify/ENA primary metagenome ERZ1370068 (study PRJEB38410, sample SAMEA6850437) | metagenome | study: Metagenomic assessment of the ecological functions of the soil: analysis of the soil microbiota associated with the... | reverse complement strand
CTTACGCATGCTTCGACATCGTCGTGGCGGATCGAGTTGCTCCAGCACGTTCTCGCTGTCGGCCATCTGCGGCACAGCTTTCGGAGAGACGAAGCTTACGGCATCAATGTGCTTGAACCCTGCCGTCGATCAAGCGCGCGCAAGATACCGCGCCTTCACGTCCGTCGGGATTATCTCTCTTGAGACCCCGCCACGCATCGCGGGGGCATTCGATCAGCTTTACGGTCATCGTTAGGCATCGCTGAGATACTTCGGTAACTAAGTGTCTGCGGCTGCATAGCGGACGATCTCCACCTCGCCTTTTACGCCATTTATTGAAAAATTTTTCGCGCGTTCGAAGAAACTTTTTACGCATCGGCGTGTTTTCGTCGCCGCACAGTGCAGCGAATTCCTCGAGCTTCTGGCGTTGTTCGGCATTCAGGCGCGATCGGCACCTCGACGATCACGCGCGCGAGCAAATCGCCGCGGTCGCGCCCGTTGACGTCGACGATTCCTTTGCCGCGCAGCTTGAACATCTGTCCGCTTTGCGTGCCGGCCGGCACTTTCAGATGCGCTTTGCCTTCGAGCGTCGGCACGTCGACCTCGCCGCCCAACGCCGCGACCGAAAACGGAATCGGCACTTCGCAATAAAGATTGTCGTCCTCGCGCTGGAAGATTTTGTGTTCCTTGATGTGAATGACGACGTAAAGATCGCCTTGCGGACCGCCGCGAATACCGGCCTCGCCGTTGCGCGAGGAACGCAGCCGCGAGCCCTCGCTGATTCCAGCCGGAATTTTCAATTTAATGCGGCTCAGTTTTTCCACGCGTCCTTCGCCGTGGCATTGCCGGCACGGTTTCTCGATGATCTGGCCGGCGCCGCGACAGCGCGGACAGGTTTGCGAAACCTGAAAAAATCCGCGCGAGCTGATCACCTGACCGCGACCGCCGCAGGTCGGGACAATTAATCGCTGCGCGAACCGGGCTCAGCGCCGCTGCCCTGACATTTATCGCAGGTGTCGAGCTTCGCGATTTCAATTTCTTTTCGACGCCGAAAGCCGCCTCCTCGAGCGTGATCTGCATGTCGTAACGCAAATCGGAACCACGTTGTCGATCTTCGCGCGCGCGTGCCGCCGCCGCCGAAGAACGTCTCGAAAATTCCGCCGCCGATTCCGCCGCCGCCAAAGACTTCGCGGAAAATATCGAACGGATCGTGAAAACCGCCGCCGCCGAAACCGGCACCTCCTGGGCAAAGGCGGCGTGACCGAAGCGATCGTAGGCCGCGCGTTTATCCGGATCCATGAGGACATCGTAGGCTTCGCCGAGCTCCTTGAACTTTTCCTCGGCGTGCGGGTCGTCCGGGATTTTTGTCCGGATGAAATTTGACCGCGAGCTTGCGATAGGCGCGCTTGATCTCCTCCTCGGAGACGTTTCGCTCCACGCCGAGAACTTCGTAATAATCGCGTTTCGTCGTGGCCATTTTCGTAAATCGTGATGCGTACGCATGTGACTCAGTGACTCGATCGGCACTGCAGGACTAACATGATCGACTCACTCGATCAGCGTGTCACGAGTCGATACACTTGCATTACTTTGCCGGGCCGCTGGAAACGACCACGCTCGAGGGCCGCAGCAAGCGGTCCTTGAAACGATAACCGCGGCGGGTCTGGCGGATGACGGTTCCTTCCGGAAACTCTCGCTCGGTTCATGCGCAATCGCTTCGTGCAGGTTTGGATCGAATTTCTTGCCTACTGCTTCGATTGGCTGCAATCCGTTTTCGGCCAGGAAATCGTTGAGTTGTTTCAGGACGAGGTCATTCCGGAATAAATCGGAGACTGTTCGCCTTCGCCTCGCGCGGCTTCGAGACCGAGCTCGAAATTATCGACAATCGCCACGAGCCGCTCGAGCAACGAGCTGTTCGCGTATTTGATCGCGTCTTCCTTTTCGCGCGCAGCGCGCTTTTTGTAATTCTCGAAATCGGCCTGGCTGCGCAGCGCGAGATCGCGAAACCGGTCGAGGTCGGCTTGCAAACCGGCCATCGGATCTTCTGCTTCGCTTCGTTCCGCCTGGATCGCGGCCGCTGCCGGATGAAGATGTCGATCTTGCCGCGATGTCGGATTTGATCCGTCTGCTTCGCGTTGTTCGGTCACAGGAATCTTTTTCATGTTTTGCGGATGGCAATCAAAGTGATGTCGTCGTTTTGGGGATGCGAACCGGTAAAATTACGCACGTCATCGATGACTCGCTTTACAATCGCCGTGCGCCCATCGGTCGCGCTGGCGCGAACCGATTGGATCGTGCGTTCAAGGCCGAATTCGTCTCCTTCGGTATCGAGCGCTTCCGTCACGCCGTCGGTGTAGAGAACGAGGCAATCATCGCGCTCGAGCGGGACGGCGAAATCGTCGGTAAGCCTATCGAACACGTTTCCGCTGTCAATTCCGACGACCATTCCCGGCGATTTTATCGGCGTAACGGTTTGCGACTGCTGTTTGTAGAGCAACGGCGCGTCGTGCCCGGCGCGCGCGAGGCGTGACGCCATTGCGCGCATGATCGAGAATGAGATAGGCCATGCTGATAAACATGTCTTCCTTGATGTCGGGATAAAGTTGCCGGTTTACCTTTTGCAAAACATCGGCCGGCGAAGGATTCCGCGCCGCCTCGGCTGCGCAAAACGCTGCGGCAAATCGCCATGATGAGCGACGCGGGAACGCCTTTGCCGGAAACATCGGCGATGGCGACGCCGAGCCGTTCGTCATCGACATTGAATGTAATCGAAATAATCGCCGCTCACCTGGCGGGCAGGCACGTTGATGCCGCTGATCTCGAAATCCGTTGATGGCCGGCGCTTCGGCCGGAAGCAAGAATACGCTGAATGTCGCGCGCGATCTCGAGGTCGTGATCGAGTCGCTTCTTTTCGTTCGCCATCGAATAGATGATGGCGTTGTAGAGCGCAAAGGCGGACTGCTCGGCGATCGATTTGAAGACGACGAAATCGCCTTTGCGAAAACGGCGCGCCCATTGGGCCATTGGCGAGCGCGAGCACACCCAGGTCTTGTTTTCCGTAGAGAAGCGGTGCGACCATGACCGAAGCAGCGCCAAAAGCACTGTCGCGCAATTTCGCCAACTCCGGCGCTTCGGAGAATTCGTTCAAACAAACGGACTGTCCTGTTTGCCAGACGCGCCCGATCATCCCCTCACCCGGAGCGATCGAGTGCAGCCGCAGATAACTCTCGAGCGCGATCGGGTCGCGGCCGCTTGCTGCAAAATGTCCGGCGGAACATCGACCAGCGGTGGGCAGCCTTTGGAAATGAACGCTGGCGTGAGCTTTCCGCCCGTGCGATCGGTCAGATAAAGCGCGCCGCCGTGTGCGTCGAGAATGCGCGTCGCGCCCTTCGACGATCAGCCGGTGCAGATCATGTCGGCCGAATGGTTTCGCTGAAAGCTTCGCCGAGCCCGTGCAGGAAATCGAAAACAAGCGTTTCCTCGACCTGAATTTCCTCGTGAGAGCGTTCCAGCGCTCGAATCCGCCGCGCTCTGGCAGTAGGCGGTAAAAATCCACCCGGCCACAGACGCGCAGAAGCAGTCCGAAGAGAAGAATCGGCCACATGATGCAGGGGCCAGCTTACTTCGAAGGCGTCTCGTGATGAAGGTCTTGTTTTAGATAATCGAGAACGTCTCTTGAACCGGAAGAGATTTTCCGGCGCCGCCTCGCAAAGAGCTTCGTGCGCCTCCAGCATCGTTTGCGCTTGCTCCTGTTTTTTGCCTCTGGCGACTCGCCGTCGGGATGGCTGCTCGAGCGCCTCGCATTCAGGCGCGGTCGTACCGTTCGGCATGAATGTCTGAAGATCTGATCAAGCCCAAGCCCGGAGAGAAGTTCGCGGCTGCGATTGCCGCAGTGAACGACGTGAAGATGACCGCGGCCGAGTTCCTTCAAGCGCAGCGCCACGCTGGCCATCGTGCCCATGAAACGTGGAATCCATCATCGCGCAATCTGCCAGATCAATCACAAATTCGCGATAACCGCGGTCCAACATCTCGCGAGCGAACTCCTTCAGGTTCCCGCTGTTCAGGAAACTGCCCTTGCCCTCCACTCTCACCCATACGGCTGGACCGTTTACCCCTACTTGAATCGATGACTCCACGTTTACTCAATAAATGATACAAGATCGACACGCACGCTGTCAAACGCTGGTCAAGACTTCCATGCAGATCGAACCTGGGAACTCGAAAGCTACCTCTGAAAGCGCGGCCGGTCACGCTTACTCCCACATGTAGGAGCGGTTCTCCGCCACAATCCGGCCGTTTTCGATCAACAAGCAGCGCCAGGCAATCACCCGCCCGTCGTCAAAGTAATCGTCGCCGATGACTTTGAATTCCGTCTTATGACTGCCGTGGACGTTGCGATATGAAATCTCCTGCGCCTGGACGTGGGCGTGCAACTTCTCCTGCCGATACTCGAGGCGCACGGTGAGATCGGCCGGCCGTTTGGCGCGCCAAAAGAAATCGAAGTAATCGCCGAAACGCTGGCGCTGATCGAGCTGCGTCACGGCGCCGAAAAGCCGGTATTGCCGCTCAAACGTGATCGAGGCGTCCTGGAGCGTCAGCCGTTTTCTGAGCTGGCGCTGCATTGCCGAGAGCTCCTCGGTTTAGGTTGACTCGTCGTCTGTCGGCGCCTAGCGTGCTCGCTGTCGGGCGCTTTCTCACTCAAGAAATAAAGTTTCGTCTTTCGAAACTCGAAATCTTTGCTCAACGCGACCGGGAGCGGCGTCACTTTTTCGAGCAATCCTGGGTTCTTCGACGGCGCCAACGCGAAAGCGCTCAGGCCAAAAGATCAAACCGAACAGTCGCGGCGGCAAACCTCATTGACTCAATGAAACCGGTTCTGACGCGGCTGTCAATGCTGCAGCTGTCAATCCAGTATCGTCGTCGCAGAGATCCGGGGACTTGAACTGAGCATGCCAGACAGCTGGCCGATGTGCCTGACTAAACCATTTGTCCCTCTAAGATTCGCGCATAAATTCCGGTGATCGATGTTCGTTATGACCGCGGTGTTTATTTGCCGCAGCAGGATTTGTGGCTCGACCCCTGGGACGCGAAGCGCTTCGCCTTTGTCTCGCACGCGCACAGCGATCACATCGCGCCGCATGACGAGATCATTCTCTCCGAGCGCACGGCGCGTTTGATGCAGGCTCGACTGCCGGGCACACGGACAGAGCATGTGCTGCCGTTCGGTGAACGGCGAACGGTGCACGATGTCGATCTCATGCTGTTGCCGGCCGGTCACATCTTTGGCTCGGCGCAATTCTTCCTTTCAGCCAGGAAGATACGCTGCTTTACACCGGCGATTTCAAACTGCGTCCGGGGAAATCCGCCGAAGCAGCGGAATGGCGGCAGGCCGACACACTCATCATGGAAACGACCTTCGGCTTGCCGCGCTACCGATTTCCGCCAACCGAGCAGGTAATCGATCAGATCGTCGCTTTTTGCCGCGAAACAATCGAGGAAGGCGAAGTGCCCGTGCTGCTCGGTTACTCGTTAGGCAAAGCGCAGGAAATTCTCGTGCTCGCTCGATGGCGCCGGGCTGACACCGATGCTGCACGGCTCTGTTTATCAGATGACGCGCATTTACGAGCAGTTCGGCCAATCGTTTTGCAAATACGTCCGCTACAACGCGAACGACGTTGCCGGAAAAGTTCTCGATCTGCCCGCCGAGCGCAAATCGATCGCGCATGCTGGAAAAATTCCACGTAAACGCGTCGCGATGATCAGCGGCTGGGCGGTCGATCCGAATGCAGTTTATCGCTATCAGGTTGACGCCGCGTTTCCGCTCTCGGATCACGCTGATTACAACGACCTGATTCGCTATGTCGATCTTGTGCAGCCCAAACGCGTGTTTACTCTTCACGGTTTCGCAGCCGAATTCGCGCGCGACCTGCGAGATCGCGGCGTCGAGGCGTGGGCGCTCACGCGAAGAAAATCAAATGGAGTTCGCGCTGCCGAAAGAAACTATAGTGACAGGCGTATCGCCATCTCAGCAGAGTCGGGTCGAGCCGGCAGCCAGAAAATACGACAATCGCACATCGATTCAGAATTTCGTGCAGTTTGCTGAAGTCGGTGAAGCGATCGCCGCTACGCCGGCGAAGCTCGAGAAGATTCGGCTCCTCGCAGATTATTTACGCACGCTCAATCGGGATCAACTTCCGATTGCGACGACTTATTTTACCGGAAGAGCTTTTGCCCAGAGCGATCTCCGCACATTGCAAGTGGGATGGATCGATCATTTATCGCGCAATCATGGGCGCGGCGAAATTGAGCGATGCCGGAATTTCGCCGCATTGCCGCACAGCCACGGCGACGCCGGCAAAACTGCGTTCGAAGCGCTCGACGATCGGACAAAGCCCGAACCATTCAGTCTCGTGCAATCGCGCGATTTCTTCGAAAGCGTTACATAAAACGCGCGGTCCGATTGCGAAAACCGAATTATTGCAATCATGCCTGGCCAGACTTTCCGCGCGTGAAGGCCAATATGTGGTCAAGATTCTCACGGGAGACTTGCGCATCGGTTTGCGCGAGGGACTTCGTGGAAGAAGCAATCGCCCGCGCGTTCGACGGAGCCGCTGGATCAGGTCAAGGAGGCGAACATGCTGCTGGGCGATATCGGCGCAACCGCAGCGCTTCGCTTCCGCAAAAGCAATTGGATCGTGCGGAGTTGTCGATCTTTCGTCCGATCAAGTGCATGCTTGCGACTCCTGAGCCAACGGCAGAAGCAGTCTGGGAACGGTTTGTTCAGAGGCTCGACACTCTGACGCCGGCTGAGGTCGACGACCGTAGTTTATGTCGAGGATAAATTTGATGGTATTCGCGCGCAGCTTCATCGCAGTGCGCAGCGCGTCGAAATTTTTCGCGCGATTTACGGCGCATCACCGATCAATTTCCGGAACTGGCGGAGCAAGCGCGGAAGTTCGAGCAGGAGTTGATTGTCGATGGCGAGATTGTCGCCTTCGACGAAGGTCGCGAAGCTCACGTTCTTCGATTTGCAGAAACGGCTCGGCCGTAAGAGCGACAGCGCGGATCTGTTCGAGGGCGCCGCGGCAGATGTTCCGGTCGCGTTTATTATCTTTGATCTTCTTTGGCTTGACGGTCGCTCGTTGTTGAAAACGCCGCTGCGCGAGCGGCGCGAACGGCTCGGCGAGACTGCGATTGCCGCGGCAGTTTCAGAGGGCGGAAGTACTTCCCGCACGTTCCGCTGCCGAGATCGAGCAAATCTTCCAGCAGGCACGCCGCCGCTTGAACGAAGGCCTGATGATCAAAGATCCGGAAAGTTTTTATTCACCCGGGCGGCGCGGCATGTTCTGGTTCAAACTAAAGAAGGAGCTGGCCACGCTCGATGTCGTGGTCGTCGCCGCGGAACTTGGCCACGGCAAGCGCAACAACGTGCTGAGCGATTATACATTTGCCGTGCGCGACGAAACGAGCGGCGAACTCTTGCCGATCGGCAAAGCCTACAGCGGATTGACCGATGCGGAGATCGCCGAGCTAACCGAGCATTTCAAACAAAATACAATTGTCGATCATGGCCGTTATCGCGAGGTGAAACCGGACATCGTGCTCGAGGTCGCGTTCAATTCAATTCAGCCGAGCACGCGCGCATGCAAGTGGACTCGCGCTGCGTTTTCCGCGAATCAAAGCGATCCGGCGCGACAAAAACGTCGATGCCATCGACGCTCACGCCTGCATACGCCCGCGAGCTCGCCGCGGCAACGTGAACGAATCCGACTCAGTCGATCGAGGCCACAGCGCTGTGGCCGAACTTCCCTGCTACCGCGCGGATTCGGTGGGTGACGGCGAGGCCGTTCTCGGGGGCAAAAGATCCTTTCACAGCCATCCATGGACCACGATCGTCTTTCGATTGTTCGAGACGAAGCGACTGAAAATGAATTGCTAATCGCGCGAAACTCAAGGCGTTGCCGATGAGGGCGAAGTTGGCGGTGTGACCGTAACCGTTTCGACTTGGTCATCGGCGCCAACGCTGAGATGTTAGCGTAAATCGCCAGCGACGCCATGGACAGAACGATCACAAACATGAGCACGACATGCGCTCTTGGGAACTCGCGACGATAGCGGCTTTTCGCGAAGCGGCTGCAACGAATTCACGCGAAAATATCGATGTCGATCTTGCGCGCGCAAATGCGGATTAATCCATGCGCAACGCGGCGATCGCGTCCATTACGCGCTGGCTTAGTCGCACGTAGACGATCCTTTCGCTGGCGATTCGAGCTCGATAGGCGTAAAAAAATTGGCTCTCCAACCACGATGGTGATTGGGACAAAGTGCAAACCACCGCCGCCACGCGGTAAAGCTTCGATGTGCCCCAAAGATCCGCATTGGCACGACCGGGAGCGAGCGTCTTTGCGATCACAAGTCCCAGCCCAGGCTGAGCGGGCTGCAAATTGCCGTCGAGCGTCCGCGAGCCTTCCGGAAAAACCAGCGCTGCGTTTCCGGACTTCAGGACACGAATCAATGCCTTAAGCGCGCTGCGGTCGATCCCTTCCTGATTAACCGGGATAACGTTCAGCTTCGGCAAAAGCCAGCCGAGCAACGGCACTTCCATCAACGTCCGTCGCGCCAGAAAGTAGATCGCGCGATCGCATGCAGTGCCGGCGAGTGGCGGATCGAGATAACTCTGGTGATTCATCGCCAGAATCACCGGACCGGTTTGAATCATACGCTCCTGATGAATTATCCGAAGCCGAAAAAATAGCCGGCCGATCAAGCGCGAAAGATGGTAGCCGATCCAGTAGTAGGGATTCATGGTTTCGCCGTATAGCGGCAAAGCGTCAAAGCGCCAGCCCTTTGAGCTTCAGTTGCTCGATGATTTTCGCCGACGACCTGCTCCGATCGTGAGATGCGACGTATCGATGACATAGCGCGTCGTCGCGCGACGATCGAGCGGCGAAGCAAGCGCGCGAAGAATCGGCACGATCGCGCGCGGCGATTTCGTCACGCTGCCCTTGCGCGAGCGCGGCGCTGAGGCGCACGTCGGGCGACGCATCGATGTAAAATTTGTAGGGCGTGTCTGGAAAAACCACCGAGCCAATGTCGCGGCCTTCGACAACCAGCGTCGTGACTGCGCGCGTAATCGCGCATTTTCCGAACGACAATTTCGCGGACTCGCGGGAACGCTGCTGACGCGGGAAACATTTTCGTTCACGCGATCGTCGTGCAAGCAATCCGTCGGATCGACGTTGTCGATCGAAGATGCGCGACTCGTTATTCTCAAGATCGGCAAGCGATCTGACGGACTCGAGCAGCTTGCGCGACGCGCGCGTGTCGCCAGGATCGATCCTGTGTTGAAGAATGTGCCAGGTGATCGCGCGATAAATCGCGCCCGAATTCACGTAGGCGAAACCCGAGTCGCCGCGCAAGCTCTCGCGCGACGCTGCTTTTCCCAGAGGCGGCCGGGCCATCAATAGCGACAACGCGATGGAGATCTTTCCGCATGTCTGAAATTAGTGTGTCGCGAAGATGCAGAGCCAGCTCGCAGGAGACACTGCGGGCAAACGCATGTCTTGCCGATCATGCTTCCTCGACCGGCGCAGGAGTCAGAGCGAACCGATGACTGGCGTGCTTATCTGCATCCGTTTCGGATTGCGTGAACTCTTCGAGAACGGTTTCGAAACCCGGATAAGATTCGCGAATGCAGTCGGCATCCTGAATAATTGTTTCGCCGTCGGCAAAGAGACCCGCAATGGCAAAGCGCCATCGCGACGCGATGATCGCCGAAACTCGCTACGCGCGCCCCGTGCAACGGCAGCCGGCCCATGAATTTCGAGGCCATCATTCATTTCGGTGACTTGCGCGCCCATGGCGCGCAAATTGTGCGCGATCGCGGCAATGCGATCGGCTTTCCTTGACGCGCAACTCCTGCGCATGGCGAATGATCGTCGTGCCATTTGCCAGGCGCCTGCGACTGCCAGTATCGGCAATTCGTCAATGAGCTGCGGCACTTCTCTGCCCTGAATGACGGTGCCTTTGAGCGGGACACCTGTGATCTCGACGATTCCGCGCGGCTCAAGCTGATCGACATCCTCGACGGCTTCTCGCACTTGCGCGCCCATTCGCAGCAAAACGCCGAGCAACGCCGTTCGGGTATCGTTTAAACCAATATCGCGCACGAGCAGATGGCCTCCGCGGTTGTGCCGCAGCGGCGACCAACCAAAAAGCTGCGGAAGAAATGTCGCCCGGAATACGTAAAGTCGCGTGACTCCGGAACCTGATCACCGAAGACAGCTGATCGCTGCCGTCGCCATCTTTGGCCGTGCGCACGAGAAAATAATTCAGCATCAGTTCAGTATGATTTCGCGTGATTGACGGCTCCTCGACAGTGGTCTTGCCTTTGGCAAAAAGACCCGCCAGAAGCAGCGCAGCCTGTTACCTGCGCGCTCGCAATCGGCGAGCCGATAGTGAATTCCGCGCAAGGAGCCGCCACGGATGCGGGAGTGGCGGCGTCTCGTTCCGGACCCTTCGGCGAGAATGTTCGCGCCCATCTTACGAAGCGGTGCGATCACGCGGTCCATCGGACGTCGGGAGAGCCCTGCATCCCCGACGAGGCGGCTCTCAAACGTCTGATCCGGCGAGCAGGCCGGCGAGAAGCCGCATCGTCGTTCCGGAATTTCCGCAATCAGATTGTCTCTTTTGGGCGGCGTGAGGACACGCTTTTTCCCATGGACGATCAGCGTGTCCGGCGCAGGTTGTTCGATCTGAACACCTAGAGCGCGCATTGCGTTGACAGTGTGCATGCAATCTTCGCTCGGGAGAAACCCATGCAGAGTGCACACGCACCATTGACAAAGCCGCAATGATTACCGCGCGATGCGAAATGCTTTTATCACCCGGAACGGTGATTTCGATGTCAATTCGAGGGGCCGTCGTTTGATCCGTAATTCCATAGACGAATTACTGAAATTTTTGCCGGAGCGATGCGCCTCTTATCGGCGCAAGACCAGCATCGGATATAAGATGGAGTTGTCCAGCGTCCTCTCCCGGAGGCAAATCCAAAGGATTTTCGCGTCAACTCTTGCAGCGCGCGGGTCGCATAAGTTGCCGCAATTACGGGACGAGAAAAATTTTGTCCGTGTAGGGATCCTTCACTTCCGTTCCTGGAGGAAATCCTTCCACGTCAACGTATTTGCCGGCGAAAAAGGACTTTCCACCGAGATGAGGTTTGCCTGGGAACAGGAATTCCGTACGGATAATCTCCCTTCGCTACTTTCGTCGGCGCAGCCGTTGGAACTGGTGAAGCCGCACCTCCTCCGCGGGCACCTTGAGGCTGAACAGGTCCATTCGGATTGAACGGCTGCTGCTGAGGCGGATATTCCTCGGTCTGGGTTGGCGGGTAATTCGCGACGCGATGACGGGCATGCTGCGGCGGCGGCTCTTCACTGCATGAGGCAATAAAGAAGGCGGTGAGCAAGGCAAGCGACAGTGAGAATTTCATAAACTGGGAATGCTGCGCAAAACGTATCTGCATCCAAACTCGTTGCCAATCACTAAATCGTTTTCCGAGAGTTCGCCGACGACGCAATATACTCGCCAAGTAATTTGAACAGTTCTGTCTGGTCCCCTCGCCAGAGCTTCCGTCACAGCTCATCAAATCCTGAAGTTCCGATACTCTGGCAAAGACCGACTGGAATACAATGGCGGACCGCTTTTCATCCGAATCCAAAGAAGAGATGTCGAAGAACTCCCGCGCACAGATTTTAGTCGTGGATGATGACGCCGTGAGTCGCAAAATCCTGGCGCAACTGCTGGCGTCCGCCGGTTACGAGTGCACTGAGTCTGATGATGGGACTGAGGCATTAGGAACTTGTGCACGCCAAGCAGCCTTCGCTTCTTCTTCTCGACTTCGATATGCCCGGGGCTAAACGGCACCGAGGTGCTGAAACGCCTTCGGCTCTGATAGCAGATCCAGCAGTCGCGCAAATTCCCGCGATCATGCTGACGGGACACGGCAGCGAAGAAAGCGAAGTGCGTTGCTTGCAAGCCGGTGCCGACGATTTTGTGACCAAGCCGATCAACGCTGCGGTGTTGCGGGCGCGAATTGAGACTCAACTTCGGCTGCGCTCGATGCGGCGCCAATTACAGCGGCAAAATGACGAGCTCGAAGAATGGCGCCGCAATCTGGAGCGCGATCTCGCTGCCGCGCGCTTGACGCAGCAATCTCTCATTCCACAAAAGCCGCCCACCACTGCCGGGATGGGAAGTCGCCACCTGTTATCGGCCTGTCATCCAAGTAGGCGGCGATATCTACGGCTGGCTGCGCATGAAAGATGGCCGGATGTTGTTTTGGATTGCCGATGGCACCGGCCACGGCGCCGCTGCCGCGCTGCTTACCACCCTGGCGAAACTTCTTTTCATCATGGCAGCGTCGAACACGATGACCCAGCCACGGTAATGGAAGCAGTGAACAATGATTTTCGCAGCATTTTTGGCGCGCGCTCTCTTTATGACCGCTATGTGCGTCGCGGTCGATCCGGCGACCGGACGCGCGAGCGTCGTGGGTGCAGGTCATCCTCCGCTCCTGATCGCGCGACCACAGCGGCGGCACCGAATCGATCGCATCGATCGCGCCTCCGTTGGGTTTGATCGAACACCCTGAATTTACGGAAACGATTGTCGATCTTGACCTGGGCGACGCTTTTCTCCTTTATACGGACGGTTTATTCGGTGCGGCAAAAGGCGAACGAGCTGCGCCTAACTCCAGAGCGCCTGGCGAGAATGCTCGATCACTCCGCGCCGAGTGCCGAGGCGCTGCTCAGAGGCATATTAAATCAAGCGGCGCCAGACAACGGCAAAGATGCTTTGCCGGACGATATGGCGGCGTTGGCCGTCCGCCGAGCGGCCTAGCAAGATATTTTTCGTTTCGTCAAAATTAGTATTGCTCTCTTGCGAGCGAAACGTTAATCAGCCTCCATGCCGAAAACCAAAAAGAAACCTTCCAAACGCAAACCGAATCCCGCCTTCATGAGACCGGTCCAACCTGACGATAAGCTTTCTGCCATCGTCGGGTCGCACGCCGCTACCACGTTCCGAGCTTACGAAGAAGCTTTGGAACTACATCAAGAAGCACGGTTGTCAGGACAAAAAGAAAAGAACCATGATCAACGCGGACGACCCACTCAGGCCGGTATTTAACGGCAAGAGCCAGGTGAGCATGTTCGAGATGACCAAGCTCGTCTCGGGGCATCTGCGCTAGATCTCACAATCCGTTGGTAGCCCGGCGCTCCACGCCGGGCTATTTCTGACAAACGTGAGGAATAATTCCCGCAGCGGACGGTTCGCTTTGCCGTCCCTTGCGTCGAGCCATCGTCTGGTCGAAGATAGCGATGTGAAGAACCATCGTTTGATTCTTCTCGCTGCCACAGTCTGTATTTTCTACTTAGTCCGCGCCAGTGCGCCCAGCGCCGAGTCCGGCTGGCTCAACGATTACAAAAAGAGCGCAGCAGGAGAGCCAAGGCGAGCAACAAGTTTCTGCTGCTCGATTTCACCGGCTCGGACTGGTGCGGTTGGTGCAGAGATTGGACAAGGAGATTCTTTCGCAATCGCAGTTTGAAAATTACGCGCGCGAGAATCTTGTGCTGCTGGAAGTGGACTTCCCGCGCGCGAAGCCGCAAAACGCCGAGCTAAGAAAGCAGAATCAAGAACTGGCGCAGCAACACCAGGTTGAAGGATTTCCCACAATCGTCGTGCTCAATGGCGACGGGCAGAAGCTTTGGCAGTTCGACGGCTACTTCCCGACGGTGCTGCGGCAGCATTCATCGCGCAGCTAGCAGAAATTGCGCAAAGGCTGAGCGCGCGTTCATTTTGTGTGCAACGCAGAAGTCCGCTGTTATTTTCACTCAAGCTCTTGACGTCCGCGACGCGTCTTGCGTAACTGTCGGCCTTCTGCTAAATACACGCATTCAGTTTGCCACGTTCGCTCATGTCCGTCTCCCGTTTGCTTCTCTTCTGTTCTGTCGGTCTCGTCGCGGCTCACGCTTCGAGCGGAACGCCACAATTGCAGCGCGAGACTCCGGAAAAGGACAACCGGAATATCTTGGCGGAATCGACTATTACCTTCAGTTCCGTCCACGTCGATGGCTCCGTACATCGCGATGACTTTCGATGACGGCCCCGGTGCGACGCTTACCACCCGAAACTGCTGGACATCCTCGCGGCTCACCACATTAAAGCAACTTTCTTCGTGATCGGCGAAAACTGTCGCAGAACATCCCTGAGATCGTTGCGCGCCGCGCGCGAAGGTCATGAAATCGAAATCATAGATTGGTCGCATCCTAATTTCGGGAAGATGTCTGATGACGGTGTGCGCAGCCAACTCCAGCAGAACTGACGACGCAATCAAAAGACGCCACCGGCGCGCGACCGACTTTGCTGCGACCACCTTATGGATCCATTACGGCGCGCGAAAAACGTTGGATCCACGATCAGTTCGGATATCGAGATCATTCTTTGGGACGTCGGATCCGCTATGACTGGAAGCGACCCGGGCCGTCCTGTGGTTCGCAATCGCATTCTCAAAGAGACGCGGCCAGGCTCAATCGTGTTGTCCCACGACATTCACCCGGGGACGATCGAAGCCATGCCGTCAACTTTCGATGCACTTGAGGCGAAAGGTTTTAAATTCGTCACCGTATCGGAACTAATTCGCATGGCAGTCCCGCAACCCTCTCAGCGCGCCCGCAGAGACGCGCGAGAGCCATTCCAGCAACAATCACTCCATCACCGTCACCATCGACAACTCCTTCTCCAGCACGGTTCGCCAAGCGGCTCAGCGAAGGTGCTGAGCGAACGTCCGATTAAGCCGCGAAGCTCAGTTGATCGATTACTTCTTGGCGGCTTCAAGGTTCGTTCGGCGAGTCGCTTTTCCGTTTGGCGGCGCGCAATGACGAAGTGATTGTTTTCACCGTAGCTTCGCCACGGACCAGCGAGGCACATCGCGCACTTCGACAAATTGCCAATCCGTTACGTCGGTCGGCGCGAGCCCGAGGATAATCACGGACGGCCGGCGAAACATCCAGCCCAGCTCCATGGTTCGAGATTCGGCTTCGGCCGCTCATTTTGGAAAACGTACTGAAAATGATCGGTGCGAAATGGGCCGCAATCTTCCCATTGCGCGTAGCAAGTGCGATTGCCTTTGCGAATGGCGATCCAGCGATCCTTGCACACTGATTGACCCGGCCCCGTGTAGGCCTGCTTGAACCACGGGATGACGAGCGGCGCTTCCGGCTTGAACTGGCCGTGCGTGACGTCGTTAGTACGGCAGCGCGCAGTAGAATGGATTTTGGTGCGGAATGAAAGACACCGGAATATAATTGCGCCGCGACGATGAGTCGGGATTATCGAAGCCGCCGTAACTGCCTCGTCCAATTCGCGTCCCACGAGCTCTTGAAATTGGGCACCGGATTGTTGCCTCCGGCTTGTTCTCCAACCCAAAATACCGTGGTCACGATGTTCGTTTTCCACGGGAAACGCTGCGTCGTCGGGCGCGAACTTGTCGGCACAAAACTTGCGGCTCGACTTTGAGCAGCGCCTGCTCCCGAAGCTTCATCGCATATTTGGCAAAATCCGCCGCGGTCGCGTATGGCGAAGTTGATTGTTCGTCGCCTTTAGCCGCGCCCAGCTATCATCAGAAGTCAAACAAACCGCTAAAAGCCTCTTCATCGCGAAAATTGCCGCCACCTTTTATCCGATTACCTGCATTTAGGCAAGGCTATTTTCCATGTCAAAAACGCCCGGCGGCGGATTCCGAATCGCTGTAACGAGTCCGATTCCGCACTCAACCGCGGCTGAGCACGGTCTCGTGCTTGAATTGTCGATCTTTCGTCTCGGGATAATCGAGCGTGTAATGAAGACCACGGCTCTCTTTGCGACTCAGCGCCGAGTCGACAATCGAGCGCCGCCACCGTCGCCAGATTACGCAGCTCCAACAGGTCAACCGACACTTTGAAATTCCAGTAAAACTCGCGGATCTCGCGCTGCAGATTTCGCAACCGCGCGCTCGCGCGCTGCAGCCGCTTGTCCGTGCGCACAATCCCTACGTAATCCCACATCAGGCGTCGGATCTCGTCCCAGTTGTGATAAATCACGACCAGCTCATCGACGTCCTGCACGTTGCCCGATTCCCACTCCGGCAGCGAAATTCTTCCGCGCCGGATGCGAAGGGCGTTGCCGCTCCCGCAGCAGCTGCCGCAGCGCGATGCGCCACCACCAAGACCTTCGAGCAGCGAATTGCTCGCAAGGCGATTCGCGCCATGCAATCCGGTGCACGCCACTTCGCCGATCGCATACAGACCGCGCAAACTCGTCGCACCGTTCACGTCCGTTTTGATTCCGCCGCATTGATAATGCGCCGCCGGCACGACCGGAATCGGCTGCTTCGACATGTCGATCCCAAATCGCAGACACGTCTCGTAAATGTGCGGGAACCGCTCCCGAATGAATTCCGGCGACTTGTGCGTGATATCCAGAAACACGCATTTCGCGCCGGAGCGTTTGATCTCCGCGTCAATCGCGCGCGCCACGATGTCGCGCGGCGCGAGCGAGCCACGCGGATCGTAGCGTTTCATGAAATCTTCGCCGCGATTGTTACGCAAAATGCCGCCTTCGCCGCGCACCGCTTCCGAAATGAGAAATGATTTCGCCTCGGGATGAAAAAGACACGTCGGATGAAATTGGATGAACTCCATGTTTGCGATCGTCGCGCCCGCCCGCCATGCCATCGCCACACCATCGTCCGGTCGCGATATCCGGATTGGTCGTGTACAGATAAACTTTGCCGCAACCGCCGGTCGCGAGCACGATCCGATCCGAGCGGATCGTTTCTACCTTCACCGGTCTTTTCATCCAGAACGTAAACGCCCAGACAGCGATCTTCTGCCGCGAAACCAAGCTTGGCGGCGGTGATCAGATCGACCGCCATGTGATTTTCCAAAAGATCGACATGCGATTGCCGGGCCGAGCTCGCGCAGCAAAGTCTCCTCGATCTCCTTCCGGTCACGTCCCGCACATGCAGCACCCGGCGCTTCGAGTGACCGCCTTCTCTGCCAAGATCGAACTCGCGATGGCCCGAGACCTCGCGCTCATCGAACTGCAATCCAAGTTCGACCAGCTCGCTGAATTCGCGTCCGGACCTTCGGTCACAATCGTGCGGACGACCGCTCTCGTCGCACAAGTCCGGCGCCCGGCCTCCAAGCGTGTCGCGCACATGCAGCTCGAATGAATCCTCGTCGCTCGTCACGCACGCGATTCCGCCCTGCGCCCAAGCGGTGTTTGTGTCGGCGCCTTTGCGTTTCGTGATTACCGCAACCGGAACCATGCTTCGCCGCCTTCAGCGCAAAGCTGAGACCGGCAATGCCGCTGCCGATCACAACGAAATCGTATTCCTTCACGCGAGCAGAATGTTGTCGATCAAACGAGTCTTGCCGAAGAACACCGCAAGCGGCGAGCAGCGAATTTGGCCCAATGACTTCGATCGGCTGCAAAGTTTCTGCATCAACAAGATCGACATAATCGATTCGGGCGAGCGGCGCTTGACCGATCATTTCGCGAACTGCGGACGACAATTGGCGTAGTCGACGTTTCACCGCCGCGCTCATCTCGGCTCCTTCGAGCAAAGCTCTTCGCAAAACCGTTGCCTGCTTTCGCTCTTCCGCGTTCAAGTATTGATTGCGCGAACTGCATGCCAGTCCGTCCTCTTCGCGAACCGTTGGCACAGCGACGATGTCGATCTTGAAATTGAGATCGCGCACCATCCGGCGAATGATCGCCAGCTGCTGAAAATCTTTTTCGCCAAAGACCGCCGCGTCCGGCGCAAGAATGTTGAACAGCTTCGCCACGACCGTGCAGACGCCGCGGAAATGTCCGGGCCGCGATTTGCCCTCCAGCGTGTTCGAAAGCGAAGTCTCTTCGACGAACACCGAGCGATCGTCCGCATACATTTCCGTCGGACGTTGGTCGGAACAAAAGATCGACACCGGCGTTTCGACAAAATTCTTCATCTGCTTTTTCCGGCCGCGGATATCGTTCGTAATCGCTTCCCGGTTCAAACTGGAGCGGGTTCACAAAGATGCTCGCCGGCCACTTCGCCATCGCGGCCGGCATGCTGACGCGCAACGCGAATCAATTCGCACATGCGCCTTGTGCAATGCCCCCATCGTGGGACACGCACGCGACGCTCGGTTTTGAGCGCTGTCGCGATTGCAGCCGCCGCGATCGTGGTCGACAACTTTCACGCAACCGATCATCACTCAATCTGCCTGCACGGCGCGAATGGCGAATTCCGCGACGTCCAGATTCAAAGGAAAAGGATAAATAACGCCAGTGATCATCAGCGCGAGCATCCAGAACACGATCGATGTTGAACCAGGCGCGGCGCAAGATGCCGACACCCGAGCTTTTTCGTAAACCAAGCATCGCTACGAGGCCCGTTACCAGAAGATAACCCAACGGTATGGACTGCAACTGAGCTCGCCAGCAGAGAAGGCGTGCTGAAGTTGGCGAATGCCAAACCGGACATCGCCATGTGCGAATCTGCTGAACTCATACATTGGACAGACGGCGTGCGTGCTGGGGATTTAAGAAATAGCGGGATTAGCATCAAACCCGCGCCGTGTGCCGATGCCATGATGAACGACCAAAGAGTTAAATCGCCAAAACCGACCCGCATGCCGACCCAGTTGGGGTGACGTGACCGAAAAAGACGATACAATCCGAACAGCAAACAGAATCCCAGCAGCGGCAAATCTCATGCCCGCGTGCGGCAGACTGATCCGAGCCACGAGAACGGCAGCGATGATGATCCCAATGGAAAGCGCGTGCCCCAGCGCGATCGGAGGCAAGCGCACGAAGCACAGCTGCACGTTTCTGTTCCTGCAATCCAAGCGCCAACGGCGAACAACCATCCCATCGCTGGGTTCATCCCGTGAAAAGCGCCGAGCCCGAAGACAGCGTCAGCCACGGCCAGAGCCCACTCACGGAAAACAGAAGGAATCGCTCGAGGAATCGCCCCTTCGAGGCGGATCTGGTGAACACGGTAATCGCTGCTCTCAACGAAAAAGTTTTCGTCGAAGCGTGATGCCGCCTTCGCGGGCTCAGCGTCAAGTTTGACCATCCAACTGCCTACGCCGTCGGGATAGAACTGCTCGTCCCACGCGGCGTAAAGTGAGTTGGTGAAATAGACCCGTTTGCCGTCGCGACTCACTTCCACCATTTGCGGTCCGCCAGCCAGCGGCTGGTTCGGATTCTTCGGATGCGGCGTGCGATTGACAATCCCGCCGATACGCACTGAGCCAGTCTTCTTCGGATTGAATGGATCGGACACATCGTACTGCAAAATCTCGCCTGTTCCCCAGCAGGAGACGTAAAGAAACTTGTCGTCGAGCGACAAATTGATGTCCGTCACCAGCGGCGGCACTGCTTTAAAATCTTTGAGCAATGCGCGGCAGTTTCTCCGGGTCGGCCGGTTCGGCTGGAATTTCGATCACTTTCTTTATACCCCACGCCCCGTTGTTGCGGTGCCAGAGCCAGACTGACGCGGACAGATCCTTGAGCGAAACAACGACGCCAACAAAACCGTAAGCTTTGGTCGGGTTGTGCGCGGGACGCATCTCGAGGACCATTTGCTGCTCGTTGCCCAAATCGAGCGCTCTGCACATGGCGTCGCCGGCGCAGGTCCCAGACGTGCATCTGATGACCGTATTTGCTGCCGAGCAGCAGGTCGGGCTGCAGTCCGCTTTCGATCATGTTCGGCGTGCCCCACTCGCTGCTCAGCAGCGTGTCGAAACCCAGATGCCACCAGAAATCGTAATGCAAGAAATTGCGGGCCGCGGTCCATTTCCCACTGGCCCAGAATATCGAACGTCTCGCAATCGAGCATGAAAATGCCGCCCGGACCGTCGCCATTGGGCGCTCCAAGCGCGCTGACGTAAATGCCTTCCGGCCCGCAGTGAATCGTGTGCGGACGCGAATAATTGGCGCGCGCAAAGACTTCTTCCGGCTCGATCACTTTGACGATCTTCGGCTTTCGCGGATTCGGCTTGGTGTCGATGATGTGAATGCGCGACGAGCGCAAGCCCGGGCACAACCAGGTAACGGCGCTCGACATGCGGATGCGGCGCATACGGGCAAAGCGCCGAACTGCACGCATTCCAGCCGAAATGATGCAGCTCGTCGCCAAACTCCGGCATCTTTACCTCGCTGACGCGCTGGCCGTAAGTGCGCGAGTCAGGATCAACATCCACAACCAACAGCGCGTCGTTGAGCTTGCTGCCGGGCGGATTAAGCGCCGCCACGAACGCATGCTTCTCCGGCGGAGCCTGCATTGCCAAGCGCGGCGATGGGTAAAAACGTCGGGTCTGGTTTCAAGAGCGGCATAAAATGACTTTCTGTTCGCGATTTATTTCATGTACGTCGCCCAGCCGGAAAACTCAAGAAATGTTCCTCGTGGGACGGCCGCGCAGCTGGTGACTGCCCGACACTTCCACTCAGCTGACGGACAGCAAACCGCCGGACACATCCCGCTTCTACAATTTGCAATCTTCTCCGAGCCAGATTGCCTGCCGCGCGAACCGAAAACTTCTTATGCGCCGAAATTTTGCCAGCCGGCGCGCAATGCGAGGTTATCCAATTCAGCGAACGAAAAGCGCGCGCAGCTGAAAGCCGCGCGTCGTAGCGCGTCATCGGCGCACGAAAGATCAAGCGCAGTCAAAACGATACACGCCAACAGTGGCCAGCCAGCCGCGCCGCAGATCGGAGACGAGAGCAAACTTGTGAGACAACTCGCGGCAGCGTCGCAGAACACTGCACGGCATCCTCGTCGCTGAAGTGATGAAGCGCGAGCGAGCAAAGAACGAGGTCGTAGCCATCGGGCGGCTTGAATTCGAGGATGTCTGCTTCGATGAAAGAAATCTCCGGATAATCGCCGCTCAATTTCCGTCGCGATTTCCAGAGTGGCTGATTGTCGATCTAACGCAACGATCTCGACTTCTCGCACCAATTTTTCGCGCATGATCGACAATCAATCGCGGAATATCGCCCGATCCAGTGGCAAGATCGACAATGCGCATGCTGAGCGCCAGGCTTGATCCAGCGGCGCGCAAAATGACGAACGAGGCGGTGACTGCCGAACCAGCGATTGAGTTGGCGGATATTTCGCAGATCGCGCTCCAGCTCGACAGATACCGGCTGCGGCCGATCCATCAATTCCAGCTCGGCCGGATCGAACTGCCGTCTTCACGTCGTGAAGCAGTGGCGCACGACGAGCCGCCTCGGAGCATTGAGCTTCAACCGCGTCACGCCAGGAATTGCTGCCACGATTCCGGCAGCGTGCAGCCGTCTCGATCTCGCTCGCGATTCGGCCTTCAGAACTCGGATGGAAAATCGTGCTCGTCCCGTAAACCATGATCACATCCTCCGAGCCTTCCGCGCGAATGGCGTGCGCCACGCCCGGCGGAACGACGACTCCCGACATTGTTGGTGCTGCGATGATTATCGCCATCGACAAAGAAACGCATGATGCGCCTGGAAAGACCGACGCGTACATCGCATAGAATCATCTCAGCGCGTCCCTGCAGAAAAACATTACGTCCCACTGCTCGTCATCGTAACGGCGCAGCGAATAATTATCCGGCTCATCGATGAACAGACGGCGCAACCAATTCGCCTGCCGTCGTGTCCTTCGGGAATGCTCGGCGGATGCACATGAAAACCTTTTGCAGTCTGCGCAAACATGCGCGCGGCCGACCATTGCTTCGGCCAAAAGCCGATCTGCGCGAGAATCCCTTCGTCACGCCGGACAAATTCGCCGAAAAATCCGCGATGACGCTGCGGATGGATTTTCCGCGAGAAAATTTCCACCCCGGGAATCCAGCGCTTTCTCAATCTCGCGATCTCTTTCGTTCCGCAGTGGTAAGTTGGCTTGCCTCGACCCTGCGTCCGAGTTCCTGCCCGAAAGATTCAATGCGATAATTACGGGTGCTCAGTGCGTCTTTGCGCACGAGCATTGATGCCCTGCCACAGATTCTTTTCGCGCTTATTCATTTTCGACGTACAAACCAGTTGGCTCTACTTGCCTCACACGAGAAATCTGGCGCGTTCGCGAGAAAGATTTGGATTGTAATAAGGATCCCGCTCCAAAACGTCGGACCAGCGCTCCCGCATAATCGCCACGCTGCTCATGCTCGATCTTAGTCGCGTTGCGGTTCATGTTCATAAAGCTTTCGCAAACGGAGGTAAACAATCAGGTAGCCCGCCCGCCGCATTTTGAGGCACAGATCGACGTCGGCAAACGCGTCCGGCAGGCTTTCATCGAATCCGCCGACTTCCTGAAATATTTCGCGGCGCGTCAACATACACGCGCTGGAGATCGCGCTGCAGTTCCGGGTCACTGTGAGCTGGCGGCTCGCGCCGGGATGTTCTGCCGGAACACCGCGAAAAGCCGGCTGCGCAATTCCGTTGACGCCAAGGACAATCCCGGCGTGCTCGATCGTCTCGTTCGGATTCAATAATCGTGCGCCGACTGCGCCCACCTCGGGCCGCTGGACATGCTCGGCCATGATCGTCAGCCAATCACTTTCGATCGCTTCGACATCATTGTGTAGAAACAGCAAGCCACGGGCTGTCGGTTTGTCTGACTGCGAAATTATTCAGCGCGGGAGACGTCTGGCGTCGCCTCGTAAACGAGCCGACGATGTGTTGACACGGGAAAAATAAGAGTCGGCCTCATCAGATTGACGGTCGTCAGAGACAACTACGATTTTATAATTGGGATAGCTGGTTTTGCATCGACAGGCTCTTCAACGCAGCGCGAGAGGAGATCCAAACGATCGCGCGGCTCAGAATAATGATTGATATTTGCTTTGCCTCGCAGCGAGTTCCCGTTTGACCCAGATACGCGTGTGTGCGCCAGTCAATCGCAACATGACCTCGGGATACCCTTCCGCTGGAGGTGCTCCTCGAACGGCGCACCGGCCCGCTTCGAATTGGCCAGGTTTCTGTCTAACGCTGATCGCGCTGGAATTTGCGCTTCGCCGCCAATGGGCATACACACCCGCGGAATGTGGTGAATCCGATCGGTCTGCTCGATGACACGAAAAAAGAGATCGTAATCTTGTGCGCTGTCGAATTCCGGACCGGAAGCCGCCGACTTTCTGAACCAACGTCGCGCCGTATCGCGGTCAAATGGCCGACGTAATTGTAAGAACGAAATAGATCAGGCGACCAATCAGGCTTAAACACCGGGGACTCGCAGCCATCGTCAGTCAGCTTGTCCTCATCAGAGTAAATTAGATCAGCATCAGGATGCGTCTGTAAAAGTTTTGCAATTTGGAAAAGCGCAGTCCGGTTCGAGCACGTCGTCATGATCGAGAAGAGTGATCCATTCGCCGCGAGCGCGAGTGATCCGCTCGATTCGAAGCCGCAGAAATGCCTTCGTGTTTTCCCAGTCCTATCGAGGATGATGCGTCGGTCACGAGCGGCCAAGGCAGGCAGCGCATCCACCAATCCGGCGGCGCTGGATCCATCGTCGATCAGAAGGAGCTCCCAGTTTTCGTAGGCTTGCGCGAGCACCGATTCGATAGCTTCCGTAAGCCACCGCACGGACGTATCATAAGACCGGCGTGATAACGCTAATGAGCGGCTGGGTTGACAAATGCACGCGCCTCGTGGCGCATCCCGTCCAGGTCGCTCGCACTCGCGCGGTGCCGCTGGAGCCACTCCTGATATTCAGCTGCAGCAGCCGGATCGCAGCCGCACCGCGACCGCGCGGATGCAGTTTCTTCCACGCTGCTTTGACCAGTTTTTCAGGAATGCGATACGGCGCGAGCAACACCTGACCGATCCTGCGCTCGGGCGATCTGCGCAGCGCTCTGTCTTTGCTCTTTCAACAATTTTAGCTCGCGCCGGTATTGTTTCAGTTTAAGTAATTTTTCCTCAAGCATCGGCGATGTGCCGATCGGCAGCTTCCAGTTCCGATATGCGCGTCCGCAGCATTCGCTCTAAGCCGCTCAAGCCGCGTGTGTGAGTCTCGCGAAAGCCGTTTCCACCACAGGAATAAGCGTCTCGGCAGTCTCGCTTGGCTGGCGCCGGATGCAGTACTGCCTCGGATCAAGCTTCGCCCAGATCGCACTCGTAATCAGGCAGCAATCCGAATCGGCGAAAACATCTCGACAAGTTGCGGGCGTCGCTTGGCGACGTTCGCGCCCGCACCAGGTATCAGGACAATGTAACTCGCGCAGCGCGAAAGTTCTTTGCCAATGCCGATCGTCGTCGCTTTCTTCCGCAGAATAAAACCAGATTGCCACTTCAAAGTGTGCGTCGCTCGTCCTGTGGAAGCGTCGTCGCAACATCGACACCACTGTCGGTAATGACGGCTTCTCTTCCCAATTCACGAAATTGCCGCTCGAGTTTCTCAGACTCGACGCCGCCGATCACGAGGAACCGGCCACGTTCAAATTTCCGCGCAATGACGCGCGCAAAATCCGAACGGACAGAATGGATGGCCGATGGCAACACGCCGACATTATATTGGTTGAAGCAAGGCGCAGGCAAATTTACCCTGCGGCGCTGGCGCGCGACACGGCCGATCCCGCATGCTCGATTTCATCGTTTATCTTCTTTATCGCGCGGGATCGGCGATTACCAGCGCGCTGCCGTTACCGCTCCTCTTTGTTTTGGGAGAATTTCTCGGCTTCTGTGCCTGGCTTATTCTTCCCGGTTATCGACGCCTGGCGTAGACGCAACGTTTCCATCGCTTTTGGAAATGAAAAATCACCACGGCAATTGCGCCGCCTGGTGCGCCGCCATTTTCAACGGTTGGGCGCCAATCTTTTGTGCAGCGTCAAACTCACGTCCATGCCGCTGGAAAAGATGGCGACACAGATTGAGACTGGAAAACTTGGATGCTGTCCACCGAGAATTGCGTGCGGGCCATCCGGTTGTGCTCATCCTGAGCCATCTCGCCAACTGGGAGTTGTTCGCGCACATCCTGCCAAAATTCATCGGCTACGTTAGAAACAGCACCATTTACCAAAGGCTCGGTAATCGGTTCATCGATGAACATGTGCGTCGCGTGCGCGGACGGGCCGGAGTCGAGATGTTTGATCGAAGAGAAGGTTTCGAAAAAGCGATCAAACTGCTTCGCGGCGGCGGCGCGATCGGCATTTTGAGCGATCAACACGCCGGCGACCACGGCTTGTGGGTCCCGTTCTTCGGCCGGTTAGCGTCGACCTCACCGCTGCCTGCATTGCTGGCAAAGCGCACCGGCGCGGCACTGATTGGCGTGGCGATCTACACCGATGGACGCGCGCGCTGGCGGATCGTTGTATCGCCAGCATTGGACGCGAAGCGCAGGATCGGTGGGATCGCTTACCGCGAAAATAAACGAGCTTATCGCGTCAGCAAATCCGCCGCGCGCCGGAAGACTGGTTTTGGGTGCATAATCGCTGGAAAACGCCCAAGCCCAATTTTCTTCTCGCGCGTTACAAACGCGGCGTCCATCTGCCATCCAACATTTCGGCCCAAGATCTAAAGCCATTTCGAATCCTCATTCGGCTCAAGCAACTGGCTCGGTGACGCGGTGATGAGTGTGCCAGCCGTCCGCGCGATCAAGATGCGGTCGCCCCGACGCGCAGATCACCGTTGCCGCGCCATCGAAGATCGCGTCGATGTGGAAGCTAGTTCCGGAAGTGAGACGAAATTGTCGCACTGCCGAATAAATCCCTTCTCGCAACAGTCCGCTCGATCCGGCGGCAGTCGCGTTTTGACGTTGCGATTCTCTTTCCAAATTCGTTGCGCGCGGCGTTGGAAACTTGGCTGAGCGGAATTCCGCGACGAGTCGGTTATCGCGGTCATTTCCGTCAGTTGGCTGTTCAATCAGATCATTGCCGAACGCGAAACGCCGCGGGCCGATCGAGCATCAGGCAGATCGTTATCTTCGCGAGTTGCGCGCAGAGACCGGGCGCGAGAGCGTCCAACGCCAACCTGGAGCGGAAGCGCTCCGTCGCGTCCGCAGATATTTCGATCGGCACGAGCGACCGTTCCTTCAGCGAAACGACACGCGTGAAGCTCGGCCTCTGTCCCCGGCGCGGAGTATGGACCAGCCAAGCGATGGTTGCCAGAACGGTTCGCCGAAGTGGCGGCGGCGGTTGCCGCGAAATTATCCGTGCAATGGATTCTCTTTGGGAACGCCGAAGGACATGGCTGTTGGCGAGACGAATTGCCAGGGCGCTGCGGCGATTCATGCGTGAATCGCATTGGCCAGACGACGCTCGAGCAACTGATCGACGAGCTGCGCGAATGCCGTTTGTTGCTGACGAACGACACTGGCACTATGCATCTTGCTTCTTTGCTCGGTGTGCCCGACGGTTGCGATCTTTGGTTCGACCGAGCCTCGCCTCACCGGACCGCTCGGCGATCGGCACATTATTGTGCGACATCAGGTCGAATGCAGCCCATGTTTCTTGCGCGAATGTCCGATTGATTTTCGTTGCATGAAAGCGGTCAGCGTTCGACGAAGTAACCGACGCGGTCTTGTCGATCTTGGAACGACTCGGCGCCTGCGAAGCCCAGCACGATAGGGCATGATAATCGATTCCTGAATTTGGCTGGACGCTTGCCGTTGTCTTTCGTAAGCTCTTCGTGGATGATTGTTGATAGTGACTGCTCGCAGGCCGCGTATCCGCACCGAAGTGCAGGTGATGTTTTTCGATACTGATTGCGGTGGCGTCGTATCGAACATCGCTTATCTGCGTTTCATCGAAATCAGCACGCACACTGCTGGCTGAAGAGCTCGGTCTTGCGCTCGCAGAAATGGCGAAAACTCAAAGATATCCGGTGGTCGTGCAGCACTGAGATCGACTATCGCCGCGCCGCCAAACTTGGCGATCGACTCGTCATCGAAGGCTGGCTCGATCGAACTGGAGCGCGCGCGATTTTGGTGCGCATTCCGCATCATCCGACCGAAGGACAATGTGCTCGATTGCCGAATGCCGCCAATCACTCGCGCTGATCGAGATGCCGGCGGCGAGAATTGCTGCGGTTGCCTGGGGACTGGGAAAAATATCGGCAACCGGGAGAGATGCTCGCTCACGTTCACCGGACACGCATAGCCCAGCGAACAGGGTAATGCATCGATGATCGCAGTACTCCAGCGCTCAGATCGAAGAGACTCTCCTTGAGCCGCCGGCCATTAATCCGCCGCCCACGCGCCATGCGCTTTTTATTATCCTGATTGCGCTGGCAGCGCTTTTGCACGTCGCGACGATCGGCTGGGGCGATCTTTACAATGAAACCGACAGCCAATACGCGGGCGCTGCTCGCGAGATGATCGAATCGCATCAATGGCTGTTACCGACTAACGATGGCTTGCCGCGCCTGCAAAAACCGCCTCTGCTTTATTGGCTAATCGTCCTTTCCTACAAGATCTTTGGCACCAACGAGGCTGCCGCGCGTTTGCCGATCGCTCTGGCAATCGTCGCCACCGTCGCCTTCACATTTCTAATCGGGGAACGATTGCGCGATTACTGGCACGGCTTTCTGGCTGGTCTGATTTATCTTTCCTGCTGCGGCACGTTTCTCTTGGGACGAATCATCATGCCGGAGCCGGTCTTCAGCGCTTTTGTCGCCGGCGGGATGTTTTGTGCAATCTGTGGTTACCAACGCCGGCAGCATCGAGGCGTCTGGTTCGCCGGTTTCTGGATTTGCGCGGCCCTTGCCTGTGTGACCAAAAGTATTCTCGGATTGGTCTACCTCATCACCATTCTTTTTCTGCTCGGAATTTTTTACCGTGAGGCCCGTCTTCGATTCCGCGCTCTTTCCATTGGCACGCATTTGTTGATCTTTCTTTTGATCGTTGCGCCCTGGTACATTTGGGCCGCGCGAAATTTTCCCGGGGTTTTCATCGGCTGATCAACGATGATTGGCTGAGACCCGATTTTTGGAAATGATGACGACGTTCCCCGGTTGCAATTCATTGGGTTACATTTTGCATGGTGGTTTCCGTGGCTGTTTGCCGTCATTCCGGGAGTGATTTTCGCTTGGCGACGCGTGATGCGGCCGCGTGAGATTGAATTTGCTGACGCACTGCCGCTTTGCTGGATGGGCGTGGTTTTTCTGCCGCTCCTTTTGATCGGGCGACGTCAGGATTATTACTCAATGAGCATGTGGAGCGCATTCGCGCTTTGGGCCGCGACGACGTGGGATCGAATGCCGCGCGCGCTGCGCATGACTGGCGCGGCCGCGATCGGGATTCTGCGGATTTGTAATTGGCGCGTTCGCACTGATTTCATTGCGTGTTGCCGATTCCGGCGGCCAGCAGATTGCAAATGAAATAAGATTTTCAGCGTGGCACGTCTTACACGATGTGCCTGCCGCAACCTGGCAAACGCTGTGGCCAATGGCCTGCATTGTTGCGGCGTCACTTGTGATCTTTGCGAGCGTTGCTCTTTATCTCGATCGCAAACCGCCGCCCGAGGCTTGCCGCTAGTTGTGCTCGCGGCCGCCATGATTCCCGCCGGACTCAGCATGATCGACGGCGTCGCTGCGAATGGCGCCGTATTTCTCGCTCGCGAATGCCGGGCGCTTCCTCAACGAGCGCCTCGGCGAAAAAGACGAAGTTGTTTACGAAGGCGCGCTGCATCAAGGAAGCAGCCTTGTCTTTTACTTAAACCGAAAATTTTTCCTTCTTAATCGGCCGGCAGATGACGATTCCATCGTTGGCTCTGTATCCGAGCGAGCATCGTGTTGAACGAAGATGCCATAATCGAGAAATGGGCCGCGCCAGATGCGGACTTTATTTAATCGTCCAGCAAAGTCGTCTCGGTTATTGGCGAAAATTACTGATGGAGCGCTTCCATATTTATCCATCAAGTCACGACCTGCGGCCCGTACGTCATTCTGAGCAATCAGTTATAAGGAGAGCGCGACATCATCCGACAGCAGGCGTCCCCAGAATTGGGTATACGGATGCCGGCGGATGTGGACAAACGATCTCCATTTGTAAAATTCCAGGTCGCGGCGTAATGTGCCGGCTCCTTTTTCACCCTTCAACTCTTCAGCCTCCACTTTATGTCACAACATCGCAGTTTGAGAGGAGCCAGCACGATCAGCGGCCAAGCGCAATGTTCTGAAGCGCTTCGAGCGCGTCGAGCTGCTCAAGAAGCGCGGTCAGTGGAAGAAGGCCGAAAAGTCATTGGCCTCCCGAAAACAAAACCGGAGGCGTGATGGAGTTGGGTTGGGAAGCGATCGCTCCTCGATACTTTCAACGCTTAAATCGATGCGTCTCAATCGTTTCCTTGCAGCGGCTGGCATAGGTTCGCGACGGCATTGTGATGAGTTGATCGCCGCTGGGCGCGTTACGATCAATGGTCGGGTGTGCACCGATTTCAGCGCGCAACCGGCCGCGCGCGATCACGTGAAAGTGGACGGGAAGCTCGTCCACGCCGATCGGCCGCTACACATTGTCATGAACAAGCCAGCCGGTTTCGTCTCGACAAGGAGCGATCCGCATGCGCGCGACACGATTTTTGATTTGCTCCCGCCAAAGTTTCCGCGGCTCTTCAATGTCGGCCGCCTCGATGCGCAAAGCGAGAGGCCTCTCTCATTCTCACGAAACGACGGCGATCTCATGCAACGGCTCACGCATCCGCGGTATAAGATCGATAAAGAATACGAAGTAACGCTGGATCGACGATGGGATCCGGCGCTTGCTCCGAAAGCTGTTGCGCGGAATGATTCTCGACGGTCAGCGCGCCAAAAATAGCGCGCTTGCATTCACTCACGCCGACACGTTTGCGCGTTGTTTTGCAGTCAGGGAATTAATCGGCAAATTCGCCGTATGTTTCACGAAATTGGCTACGAGGTGAAAGGTCTCGTCCGTGTCCGCGTCGGTAATCTCCGTCTTGGCGACCTGCCGCGCGGCCATTGGCGCGCCGCTCACCAAATCGGAGCTCGAAGCTTTGAGACATTCCCGATGAAGATTGATCATTGCAACGCACTGATCACGGGAGCGCTCGGCTGGAATCGGGCGCGAATTTGCGCGGCAACTCGCCGGGCGGGCGCGGTCGCTCATTCTCGTCGCGCGCCGCGAGCAAAGATTGAGCGAACTGCGTGACGAACTAACACAGCAGCGCCCAAGTCTCACTGTTCATATTCGCAAAACTGATCTCGCAAATCTTTCCGAGATTGAAGAACTGACTACGTGGCTTGAGCGCGAAAACATCGATGTCGATCTTTTGATCAACAACGCGGGTCTCGGCGATAGCGGTCCGTTCGCGGACGAGCGATGCCAGACGCGCAACGAGCAAATGATGCTGGTAAACATGGTCGCGCTTACCTCCTCACCCGCGGCTTGCTTCCGCAAATGATCGCTAGGAAACGCGGCGGGATTTTGAATGTCAGTTCATCGGCCGGCTTTCTTCCGATTCCCGGAATTCGCTGTTTACGCGGCGACCAAAGCGTACGTGACCAGCTTCTCCGAAGCGCTTCGCGCCGAACTTCGTGGCACAGGCGTGAGCGTCTCGCGCTCTCTGTCCCGGCCCTGTGCATACAGAATTTCAAGAAGTCGCGAACCGCCCCGGTCGGCAGCCCGACAGTGGCACCGGAGTTCGTTCATGTTTCAGTTGAACAAGTCGTGCGCGACGCGCTTGCTGCGCTGGAAGCGGACCGCCCGCTCGTCATTCCCGGTTTCGCGATGAAGCTCGGGATGTTTCTCGTCCGCCTGACGCCGATGCCGATCTTTGCGATGGGCTTCGCGGTTTCGGAAAAGCGAAACTAGCCTGTAGCCACTCCGTGCGTATTGCGGCTTCGACCGACTCACTTGTATTTAACGGAGCAACCGTATGGTTTGGTCGTCGACGTCGTGACTGGTTTGCCGGCGAGCGATTCGTCGAGCGCGACTTTGACGTAGTTGGTCGAACTGGGAATGTCTGCAGGATTGGGCGTGGCTTTGCTGTCGATCGCGCCTTCGTAAACAATCTTTCCTTCTGGATTAATCACAACCATGTTCGGCGTGTTCTTCGCGCCATAAGCGCGTCCGGCTTTGCCTTCCGGATCGAGAAGCAGCGCGGTCTGCTGCGTTTTCCAGCCGGTCGTGATCTTTCTGGCCTGCATCTGGCGACAGATTGCCCTTCGAGTCCCGGCGCGTTGGAATCGATCGCTCAGCCAGACGACGCCTTTGCTCGGTGTATTCCTCCTGCAACTTTTGCATGTTGCCGCTGCCGTAATGCTTTTTCACGAACGGGCATTCCGGATTGAACCACTCGAGCACGACGTATTTGCCTTTGTATTGCGAAAGCGAATGCGTCTTGCCCTTTGCGTCCGGTGAGCGAAAAATCGGGCGCGGCGCTGCCGACCGGCGGCGAATCAAGCGCCAAGAGCGCGGTGGTTACGAGTGAAGCGAGAATGGTGAAGTATCGATTTTGTTTTCATAAGTTATTGTGAAGCGACAGTGCGCGAGATGGTTTCAAGTTTGTCCAGAATGATGCTCTTGGTAAGCAATTCCGGAAAAACAATCGGTTCCGCGGATTTGCCGGGATAGAGCACATACAGTGGGACACCCGGGCGGCCAAATTGTTGCAATAATTTTGTGATGACCGGATCGCCGTTGGTCCAATCGGCCTTTAATTTGACAATACCGTGGCGCTGAAACGCTTCGCGCACGGCGGCGCTTTCCAGCACGCTGGCTTCGTTGAATTTGCAGGTGAGGCACCAGGCCGCCGTAAAATCGACAAAGACGGAGTGGCCTCTGCTCCAGTTCCGCTTGCAAACGCTCGGGTGTGAACGCCTGCCAGTCGCCGTGCAATTGTGAATTGCTCCGAAGCGATTTTCGCCGCAGCGAAATTTTTCGCCGATGAAATAAACACCGCTCGCGAGCAACGAGCATCGAGCATCAGCACGCGCGACAATGACGCGCGTCGTTGCTGAGGCGAGTCGGCACGACAGAAAGCGCCTTTCATCCAGCACGCGATGACTGCTGACGATCAGCAAAAGCACGAAGCCCAGATGAGCGCCGTCGAGGCCGCGTTGCGCGCCGAGCACGTAAAGCAGAAAGAGCAGCGTCGCGAGAAGCAGGAAACCCATGAACTGTTTCACGTGCACCATCCACGGACCCGGCTTCGGTAAAAATCGCAGCCAGGCCGGTTGCGCACAGAGGAGCAAATAGGGAGCGCTCATTCCGGCGGCGATCGCGACAAACATCGACAATATGATTGCGGCCGATTGGGTGAAGGCGAAGCCGAGCGCGGTTCCTAAAAATGGCGCGGTGCACGGCGTCGCCAGCACGGTGGCGAAAACACCTTGGAAAGAACGAGCCCGCTTCGCCTTCGCCCGCCGGTCCAGCTCAGCAATCCGCGCGTGGCGCTTTGCGGCAGCGAAATTTCGAAAACGCCGAACAGATTCAGCGCAAAGACAAGAACGATGACGCTCAACAAGAGAACGAAATAAGGATTCGTGAATTGAAATCCGCCCCAGGTAACTTCGCGACCGGCAGCTTTGAGCGCAATCAAGAGCAGCGCCAGACCGATAAACCAGGCGAAAATTCCGGCGGCGAAGGCGATGCCGCTGCGCAAGATTTTCTGACGGCTTTGGCCCGGCGTGCTGAATGAAACCGAAAATCTTGAGCGAGATGACCGGCAGAACGCACGGCATCAAATTCAAAATGATTCCGCCGAGAAAACCGAAGAAGAGAAACGTGAATACTCCGCGTGCGGGAAGCGGAACCTGGCGCTCGATGCAATCGCGGCGTCTGCATTTGCCACGCGGCGCGGTCGTTTCCATTGGCGCGCTGGCCAAAGACGACCAGACCCTTCAATCGACGATAAATCTTTCTGCTCGCTGACTCAATCGGAATGCGAAAGTGATTTCGTTTCCGCGTCGCGCGATTCGATGTTCGGATGACCGACCACGGTATTGTCTTGCGGCAACGGATAAAAGTCCACGATCGGATAATTTGCCAGCGTCGCGCTCGTCACGCTGAGGCGAAGATCGGATCCGGCGCGACTCCAGTTTGCCCTTGCCGCATCGTCCGCGGCCAATCTTGCGGCAGCAAGCGGCGGAAGCGTGCAAAAAGTTCCGTGTTTGCCGGGTCTGCTCGTTGCCGATGTTGGGAGCTCCAGCTGCAAACTGGCGCTGCCGGGAATGCAGATCTTTTCGCAAACGAGCCAGTTTGCGTCCGCGGAAAGTTTCACTGACGAATTGTCGATCTTCGCCGGCGGCGTGATCTCCTGCATGAGCAGGACTTCATCTTGATAGCCGTAGGTTTGAATATCGCCCGGGTCGTTCGTTTTCAGCGGAATCGGCCATTGGATTTCGCCCGCTTTCCAACCCGGCCGGCAAGTTCCATTTGATCTCGGTCGGAAGGCCGGCGTCGCCGGAAAATTTCCAGTAAGTGTGCCAGCCGGGAGCCATTCGAAGCAGCAAACCGACGGTAAAAGGTTTCCCTGGAACAACTGCGTTGGTATCGGCCAATGAGCTCCGCTTTGACGAGTTCCTTTCCCTGGTAAGTCTGGCTTTTGCCCTGCGGCGCAAGAGCGAAGATCGACAAGCAGACGATCGCATAGGCGCCAAGTCGGAATGCCGATTTCATCCTATCTAAGTAGCACTCGCGGAAGGGTCGCGGCAATGCGCGCCGGCCAGCAAGCCGCGCGGAACAATTCTGCTACAAAGAATTGTTCTCGAACGTTATGGAACGATAAAGATTTTATCGGTCCACGGATCTTTTACTTTGCTGCCAGATGCGTAACCGCTCACATCGACATATCTTCCACTCGCATCAAAGGGACTGAGGACGTATCCAGGTTTGCCAGGGACTAACTTAGCTGTCGGAAATTCCAGTTGTGCAGAGGCAGCGTGCGTCGATGGCGACGGTTTTGCTTTCGTTTGCGATGTCCCCTTGCTGATTCACACCGCTGCGGCCAGTAGTTGCCGCAGGATTTTGAACCGCGAGACACAGGTTGCGATTGCTGCTGTGCCGACAGCCATCCTCGGCGCGGGAACCGGTTCGCCTGGCGTCGTAACATCGGACGACATCGTCTCTGTTGTCGTAGCCGTGGTTGATGAATCATCGCGGCGCCCCTTCAAAGGCATAATGCACCGGTGCCGTGGCAACGCGATAGGAACCGACCGCGACCCCGCGAGTCACATGATACGATGTAACCGCAACATCGCGGGTCGCTCGACATCCTCCAAGCAAAACCGCAGTAAAGATCAAGGCTCGCACGACTGCATTCATTTTCCTATACAGATGTCTGTCGTCATCGCGATCTGTTCAATGATTTAACGCAGCAACATCCGCTATGAAATCGGAGATGTCCTGATCAGTCTACCGACCATGAGCACATGAGGCGGTAAACATTCGGCTCAATGAATTTGTAAAAATGCCAGCCGCGCGCATCGAGATCGCGTGCGAGTCGCCTCATTCATTCGCGACAAATACTGCGTTTGCCTCGACCGGAAAGACGATGTCGATCTTGGCTTCGGTTTTCAGCCGATTCGCGAGTTGACGCGCCGCGCGGTTGGCGTGCCGTGCATTCCGCAGCCAAACGTCATTCGTTAAAAGTCCGAGCCATGGCGCGGCGAGGAAGCGCATTTTCGAACCGAGCTGGCCTCGCTTGCTTGAGCCGATAATCGAATTCGCGCGAAAGCTCTTTTTGAAAAAATAACCAGCTCGCCAGCAGCCACGCCATTCTTCGTGCCGCCGAAGCAGAGGAACATCAACGCCAGCTTCCCAGGTAACCGCTTTCGGCGAGCAATTGAGCGCCGCGACCGCGTTGGCAAAACGCGCGCCGTCCATGTGCAGCAACATTTCGCGAGCAAGCGCAAATCCAGCTGATCGCCGCGATCTCCTCGGGTGTGTAAACTCGCTCCGAGTTCGGTTGATTGAGTGATGCTAATCGCGCGCGGCCTGTGCGAATGGAGTTTGTTCTGGCGTGCAATCATCACTGCCGCCTGGTTGATGTCTATCTTCCCGTTGGCGCCATCAATCAGGAGCAGCTTCGATCCCTTTGTGAAAAATTCCGGCGCGCCACACTCGTCCGTGTGAATATGTGAATGTTCGTGACAGATAACGCTCTCGAATGAATGGCAGAGCTGCGCCAGCGCCAGCGCGTTTGCCGCGGTGCCGTTAAAAACAAAATAGACATCGCAATCAGTCTCGAAGATCTCGCGGATACGATCGCATACGCGCGCCGTCCACTGATCCTTCGCCGTAGGATGATGCCCCGTTCGTATTCGCATTTTCCAGCGCCGCCCATGCCTCTGGACAAATCGCCGCGGTGTTGTCACTGGCAAACTCATGGCGCTCGCCAGATTGGCTCATGGCGATCTTGCTAGTCGCGTTCGGTCCGGGGGCAAATGATTACGCGTGAAGACCGCAAAGAGATTGCCTGACGGACCCGAGCCCTGGGCCTCCGGAGTCCGCCAGGCAAATCCCTCCACTTGCTCTCCAAAATTCTGCGCAGCGATTTCATTTATTAATTCGATTACGGCCCGCCAATTGGCCGTGTCCGGACCGGATTATTTGCTCCCTCGAAATAAATTCCTTCCGCTTTGCCTAACCTAAAACGGCGGTTAATTTTCCGCAATGAGTTCGCTTCAAACGCGAGATCGAGGCACGCGGGGAACGCATTTTTGACTCTCGTCGATCAGCATCCGGAGTCGCTTTTCAGCAAAGCCGGTTTTTACCAGCGGATGATGGCGCTCTCAATGCGCGACGAGCATTTCAAAGTGCAGCTGTTTCGCTTTGTCGATGTACTCGCCGTCGCTTCGCAGATCGAGCGATATCATGGAGCATCTCGAAGAATATTTCGCCGGTATTCGCAACGGCTTCGCCCGTTTATTGATACCGGTGTTCGTCTCGCGCGCATCGTTCCGTGGGTGAGCGGGCGCGTCCTACGCTGGAACGTCTCCGGAATGGCGCGCCAATTCATCGCCGGAAAAAATCCAAACGATGTAATGAAAACGCTGCGGAAGCGTCGCGCACAAAAATCGGTTTCACTGTCGATCTTTTGGGCGAGGCCGTCGTCAGCGAAAAGGAGGCCGACGAATACGCGGCGCGCTGTCTTGATTTGCTCGATGGCCTCGCCCGCGAAACGCGAGGCTGGACCGATCCGCTCGAAAAAATTCGGCGCTTTCCCGGTTGTAAATCTTTCTGTGAAAATCTCCGCACTCTATTCACAGATGAATCCGGCCGATCCAGCGGACGCCATTGCACATCTCGCGCCGAAACTGCGCCCGATTCTGCGCCGCGCGACGCGAACTGGGCGCGTTTATCAATTTCGATATGGAAAGTTACGTGCACAAAAATATCACCATCGAGCTGTTCAAAACCATCTTCACCGAAAAAGAGTTCAAGGATTGGCCGCACGCCGGCATCGTCATTCAAGCTTATCTGCGCGATGCCGAAGCGAATTTGCGCGATCTGATCAGTTGGGCGCTGCACGCGGCACGCGTTTTACGGTGCGACTGGTGAAAGGCGCGTACTGGGACTACGAAACAATAAAATCGCGACAGAATGGCTGGGATTGTCCTGTTTATTTTCAGAAGCCTGAGAGCGACGTGAATTTCGAAGCGCTCACGCGCGTGCTGCTTGGAAAACGAATCGATTCGTTACCGCCGCGTTCGGGTCGCACAACGTTCGCAGCATCGCGCACGCCCAGGCGCTTCGCGGACGAACTCGGTGATCGATCGCAGCCGCTTCGAGTTTCAACTGCTTTATGGAATGGCTGGGCCGATCAAGCGCGCGCTGGTCGAGATGGGTTATCGCGTTCGCGAATACTGCCCGGTCGGCGAATTGCTCCCTGGAATGTCCTACCTCGTAAGGCGGTTGCTCGAGAACACTTCGAACGAAGGATTTTTGCGCGCAAAATTTTCGGAGAACGTTTCCGCGGAGGAATTGCTGCGTGATCCAAAGGAACTCGTCAGGCAAAACCGCGCCAACCTACCCGAGACGATGATTCCGGCTATTACCAAAGATCGACCTCGTAAAAATGGCGCTTCCACTGAATCTCCACCCGGCGATATTTACGAAAACTCACCGCTTGTGAATTTCGTTTATCAAGAGAGCCAGGAAAGATGCGCACCGCATTGCGTGAGGTGCGTAATCGCTTCGGTGAAAAATATCCACTGGTCATCGGCGGCGAAAAGGTTTGGACGGACAAACTTACGCCTTCAGTCAATCCCAGCGCGCCAAAGGAGGTCGTCGGTTACGTGGCGGAAGCGGGAATTCCAGAGGCGGAGCGCGCCGTCAAAGTTGCCCGCGCGGCGTTTGATAAATGGAGCCGGACGCCCTTTGAAGAGCGGCTCGCTTGCTTGAACGCGCTGCGGCGATAATGGACCGGCGGCGTTACGAGCTTTCGGCGCTCGAAGTTTTCGAAGTCGGCAAACCGTGGGCCGAAGCCGATGGCGACATTCGCGAGGCGATGGATTTTTGCCGCTTCTACGCGGCAACAAATGCGGCAGATCGGGCGACCGCGGCTAACGCAGCATGTTCCCGGCGAAGAAAGTTATCAGCACTACTGGCCGCGCGGCGTCGCTCTGGTGATTGCGCCGTGGAATTTTCCGATCGCCATTCTTTGCGGAATGGTTTCCGCAGCGCTGGTCACTGGCAATACGGTGATTATGAAGCCGTCGGAGCAGTCCATCATCTGCGGCGCGATGCTGATGGAGATTTTCGAGGAAGCTGGCGTCCCGCCCGGGGTCTGAATTTCTATCGGGCCGCGGTTCGGTCATCGGCGCGCACCTTGTCGATCACAAAGATCGTCGATCTTATCGCTTTCACCGGCTCGCGCGAAGTCGGGCTGAGGATTTGGGAATCGGCCGGTATAACGCGCCCCGGCCAGCGCGAGCTGAAGCGCGTCGTTTGTGAGATGGGCGGCAAAAATCGCGGTAATCATCGATTCTGACGCCGATCTAGATGAAGCGATCGTCGATTCAATTTATTCCGCGTTCGGTTATCAGGGACAGAAATGCTCGGCGCTCTCGCGCCTCATCCTTCTCGAGGAAAATTACGATCGCGTGATGGAGCGTTTGCTTTCCGCAGCGGCGAGTTTGCGGGTTGGCAATCCGGAAGAGCCTGGGATAATGGTTGGTCCGGTAATCGATGAGGCCGCTTACAAGCGCATCTCAGAATACATCGAGATCGGCAAAAGCGAGGCGACGCTCGCCTATCAGGCAAAGGAGGTGCCGCCGGAAGGCTACTTCATTCCGCCGACAATTTTCACCGGCGTAAAGCCAAACATGCGGATTGCGCGCGAGGAAATTTTCGGCCCCGTGCTAAGCGTTATCAAAGTGCGTGATCTCGATGAAGCGTTCGAGGTTGCGAACGGCACCGATTACGCGCTCACTGCTGGATTTTTCTCGCGCAGCCCGGCCGATATTGACCGCGCCAAAGCCGGAGATTGAGGCGGGCAACGTTTACATCAATCGCTCATGCACAGGCGCCGTTGTCGGGCGACATCCGTTTGGCGGATTCAAAATGAGCGGCAGCGGTACTAAAGCCGGTGGTGCGGATTATCTCCTGCAGTTTTTATTGCCGCGCGTTGTTACCGAAAATGTCACGCGCCACGGCTTCGCCCCCGAAGAAACGCCGGAATATCGCGACGAGTTTCTCTGGCCGCAGCGATAGGCGCGAGGGAGATCGACATCGATTTAGATCGACCACGATTCAGCTAGGGGCCGGCCCTTGTCAGCAATTTCACGACGGTGATCACCATGTAAATCACCGGCCAGGCTGACGCCACGACCACCACGCCAAATACCGCCATTTCTTTGGCCCGTTCTCGCGTCGATTCGATCATGAATTCGCGACTCAAATTGTAAAAGTCCGAAATTCCGATCGGTCCTCCCCATCAAATGAGGACGAATACCCCGCCAGCCGCCAGTTCCTGAATGAAAGAAGTAATCGGTCCGCGGAAATCGCCTCTTATCGGCCGCGGAGTGAAACATCGGTTTCATCGCCTGTGAGCCACAGCTTGGATCGTTCCAGCGAAAGATGCCACATTGCCTGCGAATGAAAAGCGGCAGATCTGATCAGCGATTCATCCAATCGACGATCATGTCGTGCCCGGTGTCGAGCACGCTCACGTGGTTGGCGTCGTCGATGGCGAAGAACTCCACAAACGGAAATTCACGGGCGAGCTCGCGACCCATCTCGACCGGAATATCCTCATCAGCCGTGCCATGAAAGATTCCGATGCGCGCTTTCGGGTTGTGCCTGGCGATTCGGGCAAGATTTTCCCGGTTATCGTAGTTTTCGCGCAGTAATTGCGCCAACTGCCACCCGACTACCCTCGCCGCTTCTTCGCGCAACGTCGTAAAAGGCGCGATGGCCACTACCCGTTCGACCTGATGACGCGCGGCAAAATCGAGCGCGACCGCGGCGCCTAACGAATGCCCGATCGTCACAAGCCGTGAGCCGCTCATCCGGCATATGCAAACGTTCTTCGAGCGCTCGCACCGCGGCGTCAGCCGAAGCCCGCGTGCTGTCGATCGTTGCGTAGCCCGCGTTTTTTGCCGTAGCCCGGATAATCCACCAGGAGAAGAAGCGTCACCGTTAACGGGATAATTTACGAGGATGTTTGCCAGCCAATCCAGCGCGAGCGAGCCGTTCCCGCAAAACGCGATCCAGAGGCGTTTCGGGAATACTTCTGCTGCTTGGAATGTAAAACGCCGAGCATTCTCGCGGCCGACACGGTATAGTTAATCTCGACGCCATTTGCTGGAAGCTTGACTCCGTAACGCGAATCATGCGGCCGCGGATGATAAATCATCGCGTGCTGCCGAAAGAAAAGAAACGAGGGAACCGCAAGCAGCCACGATGAAGAACCCAATCGGAATGCAAAACCAGCGTGCCGCAATTCAGATCTTTGACCACGTTCACGGGGCATTTCGCGATCAAGAAAGATGCAATCAATGCGATGGCGCAAATCGATTCCGCTGATATCGGATATCGATTTATCAATGCCGGTCCTGGCACGAATTCAACGCAGCGCGGAAACCTGCGATGAATTTATTGCCAATGACCAGCAATCCAGACCAGCCGCTGGGACGGCGAACCCAATGGCCTTCTACCCACACAGCGGCCGGCCTTGGTCGCACCACCCAACTGCCGGTACCCACACGTAATCCGCTCCGGTCCACCGCCAATAGCCACGTGTCCAGACATACCCTGACCCCGGGGCCACTGTTTGCGTTTCAACCCGAACGGCGGGCGGAGTCCTGGTCACCACCACCTCCCGGGCGGGACCGGTTGTTGTCACTTCTTGCGTGGTTGTCGTCGTGGTCACCGTCGTTGGCTCCTCGGCGCAGCCGACGAACGCCAAGCGGCATCAGCGCCAATACATAAATACTGATTCTCATATGTACGCCTCCGTCTGTAGATTCGTTTTCGATCAGCGAATCGGCTCTGTTCGAACTTGGCAATAGGATTCTTCTCACCGCGCAATCGATAGCGGAAAACGGATTCTGATCCGATGATCAAGGATGCTTTACGTCGTCGCGACCCCAATCGGCAATCTTTGGCGATATCACGCTTGCGCGCGCTCGAGGTGTTGAAATCAGTCGATCTGATCGCGGCGGAAGACACGCGACATTCCGGCATCCTGTTGAAGCATTTTCGAAATCAAGAAGCCGCTCGTCAGTTATCACGAGCACAACGAAGCGATGCGCACCGCCCAACTGGTCGAGCGACTCGCGGCGGGCGAAAACGTCGCGCTGATCACCGACGCCGGAACGCCCGGGACTTTCCGATCCCGGCGCGCGATCTGATTCGCGAATGCATCAAGACGCGATCTGCCATTCACGATTATTCCGGGACCGTCGTCGATTCTGACCGCACTCGTTGGTTCCGGATTCTCGAGCGAGAAATTTTGCTTTCGCGGATTTCTCCCGGTCAAAAGCGGGCAGCGCGAACGCGAGTTGCGCGCCGCCGCCGAACGCGACGAAACGACGATCTTCTTTGAATCGCCTTACCGTCTGACGAAAACGCTCAGCGCGTGCATCGACATCATGCCGGACCGCCAACTTTGCGTCGCGCGCGAGCTCACCAAAAATTCGAGGAATTCCGGCGCGGGCACCGCCAGCGAGCTTCTCGCGCACTACGAAGCGCATCCGCCGAAAGGTGAAATTGTGCTTGTTGATTTCGAGAGGAGGCGGTCAGGACCGCCTCCTCGCAGCGCATTGTTCAGTTCACCTGTCAGACGATTGAGGTCAACGCACCGACCTGAGCTCGATCGACGCTTTCCGCTTGTCAAAGCCGCCTATCTGTGGAATTTTGCGCGGCTTTTTCCCCCAGAAAGCGCCTCTTATGGCTTACGCAATTATCAAAACCGGCGGACGACAGTATCGCGTCGCGGAGGGCGACACGATCGATGTCGATCTTCTTGGACGTGGAAGCGGGAAGAACCGCTACGTTTGGCGAGGTGCTTGATTGTATGCCGATGGCGACAAGTTCACGCACGGCGATCCGCTGATCTCTGGCGCGAAGGTCACGGCCGAAGTGGTCGAGCAACGGAAGGACAAAAAAGTCATCGCGTTCAAATTCAAACGGCGTAAAGGTTATCATCGCACGGTCGGACATCGGCGAAAGCTGACGCGGGTGAAGATCAAAGGCATCAGCGTCGGTGGCACGAAAAGTGCGAAGAAGACCTGAATGTCGAACATCCAACATCAACATCGAACTTTCAAATGGCTCATAAAAAAGGACAAGGCAGCGTTAAGAACGGCCGCGACAGCGTCAGCAAGCGGCTGGGCGTGAAAAAATTTGGCAGCGAGATGGTTGTCGCGGGCAACATCATTATCCGTCAGCGCGGAACCAAATTTTTGCCGGGAAAAATGTCGGGCTCGGCCGCGATTACACGATTTTCGCGCTGGTGGATGGAAATGTGCGCTTCGATCGGGCTGGGCGACGGGTGAATGTCGATCCGGTCGCGGCTGGAAAATAGCCAGTCGATTCTGCTTTCCGGCTTCTGACCAGCCTGCGGTATAACGATTTCCGCTGATGAGATACAACACGTTCATTCTCTTTGGCGCCCTGGCAGCGGCAAAGGGACCCAAGGGAAAACGCTCGGCACGATCCCGCGCTTTTATCATTGCCCCTGCGGCGATGTATTTCGCTCGATCGATACGCGCACGAAAGTCGGCAAAGCGCTTTCTGGAATATTCGAGCAAGGGCCAGCTCGTGCCGGACGATATCACAGTCGAGCTCTGGCGAGAGGCCATCGACGCGGCAGTGGACGCGCACAAGTTTAAACCGGACATCGATACGCTCGTGCTCGATGGCATTCCGCGGAACGTCGGGCAGGCAAAAATCATGGAAGAAATGATCGACGTGAAAAAGTGTTTCATCTCTCGTGCCCGAGCCGCGAGACGCTTTTTGCCCGCTTGAAAAAGCGCGCGCTGAAAGACAACCGCCTCGACGACGCGAACGAAGCAAGTGATCCAGCGCCGCCTCGACACCTACGAAACGGAATCGAAGCCCGTGCTTTCATATTATCCGGAAGAAGATGATCACGGTGGTTGACGCGACTCAGCCGCCCTCCAAAGTGTTGTTTGATATCCTCGCCAGCATGAACGGCGTGGATGCTCAGCATGAGCCAGCAACAGTTTGAAAATTTCACTGCCTCGAGCCTCTATTGCGAGAAGTGCAAAACCGCGATGCCGGTGCGCGAGCGGCTGCTGTTAGTCCTGCCTGACCGCGAGATTTTCGATTATCTCTGCACCGGTTGCGGATCGTCGGTCGGCCAGCGTGAAGTCACTGCCGGCGATAAATTGATGGCGCAAGCGATGGCCGAGGCGGCGTCCGCGGCGCGCGCTCACGCAAACGCTGCTTCACTAAGGCGCGATGCGCGTCGTCTTCATCGGCACGGGCGAAATCGGCGTGCCGACGCTGCAAGCGCTGCTGCAATCAGGCGAACACCAACTCGTCGGAGTCGTCACGCAGCCGGACAAACCGGTCGGGCGCGAGCAGCGAATCGAGCCGCCGCCGATCAAGAGAGCGCTTAGCTGGAACCAAGATGCCGATCTTGCAACCGGCGCGGATCAAAGATCGACAATCAATCGAGGAGATCCGTGCGCTGGTCGCCGGAGGTGATCGTCGTCATGGCCTACGGACAAATTTTGCCGCGAGCGATGCTCGAGATTCCGCGCGTCGCTTGTTTGAATTTGCATGCATCTCTGCTGCCGCGGCATGGCGCGGCGCCGCACCCGATTCAGGCTGCGATTGCGTCCGGCGACTCCGAAACAGGCATCACGGTGATGTACATGGATGAAGGTCTCGATACCGGCGACATTCTATTGCAACGCAAGATCGACATCTTGCCGACGGATACCGGCGGATCGCTGCACGATCGGCTGGCACAGATCGCGCCGGACGCGTTGCTCGAATCTTTGCAGCTGCTTGCAAAAGGAAATGCGCCGCGCGTTCCGCAAGAATAATGCGCTCGCCACTTATGCGCCGAAATTGAATCGCGAATGATGGCAGAATCGATTGGTCGGAACCGGCCGAAGTACATCGAGAGAAAAATTCGCGCGTTCAATCCGTGGCCGGGTGCGTTTACCACCGTTACGGCAAAATCGGGCAAGCCGCGTAATCTGAAAATATTTTCCGCATCAGTGTCGATCTTAGCGGAGCAAGCCGGGCGAAATTTTGCGACAGCGAGAAGCGAGCTTAGTTATCGCAGCCGGCAGACACGCGCCCTTTCGTTGGAGCGACGTGCAGCTGGAAGGAAAGCGGCGAATGAGCGGCGGCGAATTCGTACGCGGATTCGAGGTGGCCTCGGCATTGTGGCGGTGAATTGACGGCTAGCGGAGCTTCGTCGTCGACTTCATTTTGCTTTCAAAGACGTGGCGGCGTTCTGTTTGATGATTTGCACATGCATGAAAACGGAAGCGCCAGCTTACAAACGTATTGTCCTCAAATTGAGCGGCGAAGCGCTGCAGGAGCGCGGCGCGCGCGACAACATTTCGCCGGCGGTCGTGCGCGAGATCGCCGAGCGGATCAAGGAAGTGCGCGACCTCGGCGTGCAGGTGTCGGTAGTGATCGGCGGCGGAAATATCTGGCGTGGCCTCTCCGCGTCGCATCGCGGCATGGATCGCACGACCGCGCGATTACATGGGCATGCTGGCCACCGTGATCAACGCCCTGGCTTTGCGAAGCACGCTCGCCGAAGATCGGCGTCGAGACGCGCGTGCAAACCGCCATCGAAATGAAAAACGTGGCCGAGCCGTTCATTCTTGGCCGCGCGATCCGGCATCTCGAACTTGGCCGGCGTTGTTATTTTCGCCGCCGGCACCGGCAATCCATATTTTTCGACCGACACGACCGCGGCGCTGCGCGCGAGCGAGATTCGCGCCGATGTCATTCTGAAAGCGACGAAAGTGGACGGCGTTTACGATCGCGACCCGAATACCGATCCAAATGCGAAGCTCTACGATCGCATTACTTTCACCGAAGCGCTGACGAAACGATTGCAGATCATGGATTCGACCGCGTTCAGTCTTTGCATGGATAACAAGATTCCGATCGTCGTTTTCGATATGAACAAGCCGAGCAACATTCGCGATGCCGTGCTCGGGCGAAAAGTCGGGACGCTGGTTTGCGATGAACCGCAGACCGACAGTAAAAATTTAACGCGCATGAGCAGAGACGACATTCTTCTCGAAGCCGAGATGTCGATGGAAAAAAGCGTCGACTACATGGTGCACGAATTTGCCGCGCGTGCGCACCGGCAAAGCCTCGCCCGGACTGGTCGAGAATGTGGATGTTGCAAGCGTACGGATCGACCATGAAGCTGAAGCAGCTTGCGTTGATCACGACGCCCGAGCCGCGTTTGCTCGTCGTTCAGCCGTTTGATGCCGGCACAGTGCAGGACATCGAGAGGGCGCTGAAGGAATCGAAGATCGGCATCACGCCGAGCGGTCGATGGAAAGATTATTCGGCTGCCGATTCCGGAGTTGTCGGAAGAGCGGCGCAAAGATCTTGTGCGCTCGCTCAGGCAAAATGGCGGAGGAAGCGCGCGTCCGCGTTCGGGCGAACCGACGCACGGCGCTCGATGAGGCGAAGAAACTCAAAGCCAGCGGCGAATTAAGCGAAGATGGATTGCACGATTTGGAAGCCGAAGTGCAAAAGCTAACCGATCGCTTCGTCAAATCCGTCGACGATCATCTCAAGCACAAAGAAGCTGAGATCATGAAGGTGTGATCGGGCAGATCGACAATCGCTGTCGATCGGTCTGGATCGCCGAATTAAGACTAATTTAGAGCTAGAGCACGCGAAGAGCTACAGCCGCACCAGATCGACCAGAAACTGGCACCAAAGATAAATCATCCCGCGCCAGGAATATTTTACATCGCCTGCCGGCAGTCTGTTTGAGCACGCCTTTGTCGATGTTGTGCGCGATCTGATCGCGCAGATCGTTTTCCATTTCCGTTTCGATCCGCTCTTCATCCAACGCATCGATTGCGTCCGCATGTCACGCCGTTTCGGCGGAGAAACTGCGCGATGGCTTTGATAAAGCTGCCAGAATGATTGATCCGGTCGCTGGCGGTTGATGCGAAATTGCGGCGTCAGCTTTAAGCCGTAGGAGAGCGGATAATTCCACGTCGTCCAAATGACGCCCGCCCTTGGCGCGCGGATGAAATTCGCAAGATAATAAAACGAGAGATCGTGTTGCTCGTTCAGGCAAATCGTCGGCCTGCGCGCGATCTTCCTCCTTGTAAAACAAGCGGAAAAACTGGCGGTAATCCTCCCAATCCCAGCCCGGCGTCGCTCAACGTGCACGAAACCTTCGTTCTCGATCTCGCGCGTGATCTCGTTCAGCGTCAGGAAAGCTATCCGATCGAAGGCGGACTCTTCGGCCGGAGCTGTTTCTCCTTCGGCAGCCGCAGCGCCCGAATGCGAGTAAGAATTTCCAGCCACGGCAGAAAGAGCCAGCTCAGCGCGGCGACCAACCCAAGCACCGCAGCTGTCGGTTATGAAATAAGATCGCCAGAAACGAAGCGATCAGAATGCCGAGCGCGCCCGCCTTTTGTGAGATACGAAGTTTGAAAACTGCGCAGGGCGACGCTGAGCATCGCCACGCCGAGCGTTAAAAAACACCAAAGAGCATTAGGGATTGATCTGGTGCTCGTTCAGAAATTTCTCGAGTTGATCGGTATCGAAATTCGCCAGACACTCTGTCGCCGGCCACGAACGTCGGCACATAAGTTTGCTCGGAAAGCTCTTTCATCTCCTCGTAGGCCTGTCGATCTTTGCCGACATCAATGACGTTGAAACGATAGCCTTTCTCAGTGAGATAATCCTTTGCGTCAATGCACCACGAGCACCATTCGCGACTGTAGAGCCTTAATTCCATCGAGACGCGGTAATAAACTGTCGCTTTCGAGCTGCGTCAACCTGACAGCCGATCGTGCTTCAGTAGGCACTTGCGCCCAGATCACACGGCGCGAGCTCGGTTCACCTGTGAAAATGCATTTGCCTGGCTCGGAGGAATCGTCGAGCGGAATAACGCGAATGGTGACCTTGAGATCGTTCTTGATTTGTTCTTCGACTTCGCGCGAGCCATTCCAGTGCGCGAGCGCAAAGCCGCCGTGGATTTCGGGTTTGTCGGCGTCTCTGGGCGTAAAGAAATCGTAGAACTCTTGCTTGGAATCGATCACGCGCGTGTGTTCGTCGCGGAATTTCTTCGCGCGCTCGAAAAGATTTTGCTGGATCGAATCAAGCATCTCGGCGCGCGCGCGAGACGAACTCCTGCATCGACATCAACTCTTTGGCTTTCACCGGTTGATCACGACGGCTCACCGTCGACCTGAGCTGATTCGAGATCGCGCGGTCCGATCTCAGACGCGAACCGGCACGCCTTTCTTGATCCACTCCCAATTCTTGACGCCGCCTCCGAGGTCGCGCCGATCGACTTCTACTTCAATCGGAAGATCGACGATATCGATTTCCGCGCAATTGTTATGGCGAGTTTGTCACAAGCTTCGAATACGCGCGGCCCGCGTCTCTTCCTTCGGCGTGATGGGCAGGATCACGATCTGCGTTGGCGCGATGCGCGGCGGCAACACTAGAGCCATCGTCGTCTCCGTGCGCCATCACGCAGCGTGCCGACGAGTCGCGTGCTCATGCCCCAACTAGTGGTCCAGCCAAATTCCTGTTTGCCTTCGCGATTCTGAAATTGAATCCCGCTCGCGCGCGCAAAATTTTGCCCGAGAAAATGCGACGTGCCGGCCTGGATCGCCTTTCCGGTCCTGCACCATCGCTTCGATCGACAACGTTTGCACCGCGCCCGGAAAACGTTCGCTCTCCGATTTTTCGCCGCTGAAAACCGGAACGGCGAGATGATCGCGCACGAAACGCCCGTAAAGCTTCGAGCATCTGTTTCGTCTCCGCGCGCAAGCCTCGGCCTCAGTTTCGTGAACGGTGATGCCCTTCCTGCCAAAGAAATTCGGTCGTGCGCAGGAACAGGCGCGGCCGCATTTCCCACCGGACAACGTTCGCCCATTGATTGATCAGAATGGGAAGATCGCGATACGATTGCACCCACTTTGCGTAGCTCGCGCCGATAATTGTTTCCGAAGTCGGCCGGATCGACAAGTGGCTCAGTCAGCGCGCTCGCCGGTCTTCAACCTTCCGTCGGCATCAGCTTCGAGGCGGCTGTGCGTGACGACTGCGCATTCCTTTGCGAAACCCTTCAACGTGCTCCGCTTCCTTCGCGAAATAACTCAGCGGAATGCAAAAGTGGGAAGTATGCGTTGCGGTGGCCCGTCGCGCGAAACATCGCGTCGAGCTGCCGCTGCATATTCTCCCAAATGCCGTAGCCCCACGGGCGGATCACCATGCAGCCGCGCACGTCCGAAGGTTCAGCCAGCTCGGCCGCGCGAATCACTTGCTGATACCATTCAGGAAAATCTTCGTCGCGCCGCGGCATAATCGCGGTTTTCCTGGAAGAATCTGCAGGTTCTGCCATGCGAGAGGGAACAATTAAACTCCCACGATACAAATGACCAGTAGCCATTTGCCGCCAGTGGTTAAAAATTCGCCCGGTGAGCGCCTTGGCGGGCCGTTCGGTGTAGGAAGAACGACAGAAATGCCATCGAAACGCGAGCACAGAACTCATCAATATACGCCGCGTAAAGAGCGGCGATTTTGTCGGGCAAGGTTCATCTGGCCAATGACGGTGTCGGCCGAAATACCTTTGCCCTTTGGCGCAGCCGGACGGGGCGAGGCTCGCGCGAGTATTTGACACTCCCTACCACGTCCCGTAGTTTTCGTGCCTTTTCCGCCCTCATGAAAACCTTTTCCGCCAAAGCCCACGATGTCCCACGCAAATGGTGGGTGATCGACGCCAAGAACCAGGTGCTTGGCCAGGTTGCGGTAAAGGCCGCCAAGTTATTGCGCGGAGAGAGAAGACGATTTTCACCCGCACGTCGATACGGGTGATTTTGTGGTTGTCATTAACGCCGAAAAAGTGCGACTGACCGGAAAAAAAGAAGATCAGAAAAGTTACATGAGTTTTTCGGGATACGTAGGTGGTCACAAATCAGAGAATGTCCGGGCGCGGCGTGCTCGCCATCCGGAATTGCTGGTTGAGCGGGCTGTGCGTGGAATGATTCCGCACAATCGGCTCCGGTCGCGCAGTTTATCGAAAATTAAAGGTCTACCGCGGCGATTATCACCCGCATACCGCGCAACAGCCGCAGGCCGTCAAACTTACCTAACCACTGACTTATGCCGCAAATCCAGGAATTTATTGCCACCGGTCGCCGTAAGACGTCGGTCGCGCGCATCCGTATGATGCCGGAGTACCAGGCAAGATCGACATCAATGGGCCGCAGCTTTGACGACTACTTTCCTACCGGGCCGTTGCAGAACGTGGTGTTGCAGCCGCTTCAAACGGCAAAGCTCGTCAATGCCTACGACCTCTCGATCAACGCGAGCGGTGGTGGCGCGAGCGGACAGGCCGGTGCGGTGCGGCTCGCGATTTCGCGCGCCCTCCTTCAAGTGGATGCTAATTTGCGCGGCAAATTGAAGACCGACGGTTTACTCCGGCGAGACCCGCGCATGAAAGAGCGAAAAAATCCGGTCAACCCGGCGCGAGGAAGCGTTTCCAGTTCTCGAAACGATAATCGACAGTCCGCCTTGATACCGACCTTACCTGCCGCAATCAAACGCGGAGGCGACGCGTCTGTCGCTGCAGCCCTATCTCGGCTCCGGACTGTTCGGAGGTAGCGCAGCCGCTGGCGTTGAGCTCGGCACAGCCAAAGTGGCGGGACCGAGCAATGCGTAACCTT
>ERZ1370068.8756-contig-7586_pt1 | contig 49326 bp, 91 predicted proteins | sample MGYA00561227_ERZ1370068 | MGnify/ENA primary metagenome ERZ1370068 (study PRJEB38410, sample SAMEA6850437) | metagenome | study: Metagenomic assessment of the ecological functions of the soil: analysis of the soil microbiota associated with the... | reverse complement strand
ATGCGCCATGATGGCGGCGGAGTCGCGAAACAAGCCACTCACCGAGGACGCTCGCAAGGCAGATCGAGACTGAGCGACGACCGCCTGGAATCGATCGAGCATGGCGTCCTCGGCAATTCTGCACGCGCTTTGGCACCGCGACTGCTCGCCCTCTTCGGAGGCGCGCGCGCTACTGCTACTGCTGGCATGCGCCAACATCGCCGGACTGCTGCTGGCGCGGGCCGCCGGGCGCGGACGGGAGGAGATGGCCGTGCGCGCGCGCATTGGGCGCGACACCGCGTCCGCCTGATGCGGCACTGGCTGGCAGAAAGCGCTCTACGCTGGCAGACGCGGCGGCGGCCTCGCGTGGGATTGCTGCTGGCGAAGGTGGGGCTTGGCACTGGCGACCGGGCGCTTCCCAGCGGTGCGCGATCTCGGGAACGTGGCTGGTGCCCGGTGTCCCTGGATGTCACGCTCGACGGGCGCGCTTTCGCGTTTACGCTGGCCGTCTGCTGCGGCAGCCGGCTGCCCGCCGGGCTCGGAACTCCGGCGTGGCACGCAGTCCCGCGCCAGCCTCATACGACTCCTTGAAAAATCAGACTTCGCCTGATCCACGGCGTGCGCGTCTGCGCACTGTGCTGACCGTGGCGCAGGTGGCAATCGGCACGCTGGTTTTGGCGGTTTCGCGCGCTGCTGGTAGTCCACGCTGCACCGGCTGGCGACCGCCGCCCGCGGGATTCGATCGCGAGCACATACGTCACCTTCACCATGGACACCGAATTCGCCGATACACCACCGGAACAGAATCGCGATCTTGCCGCGAGCGACTGGGAATCGCGAAGCGCGTGCCATTCCCGGCATCGCGTCAGGCAGGCACGGCTTCGCGAAGCCTGATGCGCGGCTCCGGCTTTAAGACTGGCGGTCGCGCTTCCTGGAACACGTGCGGGCCACGATTTGAACGCCAGCATCAACAAGGTGTCCCCCCGCCTGGTTCGATGCCATGGGAATGATCCTCGCCGGGCGCGGCCACGAAGCTGACGGTTCTCCACGGACGCCCGCGCCGGTGGTGGTGAATCAGAGCTTCGTTCGACACTTTTCCCGGACGGACAACCGCTCGGGTAGCCAGTTCGGAATCGGCCGCGATCGGGTGGTGACGGCGGCCTACGAGATCGTTGGCGTAGCAAGCGACGCGCGCTGCTACCGTTCCTTCCGCGAGCCCTTCCAGCCCACTCTCTTCCTGCCTCTGCGGCGCTCATTCCGGCGATTCCGTCTTTCAATTGAGGTGCGCAGCGCCGGGAGCCGCGAAAGCTCGATCGCTTCGGTGAGAATCCATCATGCGCCAGATCGGCTCGCGTCTGCCGCTTCCGGTGAAGTCTCGCACCATGCGCAGCGACGTGGACGATTCGCTCTGGGCGGAGCGTACTCGGCGACCGTGGGTAGCGGCAACTTTCGCTTTGCTACGCGGCGCTCATCGCCTGCATTGGGCTCTGCGGCTCACTCTCTCACACCGGTCGCGCAGCGCCGCGCCGAGATCGCCGATTCGCATCGCCCTCGGAGCGCGCCCCGCCGATATCGGCCGTGCCACCTTGCGGGGGCTCTATAGTCATACTTCCGGACGGCGCCGCTCTCCGGCATCGCTGCCGCCGTGCCAGACAGCTCACGCCTGATCGGCAGCGTGCTTTTCGAGGGTAGAGTCCCAGCCGATTGGCTGGCGCATACTTCGCAGCAGTTGCTCTAATGGTGCTGGCAGGACTGGCGGCGGCAGCGTAGGCCGGCCTGGCGCGCTCAGCGTGTGGATCCCTGGCATCTGCTCTTTGCCCGGGAGCTGAGTCTGATGTCGCATATATTGAGGTAGAGCTTCAGGATGCGAACCCCGTCGGCCGATGCGTATGTGCTCCTACCCGAGCTTATTGCCGGATCACGCCGCCCGAGGTGCGACTGCTCCTTCAGCTCTCGAAGCGGAAGTCACCCATCTCTTCGAACAACTCCGCAATCCACGCTCTTTCACGCTACCTTCTTTCATTAGGTCTGAGCGCAGCGGGATGGCGAGGAAGCGATTCAGGAGTCGTTTCTGGCACTGTTCCGGCACCTGAGCCAGTGGCAGACCGCGCAGAGCAGTCTGCGCGCCTGGATCTTTCACGCGTGGGCCACGACAAAGCCCCTGAAGGTCCGCCGCCGGCCGGCTCCGCACCCGGCTTTGTCGGTGCTGGACGACGTCGATGGAACGCGGATCCGGAGCGGCGGGCGCTTCACAACCAGCGGCAACGGCGCTCTGTCGGCAGTAACTCGCGCCCTGCCCAAACCGGACCGTGCGTTGCCTTTCGCTACGCGCGGGAGGGTTATACGGTATCAAGGAGATCGCCGGGAGATCCTCGGCATGCTTGCACTTCCTGGGACCCCGAATCGCGCTTTCCTGGAGCGCCTTCTCTCGCTCGCCAAACTCGCCCGCGTACAGGAGCGCTGGCTTGAGGAATCGCCATCGCGCAAGACGATCGCTTATCACGGATGGGGAACTTCTTACTGGAAGCCGGCAGCGGCGAACTTCCAGTCGGGCGCGCGTCCCAGGTCCGTGATCACCTCACCGGATGCCAAGTATGCCGTTTGCGCCGCTATCTGGAAACCTGCAGCACCTGGGGGCCTCACGCGGACGCCGAATACCACCGTCAGGGCTACCAACGGGGATCGAACCGGAACTGCCGCACCCATGGCGCAGTCCAGGACGCTGCTGCGCGAGCGTCTCAGCGCGCACTGGCGGAGAGCGTCCGCACGCGGGCGCCTGGCATCCGCCGGTAGCGTGGGCGCGCGCCGCCGCGGTGCGTTGCTGATCGCCTTAAGCGCCCTGTTCGGTGGGCTGGCTCAACCGACGGCCATTCGCCTCACGACTTCTCGCACCCAACGCCGCATGGACCCCGGCTCCGTAAGTCCGCTAACCCTGAGTGGTTTGCGCAGGCCCGAACGCGACGAACCCGGCCCCGTCGTCTCCGCGTCCGCCCAGCAGGTCTTTCCGCCGTTATGGAATCCGCAACCCTCCGTCCGCGTTCCTACGAAGTGGACTACCTGATTCCGCCTGGCCGTGGCACCGTGCCGATCCGGTTGTAACCCGTGGCCTCTCAACCCTATTCTGGCAGGTGTCTGGAATTCGCGCGTCAAGGATGCTCTGGAAGATCGCCTGCGCGCCCCGGTCTGCGAGGGTAAGCTGGATCTCGCCACGGCTCAACGAGATTTTGCCAGCGACTGATCGCGGCGCAGCAAGAAGCGAGTTTCCACACCGGCGCTCCTCTGCTCGATCACGTCGCCTTTACAAAGACCGCCCCAGGAATAGATCAGGCCGTCGCGTCGGGCCGTTAATGATAGGACTCATGTCTCCCAATCAGCCTGGCCAAAATGCCCAGGAACTGCCTATTCCAGGCGTCAACCTGATCGCCGTCGGATCGGGAAAGGGCGGCGTAGGCAAGACCACCGTCTCCGTCACACCCCGTGGGGCTTGCGGCGCGCCGGGGCCACAAGACCGCCTGATGGACGCCGATGTCTATGGTCCCAATGTGCCGCCTTTCATGATGGAATCAACCAGACGCTGATGGCCTTGGGCGACCGCATACAGCCCCTGCAGCAGTATGGCGTCAAGCTCATGTCGATGGGCTTTCTGAGCCCCGGCGACAAGTTTCCCTGGTATGGCGCGGTCCCATGCTGCACTCGGTGATCCAACAGTTCCGCGGCGTCGACTGGGGCGAACTGATTAGCCTCGTCATCGACCTGCCGCCGGTCGGCGACGTCCAACTCTCCCTGATCCAGAGCGCCTGTGACGGGTGCGATCGTCGTCACGACTCCTTTCGATGTTTCGCTCGAAGACGCTCGAAAGGCAATTATGATGTTCCACCAGGTGCGCGTGCCGGTGCTCGGAATCGTGGAGAACATGAGCCATCTGACCTCGCCCGCACTGTGTCGGAGCGGATCGATGTGTTCAGCCAATGGGCGGCGGGCGTCGCACGGCACATGAAATGCAGTGCACTTCCTGGTGAACTCCCGCTCGACTGGAGGTGCGAATCGGCGGCGACACCGGCGAACCCATCGTCCAGCAAAGCGCGCGAACCATTCTTCGACCCTAAGTGCGCAACTGCATCGCGCAGCTGGAAGTGGCGGCCAAGGACGAAGGCCCTAAGATCGAGATCAGCGATTAACTCTAGGACCATACCCTCGTCCCACCGCACATACGCTAAAATTGCGTGGAATGGTAGATACGCAATCCGCTCCCCACGCTTGGGCGCGCTCGCGCCGAAGCTCCACCGGCTGTTCGAGCTGTCCGCCGCCAAGATCCGCTCCATTGAGAATACCTGGCGCCCGCCGCAGGCGCGCCCGTCTTCACCGTCGGCGGCAAGTACACCAGCCGCGGATGGACCGAATGGACGCAGGGCTTCCAGTTCGGCTCCGCCATCCTCCAGTTCGACGCCACCGGCGAAGCCGGATTTCTGAGATCGGGCGCGAGCGCACGGTGGACGTGATGGCGCCGCACGTCAGCCACATCGGCGTTCACGATCACGGCTTCAACAACGTCAGCACTTACGGCAACCTGCTGCCGCCTGATGACGCGAGGGACGCGATTGCGGAGAACTCATGGGAGCGCCGCTTCTACGAGATCGCGCTGCAAGGTGTCCGGCGCCGTGCAGGCCGCGCGCTGGACGCGCATCGCTGACGGCGGCGGCTACATCTATTCCTTCAACGGCCCGCACTCGCTCTTCGTGGACACCATCCGCACGCTGCGCGCGCCGGCCGTCAGCCACCTGTCTGGGCCACGTGCTGATGGGCGAGAACGACAAGAAGATTTCGCTGATCGACCGCGCTGCCCAGCACGCCCGCGCCACCGCGAAGTACGCCGTGTGGTACGGCGAAGGCCGTGACGCTTACGACGTGCGCGGCCGCACTGCGCACGAGAGCATCTTCAACATCAACGATGGCAACTACCGCTGCCCGGACTCGCAGCAGGCTATTCGCCGTTCAGCACCTGGACGCGCGGTCTCGCCTGGGCCGATGTGCTGGCTTCGCCGAGCAGCTCGAGCTCTTCGACACCCTGCCCGGGCACGAGGAGACCATCGCCATCATGGAGAAGGCCGCCCGCGCCACCTGCGATTTCTGCATCGCGCACACGCCGCCGGACGGCATTCCGTACTGGGACACCGGAGCGCCCGGCCTCGCGCAACCTGGGCGACTGGCGCGCCGCCCGGCCGACCCGTACAACCCGGCACGAGCCGCGTGGACAGCTCCGCCGCCGCCATCGGTGCGCAAGGGCTGCTCCGCCTCTGGGCCGCCGCTTGAAGCGACGATCGCTATTTCAAGGCGGGCCTGCAGGTCTGCGACACCGCTATTCGACGAACCGCATCTGAGTACGCGGACTCGAACCACCAGGGACTGATACTTCACTCGGTCTATCACCGTCCCGAACGGATGGGATGCGATTCCGCCTGAGTGCGGAAGGCCCCCGCCGGAGAGTCCTGCGGCGTGGGGTGACTACCACTGCTCGTGAGGTGGGCCTCTATCTGCTGCGTACTGAGCGAGGGAAAGCCGTATCCGAAGTCTTTGGTAGAGAAACTGAGCACGCCGATCGACATCGCGAAACGGCGATGGGACGCTGATCGCCGTATCCATCCGCGCCTTCGACCCTACACACACGCAACTGTCAACGGTTAACCGCCACCCTGGCGCCCGCCGCCCCAGCCCCAGCCTCCGCCGCGGGACCACCACGCCCACGCCGGAAAGTCGGGTCCGAAGGCATACGGGTAGCCCCAACCATGGGAGAGGTAGCCCGGATAAGCATACGGGCCAGGTCCGTAGCCCGGACCGGGTCCGTAGCCGGGCCAGCGCCTTGCCAGGTCCCACCGCGGCTGGCGCGCCACGGTGGTCTGCAGGCCGGGACGCTCGTGTTCGTCCGGACCGACATACCGGTAGCGCTTGCGGAGCGCGGGTCAGGATCCACGATCACCTTGCTGAATCGACCCGGAACGCTTCAAAGCGATTCCGGGTAGACCACCGTGGGCCTGCCGCGAGTCAGCAGCACGCCGATGACGGCTCCGGCCGCCGCAGCCCGCTTCCGGCCCCGATCGCGGCGCGCCGCGCCCCCAATCGGCGGCCGCCCCGATCGCGGCGCCCACGCCGGTCGTGGTCGCTACCGCGGCCGACATCAGCCAAGCCACGACGCTCGTGCTGGCCGTTGCGTTGGAACAGCCGCGTCATCTGCATTGAACGCTCGCCTGCGCCGCCGGCCAGAGGGTGCGAGTCCGGTCAACTGCAAGGCGAGGCGGCTGGTACCCTCCGACCCGTCCCGCTTTCTGGCATCGGCGACGCGAGCCGGTGACCGCGCTGTCCGCGCTAGCGCCACCTACCAAATCGCCATCCACCACGATGCGGCTGCGCCACAGGCTGGCGCCGAACAGGCTCCGCCTTCTGCCTGGTTGTGGGTCGCTGGACAGTCGGCTGGTCCACGCGAACCGGCCCGCCAACAGCGCTGAGGTTCCGTGGGGCCGATGGCGATCGCAGTGGACGTGCGCGCAGTCCGTACTGCGGAACGGCGGCGTGGCGCGTGCCGTTGCTGCAGCCCCGGTTGGGGCTGCTCGGGCCTGCTCGGCGTAACCGGGCGCATCGCTGCGCGCCACCGGCTGGCTAGGATCCTGGTCCAGCAGATTGGGCGCGCTCCTTATGGGCCTGCGGGCGCCTGTGCTGGAGCCTGCGGGCCGGCGCAGCGAACGTCGCCAACGGCGCCGTCCGCCAGTTCTGCGGGGCGTTTGCAGGCATCTTGCGGAGCCAGCCAACACCAGCGGCGTCCGGTAAGGAGATTCGACTGCGATCAAGCGAAGACGTCGTCATAAGACTGGTGCCTCGTACCAGGTCGGCTTGACAGTACATGCATGTTCTCGCCATTCCCAAGCGCTTGGTAATCAACGGGCTCCGACGGCGCAAGTGCGATGGCCGGATTGCACCGCTCTTGGTGCCGCCATATGGCCTGGAGCGGCTGCGAATCAGAGCCGCGACCGTAGGGGAGAATAAGCTCTTTTTCTTGCGCCTTCGCGCTCTGCGTGACACCGGCTTCCCAGCTTCGAGCCTGAGTGGAACCCCTGAGTTTTGACTCTTCCGCACGGGATGCTATGATGCGACGCGGAAGCGGGGAGCCGATGGCATGTTCTGCCATAGCTGCGGTGCCCAGGTAAGCACCGATGTACAGTTCTGCCCCAACTGCGGGCAGGCCCCTCACCGCCACTGCGCGGCGCCCGCCCCGGTCCCCGCGTACGCGTGGCGCGAACCGGACATCACCGCGCGCCCCGGCGCCTGGATCGGAGCCGGCTGGGAGATGGCGAAGCGGGTGACATGCGAGCAACTATGTCCTCATCGCGTCTGGTGTTCGTCGGCCCTCACCGGCCTGGTCCCGGTGATTCTGGCAAAAGGTCCGCCGGATGGCCGGTTTTCACATCTACTGCATCAAGCGCCTGCTCGGCCGCCCGGCCGAAGTTCGCCGATCTCTTCAAGGGCTTCAACTTCTTCATACCGTCGCTGGTGGCGTTCACGCTGGTGAGCATGCTCTTTACCGGCGCCGCCTCGCTGCTCTGCGTGATCCCCGGACTGGTGGTGGCGGCCGATGTACAAATTCACGTATCTGTTCATTGTGGACAAACGCATGGATTTCTGGCCCGCGATGCAGGCCAGCCAGCGACGTGGTGCGCAATGACTATTTCGGCTTCACCATGTTTTTGATCCTGATGGCCCCTGGTCAATCTGCTGTGGCGCATTGTGCTGCATCGTGGGCGTTCTGGTAACCAATCCCCGTGACCTTTGCCGCGATCACCGTGGCCTACCAGGAATTGGTGGGCTTCGATCCGCAGACGCCGGACCGGATCGGATGAGAAACGTACTGCGCTGGGCCGCGCCCACTGCCGGCCTCGCCCTGCTCTGGCGATCACGCCGCCGGATCTCCCGCTTTGCGGCTTTCGCTGGCTGACCGGAGAACCGTGCCCCTTTCTGCGGGCTCACCCACGCCCTGTTCGCGCTCGCAAAGGTCACCTCGTCGAAGCGCTGCACTGGCATCTCCTGAGTCCGCTGGCGGTCGGCGATGATGGCAGGCTTACTTTGGAGCCCGCGCGCGAATGGCGCGGCTGTGGATGCCCTGCTGCCGCCTGTTCGGAGTCTACGGCGTGTATCGAGTGGTCTTTGAAGCACCCAGGGGCGGCGAGTTTTTCACGAATCCCCCACCCGGCCAGAGTGCCGCAGACAGAAACAACCGCCAGCGTGACAAGCGAGAGCGTCGCCGGTCCAAACGAGGCTGAGGGGCGATAGCGCATCTCGACACGATGCGAGCCTGCCGGTATCGCGATGGCCTGGATCGCCGCATCGGCGCGGAGCACTCGATCGGCCGCCGTCCAGAGGTGGCCTGCCATCCGGGGATACCAGTTGTCCGAGAGCACTAGCACACTGGCGCACGCGGGCGAGGCGTCCATACGCAGGTACTGCTCATCGATCGCCGTAAAGACCATGCGACGCGGGTTCTCCGCAGGGCTCGAGTTTGAATGTTGCGGTCGAGTACGACCGTGATGCGCAGATCGGTCGCGGGTCGAGTGTGAGGCGAATCGCCTCCGCCGAGTGCGCCACCTTTACCTAGGTGCGTCAGCCATGCACGGGGCAGGGCGGTTGGCCGCTGCCAGACTCTCCAGCTCTGGAATCGGCGAACACCTCTGGACCGGCATCCGCCGGCTTCTGTCCGCCGATCCAATAGCGCACACCATAGAGGTCCAGGATGCGCGGGCTCCAGGGTCCGAGCCGCCACATGGCCTCTGGTGCTGGGGCAGGAAGCCGGCCAGGAAGGAATGCCGTACCACCGCCGAAGTTGAATACTCAGGTCGTCGTAGGCGTAGGAGACGCTGGTCGCTGCCGGCCCTCGGTTTGAGGAAACCCAGAGACCGGAGGTGCTCCGGTAGAGGCGCGGCCTTACCAGCGATGCCTTGTCCTCCACGTGGACATAGTCGAATCCAGTGCTGTTCCCGATCTCGATCAGACGAGCACGAGCATACCGGAAAGGAAGAGCGCGGGGCGTACGCGCTTGTGGTCCCACGCCATGAAGAGCAGTGAAAGGAGCACGGCGACGATCGGCAATCATACCGGCGCGACCCATGCCGTGCGGGATATCTACGCAGGACGGACCGGCGGATAGAGGCCAGCAGAAACAGGAAGGCCGCGCACAGCGCCAGGCCCGCTGCGCAGGCGCCGGAGTCTGGTATCTGGCGCGCGTCAGCAGTGCGTCGATACCGAGTGCGGCCAGCGCCGCGAGCGCTGCATGCGGCGATGGCCATCGCCATCAATCGGCGCCCGCGCCTTCTCGAGTCCCGGCAGAAGTGGCATACAACAGCGCCCCGTGAAATACATTGAAACGCGCCAGAGCGAAAAGCGCCGCGCCGTGAGCGCCAGATCCGGCAAGCGGAACTACGGGCGCGCGGCGCGGCACGGCGAGCAAAGCGGCGGCGGCCAGCGCCAGGGAACGATGCCCACGATGGGGTTTCACGATCGGCTTCATACGAACCCGGCACGATCAGGAAGATCAGCTCCGCGGGACTCCAGCCCATGCTCTGGTGTACGGGGTACGGCAACGATCGATCGCCAGTCCATCGGACTGGCGGAGTTCACCCATCGGACCGAGATAATGTGCCGTATTCCACCACGGGCAGGAGCTGAACCGCGGCGCCGCATCCGGCGACCACAAGCACGATGCCGGTGCGGGAGCCGCGGCTGCGTACCATACGAGCTCGCGCCGGACCACCGCAGCACCGCCAGAGCCACGACAGCCAGGCCGGCAGAACGGGCACGGCATGATGTCCGCGCAATCAGCGAAAGAGCTAGAAATCCGCCGGCGAGATGGGTCGGGGAGCGGGCGAGAACCGCGCAGGCTGCGGGAGATAGAACAGGAAGACCGGGGAAGCCAGATGGCGCTCCGCTGCGATCTGGGGCCAGTTGGTGGCCCCCACAAAACCTGCCGCCGCAAAGAACACGGCGCCGCCGATCCTGCCTGCCGTGGCGTCGAGCGGAGCGCTGGGAAGGCGTACGCAAACCAGCCTGCGAAGATGTGCAGCAGAACGAACCACCAGTGGACCGTATCTGAGCCTAGCTGTCCCGCGGCATCCGGCGGAACAGCGAGCAACCAGGTAAAGGACTGAAGACGGCGGGCTGTAACTGGCCTGCCAACGGTTGACCGCCCCCGATGTATGGGTCCCAGAGCAGCGGAGCAACGCCCTGTGCAGCGCGCCGTGACTGTACCTGCAGCCATGGCAGCACCTGGTGTCCGATATCGGGAGCTTCGACAAAGGTATGACTTGCGAGGTGAGCGCGAGCTTCCAAACACCACCACCGACGCCTGGCCCGCAGCTACGCTGAGCGCGCCTGACCCGCCGGCCGAAGGGGAAGCCGCCATCGAGTCCGCAGGGTAGCATGTCATCGCAAAAGACCACAATCGGCGATGGTGCATTAGGCGGAGATTTGCGACGTCCTTCATCGAGGTGGCTGATAGTTTTTGTTCCACCGGCCAAGGTGCAGTAGAGGAAACTAATCGTCGGACGCATGAGCGCCGTCGTAATGCCTGCTTAGCCCCCGTTGTTTGGATTTTGGCGCGGCTATCCAGCAGCGCATTTCTTCGCCGCCAGGGCCTGGTGGTTTCCGCGCCGCCAGATCAACGCCGCACGGCGTCGCTCCACGACGAGCAGTTCGACGAGGCGCTCTTCGCGACTGGAATCATTTTCGTTCTGGCACAGTTCACGCACTCGGTTGGGTCGTTGCCGTCCGGTTTCGCGACTGACGGCACGCCGCGCCAGCACACAATCACGGCAATAATCGGCTCTGAAACAGTTTGGACCAGCGCCACGGCCTTGCTCTTCCTGGGTCTGGCGCTGATGGGACCGTAAAATCTGGGCCGGCGTGCACTTCGATCGAAGCCGCCAGCCGGACGCTGATTCCATCGAAGTGCTCGGCAAGCAGTTCGCCTGGAGCTTCCGCTATCCGGGACCCGACGGCAGGTTCGGCCGTACCGATCTGAAGTTCGTCAACGATTCCGGCGGTGAATCCCTTCGGCCTCGACGAGAAGGACCCGGCGTCCAAGGACGATCATCGTCAGTGCGTCGCCGAAGATTCCCGCCGGCAAGCCCATCAGCTTGATGCTGCATTCGCTGCGACGTGATCCACAACTTCTTCGTCCGCGAATTGCGTAGTGAAGCAGGATATCGTCCCAGGGATGGAGATTCCCGATGAGCTTCCAGCCGACACTGCTCGGCGCTTACGAAGTCCTCTGCTCCGAGAACTCTGCGGTTGGGCCATTTCCAAAATGCGCACCACCATGCAGTGTGATGAGCGCGGCCGATTTCGAGAAATGGAAAACCGGAAAAGGCCCAGAAGTGAGCTCGGCACCGAATTCACGCTGAGGAGAGATCATGTCGGCTCCGCACCCATTCGGCGCATGCACGCGCCGCAAGGCTTCATTCGAAGGTACGTCTTCAGCCTCGGATCACAAGGTGATCGGCATCCAGTATTACTTCCTCGGGGTTGTTCTCGGTGTTCATCGGGATGGCGCTTTCTGTGTTGATGCGCTATCCACATGGTGCATCCGGAAGCCGAAGGTGTCGCTGGTTCGCCAGCATCTGGCCCACCGCCGCGGCCGGCGGCATGATGACGCCCGGAGCTATACCTGTCGCTGATGACCATGCACGGCACCATCATGGTGTTCTTCGTGCTGACCACGGTGCCGCAGAGCGGCTTCGGCAATTACTTCCTGCCCATCCAGATCGGCGCCGAGGACATGGCATTTCCGGTGCTCGAACATGATGTCGTTCTGGACCACCTTCCTGGCGCTGGTGGTGATGGTGGCCGCGTTCTTCGTGCAGGGCGGCGCGCCGCTCGCCGGCTGGACCGGTTATCCGCCGCTGAGCGGCGCCGGCCGCATCACCGGTCCCGGCGAGGGCACTGGGCCAGACGCTCTGGATCATCAGCATCGCAATCTTCTGCGGCGCATCGCTGATGGGCGCCATCAACTTCATCGCCACCACCGTGGATCTGCGCTGCAAGGGCATGCGGCTGATGCGCATGCCGCTCACCTGCTGGACCTGGCTGGTCACCGCCATTCTCGCGCTGCTCGGTTTCGCCGTGCTGCTCGCCGCCGGCGTGCTGCTGATTCTCGACCGCACCGTGGGCACCAGCTTCTTCATCCCGGGCGGCCTGCTGATCAGCGATCAGATCATCTGCTAATCACAAGGGCGGCTCGCCGCTGCTCTGGCAGCACCTCTTCTGGTTCTTCGGCCATCCCGGAAGTCTACATCGCGATCCTGCCCGGCATGGGCGTGACCTCACACCTGCTCGCCACCTTCTCGCGCAAGCCGGTTTTCGGCTACAAGGCCATGGTGTACGCCATCCTCAGCATCGGCTTCCTCGGCTTCCTGGTCTGGGGCCACCACATGTTCATGAGCGGCATGAACCCGTACTCGGCGATGGCGTTCTCGCGTGCTCACCATGTGCATCGGCGTACCTTCGGCCATCAAGACCTTCAATTGGATCGGCACGCTTTGGGGCGGAAGATACACTTCGATACCGCCATGATGTTCTCGCTCGGCTTCGTCAGCGCTGTTCGTCACCGGCGGCATCAGCGGCATCTTCCTCGGACAGCCCGCGCTCGACCTGTACTTCCACGACACCTACTTCGTTGTCGGCCACTTCCACATGATCATGGGCGTGGCGGCCATCTTCGGCATGTTCGCCGGCACCTTCTACTGGTTCCCGAAAATGTTCGGCAGCGATGATGAACGAGACCCTGCGGCAAGATCCACTTCTACTGCACGTTCATCGGCGTGTACGCCATCTTCACCCCGATGCACTTCGTCGGCATGGCCGGCAATCCGCGCCGCTACTCGGATTTCACCAATATCGAATACCTCGCCGGCCTCATGCCGGTCCACAAGTTCATGACCCACGCAGCGTACTTCACCGCGGCGGTACAGATCCTCTTCCTGATCAACCTGTTCTGGAGCATGTGGAAAGGCCCCAAGGCGCCGATGAATCCGTGGAACTCCACCTCGCTCGAGTGGACCATCCCCTCACCGCCGCCCTTCGACAATTTCGCCGGCGTGCATCCCGTCGTCAATCACGGTCCGTATGAGTACAGCGTGCCCGGCGCGCCCAACGACTTCATCATGCAAACCGATCCTCCTTCGGTCCATTCCGGGGATTAACGCATCAGATATGGGTATGGCTGGGTCATTAACGCACGATGTCATTCAGGGTCCTCCGCCGCCACCGGTTGAAGGTGGTTGGGGCGGCGACAGTGGCGGGTCCGACGGTCGCGGCGCATTCCGCCGAGCGTCCTTCACCGGGTTGTGTGTCCTGCTGGCGGCCAGCACCATGCTGTTCGCCGCCTTCACCAGCGCCATGGTGGTTCGCCGCGGCCTGAGCGACGACTGGGTTTCGATGCCCAAACCGCCCATTCTGCTGGTCAACACCGTCATCCTGCTGGCCTCGAGCGTGGCACTGGAAGTGGCGCGCCGTGCGCTCAAGCATCGGCGGCCGCGCGAGGTTCAATGGCTGGTGGACCGCCGGCACCGCTCTCGGCATACTCTTCCTCGGCGGCCAGGCTCTCGCCTGGAGTCAGTTGAACAGCGCGAGCGTGTTCATTTCCACAAATCCGAGTAGTTCGTTTTTCTACGTGCTGACCGTCGCTCACGCGGCCCACCTGCTGGGCGGAGTCAGCGCGCTCTTCTATGTCGATGTGCAGGCCTTGCGGCTCAGTCTGGGACCTGCCAAAGCGTACCGCCATCGACATCAGCGCGATCTTCTGGCATTTTCTGGATGGGCTCTGGCTTTATCTGATGGTTCTATTCTACGTTTGGGGGTAAGGGAAGGGATGTCGATGTCGACCCAAGTCACCACCGCCGCAACCGGCTCTCTCTGGGAGGGCGGCCACTCGCCGTATCTCACCAACTCGAAGAAGTTCGGGATGTGGCTGTTCATCATTTCCGACGCGCTCACGTTTTCCGCCCTGCTGTTCGCGTATACGTACTGCCGCGTCTCCAATCCGGACTGGCCGACCCCGTTCCATTTCTCGCCCAGCATCATCTTCTCCAGCGTGATGACCTTCGCGCTGCTCACCAGCAGTCTCACCATGGTGATGGCCGTCCACAACATGAACCACGGAAATCGCGCCGCGGCCTCGCGCTGGATCCTGGCCACCATGGCCGCCGGCGCCACCTTCGTCGGCCTACACCTTACAGAGTGGCTGAACCTGATCAACCACGAACACGTCACGGCCTTCAGCAATGAGTGGGGCGTCCCGCTCTTCGGCGCCACGTTCTTCGCCATCACCGGATTGCATATGACCCACGTGGTCATCGGCCTGATCTACCTCGGCATCATCTGCCAGGCTGTGATGCGCGGCAAATTCAAAGCCGAGGACGTCAGAAGTGGCCGGTCTCTACTGGCACTTCGTCGATCTGGTCTGGATGTTCGTTTTCCCGCTGGTCTACCTGATGTCAGCCAAGATTTAGGAGCCAACCCATGAGCACTCACGTCGAAGAAATTCAAACCCACGGTCCCGGCATTCCCACGTTCGCCAAGATATGGGTGGCGCTGCTGGTCCTGACCGGCGCTCGAAGTCTTGCTTGGCCTACGAACAGGTGCCTCTGCTGATCATGCTGACGGTGCTGCTCGGACTCTCGGTGATCAAGGCGGCGCTCATCATCGCCTACTTCATGCACCTCAAGTTCGAACGCCTCAGCCTCTTCCTCACGCTCTTCCCCATGCTGATCTTCTGCATCGTGCTGATGCTGATCTTCCTCGGCGACGCCTACCGCATCCCCATGATGAGGCCGCCCGTATGAAACGCCGCCTGCTGATGCCGCTGCTGTGGACCGCGCTGGCGCTGCCCGCCGGCGCGCAATGCGTCATGTGCTACCGCACCGCGCACGCGCAGCAGGACGCTCGCGCCCGCGTATTGAACGCCGGGATCCTGCTCCTCGGCGCCCCGCCCTTCCTGATTCTGGCGGGCTTCGTAGCGTTTGTGTTCCACCGCGACGAACCGGAAGAATAGCTCGCGCGTACTCGCCGGGTGAGACGGCCGCAGTCCTGGCCTCTGCCACCGGCTCCTCGAGGCACAGCTAGCGGCGCGCCGAACTCCGCCTCGAATGCCGCAATCTTGCCGAGCCTTCTTTTGTGCCGTTCCGCTCCGGAAAATTTCGCGCCCACATAGTCCCGCACCACCTCGACCGCCAGTTCCGGGCCGATCACGCGCGCCCCCAGGCACAGCACGTTCACATCGTCATCCTCCACACACTGCCGCGCCGAGAAGCTGTCGTGGCAGGTCGCCGCGCGGATCCCCTTGATCTTGTTCGCCGCCACGCAAGCGCCCCGCGCCGCTGCCCGCAAATCAGTATCGCGCGCTCCGCTCGCCCGCTGAGCACCGCCAGTGACACCGCCTTCGCGTAATCCGGATAGTCCACCGGATCCGTGGTATGCGTCCCCAGGTCTTCAACCTTGATGCCCCTCTCTGCGCAACTTGCACCCAACACTCGCGCCTTGAGCGCTACGCCGGCGTGGTCCGAAGCCAACGCTAGTTTCAGTAACTCCAGAATACCGCCGTTGCGGGTGCCCTTCGTAAATGATGGTACGAACTCAGTGTGCGCTTTCTCCTGATCCTGATTGCCGTAACTGCCGACTGGCCCAACCCGCGGGCTTGATCCAGGACCTCACTCATCGCAGCCAGGTGATGGCCGGTGCGCGCGCCTACCGCGTCTACCTTCCGGGCGCATACGCCACTTCGCGCACCACCCGCTACCCCGTCATCCTACTGGTTCCACGGCTACGAACCGGAGAACGAAGCCCGCGATGCCTCGCTCGCCGCCTATGTCGCCGCCCACCCCGTCATCGTTGTCGATTCCGGCCCCGCCGAAACTACCGGCCAGTTCCCCTCTACTTCCCCGAACTCATCGAGCACATCGACAAGACCCTGCGCACCATCCCCGACCGCGACCACCGCGCCGTGACCGGTTCCGGCGCCGGCGGCTTCCTCGCCATCTGGCAGGCGGCCAAGTGTCTCCGACCTCATCGGCAGCGCTCCAGTTTCGGCGCCACCGCAGAAGCTCCTGTCGGACCCCAGGGCTTCGACGTCGATTCCTCACTCACCGACCTCTACCCCACGCTCGATGCGGTCCGCATCCGCCAGGTGTCCGCCGATTCTCCTCTCGCCGAAACCCTCGACTTCCACCTCGACGCCTTCGCCCATCCCATCCCGAAGCCCCCGCTTTCACCCACGCCGACCTCCTACCCCAACTTCGGCGTCTGGGACTGGGAAGTGGTCTCCGACCGCCGCCGTCCCGCCTTCACCGTGCTGGGAAAACGTCTCCCGCGCTGGCTTGCCGCTCCACCGTCCGCGAATGGATTCCCGCCGGCGCCGCCCTTCCCGAGGTGAAGCTCTCCATCACCTCGCCGCGCCTTTACACGCCCGGCGCCAGCTTTACCCCGTGACGTATATCCGGCTGCAGCGACGGCAAGCTTCGCCGCGCTACCCAGAAGGCCGACGCGCGCGGCCGCCTCAGCTTCGAGATCGATGGCGACGCCTGCGAAATCGGCATCGGCGCTGCCCCGGTCCTCGCACTGTCGACCTTCTGAAATCGCCGGTGCCGCGTGGGCATCCGCCGGACAACCCATTCAGGTCACGCCTCAAGTTCTGGAACAAAGGCGCTGCGTCCGCTCCGCCACCAGGCTGCTGCAATTGGAAAGCCCCACCCCCGGCGTCAAGTTCAAGACCCCCACGGCCCGCCTGAATAGTCCCGCGCCCGGCGAATCCGCTGACCGTACCCGTGACGTTCACCATCGACCGCGCCGCCATCTCCGGCGCTCGCATCGTCGCCGCCGATGGCGATCTGACGCTTCTCCGTCGAATCCCGGTCTACCCGCCTGCCACCGCGTTCGCCGATTATCGGATCGCCGACGGACTCACGGTGGCGCCCTACACGCACCGCGGCTCGGCGAGGGCAATCGCGACGGTCACGCCGCTCCCGGAGAGAGCTTTGCCATTACTGTTGCTCCGACGCCGGCGCCCCCACGCGCCGCGGAGCTTTCCACCAGCGACACTTGCGTGGACAACACCATACGCATCAACGAAGCCGGCACGCGCATTTCTATTCCCACCATCCGCGCCACCTGCGAAACCGGGCCACCGCATCGAGGTGATTGGCGCGCCTCGGCCTCAACTATTTCGCCCCGAAGTCCCCGTCTGGTACCGGAATCCGTAAGCGCAGCGGTGGCAATCCTGCCTGCAGCCGCCTTTCCAGGCGGCTCTTTGCCGCAGCACGACGTGTCCGACCGGAAGCAAATACGGGGTTTGGCTGTTTGTCGCCGCCGGTAACAGGACGGCCGGCCCTGGTCTCGATTTCGGCTCTTGCGCTGGCAAAAGCTGCTCGTCTGGCCTCTTCGCGGGTCGCGCAGATGTGGCGTCCGTAGTATGGGCCGTAGGTGATTTCGCCCCGCCGTCCTGATCAAAGTGAAATCGCCGGTCCAGCGGTCGCCGCCCTGTGCCCGGCCAGAGCTACCTCGATCGTAAAGCCGGCGTAACGCCCCATCGATCGTCGCGGAATGCTGGGGATGCGGATCGCTGCATGTTTCAATCTCGACCTGAATAATCAGTGGCGCGGCCCAGGGCCCTCCGAATCAACGTGAACTTATAGAAGTCGACATTGAGAACCCAAGAGCCGCAATACACATTGCGCCGAAATTGCTGCTGCAACCCAGTCCCAACGGTACTGTGAGGGGCACAGTACCGTGCTTGGGGCCAGCCTCCTCGGGCAGGCGCTCCTCTAAAGTTCCGCGCCCATACCGCCGATTAATCCACCGTGATGTCGGCAGATGAGTACGAGCGGCGCGAGCATCAGCTCAATCGCTTCCAGACGCCTGTTTAACGAACTCCTGAATGGAGAGATCAGAGCGCAATAGTTTTGAACCGTGGGAGATCGATCTCATACTGGACTTCCAGTCGTGCCAACTGCCTCGCGCCGCCGCGCTGACATCCTCGGTCAATACCAGAGAGCCGTCGAACGCCAGATGGCATCCGGTCCCGGGCCGCCTCTCAAGCTCTCCCACTTCCTGATTCTGCGCGAACAGCGCCGCAACGAACTCGCCCTGACTCGCGCCTATGTAGCACCACCCGCCGCCCTCGACCCGGTATTGACCCGCGATCACGATGCCGATCGCCTCCGCATAAATGCGATGCTCCTGCGTGCAGGATCCGCGCCGACAGCGTCTCCTCGGTGTCGTCATCGCGTACCGGCAGCCACCGCCTGAATCACGATCGGCCCCGCATCCAGATCCTCATCCACGAAATGCACGGTGCACCCGGTGATCTTCACCCCGTGCGCCAGCGCCTGATGCTGCGCGTCCAGTCCCGGGAACGCCGGCAACAGCGAAGGGTGAATATTCAGAATGCGATTGGGAAACTCGCGAATGAAACCCGCGCTCAGCAGCCGCATGAAACCCGCCAGGCAGACCAGACTCCACGCCATGCCTGTGCAACTCCGCCGCCAGCATACGGTCGTACACCTCGCGATCCAGCCCCTTTGATGGCAGGCAGACGGCATTCAGCCCGCGCGCCCGCGCCGTTTCCAGCCCGCGCGCGTCCGCGCCGATTGGAGATCACCACCGCAATCTCCGCGCCGAGACTTCCAGCGTGCCGCCCGCCACGCTGTCCGCGATCGCCTCGAAGTTCGATCCGCGCCCCGAGATCAGGATCCCCAGGCGCTTCACCGGTACTCCACGCGCGGCCGCCCGCGCTTCATGGCCACCACGCTTCCGATGCGGAACGGCGTCTCGCCCAGCTTGCGCAGCACCGCCTCCGCCTTCACTGCCGCAGCGCGCGCGGAACCGCCAGAATCATCCCCACGCCCAGATTCAACGTGCGCCGGTAATCGTCCTCCGGAATGTTGCCGATCCGCCGCAGCACTTCGAACAGCGGCGGAATCTTCCACGACTCCCGTGTCGATCGACACCCTGAATTCCTTGGGCATCATGCGCGGCGTGTTGTCCGTGATTCCGCCGCCCGGTGATGTGCGCCGCGCCGCGCAACAGTCCCGCCGCCAGCAGCGCGCGAATCGGCTTGCAGGTAACTGCGATGCACCGCCAGCAGCGCATCGCCCACCGTCGCCCCCACCTCCGGAAGCAGCGTCTTCGGCCCATACCCGGCCACTTCGAACAGCAGCTTGCGCGCCAGCGAATACCCGTTGGTGTGCAGCCCCGTCGAAGGCAGCCCGCAGCAGCACGTCGCCCGCGCGGATGCTCTTCCCGGTGAGCAGTCCGCCGCGCTCGGCCGCGCCCACGATGAAGCCCGCCAGGTCGTACTCGCCGTCGGTGTACATCCCCGGCATCTCCGCCGTCTCGCCGCCGATCAGCGCGCACCCGTTCTTGCGTGCACCCGCGCGCAATTCCGCTGACCACCTGCGCGCGCCACATCCGCATCCAGCTTTCCCACCGCGAAGTAGTCCAGGAAGAACAGCGGCGTCGCGCCCTGCACCGCGATGTCGTTCACGCAGTGATTCACCAGGTCTTCACCCACCGTGCCGTGCCGCCCGGTCAGGAACGCCACCTTCAACTTGGTGCCGACGCCGTCCGCCGAGCTCACCAGCACCGGCTTGCGGTATCCCGCCAGTTGGTACATGGCGCCGAAGCTGCCGATCTCGGTCAGCACTCCGCGCGTAAATGTTTGCCGCGGCAAACTTCTTGATCGAGGAAACGGCGCGATCGGCCTCGTCGATATTCACGCCCGCGTCGCGGTAGCGAACTGGTTCTTTAGTGGACAAATTCCAGTATACGGCGTAGAATTCAGCCAATAGTGGTACCCCTCGTAGCGTAACCATTGGCGTACAACGCTGAACGCCATATCAACCCATTCGCTCATTATGAAAAATCCAGTCGCAGCGCTATTTGCTGTGTTGCGCTTTTGCCCTCGCCCAATCGTCATCCGGCAGTGGCCATCCACAACGCGAAGATTGTGACCGTCTCCGGCTCTGTCATCAACAAGGGCACGGTGGTGGTTCGCAATGGACTGATTGAAGCTGTCGGCGAAAACGTCGCCGTTCCGGCCGACGCCATGCTGGTCGAGGGAGAAGGGTCTCACCGTTTACTCCGGCCTGATCGACGCCTCGAGCACTTGGGGACAGCCGGCGCAGCCCGCCGCCACGGCCGACCGCCGGACGCGCGGCGGACGCGGCACAACCAGCCACCACCCCAGCCACTTCAACCGTCGCCCAATCCGCCGCGCCTCCCTGCGCGCGGGCCGGAAGATCGTCCCCAGACCACCAGTTGGGTCAAGATCGCCGACGAGATTTCCGCCACCGATCGCCGCATCGAAACCGCGCGCGGCGCCGGATTCACCACCGCGGTCACCTTCCCACGCGCGGAATCTTCGCCGGACAGGGCGCTGTCATCGACCTCGTCACCGGTGAAAAGCCCGGCGAGATGATCGTCGCTTCGCCCGTCGGCCAGTACATCTCGCATCGGCGCCGGCGGTCGCGGCGGCGGCATGGGCCGCAGCTTTCCTGGATCGCCTGTGGGCTACATCGCCTACATCCGCCAGATCTACCTGGATGCCGACCATTACAAGCTGGTCAAGGACGCCTACGCGAAGAACCCGGTCGGCATGACCGCGTCCGAGTACGACCGGGCGCTCGAAGGCGTGACTCGATTCGCCGCGCATTCTGCTGCCCGCCAATCGCCTCGTGGAAATCGACCGCATGCTGCACCTGGCGGCCGAGTCTGAAACAGCCCGTCGATTCTCTATGGCGGCCGCGAAAGCTTCCGTCCCGAGGCCGCCGCACTTCTGAAGAAGTCCAACGCGCTCGGTGCTGCTCAGCATGCGGTGGCCGGAGAGCGTCGCGCGATGCCGATCCCGACGAGGATGAGGAGAGCATGCGCACTCTGGAAACCCGCGACAAGGCCGCTGACCGCGCCGTCCGTTCTTGTCAAAGCGGGCGTCAAGTTCGCCTTCTACTCCGATGGATCTCGATGCGCAGCGCGCGACTTGCAGCAGCGCCGTTAAGAAAGCCATCGACGCCGGTTTGTCCCGCGAAGACGCCGTGCGCGCCCTCACGCTTTCGCCCGCCGAGATCTACGGCGTGTCCGGATCGCATCGGCTCGCATCGAGAAAGGCAAGATCGCCAACCTGGTGGTGACGCGCGGCGACATCTTCGACGACCGCACCAAGGTGGAAATGACTTTCGTCGACGGCAGCAAGTATGTGCCCACCGCCGGCCGCAACGTCCATTCGGCGGCCGCGGCCTGCGACTAGCGATCCGGGGGTGAAATCAATGATGAATCGATGAAACGCGTATTGCTCACGCAGCTCTACTGTGCCGTGGCGCCCCTCGGCGCCGCAAACCTACGTGATTCAAGAACGCCACCGTCATGACGGTGAGCAAGGGCACGTTCAAAGGGCTCCATCGTCGTGCGCGACGGCAAGATCGTCGAGGTCGGCGAGAACGGTCATGGAGCCGGCGGAACGCGAAGGTCATCGATGGCACCGAGCAGTACGTGATCCCCGGCATCATCGATTGCCACTCGCACATCGCCGACCGATGGCGGCGTCAACGAAGGCAGCGTGTCGGTGTCCCTCGATGGTCGATATCAGGGACGTGCTCAATCCCGAGGACATCGCCATCTACCGCGCGCTGGCCGGCGGCGTCACCACGGCCAACATCCTCCACGGCTCGGCCAACGCCATTGGCGGCCAAGACCCTGCCGATCAAGATGCGCTGGGGCAAGGATGCACAGGGCATGATTTTCGAAGGCGCCACGCCGGGCATCAAGTTCGCTCTGGGCGAGAATCCCAAGCGCGCGGGCAACCCCACCGGGACGCGGCGATGCCGGGGTACCCACGGTGGGCCGCTATCCGGCCACCCGCATGGGCGTGGAGGACACCATCCGCGAGGCTTTCAACGAAGCCAAGGCTTACAAGGCCGAGTGGGATGCTCTACCGCCATGCGTGGCCAAGGCGGAGCACCCGATTCCGCCGCGCAAAGACCTCAAGCTGGAACCGCTCAAGGAAGTTCTCGAAGGCAAGCGATATGTGCACTCGCACTGTTACCGCGCCGACGAAATCCTGATGCTGCTGCGCGTGGCCGACGACTACGGATTCAAGATCCGCACCTTGCAGCACGTGCTGGAAGGCTACAAAGTGGCCAAGGAAATCGCGGCCCACGGCGCCGGCGCATCCACCTTCAGCGACTGGTGGTCGTACAAGGTGGAGGCGTTCGACGCCATTCCGTATAACGCCGCCATCATGCAGAAGAAGGGCGTTCTGGTGAGCCTCAACAGCGACGACGCCGAACTGATGAGGCACTTGAACAGCGAAGCCGGCAAGGCTATGAAGTACGGCGGGCTGAGCGAAACCGAGGCGCCTGGCCATGGTGACGCTGAATCCCGCGAAGCAGCTTGGGAATCGACAACCGCGTGGGCTCGATCGAAGTGGGCAAGGACGCCGACCTGGTGATCTACGACAAGTTCCCGCTCTCCGATTACGCCAAGGTGCAGAAGGTTCTGATCGACGGCAACATGTCTACTTCGACCGCGACAACGAAGTCAGCGGGCGCGGCGCCAGACAGGCCGAAAAGCAGAAGCTGATCGACAAGGAAAAACAGAATCAACAGCGCCAGCAGGGCGCGCCCACCAGGAGGCAGGGACAATGAAGTCCCATCGGGATTCTGATCGGTTGGGATTCGCCGCTCGGCGGCGTCCAACGACACGTTCCTGATTCGCAACGCGGATGTGTATCCGGTAACGCGGCGCGGAGATGAAGGGCGTTTCGCTGCTGGTACAGGACGGCAAGATCGCCGAGATCGGCGCCAAACTGATTGCGCCGAAAGGCATCGCGCGTGATCGAAGGCAAGGGAATGCGCGTGCTACCCGGGATGATCGATTCGGGCACGGAACTCGGCTGAGCGAAATTTCGGCCGTGCGCGAGACCGTGGACACGGGCGAAATCGGCGAGTTCATGCCGCAGCTTCGCGCGCTGGTGGCGGTGAACCCGGAGAGTGAGCATTTCGGCGTGGTCCGCGTCAACGGCATCACCAGCGTGATGACATTCCCCTCGTCCGGGCGGCGGTGGTGGCGGCGGACGCTTCGGGGGCGGAGAGCGGCAATTCATCTCCGGCCAGGCGGCGCTGATTCACACCGACGGCTGGACCTGGGAAGAGATGGAGGTGGACCGGAGCGCGGCCATGCACCTGATCTTCCCGAGCACGGGCGGACGCGGCGGACGCGGCGGCGCGGCGCAGCCGGACAGCCGTTCCGGAATTGATTCCCGGCGCGGCCGGCGGAGCCTATACGCAGGCCAGGCGAGCCTACGATCAGCAGCTCGCCAGGATCGGCGAGTTCTTCGATCAGAGCCCGCCAATACCAGAAGGAACGGACGGCCAATGCTCCGGGCTTTCAAACCCGACCTCAAAATGGAAGCCATGATCCCGGTGCTCGAAGGCAAGGTCCCGATGGCCGTATCGGCTAGTCGCGCCAGCGCCATTCACGATGCCATCGCATTCTCCGAAAAACAACACATCAAGATCGTGATTCTGCAACCGCGCGATATCGCCAAATCCGGGCCCGAGCTGAAGGCGAAGAACATCCCAGTGATTCTGGGGCGCGTGCTGGCGCTGCCGGATCAGGAAGACGACGCGTACGATGGCGCCTTCACGCAGCCAGCCGAAGCCTACAAAGCGGGCGTGAAGTTCGCCGTTCGGCACCTTCACTAACGAGTTCGTGCGCAACCTGCCCTACCAGGCGGCCACCGCGGTCGCCTTCGGTCTGCCCTACGAAGAAGCGTTGAAGGCGGTCACCATCAACGCCGCCCAGATCTGGGGCCACGCCAACGAGCTTGGCTCCGTCGAGAAAGGGCAAATGGCCGACCTGATGGTCACCACAGGCGACCCGCTGTCAAACTCCACACCAGGTGAAGTACCTGCTTCATCAAAGGCAAAGAAGTCCCGCTGGTCAACAAACAGACCCGCCTTTACGAAAGTACATGTCGCGCCAGTAGCGTGGAGTAGGTCAGCGCCTCAAGCAGCCGTCACGTAAACCCGTCCCGGACCCTGGGTCCGCGCCCGACGGCGGATAACGATCTCAACGTCCTGATTGAGCGCCGTAAGAAACCGCATCAAGCGCGCTCTACGGGAAAACCCTCCAGGCGGTATTTGGAGAGAGCCGGAGACTTTCTGGCTGGTTGATGCCCAATAGCTCCGCTGCCTTACCCTGCGATAACCCGCGCCGTTTGAGGACGTCATATCGCTAAGGCCAACTGAACCTTTGTCTGCTGTTCGCCGGCATCCGCAAAGCTTTAGGTCGGCGAATGCCCCCGCAACTCTGCACAACCTTTCCTTTAGATTCTGCGCTTTGTTTTGCCATATCGATCCTCGTATAATCCCGTCTGGCCAGTCCCAGGCGCCAGCAACCAGTTCGACATCCGGTTTCGGTGTCTGAATTCCCGGATGCGACTTCTTTCTCTGAAAACAGTGCAGACACACCGCCCAATGGAACTGAACCGTAGACGGCAAGCGGATATTGTGGCTCCCCGCCGTGATCTTCGACGACCTCCAGTAGACCGAACCCGCTCCCTTCCACGGCTTTGCCGCGGGATGTTTCCGCCAAATTGAGCGACGCTCAGAGCAGTACCGATACCGTCTTTGACCGCTTCGGGAAACGCCAGCAATCCTGCTCTCGTAGAGCCTACCCAATACAAGGGCTGCTCACCGTGAACCGGCCTTCGCAACAGGGATATCCAGTTCTAGGATGCGCCACGGGACCTGAATCCTCCGCCAATCTACTCCTCTAACTGCAACTCGCCGTCGCCACCCAGACATGAAAGGTTCCCCCCACTGCTCAGGATCTTCGAGCGCCCACCAGTCGTTGCCGGATATTGCCAGCAGCAAGCCCCAGCCGCCCCCCACCACCAGGTAGCATTCGCCTTCACCGGAACCTTCGATGGATGCATGGCATGCGTTATCGCGGCGCAAGCGATTGGCCCGCCTCATCGATCCCTGTGACGGCAGCACTTTCACTCGTCGCTACCGTCGTCGCCCAGGCGTGATCTTCTGCGTCACAACCCGCGCCGCACAGCGGCACTGGAAAGACCTGCCCGCCCATCTCCCCGCAATTTGATTCTCCGGAATTTGAACGTACACCGCCATCGGCGTCTATCCAACGCTCATCTTGGATCAACTGCTCCGCATTCCTGATCGCTTCCGGCGTGAGCTTCTGCCCGCTCAACATGCGCCCCACTTCGCGCGTCCGGCGCCTCTGCGTCCAACTCTTCGATCACCGCCACCGTCCGCCCGCGCGATTCCTGTTTTTCCACCCTGTAATGATGATCCGCGAAGCTACGCGATCTGCGGCAGGTGCGTCACGCACAATACCTGGTTTGCCGCCGCCAGCTTCTTTCAGACGCCGCCCCACGCCTCCGGCCGCGCTCGCCGCCGACGCCGGCGTCCACTTCGTCGAACACCAGCGTCCGCACCGCGCTCCGTCTTCGGCCCCGCCAGGCACGTCTTCAACGCCAGCGCGATGCGCGAGATCTCGCCGCCCGACGCCACCTTCTCCAGCGGCCGCGGCTCCTCGCCCACATTCGGCGACACCAGAAACTCCACGCGGTCCGCCCCGGCCGGCAGACCATGCCGCCTTCGCGTCATCGCCACGCCGGAACACCGTACGCTCCATCGCCAGTTGCGCCAGTTCCGCCTCTACCCGCTTCTCCAGGCGGCGCGCAGCCGACTCTGCGGGCTTCCGTCAGCTCCGCGCGCCAGCTTTTCGAACTCCGCCGGCCAGACGCTTCTGCTCGCTTGCGGAGCGCCTCCATGCGCTCGCCGGCTGACTCCACACCTGCAATCTGCCGCCCGCACTTCGTCCAAAAACGCTCAGGATCTCCGCCATCGATTGCCCGTACTTGCGCTTCAGCCGCGTCGATCGCTTCCAGCCGGTTCTCCACTTCTTCCAAGCCGTCCCGGATTCGCCTCCAGTCCCGGACAGATAGTCGCGCAGCGCGTACGCCACTTCCTGCAAGCTCAAATCCGCCGACTTCAGATGTCTCGCGCAGTCCTTCCAGCGTGGAATCGATGCGGTACAACTCGTCCACCCGCTTCGACCGCAATGCGAGCTCAGCGTCACCGCCGATTCCGGGACTTTCGTACACGCATCGTATGCCGTCCCCGCGCTCTCCTGCAGCTTTTGGACGTTCTGCAGCACCCGCGCGCTCGTTCTCGAGTTGCGTGTCCTCGTCCGGCTTCGAGCGCGGCGCTCTCGATCTCCTTGCGCTGGAAACTCCACAAATCGAGCAGTCGCAGCTTCTCCTGCTCGTTGCGTTCCAGTTCCTCCAACTCCGCGCCGCCGCCGCGCCACTCCTGATAGAGCCGCGCCGACGCGAGTCCAGCAGTTCGCGATTTCCGGCGAACGCGTCGAGCATGTCGCGCTGCGCCTCCGCTTGAAAACAAAGCTGCTGATCGTGTTGTCCGTGAATATCCGCCCAGAAGCGGCGCCAGATCCTTCAGCAGCGCCACCGCCACTGGACGGCTGCCGACGAACGCCGCGCGATTTTCCGCTCACCAGGATCTCGCGCTCGATCAGCAAGCTCGCCGTCCTTCGACTTCCAGGCCCGCCGGTCTCCAGCAACCGGCGCACGGCCGTCTGGTCTCGCACCTCGAAGATCCCCGCGACCCGCGCGCGCGACTCGCCGGTGCGGATCATTTCGGCCGACGCCCGTCCGCCCAACAGCAGCCCGAGCGCATCCACCACAATCGATTTGCCGCTTCCGGTCTCACCGGTCACGCAGATTTAGTCCCGAATGAAAATGGACGCGCAACCGCTCCACCCCACCGCATAGTTTTCAACCGCGCTAGCTCGAGCAGCATTCAATGCCGATTATGAAGCCGGAATCGAACAGGCTGACGATTTCAACGCAGTGAGACGCAGAGACGCGGCGTCAGGCGGCAGACGAAAACCAAGGAATACACGTAGCTATATGGCCAAGCCACTTTTCGGCGTTATTGCAGTTGCGTCCTGCGTTGAAAGCGGCCACCAGTACCGAACCCCTTCGACTTTTTGATGCGCGCTACGCGTCTCTATGCTAGATTTGAAATTAGGAGATGAATTGCTCTTCGAGACTCCCGTCGCCTTCCTCTCTGCAAATTGATCTCTGGCAAATGGTCCAGCGACAGCGGTCCGCGACCGGTCATGGCTTGTGCTGGCGTCGTTCTGATCTGTTTCTCCGTCTACTTCGTGGACGCATCATTTTCCAAATCGCAATCGCTGCGCGGCGCGCGGCAAGTCCAACTCGCGCTTCCTGCGCGCCTTTCGCAAGGCCAGTGGCATGGAAGCCATCGATGGTGGCGAGCGAGCAGTTCCGGCCCGTCGCCGCTGGTTGCGGTTTTTCGATTTCGGCTACGAAGAACTGGAGCGCCAGGTCAAGCTCCGCGGCAGCGCTCACCAACCGCACCTGCGCTCGAGGCGCGCTGCAACTCGGCATCAGCGAGGAGAACTCGCTAAACTCGAGCGCAACATGAACTGGCTCGCCACCACCGCCATCGTCACTCCATTTATCGGGCTGATGGGCACCGTGATGGGCATCATCCAAGCGCATTCCAGCGACCTCGGCGCAGATGGGGTCGACCAGCCTTGCGCAGCCGGTGGCGCCCGGCATCTCGGAGGCGCTGATCGCCACCGCCGTCGGCCTGTTCGCCGCGATTCCAGCCGCAATCTTCTACAACGTACTTCGGCCACCTGATTCGCGAACTGGGCGCCCGCATGGACGATTTTCGCTCGAGTTCTCAACCTGGCCGAGCGCAGCTTCGGCGGAGAGTAACGGATGGCCTTCTCAGCAATGGCGGCGGATTCCGGTCGGGCAGGCGCGGCTAGCGCGCACGCCATCGCGGACATCAACGTCACGCCGTTCGTGGACGTCGTACTCGTCCTGCTAATCATCTTCATGCTCACTGCGCACGTCATGGAGTTCTGGCCATCGAAGTGGACGTCCTCTTAGCAGTGCACCGTCCTGAAGGAAAGCGCCCAGGAGGTCGCCGGTCGTCACCATCACCAAGGATGGCGTTACCAAGCTCAATACAGACGACGTGAACATCACCGATCTCCCGCCACCATCCGGCGGAAGTACGGTAAGGCGAAGGGCGTCTACGTCGCTGCCGACAAGGAAACTATCTGGGACCCGATCGCGCAGGTCACCGCCGAGCCTCCGGCGCCGCCGGCTTCCAGGTCAACATGGTCACCCAACCCGAGGACTCAACCCCCGAAGGGGCCGTGACGTCTGTCGCTCCACGTCGATGATCCTGATCAACCGGAACGACTTGCCTCTGCCTTTTTCGATCCCATCGTGTTTCACGGATTGCTGGTCGTCGCCATAGCCGGCATCGGCTGGTGAGACCGCACACCATTTCCATGGGCGACCCCATACAGGTGGCGCCGTCGCGCCGTGACCGTGAACCCGGTCGCCGGCATCGCCGCTGCCTTCGAATACGGGCCCGCAAGAATCGCCGTCGCCACCGATACCAATCCGCCGTGCCGGTTCCCGTCTCTCTGAAGGCCAAGCCCTCGCCGAAAGTAACCCTGCCCGATCCCAAAGCCATTCCTATCCCGAGCCGCGATGCCAAACTGAAGCGCCCGTCGCCGGCTGCCGTGCTGCCCGACAAATGGCGTGCCTCTCAGAAGGATCTGCGAAAACCAGTTGACTGGCCAGCACGGCCGGCACGAAGGTCAGTACGCACGATTTCTGCCCTGGCGGCGGCGGGGCGGGTAGGTCGGCAACAATTCCACCTTCGGCGATCAGTTCGGCGCGCCTACTGCGCGACCTTGCTTGCGCACTCTCCGAGTCGACGCAGTACCGGAAGACGACCGACGTTCGCGCCACACAATGCTCCGGTGGTCGGTGTAGCGTTTACCCTCCCGCCGCGACGGCAGCGCGTGACCGGCATTCGCATCACGCAATAGAGACGGATCGCTCGCCTCGATACTTCCGCGCAGCGCCATTATGGACGCTGCGCCATTTCGTCAGTTGCCGCCGCAGTTCCCAAGAACGAGGCGGAGATTGAATTTTGTTTCAACTGAAGCAGTAAAGGACCCACGCAGCGAAAGAGCTTCAGCCGGACTATCGCGTCCGAGCCCTGTGTCTCCTCACCGGACAGGATGCCACCATCAAGGTCTTCAAGGAAGCCGGCATACCGGCCATCGCCATCCCTGACCTGCGCGGCTCCAGTGACGCCCAGAAGTTCATGGCTGCCTTTAACGAAACTCTCACCGCCGATGTCAGAGCCTCGGCCGCTTCAAGATCGTCCCTAAAACATCGCTCCCCACCTTCGTCCCGCAGCAGCCATCCGACTTCCAACAGCCCGCGCCGCCGCCCGCCGTACCCCGGCAGTCCGCGGACGCGGCAGGCGGCACCGGTGACCGTCGTCCCACCCAATGGTGGGGGACGCTGGATGCAGGATTAAGTCCAGCCCGCCCGCCCAGGCCAACCACCTCGCCTTCGGCTACACCGCCGCGCAGAACGGGGTCCTGGTACTCCAGGGCTGGCTCTACGATCTGAGCAAAGATAGCCCCCAGCTAACGCCCAGCCTTATCGGTAAGCGCTATACTTTCGACAGTAGACGAAGCCGGAGCCCGTAAGATCGCCCATGAATTCGCCGCCAGACATTATTACTTTGTTCGGCGGCCAATCCCTTTACGGTACCCATATATATTTCACTCAGCGACCGTAGCGGCCATAAAGAAATTTGGATGATGGATCCGGATGGCAAGAATCAACGCCAGATCACTAGATTCAATAACATCTCCACCTATCCAACCGGTAACGCCGGACGGAACTAAAAGTAGCATTTACCCCAGCTGGGTGAAGGGACAACCTGCTATATTTGTGTTTTCGGTGGATCCGGTCCGAGATTTGCGTTATTACAATCAGGCCGCGTGTCTGTGAATCAGGCCGGCTCATTCACACCCGACGGGAAACAGATCGTCTATCGCGTCGTCCGCGGGTACGGGCAGGTGTTGCCGGATCATTTGTCGCGAATTTAGATGGAACGCGGGGTTTCGGCCGATCTCTGTCGTCAAGCGCCATTGAAGTCGAGCCAAAAGTGAATCCGAAGACCGGGTCCGATATTGTATTTTCTTCGGGTCGCTCCGGTCCGCAACAGGTTTATCGGATGAACATGGATGGATCGGACGTAGAGCGATTGACGCCGGGTACCGGCGAAGCGTCCAATGCGTCGTGGCATCCCGACGGACAACATATCGCCTTTGCTTGACTCAGGGATATGCCACCGGCGCTTTCAACATATTCACCATGAATGTTGCAACCAAGGACTATGTGCAGTTGACGCATGGCGACGGCAAGAATGAAAATCCCGAGTTGAGCGCCCGACGGCATCCACATCGTGTTCGCCAAGACGCGCGGCAATTCCAGTCAGATTTACACCATGCTGGCCGATGGAAACCAGTTGCAGCAGTTGACCACAACCGGGCATAACGAGAGACCCGTGTGGGGAAGGTAGAGAGTTTAGGAGGCGATGTTCATGTTCAGTAAACGAAAGTTCTCAATCATCTGTATGGCGCTTGCGCTGGCGATGTTTGCGGCAGGATGTAAGAAGAAGGTGCCGGCCCCGGCCCTCCCCTCCGCCGCCGCCCGTGGTCCAACCACCCCGCCGCCGCCGGCCGCCTCCGACCGTTGCGCAGCTCACGGCGGAGCCCACCTCGATTCAGCGCGGTCAAACCTCGACGTTGCGTTGGGAAGTCACCGGCAACGTCACCAGCGTGTCCATTAACCAGGGCGTTGGAACCGTACAGAGCACCGGCAGCAGTCGCGTCAGCCCGAGCGATTCTACTACCTATACGCTTACCGCCACCGGCCCGGGTGGCTCCGCCACGCAATCGGCCACTGTCAGCGTGTCCGCTCGCCGCCGCCGCCCCCGCCGCCGCCGGCACCAGCCGCGCGCCGACTGTCACCATCGACCAGGCCCTCGCGTCGAACGTCCAGGATGCTTACTTCGACTACGACAAGACAGACATTCGCAGTGACGCCAGCGCCACTCTCTCCAAGAATGCCGCGGCGCTCAAGACCATCTTGAACGACTTCCCAATGCGTCCATCGTGATTGAGGGCCATTGTGACGAACGGTGGCTCCGCCGAGTACAACCTCGGGCTGGGCGACCGCCGCGCCAGCGCCGCCAAAGAGTTCCTCCAGGGACTCGGTGTTCCTGCCGACCGGATCAAGACCATCAGCTACGGCAAGGGAACATCCGCAGTGTACCGAGCAGGACGAAACCTGCTGGCAGAAGAACCGGCAGCGTCCACTTCGTGGCAGGACAGTAGGATAAGCGCAGTAGGATAGAGAGAGAGTCAATTTGACCGCAAGACGGGGCAGCCTCACCGCTGCCCCGTTGATGGTCAGGAGAGTTGCATGAAGTCCCGAAGCCTTTTGGTTTGCCTCTTACTTGCGGTCCCCGTGCTGGCGCCGGCCGCTAACAAGGAAATCGAAGCCTTGCAGCGGGATATAGCCCTGTTGCAGCAACATGATCACAGGACCTCCAGAAGTCACAAGATGAGAAGTTCGCGGCCCTTCTTGAGGCCACGCGCTGGAGCTGTGATGCAGCCAACAAGGCCAACACCAGTGTGGCCGTGATCACCAGCAGCATTGAAAAGAACCTGCGCGACCAGACCGACAAGGTCGCTCACCCCCGTGGTTGGCCTCTCCACACGCCTCAACGAGATGGGCGGCGAACTGCGCACCCTCAGCCAGGCTGTCGGCGATCTCACCGCGCTGGTCGGCCGTGTGCAAGTCCAGTTGACCGATATCAACAACGCCATCAAAGTAATTCAACAGCCCCCAGTGGCGCCTCCGCCGCAACCCGGCCAGCCCGGTGGTTACCGCTTCCGCCTCCGACGTGCCCCCCATGCGAGGCGGAAGACATGTACAACGCCGCCCGCCAGGATTACATCAGCGGTAAGTACGATCTCGCCGTTCAGGGGTTCAACGACTATCTGAAGTACTATGGCAACACCAGCTACGCCCCCAACGCCCAGTTCTACATCGCCGATGATTCATTTTGCGCAGGGCAACTACGAAGCCTCGGTCAAGGAATTCGATATGGTGCTGGAGAAGTACCCCGACAACAACAAGACCGCCGATGCGCTGCTCTATAAGGGCCGCGCGCTGGTCAAAATGCCGGGGCATAAAACCGAGGGCGGCAACGAATTCATGGAAGTGATCCGCCGCTACCCCAAGAGCGACCAGGCCACCCAGGCTTGCACGACCGCAGGGCGATCGGCCTGGGCTGCGGAGCGCCGCCCGCCACCGCCCCTCGAAACGCAAGAAGTGAAGATGCCCCCGCTATACCACCGTTGAAGCCCTCGCCAAACTGATCGACCATCCGCTGGTCCAACCCGAATTCACCGATGAACAGGTGATCGAGGGGTTGGAACTCGCCAAGCGGTACAACATCGCCTGCGGCCAGCGTGCGGCCCTGCGATATCGATCTGGCCGTCCGCACCCTGCAGGGCAGCAGCGTCAAAGCGGGCGCAGTCTGCGGCTTCCCTCACGGCTCCGCCAACACCGCCACCAAACTCTACGAGGCGCGCGACCTGCTGCGCCGCGGCGCCAGGGAGATCGACATGGTCATTTCCATCTCCAAGCTGCTCTCCCGCGAGTTTCAGCACGTGCAGATGGAACTCCTCCAGATGTCCGAGATCTGCCACAAGGAAGGCGCCCTGCTCAAGGTCATCCTGGAGAACGCCTACCTCACCGATGAGTTGAAAATCATTGCCTGCCGCTGCTGCGAGCGCGCCGAAGTCGATTTCGTCAAGACCTCCACCGGCTTTGCCCCCTCCGGATACACCTTGCCGGACATTGCCCTGATGCGCAAGTACCTCCCCGAGGAAATCGGCGTCAAAGCCGCCGGCGGCATACGCACCGTGGACCAGGTATTAGAGGTTTACGAGGCCGGCTGCACCCGTATCGGCACCACCTCTACCGCCGCCATCCTGGATGAGTGGAAGGCAAGGTTGGCGCCTGCTACCACGTGCTTGAACCGGCAGCGTGAACCGCGCGGCACTCCGTGTTATCCTGGATTCCTTACGATCCAATGGCGCAGACCAGATCGCTCCCCGTATATGCATCGCGTTGGGGCTGCCGGATGTTCCAACCCTGCTCGAGCACGCCCGCCGCGAAGCGGAGGCAGGCGAGATCTTCCTTGAGTTCCGCCTGGACTACCTGAGCAATCCCTGTAAAGGCGCGGAGGCGATTCCGCAGTTCCTCGAAAAATACCCGGATTGCATCCTCCTCGCCACCTGCCGGCGTCACCAGAACCACGGCAAGTTCAACGGCAGCATCGAAGAACAGCTTGCGTGCTGGATCTGGCCGTACGCAACGGCGCGCACGCCATCGATATCGAGATCGAAACCGCCGAGGTGGCGCAAGACCGTCTGAGTCAGTTCCGCGGCCGCACGTTCGTCATCGTCTCCTATCACAATTTCGAAGCCACGCCGCCCATGGACACGGTGGTCAACCGCGTCATGAAGGTGCAGGCCGATGCCTATAAGATCGTCACCACGGCTCGCAAACCCAGCGACAATGTGCGCGTCCTGTCCGTCGCCAAAGCGCTGCCCAAGCAGCGCCTGATCGTCCTCGCCATGGGCGAACTCGGCTTTCCCACGCGCGTCCTCTCGCCGGTATTCGGCGGCGTGTATACCTATGCCGCCCCCATGTACTCGGAAGGCACCGGCCGCCGGGCAGGTGAGTTCGCGCTTCCTGCGCCATCTCTATCGCGTCGAAAAGCTGGGCAAATCGGCCAAGATCTACGGCGTGATCGCCGATCCGATTCGCCACTCCATATCGCCCGCCGTCCACAATCGCGCATTTCAATCCAAGCGCGTGGACGCCGTCTATCTGCCGTTCCTGGTCTCTCCGGCATGCCTGCGCGATTTCTTCTCGCTGGCCGCCAAGCTTCCTCTCGCCGGTTTTAGCGTCACCATCCCTCACAAGCAGAAGATCATCCGCTACCTGGATACCGTGGAGCCGCTGGCACGCCGCATCGGCGCCGTCAACACCGTCTGGCGCAAGGCAGGCAAATGGCGCGGCACCAATACCGACGCCGCCGGCGTCACCGGCCCCCTCGTCCCGCCTGCTCAAACTCGCCAACGCCAGCGTGCTGATCGTCGGCAACGGCGGCGCTGCCCGCAGCGCGGCCTGCGCGCTTTCCGACGCCGGCGCAAAGATCTCCCTGGTGGGCCGCAATCCCGACCGCGTCCGCGCCCTCAGCAAGATCTGCGGCGCCGAATCCCTGGTCAAGGAACAGCTCGATTCCCACCACTTCGACGCCGTGGTGCACGCCACCCCTCTCGGCATGTTCCCGCATGTCAACGAGTGCTTCTTCGAAGATAAGATCCCCGGCCGAGATCGTGTTCGACATGGTGTACAACCCGCTCGAAACCGTGCTCGTGAAGCACGCCAAAGAACAGGGCAAAACCGTGGTTCCGGGCCTGGACATGTTCATCGAGCAGGCCGTGCGCCAGTTCGAAATCTGGACCGGCGAGACCGCGCCGCGTTCCGTCATGCAGAAGGCCGCAATGGAGGCGCTCACCGGCAACGGCCATCCCCTCCTGACCTCCGCCGCCGAGGTGATCCATGAAACTGACCCGCCGCAAACTGGCCACCGCGTTGGTATCCGCCACTGCCCTGGTCGCGCAGCAGCCCCAGCCCGCAGCCCAACCCGCCGCCGCTCCCGACAGCGACTCTGAAGGCTGCCCGCGATCGCTTGCAGGCCAACGCCGCCGCGCTCGCCGGCACCCCAATCCCCATGGCCACCGAACCGGCCTTCCAATTCAAGGCCTGAGGAGCATGCATGGCCTCCATCGGCACCGATACCTTCTTCGCCACGCTTCCCCAACTCAACGCCGGCCTCAAAGCCAGGGAATTTTCCGCCGAAGATCTGGCGCGCGCCTTCTCCGAACGCCTCCAGCAGCTCGGCCCGCGCTACAACGCGCTTGCCCTGCCGCTCCCCCAGGAGGCTCTCCGCCAGGCCAAACTGGTCGATAAGGACCTCAAGCGCCAGCGCTATCGCGGCCTGCTGCAAGGCATTCCGTATGGCGTCAAGGATCTGCTCGCCTTCGCCGGACAGCCCACCACCTGGGGCGCCAAGCCCTACGCCGGCCAGGTCTTCGATTACAACGCCACGGTGATCGACCTGCTTTCCGGCGTAGGCGCCGTGCTCACCGGCAAGCTCTCCATGGTGGAACTCGCCGGCGGCGGCGGTTACCGTCTCCCGTCCGCCTCGTTCACCGGCCCGGGCCTCAATCCCTGGGACCGCACCCGCTGGTCGGGTGGTTCCTCCAGCGGATCGGCCGCTGCGGTCGCCGCCGGCCTGGTGCCCTTCGCCATCGGCTCGGAGACCTCCGGGTCCATCGTCACCCCCGCCTCCTTCTGCGGCGTCACCGCCCTGCGTCCCACCTACGGACTGGTGAGCCGCTACGGCGCCATGGCGCTTTCCTGGACCGCTGGATAAACTCGGCCCCTTCGCCCACTCTGCCGAAGATTGCGGCGTCATCCTTCAGAACATCGCCGGCAAAGATTCGAAGGACCCCGGTTCCGCCGGCAAGAGCTTCTACTACACGCCCCAATACGCGCGCCCCATCGAAGGATCTCCGCGTGGGATACGCGCCCGCCGATTTCGCCGAATGGGTCGAACCCGCCACCCGCCCCGCCTTCGATGCCGCCATCGCGGTACTCAAAGCGTCCGGCGTGCAATTCGTCGAGACCAAACTGCCGGACTTCCCCTACAGCGCCGCGCTTGTCCACCATTCTCAACGGCGAAATGGGTTCGATCTTCGAGCCGCTCATCACCAGCGGCAAAGTGGACGAACTGGCCGACAAGCCGCAGATTGCCGGCCTGAAAGCCAGCCTGGAACTTCCCGCCAAGGACTACCTGAGGGCGATGCGCCTGCGCCGCCTGATGCAGGTCGAGATCATCAAGATCTTCGGCACGGTGGACGTGCTGCTCGCCACCCGGCCGGGCTGGCATTGCCTCGAAGATCGATCAGCCCCTCGACCGCGGTGCCGGCGGCACACCGCCCAAGGACCCCGGCTTCCGCTCCATCATTCCCATGGGCAATCTCGCCGGACTCCCGCGCCTGGTGCTCCCTGCGGCTTCGCCGAAAACATGCCCGTCGCCCTCCAGCTGGTGGGCGCCCCGTTTTCTGAAAACACCCTGCTCGCCATCGGCCGCGAATTCCAGTCCCACACCGACTGGCACAAGCGCCGCCCGCCCTCTGCCTGATATCTCGCGGCGCCGTCGAAGCCTGTTCGAGCGAGCAACATGCAATCCGTCGCGTACGGCGACGGCAACGCCGCGCCGCTTAACTTGCCGTTGCATTCCACGAGCTCTGCTCTTATCCGACGGTGAGGATCTGCGGAAACGTTGACCACGCTTTGCCTTCGGAAAGTTGGCTTCAGCCTTTCTTCGCAAGCACGTTGCCGCGATGCGTTCGCCCCTACTCAGAGGTTTGACGTAATCAGGCACACGACGCTCGTTGCAATCGCGCTGCGGTTGAAAATATCGTTCTGCACAACCACGCGGGATGCCGGTCCGCGCAGCCGAACCGGCCGCTTCAGCCCAAAGTCGAGCCCAGTACGACTTGCCCCTGTCGAATCTCTACTCACCAACGCTCCTTGATTGCGCTGCGGACCTTGGCCTTGATTCCCTTCATCCGAAGGTGTTTCCACCGGCTCTGCCATACCCTCGGCATAGACCTCATTCAGCTGGCGCAGCATCTGTTCCACGCCGCTGTGCGTTGCGAAATCGCCGACTGCCAGTGCGAAAAGTCTGCTGCGGCTCAGCCTATCAGTCGCGCGGACGTTTCGTCCGCTTCCTGCAAGAGTCTGTCATCTGTGGCAAATCGCCGTTTTCATGTTACCATACCAATGATCATACCAAACTTCGTACCACCAGTCATACCCACTCTTTCATGCCAACTACGCTGCGAGCGCAATATGCGCCATCGACGCTACACTATGACTTGTCGTCGTGACCAAATCCGCCGGCAAACCAACCGACGCGAAGCGATGGTTCTAGTCCGCGGGCGCGTGCAAGGCGTGGGCTATCGCCAGCTTCGCGCAGCGCGCAGCCGTCGAACTTGGCCTCACCGGTACACCCGCAATCTCGACGACGGGCGCGTCGAAGTCTACGCCGTCGGCCCTGCGTCAGCTCTCCGGAACTCGCGCGGCATGCTCCACCGCGGCCCCCGTTGGAGCGACGTCCGCGGCGTCGAGGAACAGGAGGCGGCAATCCAGGAATATGGATCCTTCCGAATCATGTAGCCGCATCCGGATCGCCGGCGCTCCTCTTCCTGATCATGCGTCGGCTTCTATTGGAAACTCACCCTCACCAGCCAGTTCGATTGGATGACCGGCCCGCTGACCTCGCCAGACACAGGTCCTGCCCTGGTTCCAGGAACAGGCCCGGAGTGGCACGCCGGCCACCTTCCGCTCTGGGATCCCTACCTCTGGGCCGGCCAGCCGCTCTTTCGGACAGGCGCAGCCCGGTGCCGCCTATCCTCTGAATTGGATCCTCTTCCTGCTGCCCTTGGAAAACGGCCACATCGCGGGCTGGGCACTGGCTTGGTATTACGTAGCCATCCACCTGATGGCGGCCGCGTTCTGCTACCTCTTCTGCCGCAGCCTCGGCCGTTCCCGCGACCGCCAGCCTGGCCAGGCGGCCTCATCTTCAGCCTCTCCGGCTTCCTGGGCAATACCCCCCTGGCCCCAGATGATGAACGGCGCCGTCTGGATTCCCTGGTGTTCCTGTTCCAGATACGCGCCTCCCGCAGCCGCTCGACCGGCCGTCAACGCCGCACTCTCCGGCATGTTCCTGGGCATCGCCTTTCTGAGCGGACATCATCAGATCCCCATCTTCACCACAGTCGCGTGGCTCGGTGTCTGGATGTACCTCCTCGCCAGGGACCGTCGCCTGCTCGTTCCCGCCGCCGTCGCGCTCCTGTTCGCCTTTCTGAGGCGGCGCCATGCAGACGCTCCCCGCTTCTTCACGAGTACGGCCGCCTCGCCCAACGCTGGGTGAGCGCACCCGGAAGCCCATCACCTGGAGCCAGCCCGTCCCGTATTCAGTCCACGCCCACTACGACCTCAAAGCGTTCAGCCTCTTCGGCATCAGTCTTCCCCGGCGTGAAAGCCCATTTCGATCCCCTTCCTCGGAGTGGTCGCGCTCTCTCCTCGCCCTGCTCGCCGTCACAGCCCTGTGGCGCGACTCCCGCGTGCGCCTGCTAGCCGCCCTCGCCCTCGCCGCCATTCTCTACGCGCTGGGCCACAACAGCGTCTTTCAGGGCGCCTCTACGGGCTTATCCCGCAACTCGACAAGGCGCGCTCGCCTTCCTCCGCGATGGTGCTCTTCCAGTTCGCATGCGCCGCACTCGCCGCCTTCGGGATCGATCGACTCGCTACATCTTGGACCGCCCGCGGCACCTGGACGCTCGCCGCATTCGGCACCCTGACGCTCGCCATCGCCCAGTTCGTGATCTTCGCCAATAGGCTGACGTTCCCGCCGACGACCGCGTCATCCTGACCGCCGTCATCGCGCTGCTTGCCGCCGCCCTGTTCGCCGCCTGGCGCCGTCAGGCCTGACCTCCACCCAGGCGCATGTCCTGCTGATTCTCCTGCTCCTGCTCGAACCCGGCAATAGCGCGCAGTACAACCTCGCCGACCGCTCCGACCGCGGCCAGATGCTGTGGCTCGACCAAATTCACGCCAACGCCGATATCGCCGATTACCTCCGCAAGCAGCCCGGATTCCAGCGCGCCGAAATTGCCGGCGGCGCCTTTTAAAGGCAAACTGGGGCGCCTTCCACGGCGTCGAGATGCATGGCGGCATGGGCGCCGGCGTCACCACCAACGTCGTAAACTCGGAACTCTTCAGCCCTGAGGCCGGCGTATGTACGGCGTCGCCTACACCATCGCCCGCCGACGTGCAGCCAGACGCCGGACGACCAGGTACTTCACCGGCGCCAGCGGGATGAAGGTCTACCGCCGCGACGTCTTCCCACGCGCCTGGGCCGTCCACGAACTGGTGCGCGTGCCGAATGCGGGTGAGGGCAATCTCTTAGTGGTCCGCGAACCGGAATCCTTCCGGCGCAGGGCACATATGGTGGGGCCGCCCCCGCCCGTGCAAAACTGCACCGCGCCCGACACCGTCCAACTCATCGAACATGCCCCCGACCGCCTCGCCATCCGCGCCGAGATGGCCTGCGACGGCCTGGTGGTCCTCTCCGATACCTTCCACCCCGGTTGGCGCGCGCGTCGATCACCGTCCGGCAGAAATTTACGAGAGTCAACGGCGCGATGCGCGGCGTGGCCGTCCCCAAGGGACGGCACACCATCACCATGCGCGCTACCGCCCCGTCAGCGTTTATCTCGGCGCGGCGCTGTCGCCCCGGTCAGCATCCTCGGCGCCATGGGTTGGGCGGCCTTCGCTCACCAACGCTTGGGCGGCCGTTCCGACAGCATGCTCAGGAACATTGACAGTACTACGAATGCCGCCAGAACGTGCGCCACCCACATGATTTCCGCCCTCCACTGAGTAACGCGAAAAGGGCGACCAAAGTGGATCACCGCAGGCAGAACGGCAATCACCGAAATTCAGTCCGCTCCATGAGCTTTGGGGATGGCCCGCCCAATCAGAGCCCCGACCGTGAGGAGGGTTGTCAACCTACATCTTGAGCGCGTAGTAGCCTTTGCGAACGTGCACCACCCAGATCCTTGCGGCTCTTCACCCGCAGTTCCACGGCATGGAAAAGACCGTCCGTCTTCAAAGGCTCCGGCCGATAGGCAATGTTGTACTGGTGCCGCAGTTCGTTGGCGATATTCTCGAAGGACTGCTCCAGGTCCTCCACTTTGAACGGGAAGAACGCCTTGCCGCCAGTCTCCGCGGCAAAGATACTTCAGCACCTTGTCGCCGTCGCTTTCGATCCTGCTGATGTTCGTTGAGATGGCATAGAGCACCACGTCGGCCTTCTGCGCCATTTCGAGCGCCTGGTCGCGCGTGTACTGGCTCTGGTTGTCGTCGCCATCGCTCACAATCACGATCGCGCGCCGGAACTTGTGCTTCGGCTGGTCCTGCGGAAGCTTGTCGCGGCAGGCGAAATAGATCGCGTCGTATAGCGCTGTGCCGCCGCCCGGCCGCAGGCTGCGGATCGATCGTGGCCAGCTTCTCCGGTATCGCCGATCAGGTCGCTGACCAGTTCCGCTTAGTGTCGAAGCTCGACCAGCATGGCGCGGTCCTGATTGGCGTGGATGACGTTGTTGAGGAACTCGATGGCGGCTTCCTGCTCGAACTTGAATCGATCCCGAATGCTGTTGCTGGTATCGATCAGGATTCCCAGGCGCAGCGGCAGATCGGTTTCCGCGCTGAACTCCAGAATGCTCTGGGGCTTCTTGCTGTCGATCACCTCGAAATCGTCCTTGGTCAGGTTGGTGACGAAGCGGCCTTTACGGTCGGTGACCGTGTACAGCATGTTGACCCGGGTAACGTCTACACTGGATGCGCGTGGGCTCGTCCGCCTGTAGCGGCTGCTGGACTGCGGCAGTTTGGCGGGGTTGCTCGGCGACAGTGTCTTCTGCTCGGCGGCCCATAGAGGCAGCCGCCAATGGCGGCCAGGACCGGAGAACAGCCCAAAATTTCATAATGCATCACTATAACGCCGCAAAGGGTCGGGCCCAAACGGTGCTTGACGCTTCACCGCGCCGCCGAGGGTGAAGCCGCGAACGAGGCCATGTTTGACTTGTCAACCAGGGTGGCGCCGTATCCATGAAGACGGGCACCAGGGGAACGGTTGCCCGCAGCCTTGCTGCCGCATTCTGCGCCTGCGCCCGGCTTCGGCGTGATGGAAATCATCGAGCACGCGCGTGCCAAAATATGCCATCGTGTACGGTTTCTGCGCGATCGTGGCCCGAATCATGCCGGCCTTCCCATCCAGTTGAGCGTTCCCTCCTGAGTGTCCATGGCGATGATGGTTTCCACTCTGATGTTGTCACGGTCCAGCACGTCCGCCACTTCGTTGCACTGACATGGCGCCTCCAGACACACAAAGGCGTCCGGGGCAGTCTTGCCCGCCCCGATCAAAGCCCGCGTGCCGTCGAACGCCTCTCGTCGAGATTGCTTAAGCCATATCCACCACCTGTAGGATCTTGATGCCGGGGTTACGCGCCAGAACGCGCTTCAAACCCTCCATCCGCTCATCCAGATTCTCCTGGCCCGGAATGCTGTAGAGAACCACGTCGCCCTTCCCGTTGAGTTCTCTGACGAGAAGCTCTCCACTCATTTGACCCGCCTGTGAATTACACATATTCGTTCCGATGAAGGTCAAACGTTTGCTCTGGGAGAGAATCCGAATCGATCGTTGATCACCGGAATACCGGCGGCCGCCTGCGTCGATGGGCTCCCGCATCAGAACCGGGATCCGCGCCGATACCATGGATGCTTCAGGCAGGTGGACCGTCTTTCGCCGGTGAACCACACTCAGGAGATTCCTCCTTCTCCGCCTTCGGATCAGTATGCGGCTCCTGGTCCCACCATCTCCGCCTTCACCCCAAGCGTCGTGCGCCGCGGCCCTGCAAGCTCATCCGCGGCCACCCAAGCACAGTAAGGAATTTTCGTATTGGTGGTCACCGTAGAACGATATGTTTTCAGAAGCCGCCTCATGCCGGTCCCGCCGCCGCAGCCGCACTGAGTATAGATATCGCCGCAGCTACGGGCGATGGGCGCCTTACCGACGTTGGTGCAAACGGCGGTCTCCTCCTTCGGATTCCTTGCGATGGAGGCATACTGTCCGCCGCCGGAGGCACGGCAATCGGCAGGGAGCTTATTTCTGCGCCCTCAACGTCTCGATCGCCTTCTCGATCTGCCGGTCGTGGCCGGCCAGGAAATCCGCGCGGCGTATTGTCCACATAGCACATCCGGCGGACACCGTAATTCTCCATGTTCTCGCCCGACGCCGTGAACACGCCCGCGCCCGGCGTGTGTATCGCCGACCCGTCCAGCAGCGTGAACGACCCGGTGCCGATCACCTGCCCCGAGGTCGGCACGCCGACCAGCTTTGCCCAGGCCCAAGCGCGCGGAAGCCGTCGGGGAACATCTCCGCATCGCTGGCGGAGCGCTCGTTTTGCAGCACCACCATCGGACCGAAGAACGCTCGATCCCGGGCCGCTTCACTTCCAGCGAGTCGCGCCCGCGCGTCACCTGATACGGCTTTGCGCTGATTCAGAATCTGCAGCAGCTCCTGATCGATGCCGCCGCCACCGTTGAAGCGCTGGTCGATGATCAGCGCCTTCTTGTCCTGGTTCTCCAGCAGGTCGCGCTGGAACTTGGCGAGCGAGGGCGCGTCCATCGCCTTGATGTGCAGGTAGCCGATCTCGCCGTTGGTGAGTTTGGCGACCATCTGCTTGCGGTCTTCCACCCAGCGATCGTATTGCAGGTTGCTCATCGCGGCGCCGCTGAGCGGCTCGAGGTCGACGGTCCACGCGCCGTCCGGTCGCGGGCTTCGAGTTCACCAGGAACTCGAACTTGCGGCCGGGAAGAATGTTGAAGAGCTTCCAGTAATTCTCGCTGGTCTTCAGCTCCTTGCCGTTCACCGAAAGGATGAAAGTTGCCGGGCGCGATCTTGACGTAATCGTGATCGGCCGGACCCTTGCGGATAAATGCAGCCCACCTTGTAGAAGCCGCTGGCGTCGGGCTCCAGGTCGAAGCCCGGATAGCGCGTGTGCAATGCGCTCGTCCGGCGGCCGCCTGGAGCAGCAGGCTCGCCGCCGGTGATGCCCGTGTGCGACGCGTTCATATCGCCGATCATCTCCATGATCAGGTTGTGCAGCTCCTCGGTGTCGGCGACGTGGGGCAGCATCGGCCTCGTACTTGTCCTTGGCCGCGGCCCAATTGACGCCGTGCATTTTGGGATCGTAGAAGCGATTCTCATCACGCGCCAGGCTTCTTCGAAGACCTGGCTGGCGCTCGGCGGTGATCATCGATTTCCATCTTCACCGACAAGTGGAATGCGGCGCGGCGCCGCGCCGGCGGCACGCGGTTTCCGTGGAGCGGCTGCGGTCCGCCATGCGTGCCCCCGCGGCCGCCATGCCACCGCCGCGGCGGCTGCCGCCGCGGCGATCCGTCGCCCGCGGACCTGCAGCGACCGGAGCGTGTAGATGCCGCCGCCCTTGCGGGAAATAAGATGCCGCGGCTGTCCGCGGTCCATTGCGGCTCGTTGAGCGCCGCCGAGTCCGCCCCGCGTCCGCCGCGCCCGCGGCCCGGCCGCCGGCTGTCAGTCGCGGTGGTGTTGAGGCGCGTGAGGCGCGTGCCGTCTTCGTTGATGGTGTACATGCCGGGACCCGCGTGCCGCCTCCCGTATCGTCGCGTCCCGCCGCCCTGCGCCGAAGGCAGGTAGGTGCGTGCTGTCGGGTGAGCGGCGTCACGTACGATCTACCGAGTCCCGGCATGCTGGTGAGCTGCGTGATGCCGCCGGTCGAGTGCCGTCCCCACACGATCTTCACCTGCACGTGCGGTGCCGGTGCCCGCGCCCCGTCCGCCACGGCCCGCGCGCGGGATCGATTGCGCGCACGCCATCGCCTGCTCTTCGCTGTTGATTCTCGTCGGTGTCGGGCTCCTTCTCGATGCGGCGTCAGCGCACCGCGTAATAGCTGCGTGACGGTGCGGTTCAGCGAGGCCATCGCGGGCGCTGCCGATCGCCGCCGATGCAGCAGCAGCTTCTTGCCGTCCGAGGTCCAGCTTGGCGCCGCGCAGATTGCGGAAATCTGTCGCCGCCGATCATCGTGCTCCTGCCCGTTCGCCAGTTCGCTTCGACTCCAGACGTGCGGCGCAGCAGTCTGTCCTGCCGCGAATACGAGATGCCACTTGCCGTCGGGCGAAAACTGCGCGGCCGTAACGTTGCGCCGCATCGCTCTGCGGCCACGATGTCGGTCTCTCGCCGCTTTCGACGTCCACCATGCGCAGCTTGTGGTCGCTGCCGCTCCACATCAGGCTCTTCGAATCGCGGCGACCAGGCGATCCCGCTCTTATCGCAATCGGCGTCGCCGAGGTCTTGCTTCAGCGTTTTGCCGGGCTCGTCGGAAGGTAAGAGCTCTTTCGCGGCCGAGTGCGATCGCTGACGAACGCGATCCACTTTCCGTTGGGCGACCAGCGCGGTTCCTGCTCTTTCCATGGGGTTTCGCTCACCCGCTGCGGCTCTCCGCGATCCGTGGCGATGGTGAAGATCTCGCCGTGCGCGACGACGGCGGCGCGCTGGTTGAAGGCGAAAGGTGGAATCCCTGCGCGGTTCGGTGAGGGTGACCAGCTCCTTCTCGTTCTCCTTCGGATCGGTCTTGATATCGATGACGATTTCGCTGCTCTTCCCGCTGGCTGTATCGAGCTTCCAGGTGCCGAAGTTGTCCTCGTAGACGATGGTCTTGCCGTCGGCGGAGATGCTGGGGAGAACAGGTTGCACGTCGGCGTGATGTGGTGACCCGCGATCTCTTTGCCGCCCTTGTCGGAGATCTTCCAGATGTTGTTGACGCCTTCGTCATCGCTTCGGGCCCGCCGAACTTGATTCCCTTTTTCGTTGTCGAGCTGGTTCGACGACGTAGAAGATCTCGCCGTTGCGGCGCGTACATCGGCCACATGCGGTTGCCCTTGTAGTCTTCGCCGCCGAGCTGCGTGAAAGCTTTCGTTGCCAGCCACATCCATCACCCAGAGGTCGGCCGCGTAGCTGCCGCGATAGTGCTTGCGCGACCAGGTGGCCGGGATGCCGTGTGAAGCGCCAGCTTCTGGTCCGTCGGGCGAGTAGCTTTCGCCCAGGCGCCCCAGTCGGTGGGCTACCGGCCGCTCGATGCCGCCCGCCACCGCGACCTCCCACATAGCGTGTCACGCTCGGGAAGATACCCGTTGCCGCGCCAGGAGGTGAAAGACGATGTTCTTGCCGTCGGGCGTCCAGTTCACCACGCTTGTCGTCCGGCGCTGTGGAAGGTGAGCTGGCGCGGCTTGCCGCCGCTGGCGGCGGGAATCACGCAGACGTCGTCAGTTGCCTTCTCGATTAGAGGAGAAAGCGCGATCCAGCTTGCCGTCGGGAGAGAATGCGCGCGGAAGACGTCGCGGCGCGCTGGTTGTCGGTGAGCCGCTGCACGCCGGAGCTGATTCTCGTTGGCGATCCACAGATCGCCCAGGTAGCTGAACGCCACTTTCCCGTTCGAATAGGTGGGGTGCCGGAGCAATTTCACCTGCGCCTGGGAAAGGCGGGCAGCAGAGCAACCGCCGGGAAGAACGATTTTCGAACCATGCTAACCTCCGCGGACTGGGGGATACAGCGATCTTAAGCGCTGGCGCGCACAGAAAGGCAACTGCCGTCACGCTCCCGTGAGCCGGACTGGGACCTCGATGAGCCGGTCGGTTTGGGTCGGAGTCTGTGGCGGACATAATGACCTTGGCACTCAGGATGCCTCGCTGCTTCAACAGCGCTCAGTGGTCGTTGCGTGAAGTCTCCCTTGTGGTTTCAAATTCAGGTTGCCCAGCCGCCCGCATCAGGTAGCGCCTGTCGAGTGAATCGGCGATCACCCACCGGAACTGGAAGCCGCTGTGGACGGGTATGCCTGAAAGACGGAACATCGGCGTTTTGCGTCGGTGCCGTTGAGATCATTTGATGATCGGTGCCCGGATCTTGAGTAACCGCAAGAGTTTTGCCTTTACCTTAGAAAGATTCGGGGCTTGCCGCCGCGTTCCACTGTCGTGCTTCATGTAATGCACGAAAACGCAGTACTCCGGCGATGCCAGCACTTTGCTCCCAGAGATGCCGCATTGCTCGCGGTTTCCCCGCACGTATGGTAATCGGTAACCCGAATCGCCGATCTGATGGTCAAGCGCGTTGGGCGCCCTCGTGAGAACTGATTTTGTAACCGCAAAACTTCGGCTGGCCCCCAGCCGATTGAATTCCTCCCCACAGGTGAATGTTGGCGGCGTTGGCCGACAGCCCAGGCGTGCGCCTATGCATTGAAACGACGACTGTGAACGTCACCCCAAGCGCCCGCTGTCCGCGCCGGTTGATCGCACCGGATCGCGTCGGTATCCAGTCCGTTCGGATCTTCAGCGAACGATGCCTTCACCTTGTCGGCTGTAGCCTCTCGTCTTCGCTTCCGGAAGCCACGGCGGAAGGGCCTTGGTATCGTCGGCAGTGGCCGGGCGGCCAGGGACGTCATGACGCTGTCAGATCGGCGATCACCTGATCCTTTTCGCCAGGCACAACCATGTCTGCCACCTGCTTGTCGGTGCAGATTCCCGGATAAGTTGTGCGCTGGATGAAGCGAACCGGGATTGCGTTGCTGCGGTGAGGCGAGTTCATGAAGGCCCAGCAGGTGTAAAGTAAACCTCCGTTTCAGACGAGATACTCTCCGGGCGCGAACACGACATGCGATCCCACTGTGAAGGCCCGGGCTTGCAGTGCCAGGCTGGCTTGACCGGCGCCGGGATCGTCACCTGGATCCACGCACATCGCCGAAATCGTGTCGAATCGCTGCTCCATGAACGCGCGGGTGCCGCGATCCAGCGGTTGCCCGCGCTGTTTCAAAACCTCGTGAACAATCGGCGGCGCTTCGCTCCCGGCCCGGTAGCGGCGTCGGTTCGTTTGGTTTGGCCTTCTCCTTTTTTCTCTTTGTCTTCCTCGTCACAAGTCGCGCATTTGCGGCTTACCTGCGGCGGCGCGGAACTCAGACCCGTTCGGCGTCCGGACTTCCCCATCACCTGGGCGGCCGCGCGATCGGCCTCGCGCTCCAGCGGGTCGTCGACCGCGCCGATCTGCAGCTTCAGTAAGGCGGGTGCCGCGATGGGAATGCCGCTGCGCCTGACTCGGGCGGAAAATTGGAATTCTTGCAATGCTCCACGAGTGCTCGCTCGCCTGGTTGGTCGGCTCGAGCGCTGTAAGCCGCTTGTGAACCGGTCTTTCGGCCGGTTTCCCTTCGATCCTATGAATCGGCAGAGCAAACATGACCTCTTGCTCGGGACCAATAAACAGGGAACTAATCTTCACGCTTCCCGCCATCCGCGGTCAAGGTAGATGGCGATTGATTTCTTGCTCGCGGCCCCTACTGAAACTCCCGCCGCCATCGACCGCCCAGCATATACGCGCCCTGTACCTTAAACATCTAACATGAGGCCGCCGCAAACAGCGTAAGGATGGAGGAGCTTCACCGCCAGCGCCTGATAAAGGAAGCGCTCGTATCAAAAGCCCGTCATGAGAACCGGACCGATCACGCATGCAATCGCGTAGGCCGTCCACGAAAATCCATAAAGCATCGAAAAGGATCTTGGCCCAGTATCGCGACAATAGGTACGGAGTGATGTCTGCCTCACCATCCCCACGCCGATCAGGATCACCGCCGCAATCTGAGAGCCAGCCGCCAGCGAGTGCGCGCCAGAGAATGAAGATTCCCGGCGCGCGCCCAGCGCAAGCGCAGAACGCCAGTCGCGGCGCGAAGAGCGATCCAGCAGCCAGCCCGTCACCAACCGGCCCAGCAGGCTTGCGGCGCCCAACAACGAAACCGCAATCGCCACTCGCCCGACGAAACGCCACGATCAACAAGGCGGAAAGATGCGTGAGCGCCCCGTTCTGTCCGATCGAAAACAGGAACAGAACCACCAACAGAATCAGAATGCCCGCGACCAGGATGGCCGCGCGCCACAGAGCGCCGCCCGCCCCTCTCTACGTTCGCGATCGTATCCCGGCCGCTCGCGGATCAGAGGTATCACCACTGGCAGCGCGATCCCTAGCACCATGGCCCCGAGAGGGCGAATGCTCCCCGCGCCAGCCAGATTCCCGATCAGCGCTTGCGCCACGGGTGGCGCAGTACGATGGAGCCCACCGCGCCGCCCGTCATCACTAGCGCCAGCGCCATTCGGCGACGGTCGAACCGTGGAAGCAGCGCGCGCGTATACGCCAGTGCGCTGCCCGTTTCCACCGCCCCAAGAATCGCGAATCGCATACAGATGCAAATGCGCGGCGTCAGCAACGCAAGCGAAACGAACGCGCATCCGAATATACCGTCACGCACGGCAGGATGACGCGCCGCGCTCCCACAGTCCAGCGGGTATCCCAGACCGGCGAACGGGTACAATCATCATCGCGGCAATCCCGAGGCCAGCGATGCCGCCTCCCGCGACCACCGAATTCCTCGGTCACCGGCTTCAGGAAAATCCCGAACGTGTATACCAGTAGCGACAAAACTGACAAACACGCCTACCCGGAAGCGGTGCGACCCTCCATCCCGGATAGCCGAGTGCGCCTTCGTCCTGACGGTAATCGATGGACTTACTTCCTGGCATAGCCTACGCTGGCCGACCGCTTCCCGCCCTGGCGGTGCGTCTCGTCCATTAGCGCGTGCACGCCGCTGGCATCGATCCAGCGGTTGTAGAAGTCGAAAGGGGAGTGATGCGCACACGGTGATCGCGTAGTAAATTTCCGCGTCGTCCCAGCCCACTGCGTACAGCGGCTGCATGTCCCTGCGGCGTAATGTCTCGGCGAGTGGTGATTTACCCGGTCGATAAAGCGGAACAGCGCTTTCTCCTTTCACCCAGCCCGGATGTTTCAGATCGCGCATCCACTCTCCCTGCCACGAACTCTTCTTTCATCTGAAATCGGCGTCGGGCTCTCTCTCCCGAAGAACGGCCGCGACCGCGGCGTGAGACTTCAGTCAAAACGGGCAATGATTGCGCGCCGAAGTGTAGGCCGCAATCAACTCCCGCAACCATGGACTCAGCGGCCCCGGCTCCCGCATGATCTCCTGCGTGAAGCGCGCCAGATGCGTGGTGCGCCTCCGGCCGGAACGCGAACAAATACCAGATCTGCGGATACTCGGGGCCCACGCCGCCTGCATCATGCGTATCGCGTCCGCGTAAGGGCCCGGCTGCGGATTGTTCTCCACACCGGGAAGGAACATCGGCTCATTTGACTTTCAGATTCACTTTCGTCGCTCATAAAATCTGTCTCCGGCCGACTCACCCTCACGGTCGGCGCTCGATCAGGCCCCGAGCGTCAACGAGCGAATTTGCAACCGCACTGAATCGTGCGCTCATAAGCAATAGATCAGCTTGATGCCGAATTGCACCAACCGCGGCGCCTGCCTCCAGCACGCGACCGAAATTTGGAGAAGCCACGTCGTTGTCCGGTAATCCGAAATTTGGCGTGGTTGGCCAGATTGAAGCACTCCGCGCGAACTGCAGGCGCGCGCGCGCTCGAGCAATACGTAACT
>ERZ1370068.6092-contig-5093_pt1 | contig 49336 bp, 61 predicted proteins | sample MGYA00561227_ERZ1370068 | MGnify/ENA primary metagenome ERZ1370068 (study PRJEB38410, sample SAMEA6850437) | metagenome | study: Metagenomic assessment of the ecological functions of the soil: analysis of the soil microbiota associated with the... | reverse complement strand
TTGTACTTCGTTCGGTTACGTATTGCTCTTCGCAGCCCGACACACTGGGCGCGAGGGTCGCTCGGAGCCGGGTGCCGCTGCAGCTGTGGTGGAGCGACGCAGACGAGATCGTCGTCGGCCAACAGCGCCAGTCAGGACATTTCTATGAGGAGCTTCGCAGTCTGCGACCGCGCGGGCGCGTCCCGAGGCGGTAAAGGGCTCTTATTTACACGGCCGAGACCTATTCGCACCTGCAGTTACCCGGCGCGGTCAAGTGGCTGGAGCCTGCTCCAGGGGAGTAGCACGACTCAGCGCGCGGGTCACACCCAAATCACTCAGTTACGAACGACAAGCTCGACATCATGGAAGGCGGCGTAGTTGCCGCGGGTGTCCCGGGCGCGTACCGCAGCGGGTAGCGGCCATTCGGGTAGCCAGTTTGTGTCCCAGGCCGAGCCGGGAAGAGGTGGTACCAAAACAGGCCGCGGCAGTTGGTCGGCACTGCGCGAGCACGCATCCCTCGGCGGCCAGGTTCTGCTTCGTGCCGGGCGCATAGTGCTGGTGAGGTCGGAATCCCCAGCAGCTGGTCGGCCCAAAAGACCGGGCGGCGCAGCACGACCTGCCCCGGCAGGGCGGTGGACAAGCACGAGCGAGAGCGTGGGGTGGTGCGGGGCGGCGAGATAGGGATGCTGGCTGAACCAGCCCTGAAAGGACTGCCGATCGGCCGCGCGCACGCGAATGTCGACAGAGCCCGAGAGCCGCCGCTGATCGAGGCCGCCGTCCGGCCGGCCGCAAGACGGCGACATTCGTCCGCCGCCGCCCCCACTTCGCCTCGGCAGGGACATGGAAGCGGACCTCGTGGATCAGCGGCCCGGGCGATCGACATATGGACGCAGCTTCCCACCCGGTCGGAGCGGATTGACGAGAATTCTCCGTACCACCGGGGCGGAAGAGGCTCTGGAAATGGACGTGCCAGGTCGTCAGCCAGGTCAGCCGATCCATCTGCCGAGACCCGTTTTCCGGGCCGCACGGTCGCTTCGAGCGTGCCCGTAGCCGAAATGGCCGAGACCCAGACGTGGCCGCGAACCCCGGCCGGGGTCGCCTCCTCGACCACGCCTCCTTCGATCGCGTAAACCCGATGTGTGCGCACGCCCGCGGGGGGCACCACGCTCGGGTAGCTCGTCGTTGACGGCGACGTCGACTCCTTGGTGGTAGATCGCGCCGTGTCGGTCGTCGGCGCGGGTCGAGGAAGGTGCTGCGAATCGGGGCTGGCGGCAGAACTGGCGCGACCGGCCAGCCGAAGTAGTCGTCGTTGTACCGCTGGGCGGCTGTCCAGTTTTCCGGGTGGATCCGACGACACCGCGGAACTATGGCTTCAAAGTCCTGACCGCGCGCGGGCACAAAAGCGCGCGCCGCTCACAACCGCACGTCGAACTCGCCCGCGGGTTGATCGTTACAAACAGACTCCGTTCGCGCTTGGGCGCCGGGGGAAGATGTCGAGCAGTACTCGGTCGCTGTCCTCACGTCCCGACTCGTGTGTCTATCGCACAGTCGCGGAACCGCGACACCGCTCCACCGCCAAACCGCCGTCAGGGCACCAGGAACATCAGAGGGCCGCCCGAAGGCGGCCCTCTGATTGGGCACTAGCCAGGCCTTGGGTTAGGCGTGGGCGAGCTCAGGAACAACGCCAAGCTGCTGCATCATCCCGAACGTGTCCCAGTTCGTGTACTCCTCGATGACCTTGCCGTTCGCAAGGCGGGAGAGGGTGAGTCCCGAGACCGTCACCTGCTTGCCGGTGGGGCGCGATGCCCATCAGGTCACTCCGAAGCGCGCAGTGAGACGCCGACGGACTCCATCGTCGATCTTGGGAGGGCGCGAACGTATTGCGGCGACCGTAACGCAGCCGCGATCGCCGATCTCGCGGCCTGAAGGTTACCACCTGAAGGGCCAATCCTTCGCCTGGGCGAGCGTGCTTACAGCGCTCGAGGCAGGTTAGTCGGCTTGCCGGCAGGCCTGCGGCCAGAACGACGACTGCATCCCGCGCAGATCCCGGTCGTTTCCCAGCGAGACAACGGAGCATCCGCGCTCATCCGCAGGAGGTCGCCGGAGGCTCCCGCAGCCGCCCGCCGAGGCCCCGCAAGGCGACGGTTGGAAAGCCCTGCTCGTCCCGGGCAATCCCCGCCGATCCCCGCCCAGACCGGCGCAGACCAAGACCGGCCTGTCACGCCGGAGAGTCGCGGGCGGTTCGCGGTCCCACGTCGCTCCCGTAGAAATCCCTGCACATTCGCGTATTCCCGTTGCCACGGTAAGAGGCTGCGAACGACCGCCGGCTTTCCGGCCGTCCCGCGGCGATCCCGCAGGGCATTTGTCAGGCGTTTCTCCCCCTTGAAAGCGCTGCAAATCCGCATGTTCGGTTGGCCAGGTCGGGTCAGACGCCGAAGGATTCGACGAGTCGCTGATCATCCCCGCGCAGATCCCGCGCGTGCGCATCGCAGTTTCTGCGGGATAGACCGATTTTGCCGCCTTCACTCGTCGGGAAGTACGCGGTCATCCGGACATGAAATGCACGGTTGCAGCTTGGGAGGGTGCGCCGGGGCCATCATCGCGTCTCGAGCTCGGCTCCGCATCGGCCTGGAGCGCGGCGGAGGGGCGGCGCGATGCCGCCCTCTCTGCCCCTCATTGCCGTCAAGGAACGGCTTCAGGTGAGAGCCGCCACGATCTGTCCGCATACTGCGCTGGGCGGTGATGGTCAGCTGGGGGCCAACCAAGAAGGAGACACGGAAGCTGATCACATCGCCGGTCGTGGTATCGAAAGTGATCCACGCCTTCCGTGTGGCCGCGTAGTTCCCGCCGATCGGCGGCCCGTTCGACTGCCGGATCAGCTCGTCTCCGCTGGACCAGAATGTACAGGAGGTGGTGCCGTCGCCCGTTGTCCACGAAGATGTTCTTGAACACCCGCCCGGACACGTACTCGACCCGCTTGCCGGTGGCGGGGTTGGTGAATGTGTCGGCGAAGTGGTAGGCGTTGATCTGATCCAGACCTGGCCGTCGTTCACGTTCACCCCGGAGGCGTGGATCACCTCCGTGGCGTCGATCCACAGAGGTTGGACGGCTGGGGACCGATGAATTGAAGTTGAAGGGCTCGACCGTCGGCGGCTTGCGGCGATGCCGGCGGTCGGGACTGCAACGCGACGAGCCCACGAGCCCGGCGATCATGAAGATTGCTTTGGCTTTCATGGTCTTCTCCTTTCTCGTTAGTCGTCGTCGCTACGCCGGTGCCGCGCGGCTGCCAGCCTGGGACGACTGGCTGCCCCGGATGGACTGCCTGCGCGTCGCTGCCGTCTGCGGCGTTGAGCGTGTAGACGGTGCGGCGTGGGCATGTCGAGCGTGGCGATGCGGGTGCCGTCGGGTGACCAGGCGGTGCCGTAGCAGGTGGCGCCGTTGGTGATCGGGTGCTGGCCGGAGCCGTCGGCGTTCATCACCCAGATGTCGCCCCAGCTCGGGTTGACGATGTCGGCGATGCCGTGCGTGTCGGCGAGGTAGGCGATCTTGCTGCCGTCCGGGGCTCCAGTCGGGCACCTGGTCGCTTGGGCTGCGGGTCGAAGGTGAGCTGCGTCTGGCCGGAGCCGTCGGCGTTCATCACGCTAGACCTGCGAGGTGCCGGTGCGCTTGCTCGTGAAGGCGATCTTCGTGCCGTCCGGCGAGAAGCGCGGGATAGGCGTTGTCGATCGAACTGCTCGTCAGCTGGTGCAGGCCGCTGCCGTCGCTGCCGATCGACGTAGATGTCGCGCGTCGGCGACGCCGGCGCGGCTTCGCGGCGAAGACGATCTTGCTCCCGGTCGGGTGAGAAGTCGGGGAAGATGCGCCGGCCCGCTCATGTGCGTGACCTGCTGCTTGTCGGTGCCGTTCTGCTTCATCGTCCAGACCTGGACGGGGCCGCCGCCCTGGCCCGAGCAGTAGGCGATCCGCCGTGCCGTCGGCCGAGTAGGCGGCGCAGGCGTCGAAGCCCGGGTCGGTGGTCAGGCGGCGCAGGTCCTGCCCGTCCGGGCGCGCCGTGTAGACGTCGGTGTTGCCGCTGACGTTGATGCCGAAGGCGATCCGCCCGTTCGTCGCGCCGCGGGTAGGTGGCGCGAGCCGATACCGCTTGCGGCGGCCAGTGCGACCGAGCGATACGCGGCGGCGATCGCCGTCGTGGCGAGAGCTTCTTGTTCATGTCTCTCCTCCTGTCGTCGTGCGGGCTTGTCCCTGCCGGCCCGTGATCCGCCAGGCGACCTTGACGTGTGGCTCGTCGGTGGCGATCGTGAAGCGGCCGCCCTTCGAGCCCGGCGCGTGACGCGGCGCTGCTGTGCGCTCGAGGTCGCGCAGCTCGTACTGAGCGGCGGCTCGAGCGAGCCGGCGTCGGCCGGCAGCCTGACCGTCGCGTAGCCGCGGCGCGTCGGTCCAGACCTCGCCGTGGTAGGCGACCGTGTCCTGCCGGCGACGAGTGGAGCGGCGAGCCATGCCGCGACCGTGGCCGGCCGGGGCAGACGCGCGGCCGCAACCGATAAACCGCACTGGGCTCCGGAGCTGCTTCCGTTCTGGCTTCAGAAGCGGTAAAACGTGCTGGTGGAGTACCGGATCCTCGGGCCGCTCGAGGTGGTCGACGAGGGCGAGCCGGTCCCGCTGGGCAGGCTGAAGGAGCGGCTCGTCCTGGCGGTCCTGCTCTTGCATGCGAACGAGTTCGTCTCGCGCGAGCGCCTGATCGACGAGCTCTGGGGCGAGTCGCCGCCGCCCACCGCGAGAAAGGCGGTCAACGTCTACGTCTCGCAACTGCGCAAGGCGCTCACGCGCGAACGGTCACGACCCGATCGCGACCGCGGACGGCGGCTACCGCCTCGGCGTCGACGTCCGAGCGGGCTCGACGCCGCCCGCATGCAGCATCTCCTCGCGACCGCCCGCGAGCGCGCAGCGGCAGGCGAGCTCGAAGCGGCTGCCGAGCGTCTGCGCGAAGCGCTCGCGCTCTGGCGCGGCCCGACCCTGGCCGGGCTCCTGCTCGAGTCGCATGGGCCGTGACGAGGTGGCGCAGCTCGACGAGCTGCGGCTGACAGCGCTGATGGATCGGATCGACTGCGATCTCGCGCTCGGGCGTCACGAGGACGTGCTCGGCGAGCTGTGCGTGCTCGTCGGTGAACATCCCGCTGCGGGAGCGGCTTCGCGCGCAGCTGATGCTTGCCCTCTACCGCGCCGACCGCCAGGCAGAGGCGCTCGAGGCGCTACCAGCAGGCACGGCGAGGTGCTCGTCGAGGAGCTCGGCATCGAGCCGAGCCCGGCGCTGCAGCGACTGCAGAAGGGGATCTTGATCCAGGATCCGGCACTCGAGCTGCCGCGCCGGGATCGCCGCTCCGAGCGGATTCGCTCGACGCGCGCAGGACGCGCCCTTCCGTCGACGCGGCTCGTGCTGGCCGAGGACCACTACCTCGTTGCGCGAGGGGATGAGGCGACTGCTCGAGACGAACCCCGACCTCGAGGTTGCGGCCGTCTGCGAGGACCTCGACTCGCTGCTCGCCGCGGTCGAGCCGAGCGGCCCGATGTCGTCGTCACCGACATCCGCATGCCGCCGGGCAACCTCGACGAAGGGATTCGGGCTTCAGACCGGTTACGCGTCGAGCATCCGGACGTCGGCGTGGTCGTGCTCAGCCAGTACCTGGAGCCCGCCTACGCGCTTCGCGCTCTTCGAGGGAGGGACGGAGCGCCGCGCGTACCTGCTCAAGGAGCGCGTCCACGACGTCGGCCAGCTCGTCGCGGCGATCCGGGCTGTGGCGGAGGGAGGATCGGTCGTCGATCCGAAGGTGGTCGAGGCGCTCGTCGCCGAGAAGACGCGGCGCGAGCACTCCCCGCTGAACGAGCTGACGCCGAGAGAGCGCGACGTCCTCCGCGAGATGGCGGAGGGCAAGAACAACGCGGCGATCGCGGAGGCGCTGCGTCCTGAGCGAGCGCACGGTCGAGAAGGTGATCCACGCGATCTTCCTCAAGCTCGGCCTTGCCTGGGAAGCCACCGTCCACAAGCGTGTGAAGGCGGTGATCTTCTACCTGAGCGGGACTGCCGCGGAGACACGGCCGGCGGAAAGGTCGAGCTGACCGCCGACCGCGGCGATGTCGCTCGCGCGCGTGCGAGAGCTCGTCGCCCTTGACGGCGGTGACGCCGAGGAGCTCGAGGCGAAGAGCGGCACCGTCGCTCCACGCGCGAGCCCGGGTCGCGCGGCTCCGCAGGGCGCGACACGACGAAGTAGACCGCCTCCTCGATCTCGAGCGGATACCGCTCCAGTTCTGCGGTCTCGACATCGAGCGAGCGGAGGGCATCCGTCAGGCCGCGCGCGCGGGAGGATCGACGGATAGACCGTCCCGGCGAGCACCCGCACTCGAGCGAGTGCTGCCTCGACCTGTGCAGCCAACTCCTCGAGCACACTGCGCGCAGCGGCCGGGTCGGAGTCGAGAAGCTCCCGTGCGAGCTCGAGCGCCACCACCGTCGCGGCGAGATCCTGCTGAACGCCGTCGTGCAACGCCTCCTCGATCCGCCGGCGCTCCCGGTCGAAGTCGGAGAACATCATGGAGAGCGCTAGGCCTCCGCAGTCGGGGGAGGCCAGCACGATCGCGGTCGCGGGCAGGCACGCTGTTGCGGCGAGACCGAAGAGCGTAGCGTCCCCGTCGAGGAGGAGGCATCGCCATGGCCCACGAGTTGATCCTGATCGTCGACGACAACGAGCAGAACCGGAGGCTCGCGCGCGACGTTCTCCAGTTCGCAGGGTTCCGCACGCTGCGAAGCCGCGGGCGGCGTCGAGGGCTCACCCTCGCTGCCGAGCACCGCCCCGATCTCGTCCTGATGGACATCCGCATGCCCGACATGAACAGGGACCGAGGCGGTGCGGAAGCTGAGGAGGACGAGCGCACGGCCGCGATCCGCGTGGTCGCACTCACCTCCTCGACGATGAAGGGCGACCGCGAGCGGTTTCTCGCCGACGGCTTCGACGGCTACCTCGAGAAGCCGATCCGGGTCCGCGAGTTCCCGGACCAGATCCGGAGCGCACCTGGCGTGACGCCGATTGCGGCTGTAGACTCGAGCGATGGCGCACGAGAACATCCCTTCGATGGAGGTCGCGCGCGGAAACGGCTGACGTCGCACGCCGGAAGGACGCACCTTGTCGGCGTTCGGGCCATCCGCTGGTACGAGCGCGGTCGCACGCGTTCCGCTGCCGATCCGGGCGAAGCAGCTCTTCGGCTCGTTCGCCGTCGCCGCGCTGCTCGCCGCTCGTCGCAGTCTCTCGGTCTCGTCGCGCTCGGCCAGTCGAACTCCCGCGGCGCGGAGCTGAGGAGGCTGCAGCAGCAGGGCGGTCTACGAGCAGCTTCTCCTGACGGACGCGACGCAGCTCAAACAGTTGCTCGACATCCGCCTCGGCCACCGGCTCCAACGAGAGGCCATCGCGATCAGACGAACCGGACCTCCGGCTTTCGATCCCGCCTCCTACCAGCGCGGGTACCTCTCGGCTGAGGATCAGCAGATCGGCAGGAGTTCAGCCGGCTCTGCCTCGACGCAGGGCGCGGGAGCGGAGGCCGCGCACTGCCTCGCTCCGATCCGCGGGTCGGAGCCTATCGGCGCCGACGTCGCCGCTCATCCGCTCACCCTCCGCGCCGTCGCTCCGTCGCTGTACCGGAAGTTCGAGGGCGTCGCTGTCCTTCGTCGGCGGCATCCGCTGATCAACAGTCGGCTGTCAACGACGTCGCTCTTCTTCATGGCTCCGGCGCCTCCGGATATGCCACAGGGCCTATCATCCGTTCTTCGTCCGTGCCGACAGGTGGGCGGCTTCGTTCGCGGCGAAGCTCGCCGTCCTCACCCGGAAGACCCAGGCCCGCGCGGACGCGCTCGTCGCGACCGATCGGCGCTCGTATAGCCATTCGCGGGATCTCCTGATCGGTGCCGGCGCGGGCAGCCTTCTCCTGGCTCTCGCTCTCGGGCTGCTCCTCTCCGACTCGTTCGCTCGTACCGCTGCGGAAGACGCAGAGGCGGCTGGCGACGATCGCGGCCGGCGACTTCTCAGGGCATGCTGGAGGTGCCGAACCGGGACGAGATCGGTGCTCTCGCCGCGGACGTCAACCGGATGAGCGACGAGCTGCAGCGTCTGTATCGGGAGAGCTGGAGACCGCGAGCCGGCACAAGTCGGACTTCCTGGCCACGATGTCGCACGAGCTGCGGACGCCGCTGAACGCGATCATCGGCTTCTCGCGAGGTGCTGCACGAGCAGATGTTCGGGGAGCTGAACGAACGCCAGCTCGCCGTACGTCAACGACGTGCTCGAGGCGGGCGAGCACCTGCTCTCGCTGATCAACGACGTGCTCGACCTGGCCAAGATCGAGGCCGGGGGATGGAGCTCGAGCTCTCGGAGGTGCGCGATCCCGGAGGTGCTGCGCAGCGCGGTCTCGATGCACTCGGAACGGGCGAGCCGAGCGGGGGTCGAGCTCTCGCTGACGACGGAGCCGGAGGAGATCACGATCAGCGCCGACGGGCGTCGCGTCCGCCAGGTCGTCTTCAACCTCGCTGTCCAACGCGGTCAAGTTCACTCCCGCCGAGGGCCGCGTCGACGTCTCCGCCCGGCTCGACGACGGCCAGGTCGAGATCGCCGTCGCCGACACCGGCCCGGGCATCGCGCCGGAGGAGCTCGAGACGATCTTCCAGGAGTTCAAGCAGGCGACGGACGGCAAGCGGGCCGAAGGCACCGGACTCGGCCTCCCCTCTCCCGGAAGCTCGTCAGGAGCTCCACGGCGGCCGCCTCTGGGTCGAAAGCGCCGCTCGGACGGCAGCACCTTCCGCTTCACGCTCCCCGTCGGCCCGACCGAGCCCGCGTCAGTCACTGCCCAACTAGCGGCAACTATGGCCTTGGGCGGGCGTCCTGTCATCTGGCGTCAACCGCCCGAGTCGGCGGCTACAGCGGCGTCCGCGTCACGCCGCTGGTTACAACTCGGACAGCGAAGCATCCCGCGCTGATCCCGCACGATGGTCCGCCAGCAAGTGCCCGCGCGCACGCCAATCCCCGCAAGACAACGTGCCGAAACGCCCTCTCGCGCCGGGAATCCCCGCCTATTCCCGCTCAGCCCGGAAGCGGCCAGACCGGCCTGTCACGCCGGAGGTCGCGGTTCGAGTCCCGTCGCTCCCGTATTTCCCCGACCCCCACCGTGAACGAGAAGTACGGCAGAAGGCATCGCGTGGCGTCACGGCGACAGTTCGCCCTGCGAAAGTGGTAATGCTCTGGAAGATGCTGCGAAGCAGCCTGTTCCTCTTCTTCGCATCTGGCTCGCGCTCCCGGAAAACGCGAGTTTGTAAAGGCAGCCGCAGCCTCCTCAGCGTCGTTCACGACAGGCGGCTCAAGTGCGGCAGTTTCTTGCTCAGAATCTGGCGCTATACGTGTACTCGATCCTTGGTCACATCACGCCCAAGACGTAGAAACTCAGCCGCTCCGTTGCCCCTCAGCCTCGCACGGTCGGCCTTGTAGGAGGCCGAGGCCTTCCCCGCTGCCGTGCTGCCTTCCCGAGGCGCTGACGATTTGCGAGCTTGACCGCGTGCGGCGAGGGTCTCCGACGTAGGTCCGCCACCCACAGCTGATTCCATCGGCTCCTACGGAGGGGGTTCGCGACAGGCTTGGCCTTGCGGCTTGAGCAGACGTACCGCCGCTTTGCCGTTGTTTCCCGCCCGTACTTCCGTGCATCCGTGCTCCGCACGGGCAGAACAGAAGCTTCGAAAGCGCGTATCCCGCTCCGGGCCTGCCTGGATGAAGCGTCTTTGTCCGAGCAGAACGGATCTCCTGAACCCGTTCGAAAGTCGAGAGAGGTCAACGATGATGGCTGGATGAGCGCCAGGGCGGGACGTGTCCTTGCTACGCCTACTCGTGACACCCGGCATACGCTGCATTGCTCAACATCTCGCGCACTGTGTCCTTGGTGAACGGGTTGCCTTTAGAAGTCCGCGCCCCAGCTGAGTTGAGCCACGCTGCCAGGTCGCGGTCAGGTAGTTGCCAGTTGCGTATCGCTCGAACAACTCCCGAACCAGCGCTGCCCGTTCATGGTCAAGTAGCACCTCGCTCGATGTTGCCCCACGCCTATACCCATGCCAGCGATCCCACGGAAACCTGACGCTGCTTCTCGTGAAGGCCCGCCGATACCCAGAAACTCTGAGTTACTGAGCCATCGAACATCTCATGTATCGACTCAACGAGAAACGAGGACGGATCAGATGGGTCGTCGCCGAGCGGCTGAGTTACCGACACGTGCGAATGTCGCGTTATCGCGCAGGAAACGTTGTACTTCTTGGCAGTATCTGGTCGCGTGCGAACCTAGAGGTGTGGTAGACGATAACGCTTGAGAAACGCTTATCCGGCTGCATCGCGCATCAACCTCTGAAACTCTGGACGATCACCGAAGCGCGCGCCATGCGAATTGGAAAGTGGTGCCGAACAATCACGAGGTCATTGGCCTCGGCAGGTGTGGGAATAGCTACGCGCTGAGCCTCAGGCGAATAACGCTGCCTTGCTCCTCAGTCGATTCTCGGATATAGGCCGCTGCGAGTCCGGGCGAAGCGTCAGTCATGAGCCTCCATCAGCACCTTCTCGCCTCCTGCGACCCAGTACTCTACAAGTGTCTCGACCAACTCCTGGAAGGGGAGCGGTAGATCACCGTCGTCGGGTGTTATTCTTAAGGTAAATCATCATCAATGTCTGGCATGATCTTCCACGACGCCGATTCTCCTGATGTTTTCACGAAACTAGTGTAAGCATTGAGGTCGCGCTTAGACGTACGATTCTGGCGAAATCAAGCCGTATCTTGGTGTAGGCGATTACTTGGGGAGGAGGACGGAAGATGAATGAACCGTGGGAGCTCGGTCAGATCTACCAGGCTTGGCAGCAGATTCATCGTGCAGTGGTCGAAGCAATGAAGCCTGCCACGCCACATCCTTTGTTCCTCGCCAACAGATCTTCTGACGGAATCGTTTCGCGTCCACGCGCGTGCCAGAGTGCTCGATTGGCAGACGAATAGGCACGTGCTCTCCCCCTCATGGGGCTGGTGGCTTGCCGATCGCCAGAAGGAGCGGCATCGATCCACAGAGGAGTCACTTCACTCGCATAGCGAGCGGGCCGTCCTGCGAGGGGCACAGGCCAACTCGTCCTTTGGATTGCTCGTCGCGGCCATGGGCGATTGCGTCTACGACGAAGGGGCAAGCAGCTTTGGACTCTCCGATCAGCAGGCAGCCATCCGTTCTGAACCTCGACTCGGACATTGCTCGCGAGTGGTCAGTGTAACAAGATGAACCGCAATCAGGGAAGTCTGATCATCCTCGACCACGAGCGGGTTCTACGGATCCTGTCGGCAGCGACAGACAAGCCCGAGGAAGACGACGAGATGATGGGGCTCGCGTGAAGGTGTGGCTGGACGACCTTCGCGAGGCTCCCAATGGATGGGTGAACGTCACCACGCCTGAGGGAGGCCATCGAGGCTGCTTCGCTCCAGCGGGTAGAAGAAATCAGCCTTGACCACGATCTCGGTCTTGCCACCCGCCGAGTCAGAGCGAACCGGATACGACGTTCTCCTTTGGCTCGAAAGGCAATCGCAACCGGTACCTGGAACCGCGCGCCGTGCCGGTTATCCACGTCCACTCCGCGAACCCGGTCGGATGGCGTCGGATGGAGCAGGCAGTTGCCTCGATTCAGCGTCTCAGCGAGGGCAGGTAGCCCGTCTTGTGGAACGTGCTAGGGCCGGAACCGGTCAGCGAACACTGTAAGACCGAAGCGATTTCTAGGTGAGGGGAGCAAATAGATGTGGGTCTTTGGCAGCTACACAGGAGGATTCCACTCCCTTCGAAGGTAAAGAAGGGCCGAGCCGTTGAAGTCCACGACATCGTTACGCCCTGGAGGCGAGGGTTCTCGCGGGCGAGCGCGTACCGCGTCGGTTAGTGACCAATCGGTCGTCTTGATGGCGAGCAGTTCCCACCGAGCAACAGGGGGCACGTAGAAGCGAACGAGCTTGTGGTCACCTTCGACGAGCTTCTCAGTTGTCGCTGGGTCACCGAGTCCTCGGCGAGGTGGGCAACTTCGTCTTCGAAGACATCCGAGCCGCTTGAGGAAGACGAGCGGGAGGATGTAGTCCTTGAACCTTGGGCGCATCGAGCGGCCCTCGAATCCTGACAAGCCGCATCCCATAGCCACTGCTCAGAAAGCGCAGCGAGGGTCAAGCTCTCCCTCTCTGACGGCCACGTGCCTCCCCTGTCCTTACGAAGACTCTAGTTTCCTACAACGCCCGGCTGTCGGATGACAACTCGATTCTCCGGGCGCAGCGCTCGGAGCGCTAGATCAGGACTCAAGGGGCATGCTTTCGCTGCAGCTCATCGTGATCGCAGCGACGAGTGCGCGCATGTATTGCGCGTCCTTGTATCCCGGCGTATGCCCAAGTTGGCGGTACCGGCGCGTCTGAAAGGCAGGCGAGGTTCATCGAGCGAGAGGCGCCTTCTATGGCGTCTCCAGCCCTCAAAGTGCTGGACGCTCGCATTTGCCAGAAAGCGCGGCGACACGATCGAATCCCATCGCGTAGCCGCGTCGTGGGAATTACGCGAAGCGGACGATCTCAAACCACGTTGCGCCGGGGCCAGGGACATCAGCATGGAGAGATCCTCGCTCGCGAGTGGTAACGGTTCGTCGGCGGGAACGTCGAACGTACCGTCGTCGTCTTCCATCCCCAAGCCGGGGTCAGGGTGCATCAGTCGAGTACGCATGGCTGATCTCCGCCAAGCGGCCAGCCCTTCGTCGTCACAGTCGAGCCAGGGTTCTCCGTTCGCGCGGGAATTGCTCGCGACTCGAATCTGCCACGGCTTTTCGTCGAGGACGAGTGGCACCCGCGCTGTCAGGGGAGGACTGCACATAGGGAGGGAGCTTGAGAGAGGACGCGACTTTGAATCCTCCTCGTACATGTGTGGATTGAGAGATGAAGTTCGCCGATCGAGATGAGGTGCTCGTCGAACATCGGCGCAAACCAGGCGGCCTCCCAAGCGGGATCTGGAGCAGCGGTGATGAAGAGCGCCCACCGAACGCTCCGGAATCGTTCGTGCGTGGACGAGTTTGAGCGTCCACGGTGTCATCTAAGGCATCCAGCTTCGTTCGGTACTCCGCTTCGTTTCGGCGGCGACGGTCATACCACCGTCGCCCTTCATGCGAAGGCGGATCGAAGCCACCGAGTGGGTTGCGGGGCTTGGAAGGGAAGAGCTTCATTGCCGGTTGCCACTCGGGGCGAATTCGAACCTCCAACACGTCTGACGACTCCAGGCGCTAGCCGCGATTGCTCGTCGCAGCCTTTCCTCATTTCAACGACTCGCCCCATCGCGCTCAAGAAGACGAGCCGCACCCTCATTTTGCAGGGGCCACTGGCTGTCGCCTGTCCACTGGGGTGATCTCGCATAGGGATCGCGAGGGTTGAAGATCGGAATCGCGCGCGAGCGGCGTTGCAGGAACGAGATCGCGGCCTCAGTCCGCTCGCCTGAGTGGATGCCTCACGCATCGACGGTCGGGAAATGCGGGTTCGAGTCCCGTCGCCCCGTCTTCAAAAGCCCTGAAAAGCTGACTTCCCGCCCTGCCGAGTTGTACGCCGCATAGGCGATCGACGGTTTCGGCAAGTCATTTGGCAAGTTGGGAGCGTCTGGCCTCGCGCGCTTGGGTTTGGGATGATGGCAGTCCCCGTCTCGGCGCTTTCGGGCTGAGCGGGGGTCCTGGCGCGAGCCGAGCTTTCCGCCCCGGTGTTCCGGGATTTGCGGAGTAGCCGGCTGGAGCGTCCGGCGGCCTCTTGCGGGATGAGCGCGGGATGGGGGTTGTCATGACAGCAGACGGCCCTGACACAGGCGGATGGCTGCCTTCGATCCGCCTAGGAGTGCCTTCTCTCGTTCTTGCGTCTGGAGAACGGTCCGCCGCCACGGAACGACACCATCCAGCTCCTCAAGCGGCCTAGTGAGCAGCGTGCGTCGGCTGGCAGGAGGAACTCGGTCTTCCCGCTGCGCCTCCGGACCTCGAGCTCTTCCTCGGTGCCCATGCGTGACACGGCGCTGACACGGAAGGCGTCCGCTTGGGCAACGCCGCGCCCCGCCGATATGCGCCGCACAGTGGATCCGAAGAGTTCGCACACGAGCTTCTTCCTGCCGGTCGGGCTGCGCCGGACGCTGGAGGGGCTGGCGCAACGGCACGACCGGATCCCTGAGCGCGGGAGATCAGGCAGGCGATCCGCCTCTACACGGCTTCTGGCCCCTCGGGCGTCGCACGGTCTCGCGGCCTCCATCCGCCCGAGGGTCGGAGGAGTCGGAGCCGTGAGCACCGCGGTCGACTACGCGCGTCTCACGTTCATGGGGTCCGACGTTTCGGGGATGGTGCCAGCGACGACAGGTAGACATGCGCGAAGCTGGACAGCGCAGGAGTCCCAGCTCGGTAGCTGGGCCTGATCCAGCAGCGGGGGAGACGACATTGCCTTGACAAGCTCTTGGGCGACAGCAGCGGCAGGCGCGCCGCGCGGCACGCCACGGACCCACCCCGCTGCGGAGAGCTCGCCCATGCCGGCAATGTCATAACCCACGACCGGGCGGGCGACGCACAAGGCCTCCATCACCGCCACTGGGTGCGCCTCATAGTCCGACAAGGCGGCAACGACGCTCGACTCGGCCAACGTGTTGGCCATACTTTGGCGATCCGCCGACGCCACGTGCTTGATGCTCACCCGGTCGGAGACTCAAGATGCCAGAGCGAGTTTGTAGAGATTACTCTCATACGGACCGCTTCCCAAGATCAGCAGGTGGGCTTCGGGGATCTCACGCATAACGTGCGGCAGTGCCTCGATGACACGGTGATGTCCCTTGTACCGTTCTAGTCGGCCGGTGGAAACGATCCGGCCGGGAACGGCGACCGTCCCCGTGGGAGGCGATGGTAGTTCTCCGCCGTTACGGATCACAATCACCTGCTTGTCTCCAAGGTGGGCATGTCGCGCGAGGGTGACAGCCTCAAAACGACTTACCGCAATGAGTGACACAGCGTTTCGCAGCAGTGGGCCTTCCAGCCGCCATTGGGCGGGTCGCATGGTGTTCCGGAGCCATGACGAGTGCCCGCCCGTGTGGAAGGTGACCAGATAAGGGATGCCTGCCAGCCGCGCCGAGATCATGGCGAGCAACGGCACCGGCGTGTGGATGCCTTGGCAATGCACGAGGTCCCATCTGCGCTGTCTGATCACAGCCGAAATACCGGGCGCGAGGTAATAATCTCGCCTGCGCGGCCAGGCCGGGACACGCAGGACTGAGATACCCTCAACGACCTCCCGCCGTGGCAGCCGCCGGGACCGGTCGGTTGCCAGCACGGTGATTTCGAAGCTCCCCAGCGCCGAGAGGCGACGTGCAACCTCATGGACGTGCATCTCAGTCCCACCGACTTCCGGAAGGTAACGTGGGCAGACCATGAGCACGCGCAGTGGCCGTTCCAGCGTCTCGTCTCCTCGATTGCCGGACGCTTCGCCGGAAGTTTCATTACGTTTCATGATCTGTCAGCGGCTCATCCGTCGACACTCGCCTGGTAGGTCTTGGACTCATCCGTCGACGCTCGCCTGGTAGGTGTTGGAGAGGTCTCCAGAATTTCGCGGGTCAACCCGCTCGTAAACGGCTTCGAGGCGCTCCACGACAGCGGATGCTGTGAACCGTTGGACGCGTTTCCGCCCACCAGCAGCCAGGCGGGCGCGTAGGTCAGCATCATTCAACAGTCGGGCCACGGCTTCGGCGAGCCGGTATTCATCACCAGGGGGCACAAGAAGTCCGTTTTCCTCATCCACGATCGCATCGACTATGCCGCCAGTTTTGGTTGCGATCACCGCACGACCACTGGCCATCGCCTCCAATACGGTCGTCGGACAGGCGTCAAGACAATTCGATGGAAGAACAGCAAAGAGGCAACGGCGAAAGGCGGCCATAACGTGATCGTGTGGCCACTCAGCGCACATCTCAGCACCGTCGGGAAGGTGGGTAGGCGTGTCCGACGTGCGTCGACCGACCAGCAGCAGTGGCGGACGTTTCCTGCCGAGCGACTCGTAAGCCCGCAGCAGCGTCGGAAGACCTTTATCTCTCGGATAGCTCGCCGACAAAAGGAGGAACTCTGTCGGCCAGCCCGGTGGAACTTCTTCGGTCCGGCCCTCAACCGCATCACCTGCGCGACCCAGGAGCATCTCGTCAAGGACGAAATTCGGTATAACGCTGGCGTTTGGGCCAAGCAAGATATGGTTGCCATCGGCGACGGCGTTGCTCACGCAGACCACGTGGTCGATGGCTCGGCGTTTCCATGGGCGCATCAGGGCCGTTGTCGCCACGGTCAGTGGTCCCACCGCAGCTCCGTAGTGGGCGGTAGCGCAAGGCAGACAGCGTGCGACCGTAGGTCCCTCACATGCGGAGCCCATCCGCATCAATCTCTTCGTCGCGCAGACATGACTGAAGTCGTGCAGCGTTAGTACGAGTCCAAAGCGCATTCCCGTCCCCGAGGACCGACGCAGCGCAAGAGCACTGTTGACAATCCAGTTGTGTGCGTGAACAACATGTGGCCGCTCCTGCCGAGTGATGCGTGCCAACTCGCGGACACCCAGCGGATCCGGCACCGGTGGGTGATGGGTGCGGCTGGTCGAATAGACGCCCGGAGGCGCATCGCAGCCGTGGCAAACCTGTGCACCCGAACCCCGATGCAAGGGTTTCCTGATCTGGGACATCAACCATGCGTTGCGTCGCTACCGCAACCTCGTGCCCGCGCTCTGCGAGGGTGTTCGCGAGGTTGAAAACGTGACGCTCCTCGCCGCCGATGTCCGGTGGAAAGAATTGGGCCAGGAGAAGGATGCGCATCAGTGTGCTCCGGACGGCACTGTAGAACCACTCACAGCGAACGCATGCAAGGTGACACCGAGTTTACGCCCACCGGGAACGGCCCACCACCCAGCGCCCAGCTGGCCCAGTTCGAAGACGAAGAGGGGTGGCGCTACAGACTGTGGGTCACCAACCTGCCCGAGCGCACCCGCACTGGCGCGGCTTAGCTGGCCTGCATCGACGCCGCCCACGGGCGCACGAGTAGAGGACGCCATCTGCACCGGGAAAGACATCGGGATCGGCATGTCCGTCCGTCAGCTGGCTCAGAACCGCGCCTGGCTGACCACCGCGCTGACCGTCTCCACCGTCCTGTCATGCAGAACCTGGATCAAGATCCGGCCGGAGGGCACTCCAGCCCCAGCGTCGGTTCACCGTGAATACTGGAGAGTTAGCATCAACTCGTGAAGAGCCGAGGTTCACTCAGTCGCCATGCGACGGCTGAGGGGCGGGCGGGACCCGCGCGCCCGACTCTCAGGATGCCCCGGCTCATGTCCGGTGTGCCCGCTAGACGCATGGGCGAGTTCGCGGCCAGAGAGCCGGTAGGGCCGACGGAGCAGCCGGAAACGCCGACGGAGCTACCGGTACGGCCGACGGACCAGCCGAGGCAGGCCTCGAAGCCGCCGGTGCAGCCCTCGGAAAAGCGACTCTTCACGACCTTCGGCTACCTGGTGGCCAAGCAGGGGGCCACGGCGGTGCTGGGCCTCGCCTACTGGGTCGCCGCCACGCAGCTGTTCTCGGCGCGAGATGTGGGTCTGGCGGCCGCCGCATCCTCGGCAGCATTCTTTCTGGGCGCGATAGGTGCTCTCGGGATCCCACTCCTCTTGCTGGCCGAACTCGAATCACTACCGGCCTCGGCCCGCCGCGTCACCTTCAGCACCGGGATGTCCATCTCGTGTTTGGCTGTCCTGATCCTGTCGTTGGCCACACTGGCCCTCTCCCGATCCTGGGCGACAGCCTCAGAATCATCGGCTCCGACGCGACGACTGCTGCTCTCTTCGTGGTCGGATCAGTGGCGACAATGGGCGGCCTCACTTTCGACAGCGCTGCAATCGGACTGCTACCGGGGCTCGGCCCAGCTGTGGCGAGGCAGCCTGAACTCGGTGTTGAAGCTGGCCATCGTGGGTGTCCTCGTCCTCGTCGGGACCAGAACAGCCCCCAGGTCTGCTGTTTGCCTGGGCACTGGCACTGGTTGTCTCGCTCGTCGTCTGTATCCCCATGCTTCGACTCGAACCGACCGCGGCCGGCGAAGGGCGCCTCAGCCGTCGGGGGCACTCGCCCGCAGCTACGGCGTGCTCTCCTCAAGCACCACGTCCTCAATCTGTCGATCAATTCCATCAACTACATCGTTGCTCTGATTGCAGCTCTCCTGATCCCCCGCAGCAACTGGCCTACTTCTCGACCGCGCTCCTGTTGTCGTCCACCGCCATGATCATCCCGTACCTGCTGGCGCTGTCCCTGTTCGCCGAGATATCAGGCGGCCAGCGCCTCCTCCTTCACCGCCACGTCCGCCGAACGCTCCCCCTCGGGCTGGCCCTGTGTGGTGGGATCTTGGTCGTCGTCGAGGTGACGGCTCCCCTCGTCCTGCAGATCTTCGGCCCCGCCTACGCCGTGAACGGGACCACTGCATTGCGCCTTCTCGCGCTGGTGGGCCCCGCCTACGTGGTCAAGGACCACTACGTGGCGATCCGCCGCGCGCAGGGTCGCCTCGGGCCATGCGGCCAAGGTCATAGCGGTAGGCACCGTCGCAGAAGCGGCCGGCGCGGCGTTGGGTGGAATCTACTGGGGCATGACGGGCCTCTGCGTCGGATGGGTCGTCGGCGCCTCCTGTGAGGCCGTCGCCTTGCTACCCGCGGTGATTCGGGTCTTCCGCCGAGATCCCCGGTCGAAACCGATCCCGGTGGGGCATCCGGGTGAGATCCGCGGTGGCCCACGTATCCGCCAAACTGCTCTCGTCCCGCCACGAGAACCGGGACGGAGAACCGCTGTTCAGACGCAGAGCGCGGGCATTGGCCAAACGCTCGGCCCGCTCCATCATCCGGGCGCGTCCCGATGAGCGCCACCTCGTAGTGATCTTCGGATGCCAGCGATCAGGGACCACGATGGTCCAGCAGACCTTCCTCGATCGATCCTGGCGGGTCCTCATCCTCGAGGAACACGATCGCCTGCTCGTGGGACCCGGACCCGAAGAGACGACGTGGCAGGACTACTCCACCGTCCTGGGACGAATCCGCCGTCTCCCCTTCGAAGTCGTGGCAGCAAAACCGCTGGTGGAGAGCGCCTCAGCCACCGCACTCATGGACGCCGGCGGCGCGGTGAAGGCAGTCTGGATGCTTCGCCATTACGCTGGGGTCGCGCGGTCCAATGTGAGTCGATTCGGTGTGGACAACCCCTACCGGGATCTGCAGCCGATTCGTTCCCGGGACGCGCTGGACTGGCGATACAAAGGTATGACCGAGGAAACGTGGGAGACGGTCATCGCCTTGCTGAACCGAAGGCTTACACCATTCGACGCGGCCGCGCTTTTCTGGTGGACTCGCAACCAGCTCTATTTCGACCAGCGACTCTGGGAGGACGACCGGATCCGGATCCTCCGTTACGAACGTGCGTGCAACCAGCCCGACGAGGTGATCCGATCTCTTTCCAGCCATATCGGACTGGAGCTGCCCCGCGGCTCGATAGCCCCGCGGGTAAGGGCGCAGCCATTCCCTCCTGAGACCAAAGAGCTCCATCCGGACGTCGAGCGACTCTGCAGGAAGCTGTGGGATTCGTTCGAAGGCCGCCCGGAACTGTAGGAGGAACCGACAGACGGCACTCACAGCCGGCCCCTCAGACGGGCGGGTTGGCCAGTAGGGTGTCGTTACGATGAGGCGCAACGGCACGCTCATTCTCTGTTACCACCGCATCGCGGAAGGTGTCGAGGACCCCTCTATCTCTGCGTACGGCCCGGCAATTTTGAGGCCCACCTCGAAGAGATGTCGAGGGTACGGGAACCGACGACGCTCGCCGACGTATCGGTTCCGTCGCGTCGGCCGAGAGTGGTCGTGACCTTTGATGACGGCTATCGCGACAACCTGACCAACGCGCTGCCGATCGCTGAATCCAAGGGCGTACCGATCACCGTCTTCGTGACCAGCGGCATCCTGGGAAACCGCAACGGTCTCTGGTGGGACCGCCTCGGAACGCTGTTGCGCTCGCGGCCACCGCACGTGAGGGAGATCGATCTACCGGTCGGCGGCCGGAACGTCCGGCTCCCAGTCGGTTCGTCTGGGATCAGGGCAGACCTCGCTTCGGTCCGCCGCCACCTGCTGCCGCTTCGGGTGACAGAGATCGAACGGGCACTCAACGCCGTCTCGGAGCAATGGCATGTGGGTTCCGCTCCCCCGACTGACGCCGAAACGCTCACCCCCGAGGACCTCCTCCAGCTGGCGGCCAGCGACACCGCGACGATCGGCGCCCACACGGTCGATCACGTCCGACTTCGGGATCGTTCGGAACGGGAACAGCAGGACACCATCTCTGGCTCCAAGAGGGAGCTGGAGAAGTCGATCGGCCGGACCGTCTCACACTTCGCGTACCCATTTGGCCGCCGCGACGACTTCGACGATCGTTCAGTCGACGCCGTGCGATCGGCTGCGTTCGACACCGCGTGCACCGCCATCCCCGGAACGGCCCGTTCCTCGACCGATCCCTACCGTCTCCCTCGGCGCATGGTCATGGACTGGGGACGGCTTCGCTTCAGAGTTCAGATGCAACGATGGAGACTTGGGTGAGCGACGTCACCCCGCCGCGCTGACCACACGGTCACCGCCCGCCTGCGCCGTATCTCGAGGGGAGCTGGATTCGTGAGCGAGCAGATCGAACGTGAGATCGAAGCGGTGCTGGAGGCCCGTACCGGACGCGAATGCGTTTTCATGCCGTCCGGCCGATTTGCCATTCACCTCGCTTTCCGGTTGCTCCTCTCGCCCGGGGATCGCATCCTTATGTCCCCGCTCGAGGACGATGCCGTGTTCTTCGGCGCCCTCGCGGCTGGACTCCGGCCGGTAATGGCGCCGGTGTCTACCCACGATGGAAACATGCGCACCGACGCAATAGATGACGCAATGTGGTCGACCATTTCCGCCGTCCTGACAGGGAACACCTACGGTCTTCCCGACCGTGTCGTCGAGCTCAGCGCAACGTGTGGCCGATGGGGATTCCGCTGATCGAAGATGCCGCCCATGCGCTCGAGACGGACATTGACGGGCACCCCATAGGGAGCTTCGGCGCCGTTTCCGCCTTCAGCTTTCGAAGCACTTTCCCGGCCGGGGCGGCGTGCTCGCGGTCGAACGGAGGGTCAACGGCCGGGACGTCGCCCGATTGCGCGATCGATTCATGCTGCCGAGGCCGATTGGCACGGGAGTGGTCGGCGTAGCGCGATCATCGGCCAGAGCGCAGCTGGGAGACCCTCCATCTCACGCGTGGGCTGGATCGCGCGCGCCGCCTAGCACATCCCGTGAAACGTGTCCCATGGCGAGTACCGCTGCGAGCGCCTCTGCTGGAGCACGCATGTTCCAGCGGAGACCTCGGTCAGTTCGACGCGTGGATGGTGACGGGCTACCCGGATTACCGGATGCCACAGCGATCGACCCATCTGAAGCGGACCCTGGGCCGGCTGCGCGACCTCAAGCGGGACCGCGAGGAGCGCATCGCGGGCGTGCTTCGGCTTCGAGCGCTCGATGCGGTTGCCCCGGCGGCTCGCGCGGGCGATCCACTGCCATTGCTCCGTGTGCCGCTCCTGATCGAGGACCGGGACGCTGTGAGCCTCGAGCTGCGGCGACGCGGGATCAATGTGTTTTTATGTACGCGCCGCCGCTGGACGAAGTACTCCGGGCCAGAGTTCTGTGAGCCCTCTCCGCTGCCAGAGGGAGCCCGATGGTGGGCAACCCACGTCCTCCCCGTCCACCCCCACGATGCGGAGCGCGTTCTCAAACTCGTCCGGAAGAACCAGATCCGCCTGACGCCCGCAGCCCCTGCCACAGGTATGACGTGACGTCGTCGTGAGCCGTCCGACGTCGTGAGAAAGTGGTTCTGGGTCGCCTTACGTGAGGTGGTCTGCCCGGCGTACCCGGTCTTGCCCGTGACCCAGGGGGCCGCACGAGGCTGCGTGTGAGGGGCGGTGGATCCGCCGAGCCATCATCCTGGAGATTCAAAGGGAGGCTGACGAGAGGGGCACTGGTCGCCATCGTAATGACGGCTGAGCTTCGCCCTGGCCCTGTTTGACCGTGGCAGTGACCCGCGGTGACGACGTGGGTGGGATCGACCAGAGTGCCGGTGCGCGTGAACCACGAGCCCGGGTCTTTGAACTGGGCGTCCACCTCGTCGGGCACGTGGAACAGCAGCTCTCCGACGTTCGGATGCCGACCGTCGTCGGGCATGCCTCGTGTGATCGCCTGCGCCGGTCCCGTCGGCACGACGAGGACCAGGCACCCCAGCAAGAGCAGAAAGAGACGGCGTCGCAGGAGGACCTCCACGTCGGGGCCCGAGATCTGTTGTCCCGGCCGTTGGCCACCTTGCTACCTGACGTGAAGCGGTGTGACAACGGTGAGGTCGGCATCCTCGTGGTGTGGCCGGTCTCCGCTCAGTCGGTTTCCTCGACCTCGAAGCCGATCAGCCAGTGCACGCCGAACCGGTCGATCACCTGCCCGTCCGAGGCTCCCCACGCCCGCTTCTGGAGGTCGTCCACGACACGACCGCCGTCCGACAAGCGGGCGAACCAAGCGATCAGGCCGCCTCGACTCGGTCCGGAAGTCGGCAGGCGAAATCGCCCGCTATGACATCATTGGAGACCGATTGACGGCCCCTGAGACGAGGACAGTATCGATATCCAGTTGCTGAGAGGTGAGTCATGGGTGCACAACAATCGGGGCAGGTCCACAAGACGATAGGACAGATTCCATTCGACGATGCGTTCCCCGGGCGAGCCGTCGGATTCGTCCATGATCTCCACCTCGATGACCGCCTGACCCTTGCGTCCGTCGCAGATCTCGCCGACCGGCTGCCGCGCCGGTCAGTGATCGCCGACACGGCGGCGCAGCCCTTCTGGCCCCTCAAGGGGTCCGCCTCGGGGTGCCCTGGCACGACCGGGCGACGTGATACGCGATCTGCACAAGGCAAACGCCTGGCTCACCCTGCTCAACGTGGAAGCCGATCCCGGCATGGCAGAACTCATGAACACTCAGCTCGACCAACTCGAGTCGGGGATGATCGCCAAGCACGGCAAGCGCGTCAAGATGCGCAAACGGGTGGCATTCGTCTTTGTCTCCTCCCCAAATTCGGTCACGCCGGTCCATTTCGACATCGAGCACAGCCTGTTGATGCAGGTCGGTGGGAGCAAGACCGTCAGCATCGGGCGCTTCGAGAGCGACGCAGATCGACGGCACGAGATCGACAGGTACTGGGACGGCTCCCACGGACGGATCGAGACTCTGCCTCCGGAGGAGGCCGTATACACGGTGACGCCAGGGCGGGCGGTGTACATACCCCCGGCACGCCGCACTGGGTGCACAACGGTCCCGACATTTCGTTGTCCGTGACCCTCACGTACTTCACTGCTGCCACCGTGCGCGAGAACCGCATCGAGGACTTCAACTCGCACCTTCGACGGCGGCACATGAAGCCACGGGAGCCGGGGCGTTCCGCCACTGTTGACACAGCCAAGGTCTGCGCGATGGGGGTCTACGCCATCGGCCAACGTCTTCGGTCCGCCTCGGCAGGCATGAAGCGGCGGCACGACCAAGAGCCTGCTGATGGAGCGGGCTGACCGAGTGCAGGGGAGTTGGACAGTTAGGCCTTCCACCGAGCGACGGTGGATCTCCCGAAGCGAACGCACCGGGCCGCCGTCTGCGTGGCTTGGAACGTCGCCGCCTTGGTGACGCCTCCGAGCCGGCCCACGACCCCTTTGCCGGCCACTAGCCTCGACATCTCTCGATGGTTCGGCGTGAACTGTCCCTTATAGGGCTCGTCGCCTCGCAGGAAGTCGACTTCGTTCATGCCTCGAGCACAAGCGTCGTCAATGATGGCGGCGAGCAGGACCGGTCGTGGCGTCCCGCCAGCGGCGATCGGTGAGCCGGGCGCTCTGATACAGGCTCACCCGGCCGGCCACCTCGAACGCCGTCACTGTCGCGATCACCAGATGGTCGTTTCGGAGTTCATGGACGACCACCTCATCGGCCGCCAAGCCACCAGCGAATCCGGCGACGAAGCGATCGAAGACGGGAAGGAAGCTTGAGCGGCTTCCCCACTGGGACTGGTGGAGCTCACGCAGGGTGTCGAGGCGTTGAAGGATTGCCTGGCCTCGGATCGTCTGATGCATCACACCTTCGGATGCGAGCCGCTTTGCGGAGACACGGAGGTTCCGGCGGAACTGCGAGGGCAGGGTGGCCCGGTACGCCTCTGGGCTGTCTGGCAAGGGCGTGAAGGGAGCCACGGCCATCGGCTCGCGGCGAACGCGGCCGGGCAGGGCTTCGATCAACCGTGACCCGGCCCGGATGCCCTTGAGGTCCAAGAGGCGCTCACCAGGACGACAGAGCCAGTCCCGGAGCAGGCTGACCACCGCTGCCTCCTGGCCGGGGGCGGCGAGCAGGTCCAGATGATCCGGGCACAGCGACCCGTCTCCCATCATCCGAACGCTCAGTACCGGGTGACGCTTCTCCAAGGCGAGTCCACCCAGAAGGCGCGCCCCGTCGACGACCAGAAGAAAGTGGCGGCCAGGTCCACCAGCCCCGGTCAGCCACCACGATCGCAGGAACGGCGAAGGAAGAGGGGAAGAATCCACCAGTTGATCCCATTGCGCAGCCCACCCGTTGAGGTCGGGGACGTCGAGCAAGTTGGGTGGGCCACTATCGGATGTCGCCCGCCTGGTCGCCATCGCGGGGAGGGCGCATCTTACGCCAACAGTCTTCCACGACCGGCTGAGGCATTCTCACGCTCCCTGTGTTGGCTGCTGTCGGAAGAGCGGAAGCGGCCTAAGAGCGGCGGCGCACACGTAGCGATTCTTCGTCCCAGTGGGCATAGGCGACGCAGCGCGGCTTCAACCAGGCGATCTACGATTGCGCGGCCATCGTCGTCAATCGTCGTGACCGTGGAAGTGGCCTGTCGCCGGAGGTCGCGGGTTCGATCCCGTCGCTCCGTAAAGCTCTGAAATCGCCATCTTTGTTGTCCGGCTGGGAATCGACTGTGGCTTCTCTCCATCCTGCCCAGTGAGTGGGCGTAGATTTGGCATCTGAATTACCGCGTGGCAAGGAAAAGTTCCCCCGGCTCAAGCCGGAAGGTGTCGTTGTGTCGCGGACGGGGGCATGAGGAGACTTTGCCGTGATGCCGCCTCTGCGAGTCTCGGCCGACGAGTTCCAGCGCGACTCGCGGACGAGCGTCAGCCGGCTCGCAGCGGATTTCCTGGCCGACCTCGACGAGCGGCGGACGGTCTCGGCGACCTCGGCGACCGATACGGCCGGCGTTCGACCTGCCCCTAGCCGGAGGAGGGCGTCGGCGAAAGCGAAGTCCTGCGCGATCTCGAGGCGATCTCCGAGCACGTGCGCGCGCCGACGGGGCGCCGTCTCCCGTACGTGCTCGGGTCCGGCGACCCGATCGCGGGCGCTGGGCGACCTCTACGCGTCGGTGCTGAACCAGGAACGTCACGGCCTGGCGCTCGGCACCGCGCTGCGGTGACGCAATCGAGCGGACCGTGCTCGGGTGGCTCGCCGCGGCGATCGGGTGTGACGGCTTCGTCGGCACCTTTACGAGCGGCGGCTCGCTCGGGAACCTGATGGCGCTCGCGATGGCGCGCGAGTCGCGCGCACCGGCAAACGAGGACGGCGCACAGCCGGGGCGTGGTCTACGCGTCCGAAGAGGTTCATATGTCGATCCCGAAGGCCGTCGCGATGCTCGGTCTGGGGCGCGCGAACCTGCGCCTGATCCCGGTCGACGATGAACATGCGGATCGAGGTGCCGGCGCTGGAACCGCGATCGCCGCGATCGTGAGGCTGGCCGACGAGGCGATCGCGCTGTGTCGGCTCGGCGTGGCACGATCACCGAGCGGCGCGATCGATCCGCTGGCCGAGCTCGCCGACGTCGCGCGGCGTGCAACGAGTCTCTGGTTCCACGTCGACGGCGCTTACGGCGCCGCACGCCGCGCTCGCGCAGCGCCGGAGAAGTTCGTCGGCATGTCGCGCGCCGACTCGATCTCGCTCGACGCGCACAAGTGGCTCTACCAACCGCTCGACTGCAGCGTTGCTCCTCTACCGAGACGATGAGCACCGCTCGACGCACCTTCGCCTACAGCGCCGAGTACGTGAAGACGACGAGCGACGACCCGATCGAAGGGTTCGCGTTCTTCGACCAGACAATCGAGCTCTCCCGCAGGTTCCGCGCACTGAAGCTGTGGCTCTCCCTGCGCTACCACGGCCTCGCTGCCGTTCCGAGCGGCGATCGCCGAGAACCTCGCACAGGCGAGACTGCTCGCCGAGCTGATCGATGCCGAGCCGTCGCTGGAGCTGCTCGCCCCGGTCAGAGTTGAGCGCCGTCTGCTTCCGCTGGGCGAACGCGGAGGCCGACACGCTGAACGACCGGAACGAGGCGATTCTTCGCGACGTCAATCAGGCGGGTCGCGTCTGGCTCTCGAACGCGAGCATTCGCGGTGCCGTCGGGCTCCGCGCCTGCATCACGAATCACCAGAACGACGGAGCAGGACGTACGACAGCGGTCGTCGAGGAAGTGCTCGCGGCTGCCGACCGCGTCACCGCTCCGCCTAGGCGCCGTCACAAACCGACAACCACACGCGCGCACATCCTCCTCGTTCGCTATTGCGACAACGCTGCATCCGCTCTGATCCGCACGAGTCGCCAAGCTCCCGCCGCTACCCGGCGATCCCGCAACGCCAGAGGCTGAAAGCCCCGCTGTCGCCGGGAGTCCCCGCCTATCCTCGGCCCGCAAGCGCCAAGACCGGCCTGTCACGCCGGAGGTCGCGGGTTTCGGCAGTCCCGTCGCTCCGGCAAAGCCCCCTGCAAGTGCGCTTACATGTATTCGACATAACGACCGCGCCGGCTTCTTTTCATCCCGCGAAGATCCCGCGCGCGAATCAGCCTGAAATCGCCGCAGCGGCTTCGCGCCGGAGCCGGTAATCGCCGGAGAGGGATGACCGGCCGGGTGACCGGAGGTCTTCGTCACGCCGTCGTCGGCCCGGCGATCACGATCTCGACCGCGACTCGGTCGCCGTTCGGCGAGCTAAGCGGACGCGAAGACGGGCCCTCGAGCGGCGCTAGCCGCGGCCGGCGTTGCGTTCGGCGACGAGCCGATCGGACGCTCGGTCGGCTCGGCGCGCGCTACCTGTGGCGCCTGGCCCGGGGACTGCCCCTCCACCTCGTCGGCCCGTAGGGTCTTGAATGCCCTCGGTACAGAGCGCGGCGACGACGGGCTTCTTGTCGACCTTGCGGCGCTGGAGGCGCGGCGGCTTTTCGCTCAGGTAGTCGTCGCCCCACTGGCGAAGCGCGGTCAGCGCGATGTTCAGGTCGAGACCCTTCTTCGTCAGGTGGTACTCGTACCGCTCCGGGCGCTCGCTGTAGAGGACCCGTTCGAGCACGCCTTCGTCGACGAGTCGGTTGAGCCGGTCGGTGAGAACGTTGCGGGCGATTCCGAGGCTCTCCTGCAATTCATCGAAGCGGTGCAGGCCGAGCAAGACGTCGCGGATGATCAGCAGCGTCCAGCGCTCGCCGACGACCTCGAGCGCTCGCGCGATCGAGCAGTTCTGGCCTTCGTAGTCGCGGTTCAGCATCGCCACCAATGGTAGCGCGCATCAGTTGCGTGACACAACCTCCGTCAGGTAACGTCCACGGAAGATAGTTGCGTGAAGCAACTGACTGACCACCGTTATCCAGAGATTCGACGGCCAGGAGGCCCTCATGGAGATCGCAGGAACCGTGCAACGCCGTCCCCTGATTCTCGTCTCGCTGCTGCTGGCAGCGTTCGTGATCAACCTCGACATCACGATCGTCAACGTGGCCCTCCCGACGCTGGTTCGCGAGCTGCATGCCTCGAACTCGCAGCTGCAGTGGGTCGTCGACGCCTACAACCTGCTGTTCGCCGCGCTGCTGCTGGCCGCCGGCAGCCTCAGCGACCGCCTCGGCCGCAAGGGATTCCTGCTCGCCGGCCTGGTCGTGTTCGGAGCCGCCAGCATCGCCGGAGGCCTCACCGACACCGCCGGCCAGCTGATCGTCGCCCGCTGCTTCATGGGTCTCGGCGCCGCGATGATCTTCCCCACCACCCTCTCGCTGATCTCGAACGTGTACACCGAGCGGGCCGAGCGCGCCAAGGCGATCGGCCTCTGGGGCGCGACGGCGGGCATCGCGATCGCGCTCGGCCCGATCGTCGGGGGCTGGCTGCTCGAGCAGTTCAGCTGGACGAGCATCTTCTTCGCGATGGCACCCGTCGCCGCCGTCGCCGCGGCGCTCGTTGCGTGGAGCGTTCCGACCTCGCGCGATCCGGACGCGCACAAGACCGACGTCCCGGGACTGGTGCTCTCGAGCGCGGCGGTCGCGCTGCTGACCTACACGCTGATCGAGGCCCCCAACTACGGCTGGAGCAGCGGCCGCACCCTCGCGGGCTTCGCGGTCGCAGCGGCGCTCTTCGCCGCCTTCATCCTCCGCGAGCGCACCGCCAGCAGAGCCGATGCTCGACGTCAGCCTCTTCCGCAACCTTCGCTTCACCGCGGCGAGCGGTTCCGTCACCATCGCATTCTTCGGGATATCGGGCTTCAGCTTCCTGATCACCCAGTACTTCCAGTTCCTCAAGGGCTACGGGCCGCTCTCCACGGGTGTCCGCCTGCTCCCCGTCGCGTTCGCCGTGGGGATCATGTCGGTGCTCGGGACCCAGCTCGCTGTTCGCTTCGGCACCAAGCAGGTCGTCACCGCCGGTCTGTTCTGTCTTCGCCGTCTTCTTCGCCTGGGTCTCCACCGCAGACACGGGAACCAGCTACCTCGAGATCGTCGGCCAGATGCTGCTCGGCGGGAGCGGCGTGGGGCTCGTCAGCGCACCCGCGACCGAAGCGATCATGGGGGTCGTGCCGAAGGCCAAGGCCGGCATCGGCTCCGCCGTCAACGACGCCACCCGACTGCTCGGAAGCACCCTCGGCGTCGCCGTGATCGGCAGCGTCTACGTCGTCTCTCTACAACAGCCGACTGAGCGACAGGCTTCCCGCCGCGCTGGCCCCGCGGCTCGCGCGCACCGCCCACGACTCCGTTGGCGGCGCGCTCGCGCTCGCCAACCGCACGAGCGTCAACGGCCACCCCGCTCTCGCGAACGCCGTCCACGCCGCCGCCTCCAACGCGTTCTTCCACGGCTTCAGCGCCGCCTGCCTTGTCGCCGCAGGCGTCAGCGCAGTGGCCGCGATCGGCGCCCTGGTGCTACTCCCAGCCCATCCCGCAACGCCGGCTTGACCCTCGCCCTGGAGTCCGAATGACCATCGCAATCTCTAATGCCAGCGTACGACACCTGCGCCGGACCGATACCAAAGTGCACTATGAGCTTCGCCCTAGAGTGGCGTATCCTCACCAGGGACGTCTCGGAAGGACTGGAAGTGAAGGCCAGTAGAGGCCTAGCTGACGTGAGGCGGGCGCAGCTGCACGGAGCCGAGCAGGCGCCGGCTGCGATCAGACGAGCGCAAACGCGCTCGTGGAGGAGGTTCCTGGATGAACGCCGTCACGCAAATGGAAGCCTGGGATCAATTGGTGGCAGACCCGCGCCCGCGCGATCACATCGTGCAGCTCTACCAGGAGAAGGCGTTTCTCAACCGCGCCGTGTGCCGGTTCGTCGGTGCCGGTCTCGCGAACGGAGAGGGCATCATCCTCGTGTCAACGGCCCCACACTGGACCGGCTTTCACGCATACCTCGAGGACGAGGGCGTCAATGTGAGAGCGGCGCGGAAACGCGGACAGCTGACGGTCGTCGACGCCGACGAGCTCCTGCCCCAGCTTCATGCGTAACGCGATGCCGGATCCCGACATATTCCCGGGCGTCTTCGAAAACGTCGTCGCAGAGGCGCGCGATGCAGGGGTTACCAAAAAGTGCGCGTCTGGGGAGAAATGGTGAATGTCCTCTGGGAGCGCGGGGACGTCGACGCCAGCATGAACCTCGAGGACCAGTTCGATCAGCTAATCAAAAAGCATGACATGGCGATCTTCTGCTCGTTCCTGATGGACAACTTCAACGACGACGTCCATACGCGCATGCTGCCCAGGCTCGGGACGAATCACTCTCACCTCATTCCAGTGGAGGACTATGCTCGGCTGGAGCACGCCGTCGTCGACGCGCTCCGCGAGACGGTCGGCCCGGAGGAGGCCCGCGTCCTCGACAACGAGCTGCTCTCCCGCTACCGGCCGCCTTTCAACATGCCGCGCTCCCAAGCGTTGTTGCTGGCACTGCGTCAGTTTCTCCCGACGGTTGCCGATCCCGTCCTCCAGCCGCAGCCGCGAGCTGTACACCGCTTCCGGGACCGCCTGAAGTGGCTGCTCAACCGGTCGCGCCCGCCAGCGGCTGGATCGGTTTCCGAGCACTCAACGGCGACGATGCGGACGCAGGCGCGGCTGCGACCGATCTGACCAACATCCTCGACGCGGTTGAAGTTCCGATCGTCGTCTTGCGACGCGACTTCACGATCGCAGGCTTCAACAAGGCGACGGCGGATGAGTTTCGCCTCTCCCCATCGGACATTGGTCGAGCGTCACGCGATATCTCGCGCCTCGCCGGCTTGCCGAGTCTGGAAGAGCAATGCAGCGAGGTCATGGCAAGCGGAGTCGAGGCGAGGACCGATTTTCGCGACGGGGACAGGTGGTTCGTTGTCCGCATATCTCCCTACGCAAATGGTGAGCGCCAGGTCAGCGGCACCGTGCTGACGTTCACGAATGTGACCGCTTTCCGCGCAAGCATCGATCAGGTCATCTACGAGCGCGAATGCACCAAGGCGATCCTCAACGCCGTTCCTGATCCTCTCGTCGTGCTCAGCGCTGACCAGCGAATCCAGTCCGGCAATCGCGCCTTCTACTCGATGTTCTTATGAACTCGCCTCGTTACGTACGCGACTCAAAGGGATGCTTTGCCGGCGGCCGTGCGTTCGACCCCGTCGAGGTGGATCAGGTCGTTCCGGGAGAGGGTCGCCGAAGGCTGATTCTCCACGCCCATCCTTTGGCGTTACCGGGCCATCCAGAGCGCAGGGTTCTGGTGACGTTCGAGGACGTCACGGCGCGCAAACAGGCGGAGGCGGCCAACGATCTGCGTGCCATCGCCGAACGCAAAGATGGGTTGCGGCGCAGCGAAGCATTTCTCGCGGAGGCTCAGCGCCTCAGCTTGACCGGCAGCTTCTCCTGGCGGGTTTCGACCGACGAGATCACGTGGTCAGACCAGCTCTATCGCATCTTCGAATTTGACCCGGGCATGCCGGTGACGCTCGAGTTGATCGGCACTCGAGTCCACCCTGAAGACATGCCGCTGCTGCGTGACGAACTCGAGCGGGCACGCGACGCCGGCACCGACTTCGAACATGAGCACCGGCTGCAGATGCCCGACCGGTCGATCAAGTACCTGCACATGGTTGCTCACGGCATCCAGAGACGAGGATGGACGATTGGAGTACATCGGCGCGGTTCAAGACGTGACGGCACGGCGATTGTCGGAGCAGGCGCTCGGGAAGGCGCAATCCGAGCTCGCACACGTCGCCAGGGTTTCGGCCCTGAGCACGTTGACTGCGTCAATTGCACACGAAGTGAACCAGCCGCTCTCGGGCATCATCACGAACGCGAGCACCTGTCTACGGATGCTGGCCGCAGACCCGCCGGACGTCGACGGCGCGCGCGAGACCGCACGGAGGGCGATCCGGGATGGCAACCGCGCGTCTGAGGTGATCGCGCGGGTACGGACCCTGTTCACCAGGAAGGAATTGGCGACCGAATCAGTCGACCTGAACGGGGCCACGCGAGAGGTGACCGCGCTCTTATTGGGCGAACTTCAACGAAATCGCGTCTCGCTTGCAGTTGGAGCTCGCCCAGGACCTCCGAACGGTCACCGGGGATCGTATTCAGCTCCAGCAGGTCATCCTGAACCTGGTCCGCAACGCCTCGGATGCGATGGCCGCGGTGGACGATCGCGCCGCGGCAGCTGCTGATCAGAACCGAAGACGAGGACGGCGATCGTGTGCGCGTGAGCGTGCGCGATGCCGGCGTCGGCGTCGACCCTCAGAACCTGACCAAGCTGCTCGACGCCTTCTACACGACGAAAAGCGACGGCATGGGTATCGGCCTCTCCGTCAGCCGCTCCATCATCGAGAGACATCACGGCCGTCTTTGGGCAGAGCCGAATGACGGTCCAGGTGCCACCTTTTTGTTTTCGATTCCCAGTGAGCCAGAGAGCGTGACGGAGCGACCCCGATGAGGCCGTGATCCCCAAGCCGTCATTGGTGTCGGTCGTCGACGACGACGAGTCCATCCGCGAGGCGCTGCCAGACTTGTTGCGGCAGTTCGGCTTTGCCGCCGAGGCGTTTGCATCCGCCGAAGCGTTCCTCGCGTCAGACGTTCGTCGGCGAAACGAGCCTGTCTACTTCTGGACGTCGCGATGCCAGGGATGTCTGGCCCTGACCTTCAACAGGAACTGACCCGGCGCCGGCAGAAGATCCCAATCGTGTTCATCACCGCCTACGGAGACGATCCTCTGTCCTTCGCCGCCTGCTCGCGCGCGGGGCCGTACGGTGCCTGGTCAAGCCGTTCAGCGACGCAGCCCTGCTGGACGCGGTCGGCGCCGCGTTGACATGAGCTCACCAGGCGAAGCACCTGTCGTGTTCGTCGTCGACGACGACGTGTCGGTGCGGGAATCGCTCGAGCTGCTGATCGCGCTCCGCCGGCTGGCATCCGGAGACATTCGCCTCGGCGGAGGACTTCCTCGCACGGTCGCGCATCGACGGCCCGAGCTGCCTGGTTCTCGATGTGTCGCTTCCCGAACCTCAATGGGCTCGATCTCCAGAAGCGCATTGTCGATCGGGCAGGTGTGCCGATCATCTTCATCACGGGCTACGGCGACGTACCGACCAGCGTGCAGGCGATGAAGGCCGGCGCAGTCGAGTTCTTGACCAAGCCGTTCAGCGATGAAGTCTTGTTGACTGCGATCAGGCTGGCGATCGAGCGCAGCCGCGCTGCACGTGCTCACGAATCGGAATTGCACGAGCTTCGAGACCGTTACGCAATCGCTCACGCCACGCGAACGCGAGATCATGGCATTGGTCGTCTCCGGCCTGTTGAACAAACAGATCGCATTCAAGCTCGGTATCAGCGAGATCACGGTGAAGGCCCACCGAGGCCGGGTGATGCGCAAGATGCAAGTCGATTCTCTGGCAGACCTGGTCAGAGCCGCAGCAGCACTCGACGTCTCGCTCGTCGCGCACGCCTAATACCTGAGGTATCGACCAACACCATCGTGCAATAGCTCGCGTTCACTTACGCGCGTATTTTGATCGAGCTCCCATCCGGCTCCGACTGCCCATCGAGACGAAAGGAACTCGTCATGGCTAGTCCGACAATCGTTCTCATTCACGGCGCGTTCGGAGACGCGTCGAGCTGGCGGCCGGTGTTCGACCGGCTCGTCGGCGACGGTCACACCGTTCTTGCGCCGCCGAACCCGCTGCGCGGGCTCCCTACGACGCTTCCTACACGGCGTCGGTCATCGACCAGCTCGACGGCCCCGATCGTGCTCGTCGGCCACTCGTACGGCGGCGCGGTGATCACGGTCGCCGGCACCTCGGACAAGGTCGCCGGGCTCGTGTACGTCGCCGGCGTCGTGCCCGACGAGGGCGAGTCGGTCAACGACCTCAAGGCGCTTTCCGTCGCTCGCCATGGGCCCGCTCGTGCGCCCGACGTCGTTGCCCGACGGCAGTGTGGAGGCGTCGATCGACCCCGCGCGGTTCCACGACGTCTTCTGCGCCGACCTTCCGGACGCCGACGCGGCGTTCATGGCGATCTCGCAGCGCTCGGTCTCGGCCACGGCGTTCGACGATCCCGCCACCGCCGCCGCCTGGCGGGCGAAGCCGTCCTGGGCGGTGTTCGGCACCGCCGACCGCCCGGTCGCTCCCGACCTCCACCGCTTCCAGTACGAGCGCGCAGACTCGACGGTGACCGAGGTCGAAGGCGCGTCGCACTTCTTGATGCTGTCGCAGCCGGACATCGTCGCAGGCGTCATTCGCGAGGCCGTCATGGCCAGCGCGGTCAACCGAGCGGCGTGAAGCTCAAGGAGGCCGAAATGGAGTTCCTCGTCGAGTTCGAGGTCGAGGTTCCCGCAGGCACGCCCGACGCGGAGGTGGAGCAGCGTCAGCGCGCCGAAGTCGGCCGCCGCGGCCGAGCTCGCGGAGGGCGGGCATCTCTCGTTCGGCTCTGGAGACGGCCGCTCGGAGGCAACGGAACCAGCGGCCATCGGGCTGTACCGCGACCCGTAGCGAGGCCGAGCTGCACGATCTACTCGGCGCCTTGCCTCTCGCCGACTGGCTGCGGGTCACGGTCATACCGCTCTCGGCACACCCAAACGATCCGGCGACGGCCCCTCGATGAGCGACAGGCTTCCCGACTCCATCCCTGACAGGCTAGGTCTACCGCCTCGAAGCCACGGTGGGCGAACCACTCGACCTCGGCGACCTCGCTCAGGGCCGCAGGCGGATCGTGCCACTGACCGAGCGGGACTTTCGCCGGGCCCGAGCTGAACGGGACGCTGCTCCCGGGCTCGAGCGCCGACTGGCAGGTCGTCCTCCCGGACGGCACCGCTCTCGGCGACATCCGCTACACGCTCCAGACCGACGGCGGCGATCTGCTCTACGTCCAGTCACGCGGCGTGCGTCACGGCAGCGCCGACGTGCTCGAACGTCTCGCCCGCGGCGAGGACGTCGACGCCGAGCCGAATACACCTTCCGCACCTCGACCCAGATCGAGACCGCGGCGCCCGACGCTCGACTGGCTGAACAGAGGCGTCTTCATCAGCGTCGGCGGCCGCCAGCCCGGCGGTGTCATCTACGAGACCTACCCTGGTCGGATAACTGGAGGAGCAAATGCTCATTCTTCGTCAAAAATGCATGCCAAAGCCCGACAAGAGCGACGAGCTGATGGCCGCGCTCGCCGAGATCATCACGCCGGCGCGAGCCACGGAGGGCGTCATCAGCCTCGACATCGCCCGCGTCCTGACTCGAGCCTGATTCGTTCATCGCGACCGCGGTTTATGAGGACGGTGCTGCTCTCGAACGACAGGAGTCACGTCCGGAGGTGCACAAGGTGATGGCGATCCTGCCGGAATCGCTGGCGGCGCCGCTCGAGCGAACGATCTTCGACGCCTCGCTCGACCCGGCGCTCGTCTAGTTCGACGGCCGCCGGACTCTCGACGCAACGGCACCCATCAAAGGAGAAGCACCATGAGCATCAGCTTCCAATCAGCAAGGAGCCCAGTATCCGAACGCCGAGAGTTGGCCCACCGCTCCGGTGCCGGCGTCGACGTGACGCTCTACTGGCAGCCCACTCTCGACGAGCTACTCGTCTGCGTCCGCGACGAGCGCCACGGCGCCCACTTCGAGATCCGGCCTCCGCGCAACCTGGCACTCGACGTCTACTACCACCCCTACGCATACGCCGACCTCGAAGACGCGTACGAGAAGAGTACCGGCGTGCCGCCTGAAGCAGCGAAGCCGGTCGTCTCGCGCGGATTCCGAGGCCGTCGCGTCTGCGGACGTGGATCCCGCGCGCGTCCCACCCGGCCAGTACGTCACCCGGGACTTCCCCGTCCTCTCCGCCGGACCGACGCCGCACACGTCGCTCGAGCTGTGGGACTTTTCGATCGTCGGCGAGCTGGACGAGCCGCGCCGCTGGACCTGGGAGGAGTTCCGCGCCCTGCCGAGCGAGGAGATCACCCGCGACATCCACTGCGTGACCAAGTGGTCGAAGCTCGACACCGTCTGGCAAGGCGTCTCGGTCGACACGCTCCTCGAAGGGATCGAGACGTCAGCCGAGTACGTGACCCAGTACTCGGACGGCGGCTACACGACCAACCTGCCGCTCGAGGACATCACGGGCGGCAAGGCCTGGGTGGTCTTCGCCTACGAAGGTCAACCGCTCGAGCCCGAGCACGGCGGCCCCGCGCGCATGCTCGTCCCGCACCACTACTTCTGGAAGAGCGCCAAGTGGGTACGCGGCCTCCGGCTCCAGCCGACCGACGAGCCCGGCTTCTGGGAGACAAACGGCTACCACAACTACGGAGACCCATGGCAGGAACAGCGCTACCAGGGCGACTGACCTGGCAGCTCGCCGAACTCGTCGAGGTCGTCGTCGAGACGCCGCACGTCAAGACGATCGTCTTCGACGTCCCCGGCTGGCCCGGCCACCGCGCCGGCCAGCACGTCGACGTTCGGTTGACGGCCGAGGACGGCTATCAGGCGGAGCGAAGCTACTCGATCGCCTCGGCGCCCGACGGCACTCGCGTCGCGCTCACGGTCCAGAGGCTCGAGGACGGCGAGGTCTCCCCTACCTGACCGACGAGCTCCGGCCGGGCGACAAGATCGAGCTGCGCGGCCCGATCGGCGGCTACTTCGTCTGGGAGCCCTCCGACGGCGGGCCGCTCATGCTCGTGGCCGGCGGATCGGGCATCGTGCCACTGATGGCGATGATCCGGACGCGCGCAGCAGCCGGCGACGACACGGAGACGCGGTTGCTCTACTCCTCACGCAGCCAGGACGACGTCATCTATCGCGACGAGCTCGAGCGGCTGAGCGGCAACGGCCTCACGGTCGTGCACACGCTGACCGATTCGCAACCGCCCGGGTGGACGAGCTACGCGCGGCGTGTCGACGCCGAAATGCTCGCCGAGGTCGGGCCCAGACCAGCCGAGCGGCCGCAGTTTCTACGCGTGTGGACCGACGCCGTTCGTCGAGGCGGTGGCCGAGGCGCTCGTGCGGCTCGGACACGATCCCGCTAGCGATCAAGACCGAACGCTTCGGACCCACCGGACGGCTGAGATGGACGAGCTGATGCTGGACGGCAACGCGATCGCGGGACTCCTCCAGGAGGTGTTCGCCGTCGAGATGACAACCGCGGTTGGGACCTGTGGCGGCTGTGGTGCAGCCCGGGCCGGTTGGGGCCGTTCACGTCTACCGTGGCGCCGGCATCGTTCTCCGCTGCCCACACTGCGGCAACACGCTCGCGAAGATCGTCAAGAGTGATTCGCGGGTTTGGATCGACCTCACTGGAATCCGCACTCTGCAGGTCACCGTCTAGCGGCGGCGCTGCTTATCCATACCGGGGCGTTTCTGGCAGCTCGGGGACTCTCGTCCCGGCACGATCGTGCCGGGCTACCGCTGGTAAACCGATGCAGGCGCCTCGCTCGTGGGCGTCGGTTGGTGCCTGAGAGCCTCACGTGCGGTGCGCAAGATTTCGTTGGAGAGGGTGTCGTCGTCGATCGCGCGCGCGAGGACGAGCGATCCGACAAGTGTGCTGACGGCGATGATGGCTTGACGTCGTCCGTCGCTGCCGCCGCCGAGCATGCCCTCGAGGATGCCGATGTATCGCGCTCGACCAGAGCGTCGTAGCCGCCACGGACGTGATCGTTTCCATGGTTGACGTCGCCGATCAACGCGGCCACGGCGCAGCCGGTGCCGGGAGTCGTCGCGGTGCTCTGTCGAGAGGTACCAATCGACCCAGGCGGCCAGCGGATCCCGCTCGTCGTGGGCGTACTTGGTCGAGGGTTCGGCTCGCGTACGCGAAAGGCATCGTCCGCGGCTTCGGCGATTAGGTCGTCTCGCGACCCGAAGTGCCTGTAGAAGCCGCCGCGGGTGAGGCCGGCACGCCCTGCATGATCTCGGCGACGCCGGGTCCCTCGATGCCTTCTTCGCGGATCCGGGCTGACGCGATCTCGACGATCCGCTCGTGGGTCTTTGTCTTCTCTTCAGCTGAGTGTCTCATTGACATGGATGATAGCAATCATCTAAGATGGATGACGCTCATCATCCTAAACGAGTGGCTTGCAGACCGCGACACCGGGGAGGAAGGAGGAACACGAGTCATGTCCTCGATCCTGGTTGCCGGCGCCTCCAACGGCATCGGCCGAGCCACCGCCGCCGAACTCGCTCGACGCGGCCGCCGCGCGGTTCGCCACTGGAGCGCACGCTGTCAGGGCTAAAGGCACACATACCGCAACCCGCAAAAGTCGCTGCCAGCGACTCCCTGACTGGGCCCACGAAGGCGTGGGCGGTCGTGACCGGGCCCTCCTCGGGAATCGGCCGTGAGTTCAGCGCTCGCGCTTGCCGAGCGCGGAACGCCGGTGCTAGCGGTCGCGCACAACTGCGAGTCGCCCCCGCACCGACACCGCACTCAAACCGTCGGAACCGGCGGTCCGCTGAGCAAGGCGTTCCGCTACGCCACCCACGTCCCAGGCACACAAATCATCAGAGGAGCGAACACCATGGAATCCGCTAACCGCGCCAGGCCCGTCCACTACCGCACCGCCGCCGTCGGCGGCGTCGACGTCTTCTACCGCGAGGCCGGGCCGGACAGCGGCCCGTCGTGCTCCTGCTGCACGGCTTCCCCTCCTCCTCGCGCATGTTCCGCGACCTGATCCCCCGGCTCTCGGACGCCTACCGCGTCATCGCCCCGGACTATCCCGCGTTCGGCCACAGCGCGGTGCCGGACCGGTCCGCGTTCGGCTACACCTTCGACCACCTGGCCGACGTGGTCGACGGCCTGCTCGAGCAGCTCGGAATCGACGAGTTCGCGATCTACGTGATGGACTTCGGCGCGGCGGTCGGATTCCGGCTCGCGCTGCGGCACCCCGAACGACTGTCCGCGATCATCGTGCAGAACGCGCCGCTGTACCCCTGGGAGCCGCAGGGCTGGTGGGCCACCCTGGGCCAGTACTGGGCGGACGGGTCCGCCGAGCACCGCCACGCCGCGCGCTCCTACCTGGAGCTGGACGGAGCTGCGCGGCCAGTACCTGTCCGGCGTCCAGGACCCCTCACGGATCGACCCGGACAACTGGGTCATCGACAAGGCGCTGATCGACCGCCCCGGCGTCGACGAGATCATGCTCGACCTGCTCTACGACATCCGCAACCAGGCCTCGCTCTTCGAGGCCATGCAGGAGTTCCTGCGTGATCGCCGGCCGCCGACGCTGGTGGCCACCGGGGCCAACGACGAGATCTTCCCCGAAGAGGTCGTCCGGCAGATCCTCACCGACCACCCGGACGCCGAATACCACGCGCTCCAGACCGGCCACTTCGCCCTGGAGGACAAGGCAGCCGAGATCGCCGCGCTGATGCGCGACTTCCTGGCACGGACGCCGGTCGCTGCGGCAGCGGGCAGAAATGGAGCCGAACATGAATGACCTAGCTGGATTCCGTCCCCGACGCCATCGCCCGGGCGGATTGCCTCATCGCTTCACCCGCCTTTACAGCCTGACAACGACAGAGAAAGGAGAACGAGATGCTGCTCGCAACGACACAGGTCGAGGACGTCGACCGCTTCATGGAGGTCTTCTCGACTAGCGCAGCGGAGAAGCGCAAGAAGCACGGCTCGAAGGGAGCGGTCGTCTTCCGCGACCCGTCCGGAGAGCGACCGGGTCTGGGGGATCTTCGACTGGGACGAGCAGGGCTGGCAGAGCTTCGTCTCCGACCCTGACGTTCGCCCGATCCTGGCGACAGCCGGGGTGAAAGGGAAGCTGAAGGCCGCGGAACTCGTCGGCAGCTTCGACGCCTGAGACGACCCGCGTGCTGGGCGACGCCGGCGATCCTCGACACCGACCCCGCCTCGGCCGTTTGCAAGTAAGGCAACGTCGCATCCCGCGTTCATCGCGCACGACCTCGCCGGAGGTCCCGCGTACAGATCCGCACACACCGCGGCGGCGGCGGCCTACTGTCGACTGCCTCGAACGGGAACTTCGAGGCAGTGGTTACCCCCTCCGCCCTCGCGACCCAGGCCTTCGTCTGCGTACTCGATCAGCAGGTCACTGACCGAAAGGCCTCGCCGCTCGGCCTCAGCGGCGAGCCGCTCTGCCAGCTCGGTCGGGAGAACGACCGTGCGACGAACGCAGTCGTCGCTCTCCCAGACATCCTCGGGCGTCTCAGACAAGCTCTCTCCTCTCGGACGCAATCCGCCGTGCCGGCTCCTCGAACGGGACGTAGCGGCGCAGGATGCGGTCGCTCAGAAGGCCGAGACAGCTGAGGTTCGGGAAGCCTGGCCCCTGCGCGAGGCCCGCGAGGACCGGCAGATGCAGTGGCGGCGACAGCCCGGCGATCGACAAGTCGACGTCGATACGCCGTTCGAGCTCGGCTCCGGCCGCCTTCTCGAGCCGACGCCGCGCGTCGTGGCCGAGCAGAGCCTCGAACCACCGAGCGTCGAAGCCGATGGCGACCGACGACGAGGTCGTAGGCGACGCGTTCGCGCTGGTCGTCGTACTCGATCGTGACGACGACCTGCCGGTCGCCCGCTTCGATCGCTGCCGCCCGGCCGGCGAGCGTGCGGAATCCCCGTGAGTGATTCAGGATCGCCTCGGCCTGCATGGAGAAGACACCTCGGTCAGTGCGCTCGAGGAACTCGCGCCGATGCGACTCCGCCAGCCGAGGCCAGTCCCCAGGGTCGGAGTAGAAGCGGTTCTCGTCGTAGCTCTCCCGCGCGAATAGAGAACCCCTCGACTGGTCAGGACGTCCACCGTCGAGCGCTTGTGTGACTTCCTCAGCAGGCTGATCACGATCGAGGCCGCCGTCTCCCCGCTGCCGATCACGCAGACGCTCGCGGCGACTTGCCTCTTGAGAGCTCGCTCCTGCAGCCAGTAGCTGCGTCCGTCGAACACGCGCGGGTGCTCCTGTGGCTGGCCGGCGACCGTGATCGGCGTGCCGGAGCCGGTGAAGACGACCCCGTCGGCCGAAATCGCCTCTCCCTCCTCGAGCGTCAGCCGCCACCTGTCGTCCTCGACGTCGAGGCCGACAACCTCGCCGTTGAGGAGCTCGGCTTCGGCCCGCTCGGCGACCTCGCGTAGGTACGCAGTCCACTCGCGGTGCGTCGGCCGCATCCGTCCGCGATCGACCCAATCGGCGTAATCGGCCGCGTGCCATCAGATGCCGCTGCCAGCTGAACTCCGCCATCGCCGCGGTGACCGCGGCCGACGCGGCGCCCCAGCTGTCGGGATACGGGAACCCGACGTCCTTCTCCGGCGGCGTTCCCAGCGGCAAGAGGCCGTTCGTGTACCCTGCCGGCCGCTCCAGTTCCCAGCCACGGCGCTCCGGTCGACGAGCACGACTTCTGGCGCGTCAAGGCCGACCGCAGCGAGCGCGCGCGCCTTGGCGGCGATCGCGATGCCCTTCGGCCCCGCGCCGATGACCGCCAACGTCGGCATCAGACGAGGATAGTCACACGCAGAGCCTGCCCCAGCGGTCGCAAGCACGGCGACCGCGACATCGACGGCAAGCGACTTCATCGACGACCTCGACCCACCGGCGACGCCGCCAGACGACAACGGTCTGCGAGCATGAGCTCAAGGCTGTCGTGATCGATCAGAAAGACAACCTCGAACTCCGACAGGCAGATGCGGTGCTGCGAGAGCGATGATGCGAACGGTGACCCCGCCGCTGGCGCCGTTCGTCGATCAGCTTCCGCTCCCGTCACGGCTGATCGCCGCGGAGCATGGCGGCCGGCTGACCGTGCGCATGCGTGCCGGCGAACACCGGTTCCACCGCGACCTCCCCGCATCGAGCATCTGGGGGTTCGAGGGTACGGTTCCGGGCCCGTCGATCGAGGCCGAGCGCGGGCAGCCGGTCACTGTCGAGTGGCGGAACGAGCTCGAGGGCCCGTTCCCGGTCTCCGACACGGTTGCCCCGCAGCCGACCGACGCGGACGGCGTGCCAGTGCAGTGCCTTCCGGGCCTGAGCGGGGGCGAGCCGGAGCGCCACACGGCCGGCCTGACGGGTCACACGGTCGTCCACCTGCACGGCGGTCTCACACCGGCCTCATACGACGGCTGGGCCGAGAACATCTTCGCCCCGGGCCAGGCCGCCGTCTTCCACTACCCGATGGACCAGCGTGCGGCGCTCCTCTGGTACCACGACCACGTCATGGGCATCACCAAGTTCGACGTCTACGCAGGGCTCGCGGGACTCTGGATCGTGCGCGACGACCGGGAGCGCGACCTCGGGCTGTCGGAAGGACCGCCGTTCGAAGTGCCGCTGCTGATTCAGGACCGCAACTTCAACGTCGACGAGCAAGGGCGGCTGACCGGCCGACTGGTCGCACAAGACCGACCCCGAGGTGATGGAAGCCTTCCCGCCGTTCACCGTCGTGAACGGCAAGGTCTGGCCGGTCCTCGACGTTCAGCCGGCGACCTACCGCTTCCGCGTGCTCAACGGCTCCAACGCCCGCACGTATCGGCTCGTGCTGCTGCGCGACGGCGCTCCGGAACTCGGGCGGATCACGCAGATCGGGACGGACCACGGACTCCTCCGCACCCCGGTCCCCGTGCCGGCGGACGGGCTCGTGCTCGCGTCGGCCGAGCGCGCCGACCTGCTCGTCGACTTCTCCGACCTCGCGCCCGGGAGCGAGCTGACCGTCCTCAACACCGCCGCCGCGCCGTTCGACGGCTCCTCCTTCCCGGCCGCAGACGCCGAGAATGCCGCCGACCTCGAAAGCCTGCTCCCGTATCCGCAGGTGCTGCGCTTCCGTGTCGTGGGCGAGGCGAAGCCGCCCGCGCCGATCCCGCGCGAGCTTGTGACCGATTACGAGCTTCCGGCGGCGGAAGCGCTCGCGGGCGCGCGCCGGCGTGCGATCGCGCTCGTCGAGCGCGAGTCCGACGACGAGCCGAGCATGCTGACGATGCGGGAGCTCGCGGTCGCAACCGACGCCGACGGCGGGCCGCGGGTAACGCGTCATAGACGGCGGCGTAACCACCGCTACCGCGTCGTCGCCGCCCACTTCGAGGACATGACGACGTTCTTCCCGATGCTCGGCGAGTACGAGGTCTGGCAGCTGATCAACCTGACGGGCGACACCCACCCGATCCACCTCCACCTCGACCCGTTCCAGATCCTCGCGCGACACCCGATCCGCTACGAGATCCCGGAAGACGGCATCGAGGACCGCGATCTCGCTGCCACGATCACGCTCGAGCGCGACCCGGACGACGAGCTCGACCACGCGATCGACGACAACGAACGCGGGCTCAAGGACACCATCCGCGTCAATCCCAACGAGATCGTCGAGATCGCCGTCCGCTTCACCACCTACAGCGGCCGCTACATGTACCACTGCCACATCCTCGAACACGAGGACCGCGACATGATGCGACCCTTCGTCACGATGGCCTCGGAGCTCATGCCATTCACTGGCCTGAGGTCCGCGCACGATACGAGCGAAAGCACAAGCCCTAGCCGAGCTCGTCGCGCTCGAGCTTTGTCCTCTTACTCCCGCTTACTCGACGAAGCAGTACGAGTCGCTCGACGCGTCCCCGCCCTGCAGGCGGGTCTGGTGCACGCGCAGACCGCGGAAGTCGTCGCCGTGCGGGAAGAACCGCGGGTCGACGGTCATGCCGCCGGTCGTCTGTGTCCGCGTCGATGCGGGCCATCCAGGCGCCCACGCCGTCCGGGTAGAAGATGTCGTCCCACGTCGCGTAGAGCGAGTTGGTGAAGTACACGCGCCGGCCGTCGCGGCTGACCTCCACCATCTGCGGTCCGCCCGCCAGCGGCAGCTCGGCGTCGGCGGGGTGCGGCGTGCGGCGGACGATGCCGCCCAGGCGCACCGAGCCCGCCTCTCGCGGGTTGTGCGGGTCGCTGACGTCGTACTGCTTCAGCTCCCCGTCCCCCAGCACGACACGTACAGCCAGCGGTCGTCGACGGACAGGTCGATGTCGCTCACCAGCGGCGGGACCGCGCCGAACGGCTGAAGCGCCGGTGGGCAGCTGCGACTCGTCGGCCGGGCTCGGCGGGGATGGTGATCACCTTCTTGGCCGCCCAGCTGGTCGCCGTCGCGGTGCCACAGCCACACCGAAGCGGAGAGGTCCTCGACGCTGATCACCACGCCAGACGAAACCCCAGGTCTTGCGGGGATCGTGAGCGGGCCGCAGCTCGAGCACCATCTGGTGCTCGTCGCCCAGGTCGATCCGCTGGAGCAGCTTGCCTTCGGAGAGGCTCCAGAAGTCGAGGTGGTGGCCGAACCGGCGTCCCAAGCAGGTCCTCGGGGTTGAGGCCGTCCTCGATCATCGACGGGGTCGCCCACTCCGAGGTGATCGGCGACGTCCTCGTTGAGGTGCCACCACACGTCGTAGGCGAAGTGCTGCTCGCCCCGGTCGGTCTCCCAGGCGCCGGTGACCTCGAAGGTGTCGTGGTCGATCAGCGCGACCCCCCCGGGCCCGTCGGCGCCGTCGGCGCCGCCCAGGTTGGACATGAAGATGCCGCCCGGGCCGCAGTGCACCGTGTGCGGGCGGGAGTAGCCGGCCTTTGCGGCGAGCTCCTCGGCCTCGATCGTGTGGACGACCTGCGGGTTGCCGCGGGTCGGGCTTCGGTGTCGAGCACGTACGTCCGCGACGAGCGAAGGCCCGGCACGATCAGGTAACGGCGCTCGAGCGTCGCCGTGGTGGCCATGGCCCTGTGGCAGAGCGCGCTGGAGCACGCGTTCCAGCCGAAGTGGTGCAACTCGTTGCCCGCCGTCGGCAGCTCAGTCCAGCCGACGACCTCGCCGTACGTGGGCGACTCGGCGTCGCAGTCGACCACGGTCATCGCATCGCGCTCGCTGCCGGCCGGATCGAAGCGCTGCGACGTAGGCCAGCTTCTCGGGCGGAGGCCGCTATGGCGGCGGCAGGCGAGCGATAGAACGTGGGATCAGTACCCTCGGCCATCGAAGCCTCCCTCACGGGACCCGTAGAAGAGGCGATTCTATGCCTGAGTACGACCGTCGGTGCCCGCGCTCGGGCCCGGCTCTCTCGTCGAGATCGAGGCAGCCGCTAGGCGACGATAGGCTGCGGCGCGGCGTCGATCAGGTGGTCGAGCAGGGCGCGGTCGCCCGTGATCGAGACGCCGTCGAGCCGCCGCTCGATGAAGAGGTAGTACAGCCCTTCGGCGTCGCCTTCGACGACGACGTCGGGGTCGTCGATCGGGCCTGTGTACGCGACGCCGTCGACGAGTGATGCGATCTCGTCGCCGACCCGGAACTCGAAGCGGCCGGCGGGCGCGATCGGACCGAGGATCATGTCGACCGGGCAGACGAGCCAGCCGGGGAAGAACTCGTCCGCCGCGGTCGGCGGCCCGAGCGAGCGGGCGCCCCAGAGTGCGAGCTCCCGCATGACCGGCTTCAGCTCGAGGCCGTAGTCCGTCAGCTCGTAGACGCGGGAGGCGGCCGGTGGCGGCAGCGTCTTCTTCGTGACGACGCCCGGCGGTCTCGAGGTCGCGGAGCCGGGCCGCGAGGATGTTCGTCCCGATTCCGGGCAGGCCCTCGGCGAGGTCGGTGTAGCGCTTCGGCCCCTGCATCAGCTCGCGGACGACGAGCAGGGCCCAGCGGTCGCCGACGACGTCGAGGGCGTGGGCCACCGGGCAGTACTGGTCGTAGTGCTTCGCCATGCGTTCGATCATAGCGGCTGAGCTTGCTGTTGTGAAGTCTTAACTTGCAAAAGCAAGTCATCTCTGTTAGATTGCAAGCCTCCCTACGCAAGCGAAAGGACTGAACCCTCATGGTGGCTACCGAACGAAGGAAATGGCTGGCGCTGGCGCTTCTGAGCGCCGTCCAGTTCATGGTCGTCCTGGACATCGCGATCGTGAACGTCGCGTTGCCCTCGATCAAGAGTCGACCTCGGGTTCTCCCAGGAGAACCTCCAGTGGGTGATCAGCGCCTACGCCCTCTTCTTCGGCGGCTTCCTGCTCCTGGGCGGGCGCGCGGCCGACCTGCTCGGTCGGCGGCGGCTCTTCCTCGCCGGCATCGTCCTGTTCACGCTCTCCTCGCTGCTGGCGGGCCTGGCCTGGTCGGAGGCGTCGCTGATCGCGGCGCGCTCGTTCCAGGGGCTCGGCGCGGCGGTGATCTCCCCGGCGGCGCTGTCGATCCTCTCGACGACGTTCACCGAGGGCCGTGAGCGCAACATCGCGCTCGGCGTCTGGGGCGCGGTCGGCGGCTTCGGCGCCGCGGCCGGCGTCCTGCTCGGCGGCGTGCTCACGGAGACGCTGAGCTGGTCGTGGATCTTCTTCGTCAACGTGCCGGTCGGCGTGGCGGCCTTCTTCCTCGCCCCGCGTCTCCTCGACGAGAGCCGCGACACGACCGTGAAGTCGTACGACGCCCTCGGCGCCGTGCTCGTGACGGGCGGGCTCGTGGCGCTCGTGTACGCGATCACCCAGAGCGGCACGTACGGCTGGGGCTCGGCGCGAACGATCGGCGTCATCGCGGCGTCGGTCGCGCTGCTGGCCGCGTTCGGCTGGTGGGAGCGCCGACAGGCCGAGCCGCTGATGCGCTTCGGGATCCTCCGCACGAAGACGGTCGCGGGCGCGAACGTCGGCGGGCTCATCCTCGGGACGGCCACGTTCTCGCTGTTCCTGATGCTGACGCTGTACATGCAGCAGGTGCTCGGCTACTCACCCATGAAGACCGGCGTGGCGTATCTCGCAGTCGCCGGGAGCGCGATCCTCTGGTCGGCGGTCGCGGCGCAGCTCGTGAACCGCATCGGCGTGAAGCCGGTGCTCGTCACCGGGATGGTCGCGCTGACGAGCGGGCTCGTGTACTTCACGCAGGTCTCCGTCCACGGCACGTACCTCAGCGACCTGCTGCCCGGCTTCCTGCTCGTGGGCGTCGGCCTCGGCTTCTCCTTCGTGCCGATCTCGATCGCTGCGCTGGCCGGCGTCCAGCCCGCCGAGGCTGGGCCTTGCGTCCGGTCTGTTCAACACGACGCAGCAGATCGGCGGCGCGCTCGGCATCGCGGTGCTGTCGACGATCGCAACGTCGCGGACCTCGCATGCACTCGCGGACGGAACCGCGCAGCCGTCGGCGCTCGTGCACGGGTTCACCGGCGCCTTCGTCGTCGGCGCCGGCATCGCAGCGGTCGGCATCGTCGCGGCACTGACGCTCATCCGGCGCGACGAGCTCGAGCAGGCTCCGGAGGAGCTGGAGCCCGTGCTCGACCTCGCGGCGTAGACAATCTCGCTCGGGGGGCTTCGGCTCCCACCGCGACCACTGGATAGCCGTCGAATCGCTAGTGAAGTAGCCGGCAGCTCACAATTTGATGACCGTCTTGCCATCAGCGGGGACGGGGCTGCGCCTGGTCAAAGACGGCCGGCGCCTCCTCGAGCGCGATCCGCGTGATCGGCGGCGCGACGATCCGCCCGGAAACGAGAGCGTCCGCCAGCCGCTCGAGGAACCCGGTCGAGGCCTGGAACGCGAAGTTGATTCCGGTGACTCCGGCGGACGCGAGTGCGTCGACATCGGCGACGTATTGCGTCGTGACGGCCGGCCTACCTCCCGAGCCGGACGAGCGAGGCGAGCACGGAAAAGGCTTCCGCCTGGCTGACCAGAGTCCAAAAAGCGCATCGATGCCCTCCGGATGCGCCTGTCGTACCGCGTCCGGCAGAGAGACCGCGGTGTGATCGATGGTCTCGGCAGCGCCGAAACCGCGCATGCGCCCGCTGCGGCGCCAAGGCGCAGTTCGCGATCACCCGGCCCCCGGCGTTCGCAGCGAGCTGCGTAGAGGGCCGACCCGACACCGCGCGCCCGCACCAGCGATCCAGCACGGTCTTCGCCGCTGAGCGGCTCGAGCAACTCCACCAACGCCAGTGCGGAACCGCCGGGGAGTCGGGAGCGCCGCCGCGAGCACCGGATCGAGGCCGTCCGGCACACGGGCCAGCGGCGCATCCTCGGCGACGGCTGACGTAGTCGGCGTGCGTCCCGGCCTGACCCGATCGGGGCGATCAGCAGCTGGCCGAAGGAGGCCAGTCGCCGCGAGAGAACCTCGTCGTCCCCCTCGCCGGCGCATCGGCGACGCCTTTCGCCGTCTGGCGCCGAGCACCATCGGGAAATGCCGCCGGCGCGGGCTGCCAACCGCCTACGCTGGCGAGCGTGCGGTCCCGCCGGGTTCATGCCGGCGGCCCGCATCTTCATCAGGATCTGGCCCTTGTGTCCGGGGCGTTGCGGCGTCGGCACCTCGGCCAAGGCTGGGGTGCCTCCATATTCACTGACGACCACGGCGCGCATTGCGCTTAAGACGCATGCGCTCTCCGGTCAGCACGCTGGCGCGAGCGCGAGTACCGCAGCGACGCTGTCGCCTTCGAGTTGCAGCGGAGTCCAGGTGTCGCCGCGGTCGCGGCTCTCCCAGAGCTGGCCGTCGGCGAGGCCGGCGAAGAGGCGACCGTCGGTGGCGAGGAGTGCGTAGGGCATCGCCGGCAGCGGCTCCGGCAGCCCGCCCGCGAGCGACTGCCAGGGTTCGCCGTCGCGCCGCCGGTAGATGCGCGCCTGCGGATCGCGGCGACCGTGGGCGGCGAACGGGCCGGTGCTCGCCGAGACGTACCAGCAGTCGGCGTCGTCGGGATCGACGGTGACCGACCACGTGCGTAGTGGCGGTCGCGGCCCTCGTCGACCGGCTGCCAGGTCTCGCCCGCGTCGGTGCTCGAAGGCGGCGCCGCCGCCGCCGGCCTCGTATGCGCGTCCCGGCGCGTGTGGGTGCCAGGCGAGCGAGTGCACGTCCGGCTGCGCGCCGGGACGGTGGTCCTGCCAGCTCTGCCCGCCGTCGGTCGAGCGCATCAGCCCGCCGAGCTCGATCCCGACCAGGAGCAGGTCGGCGTCGAGCGGGCTGGGCGCGATCCAGCGCACGTGCGACGTCCACGGCCGCGGCGGGAAGCTCCAGCTCGGCCGCGACGGCAGCTCGAGCAGCGCCTCGAGCTCGCGCCAGCTCGCGCCCGCGTCGTCGCTTCGGAACAGCCGGCTCGGCTCGGTGCCCGCATACACCGCGCCATCGGCGGCGCTCACTGCGAGCGAGAAGACCCCCGGCTCGGGCAGCTCGCAGTCGACCCAGCTTCGGCCGCCGTCGACGCTGCGGCGCACACCGCCCTCGCGCAGACCGGCGTAGACGGCGTCGCGGTCGGCCGGGTCGACGGCGAGGCACTGCGCCCCGCTTCCTGACAGCGCCAGCTCGACCGTCCACGCCTCGCCCGCCTCGTCGAGCCGAGCGATGCCGTCCCCGGTAGCGGCGTAGAGGCGCGCCATCAGCACAGCGTACGAACTCGGCTGTCGGCTCCGCTTGATGACAGAGAGCAGCGGCCGCCTGTGACTTGGCGCAGGTGTCTGCCGAAGAGGTCGATCAGGTGGTCTGCGCGGTCTCGAAGAGCCCAGGCGCAGCGCGCGAAAACGGCGTAAACAGCCTTAGCAATACGTAACTGAACGAAGTAGCCACCGA
>ERZ1370068.5524-contig-4548_pt1 | contig 49341 bp, 87 predicted proteins | sample MGYA00561227_ERZ1370068 | MGnify/ENA primary metagenome ERZ1370068 (study PRJEB38410, sample SAMEA6850437) | metagenome | study: Metagenomic assessment of the ecological functions of the soil: analysis of the soil microbiota associated with the... | reverse complement strand
GGTTACGTATTGCTCGGAAAACAGAATTCGAATGCTTGATGTCTTTGGAGCCGACCACGGTCAGGAAACTCATCGAATCGAACCAGGATCGCCTGGGCCTGTTGGTGCAGTTCCTGGCGAATCGGGAAGTGATGATTGCGGTGAACAAGAAAGTGAGTGCCGAAGATACGGTGGTCCGTGACGGTGATATCGTGAAATTATCCCACCAGTCGAGGACGTCGTATGACGGCACGAGAGACATCCTCGTCTAGCAGGCAGCTGAAACAGTCCGCCAGCAGCGCTCTCGCGTCGTTCAGACCCTCAACGTACCGCAAGCGGTACGCCTCGGGGCTTCACTCGCTGCGGCCTTGCTGCGACAGACTGTTTGAGCAGCCTGCGGGGAACGCGTGGCTATCCCCGCCCAGTTACGTGCGTGCCCGTTCGGTGATTCTTATATTCCAGAAATAGCCGGCTATGCCGGTTGCCGGTAAGCTCGAGGGTGATTGTCCCCTCCGCAGTCTCCCCACGCCGCATGGTAGCGCAGATGGCCGATGAGGACCGCAACGACCCCAATAGTCGGGAACCAATTGATAGAGGTCGTTGTCCACACAGTCTGGTCGTTCGTTGGACTTCCGTATTTAGCGGTGAGCAGTTCTTTCAGCGTTCGGTAGTACTCGATAAACTCATTCAGTCCGTTGACGGGCCGCTGCAACAGGATGTATTGGCCACGGACGAGTGATGCATGGTGGAATTCATACCCTCTCAAGTACACCATGATCGGAGAGATTGCGCAGGTAGATCAGTTTGCTTTCCTCCTCGCGCTCGACCAGTCCGGCCCACCGACAGACGAAGGGCTTCTGGACGCTGCCCCCAATGTGCCTGCACCGTCTGCATGAAGGTCAGGACCTGCCGTGTGACCTCCGAACTTCGTAAGGCGGCTTCGGTTTCCTCGTCGAACGGAATAGTCAACGTCGGAGACGTGGGAGCATCCTCTGAGTTAGCCCTTGCGATGGAAGTGAATCCGGTCAGCACCACGCCGAGCACCAGTGCGATGAGACAATGCATAGGTGGCAGAATAGAGGAGCAACGGGATGCCGGTCTATCCTACAAAAGGTTGGAATTCAGCGCAGCCGGCGTTTGGCTTTGGCCGTCGGTGGAGACAGTGAGGGGATTGTCGGGCCAGGAGTGTTTGGGGTAACGGCCACGGAGTTCTTCTTCACTTCAACGTATGTAGATTTCCAGAAGCTGGAGAGGTCCTTCGTGATCTGGACCGGCCTGCGTGCCGGTGACAGCAAGTGCAGCATGACTGGAATTTTCCCATCGACGAGACGGGGCGTGTCCCCCACAGCCGAACATCTCTTGCAACCGCACCGCCAGGAACAGGCAGGTCTGGTGTCTCGTATTCCACGCGCACGTTCGATCCGCTTGGGACAGTGAGATGTCGGAGCCAAACGATCGAGTTGGCGTGACTGTTCCCAGGAGAGGAGCGCGTGCAATGGCTGAGTGAGACCGAGCCGCGCGACGCGGTCGAGCGTCGTGAGCCCTGTTAGGTAGGGACCAAGCCAGTCGCCGAGCATCGGCAGCAGCGCCGTCGTCAGACAGATCGGGCCAACGTGACTCTTGCCCTTCGATCCGGCGTAGAAATGCCACTCGTGCCTGCCACTGACGAAGCTCCGGAGTCCAGGCCAGCCGGTCGAGTCCTGTCCGACGAATACCCTCTAACAATGCCGCCGTAATCATCGAAGGGTCCGGCTTCGAGAGCCCCTGCTCAGACAGGACGAGCGAACCCAACTCGGCGTTGCCTCGTCGCACGAACTGCCTGTGCGGTGTCATCCCAGGAAACCTCATCCACTACTTGAATCTTGTCTGCGTAAGAGTCTCAAGATCCGTGAAGCTGTACCGGCAAGGCAAGATTGATCCTGGCCTCATTGTGTACCGCCGTCCAAGTCGGCAATGACCAGATAGTCTTCCGCCCCGAGCGGATCAGGGTTCGCAAAGAGGGCGCCACGACCATTGGCCATGAGATAGCGCGCATCATTTCCTCGTTGGTGTTGGGCGATGCGATCCGGATAAGCGAGCGCGAGCAAGAGACCGACTTCATCGAGGCTCTCCTCCCTATTGGAATGAGCAGATCGCGGGAGTTGTCGTTGCCACAGGTCGGCGGTGCGTCTGACTCGCTGGCAGGCAGCTCGATCGACGGTCGCACCGGCCGCGTGATCGTGCTGTCCATGGAGGACGTCCAAGCGGGAGTCGAAGATCGGCATTGCGCCAGCCGGAAGGGCTTCGCAGAATATCTCGCTCGCTGAGCAGGGCCGCCATTTCACAGGCCAGATAGCTGAGTTGCAACGGCACAGCCTTGAGCAGCATGTGCGCGAGACGTGGATGCAGCGGCAGCTCGGCCATCTGTTTCCCATGAGCGGTGATCTGTCCCTCCGCATTGAGTGCGTTAAGACCGGTGAGCAACTCTCCCGCCTGGGCCACGCGCCCGGGCGGTGGGTGGAGTGAGCGAGATAATTCTGCAGGATTGGCCGTACCCCAGAGGCCAATTCGAGCAACAGCGGAGCAAGGTCGGCATCGAGCATTTCCGGCGGACGACGAGCGCCAACGATTGATGCTCCGCAGAGGTCCAGAGGCGAGCACAGACGCCCGATTCGAGACGACCGGCCCGGCCACGACGTTGATCGGCAGAATCCTGCGTGACGCGGATGGTTTCTAGTCTCGTGAGTCCCGAGCGTGAATCGAAACGAGGCACACGCAGCAAGCCGGCATCGATCACGACGCGAATTCCATCGATCGTCACACTGGTCTCTGCAATCGAGGTGGCCAGCACGATCTTTCTCATGCCCGGTTGAGTGGGGGCGATCGCGCGGTCCTGCGCGTCTTGCGGCAGGTCGCCATGGAGCGGCGCGATGAGGATGTTCGAGCCCAAATTGAGATCGAGGAGTTTCCGTTCAACACGGCGTATTTCTGCCATGCCACGGCAGAAAGACTAAAAGGCTGCCTTGGTCCTGCGTGCGTGAGCGCCGGATTAGTTGTACGACCGCCTACATCGAGATGACCTGAGAGCGGCCGGTGATCAAGATAACGGGTCTCTACCGGAAACATCCGCCTTCGCAGGCAATGACAGGCGCGTTGCCCAAGATCTGCGACTGGTCCACAGTCCAACGTGGCGGACATCACGAGCAGTCGGAGATCAGAACGAAAGAGCCGCTGTGCTTCGAGACAAAGAGCCAGACCTGTATCGGCCTGTACGCTCCGTTCGTGGAATTCATCGAAGAGGACGATCGCGTACCCGCTAAGCGCAGGATCGTGCTGGAGTAGGCGAGCGAGAATACCTTCTGTGACGACTTCAATTCTGGTCCCGGTCCCCACCGTTGTGTCGAGCCGCATGCGGTAGCCGACCGTTTCGCCGACCGACTCACCCAGCGTGGCAGCCATGCGATGGGCCGCGGCACGTGCGGCAAGTCGACGTGGCTCCAGCATGAGCAATTTCTTTCCGTCGAGCCAGGGACTATCGAGCAAGGCCAGCGGTACGCGCGTTGCCTTCCCGGCGCCAGGCGCGGCAGTCAACAGGGCATTCCGACCTTCCGTCAGCGTGCGGCGAAGGATCGGCAGCACATCTTCTATTGGGAGTCTGGACATGATAGGTTCGGCGCTCACGAGTTAGTCCGACTCATTCATGAATGCCGTCGCGAGGTGTTCGAGGACTGAAGCCCGCCGAGGCTTCTCGCAAGTGAGGCCGACAGAGGCGTACTTGCAGTCCGTCGAGGAGGCCGAACGAGAAAAGCCTCGCCGAGCGAGAGGATCGGACGACGCAGCAGTATTCATGAATAGTCCGGGCTAGACTGTAGCAGACCAATGCGTTCACGAAAAGCGACAGATGCGCATGGCGGGCTATCAATGGACCAAGCTGCGAAACCTAGCGCCGCCGGTTGGTATTGGTTCCGTGGCCCGGCGCACGAGGCAGACACCTTATATTGTGCAAGTGGACGAGGTTGGCCAATTTCAATGGCCAGACGGCGGGTTTCGGGATGGGAGGGAGCGGCCAGGTGCCCTCTGCTCGGCAGAGCCCCAGCGATGAAACGGTGGTCGCTCGATGCGCGCAGTAAAGGGCAACCCTTGACCGTTCCCCTAATTGGAGGTGTAGAGAATCAGAAGACCACGCTGACACGCGGGTTAAGAGCAACTATTCAACGGCCGGATTGAGGCAATCCCCTTGCTGTGAGAGAGTAGGGGAATAGAGCGGACACACCATTCGAGATACCATCCACAGAAGCGGTCGATTCATTCTATGAAACACGAGACCACACATCCATCTGCGGACACACCTGCGAAGGGTTTTTCCCGCTTTGCGGCGCTGGGCCTGAAGCCGCGCCGCTGCTCACCACGCTCGATACACTGGGCTATGAAGAGCCTACGCCGATCCAGCGAGAGAGGTGCGATCCCCCCGTTGCTGGCAGGCCGCGATCTCTTGGTCAAGCGGAAACCGGGACCGGCAAGACGGCAGCTCAGCCCCGCTGCTCCAGCGTATCGCTCACTTCGCGCGCCGCTGCCCCTCCGTGCTCATTCTGGTTCCGACGAGAGAATTGGCGATACAGGTCGGCGAAGCGGTCACGCGCTATGGCAAAGAATTGAGATCTCCGTGCTTCCCGTCTATGGAGGACAGGCAATTGGTCCACAGCTCCATGCGCTCAGGCGCGGTGTCGATGTTGTGGTAGCGACGCCTGGGCGGGCGCTGGATCACATCCGCCGGAAAACGATGCAACTCAAGACTCATTCAGATGGTCGTGCTGGACGAGCCGATGAGATGCTCGACATGGGATTTCGCCGAGGATCTGGACGCCATTCTTCGAACAGACACCCAAAGAGCGGCAGACGGCAACTATTCTCCGCCACCATGCCATCCCGGATCGCGTCCATTGCCAAACGCCACCTCAAGGAGCCGGTCGAGATCAAGATTGCCAAGGAGCCGCTCAAAGCGGGTGCCGCGCCGCGTGTTCACCAAACGGCCTACATCGTTGCCAGACCGCACAAGGTAGCGGCGTTAGCTCGTATTCTGGACATGGAGGCGCCAAAGTCGGCCCCTCGTGTTCTGCCGCACCCGTGTTGAAGTCGATGAAATCACAGCCATATTGATAAGCCGTGGGCAGAAGGCCGAAGCAATCCATGGCGGGATGAATCAACCCCAGCGCGATCGCGTGATGAGTTCGTTCCGGGCCGGGCAGACCGAACTCCTTGCTGCCACCGGATGCGGCGCGGGGGTTGATATTCCATCCGTGTCGCATGTGGTGAACTACGATCTACCTACGTCTCCTGGAAGGCTACGTTCACCGGATAGGACGGACCGGGCGGGCTCGGGCGTGAAGGGCGGCAATCACGGTCATCGACCCACGCGAACAGCGGTTGCTGTGGAATATCGAGCAACTGACGAAAGCCCAAAATTGTCGTGACGCCTGGTGCCGACTGCCGCTGACCTTCGCACGAAACGACTTGCACGCACCAAGAGTGCGATTGAAGAAGTGCTCGCGGCCGGCGACCTGGACCTGTTCAGAGCCGTGGTCGGATCGCTCGCCGGGCAGGGAGATCCCATGGAGGTGGCGGCGGCGGCGATGAAACTTGTCTTTCGCATGCAGGGCGGAGACCGGAAAGAATACGATATCCCGGCTGTGTCGGCCAGGCCGCCGGAGCGGCCGTCGATGGCGCGCCGCCCCATAGGAGATCCTCGCGGGCGGGCAAGCGGCATGATGTCGAGAGAAGGACAGGGAAGATCCTTCACCCCGCCTGGTCGTGGGGGCGAACAGCAGGTATGGTCAAGGTGTATATCGGCGCAGGCAAGGAGGCAGGGATCCGGCCAGGCGACCTCGTCGGGGCGATTGCCAACGAGGCCGGACTCAATTCGAATGTGATCGGCGCCGTCGAAGTGATGGATCGATTCTCGCTGGTGGAAGTGCCGGAAGCATTGGCTCGGGAAGTCATCGAGACCCTCAGTCGGACCAGGGTCAAGGGACAGAAGGTGGCAGTGCGATTGTTTCTGGAGCAGCCAAGGGGAGGGAGGTAGCTGAGGGTCCACTCCTGGCTCGCGCAACGCGCGGCCTGAGAAGGATGGGAAGGGTAGCCTGGTCGTCCTCCTGCTCGCGGAACGCGCACGATAGGAATGTGCTCGTTCGACGCGCGCAATCGAGGATCAACCAGGATACCCTTGAAGAGAAATAGGGATTGGGATGATGAGCGCGACGGAGGGCTGGTAAGGCGTTAGCCGGTTTCTTCATCTGCTCTAGCATGAGCGTGTGTGGGTGGGGAATGATATCTACCCTGTTCCTGCCTTGGTGTTTGACGCGATAGAGCGCGTAGTCCGCCATCCTGCGCAAGAGATCCGAACTCAACGGGTGTTCGGATGACCAGACCGTTGCGCCAATGCTCACCGTCACGGCAAGCGGGCCGCTTGGTGTGGAAATGGCCAGTCGCTAATGGAAGCCCGAAAGCGTTCGCCGCACTCTTGTAATGCCCTCTAGATCGCAATTGGGAACAACGATCAAGAATTCTTCTCCGCCTATGCGTCCGACATGATCGTAACGGCGTGCGGCTTCGCGGAGGCGCTTCGCGGCTTCGCGAAGGACAATGTCACCTATGAGATGGCCATAGGTATCGTTGACCTGCTTGAAATGGTCCAGGTCGGCAAGGAGGACCGCGAGAGGTTGATGGCTTCGTTCAGCCCGTGATAGTTCCTGCGTCAAAGCCGTGAGCGTCGACGAATGATTCAGCAGACCCGTCAAGGAATCGTGGTTGGCCTGCTCCTGGAATCATGGAGAAGTTGCAGATTCTGGATTGCCGTACTCGCTTGAGAGGCAAGAGTCAGCACAACCTGTTCATCCAGTTCGCTGAAGTCGTCCGCAAGGCCATGCGGCAGTACCTTGTTGGCGAGAGAAAGGTGGCCGAAGAATTGGTCCTGATATCGAATCGGAACGCCGAGAAACGACGTCATGGAGGAACGATCTTCGGGTAATCCGAAGGGCCGCCCAGTGTGCGCTGAAATGAGGCAGGCGGATGAGGCTGTCCCTTTGCTCAACAGATTCCCGCGACAACTGTTCGAATGGAAGCAGCCGTATGGCGCGGGCCGCTGCATCATCGTTTCCGGCAGTCAAAAACTGTATCGCGACACGTGGGTTGCCGTCGTAGACTCCTAAGGCTGCATAGCGTGCGCCGGTGTTCTCCTTCGCAAGATGGAGGAGCTGGTGCAACAATTCATCGAGGTCCTGCTGAGACGCCAACTTCTGTGCGGCCACCACTAACGAATGGAGAGCCTCCGTCCGTCTTTTTGAGCGCCATTTCTGCATCGGCCGCTCGTTCGAACTCCCGTTTCGTGGAGGTCCATTCTTCGTTAAGGGTCTTGATCATCCCCAGTACAAGCCCAAGCAAGGGAAGGAGAATCAGAATGGCCAGCACCGACAATTCCCAGAGAAACGACCGGATGGGAGCAAGAAGGTTGTTCTGGTCAATATGGATCAAGATGCCCCATCGCGTGATCGGGTCGGCATGAGCGATGGGGACTTGCGCATAGGCGGTGATAACGGAAGTACCGCGGCGATGATCCGTTTCTTTCGACAAAGCCACGCGTCTGCATGCCCACAAGCGTTGCTGAAGGGAGATCAAGCTGTTTGAGGTTGCCTTCCACTCGATGTGTCGAGTCGGCAATCAGGTCTCCCTTCTCGTTGATGACTTGATATTCAACCTGCGATTTTTCTGTCCACTCGGAACTCTTGAGCTGCTGTATTGTTTCGTCAAGGATGGTCATTAAGGAGGGGACGTCCACAACCGCCGAGATCGCGCCAAGAAATTGTCCGTCGGAACTGCGGCAGAGGGGCGATCATCGTGATCGCCAAGGTCCCTCCGGATTCTCACTCACCTGCGCATCCAGAATCCTGGCGCCGGTGAGGGTACGTGCCTGTTGAAACCAGAAACGCTTGCCCTGATCGAGGGACGTGTTCGACGGATCAGTTGTTGAGATCATCTTTCCACGGGAGTCGGTGACGCCAATCCATCGATAGGTCGGGTAGGCACGCGCCAATTCGCGGAGATATGCGGTCAGCACCTCAGGGTGCTGACCATGAGCCATTGGGGTAGTGGAGAGCAACTGGATGTCGCGATATCGCTCCAGGATAATCATGTCCAACTTGGCAGCGGCATCCGTGGCAGCTTTGTACCAGGCGCTGGCCGCTGGATTGATTAACCCATGCTGGACGGTATATGCGGTCCAGCCAAGGCAGAGCAACGTCATCCAGCGCAATGACAACGGCCACAGAAACGATCCAGCGGATGGGATGACTCTTCATCCACGTGGGGAATCGGTCTGTGGTGATCGAGATGAGCGACGGCGTGCTCGCGAGCAGAAGAAACCCTGTCAGACTCAGGGGTCGCAGCGATATGAGCCTGTTGTTTCATCCCAATTACTGATGTTCTATCGCGAAATGTCCCGCGTGTGGCTGCGTTAATCATAAAGTAGGGCAGGAGAAAAGCAAGAAAAGTGCCGATTGTCGCTGCGCTGTAATTGTCTACAGCGCGTATGAATACTGGGTGAATCAAGAGAATATAGGCTTGCGTGTTGGGAGAGATAAAGTTGCTTTCGGCGAGCTCTGCCGCAATTTTCTGAAATCCTAAGTACCTCACAGTACGAAAGAGGAAACAGGCTGCCCTGCAATCGTAGGGACCCCGTGTCTAGCAGGCTGTAGAAAACTCTGCGAGTGGACCGAAATTTCGCCTGTCTGTACGTCTGGGATAAGAGAACTGCATCAGACAGGATGGCCCAGTGAAACCGGCGGGAGGGTCGATCAGGTGACCGTCGCACAGCTGGAAAAATGGCGGGATTTTTGGTTTTGTTTGATGGTGGTCGAGCTTAGCAGGATGCTGAAAAAGTCCGCCAGCAGCGTTCTCGGGTCGTCAAAATCCTCAACGGGGACCCAGCCGCCTCACTAACTCGGCGGCGCGCACAGACTTGGTGCTCCTTATTCGTCGCACCGTGCGCCCCAGAGGGTACGCCTCCAGTTTTGACTCGGAGGCGGCCTTGCCTGGGACAAGGCGCGTCTCGGCACGCCGGGGTTGGGCGGGTGAGAAGGCTGATCTTTTGGGCGTCCTGCTAGAGGTTAGGAGCATGCTAGTTTTCTGCTTTTTCGGCTTCTTCCCGCAACTGAAACTTGAGGGAGGCGTATTCTTTCATGCAATAGGCAAGCAGCCGCTCTGAGCCAAAGAGCATCACCATGCGGCCGTCCTGATCCACGAGCCGAGCGCGTGTCCTGTGGCCAGTAGATGCGGGCAATCACATCGGGATCACCGCTCACCCAGCGGGCCGGGACATAGGGCATCCGCTCGACGATGGTCTTGACCCCATATTCGCTTTCGAGACGCGAGGCGACGACATCGAACTGGAGTTCTCCCACGGCGGCCAAGACCGGCTCCCGGCGCACATGATCGGGTGAATAGAATACCTGCATGACGCCTTCTTCTTCGAGCTGCTGGAGCCCCTTCTGGAATTGCTTCTGCTTCGTGAGGTCCTGGCTTCGAAGCACGCCGAAGCATTCAGGAGGAAATTGCGGAATCGCATCGAAGGAGCGGGGACTGCCGGAGCAGAGCGTATCGCCGATGGCAAAGAGACCCGGGTTCACCAGCCCCACGACGTCGCCTGGGTAAGCCTCCTCAATCGTCTCCCGGTCACGGCCGAAGAGCCGGTGCGGTCGCGTCATCCGGATCTTCCGGTCCAGCCGCGCATGATAGACCATCATGTCCTTCTCGAATCGGCCAGACACGATTCGTAAAAACGCCATCCGATCGCGATGTTGCGGGTCCATGTTCGCCTGAATCTTGAACACAAAGCCGGAGAACTTATCGTCCGTCGGCTGCACCAGCCCCTCCGAACTCATGCGAGGGCCAGGCGGGGCGGCGAGCTGGAGGAACCCATTCAGAAATGGCTCGACGCCGAAGTTCGTCAGCGCGCTTCCGAAGAAGACCGGCGTGAGTTGGCCGGCGAGAAAGCGGTCGCGATCGAACTTCGTGCCGGCGCCGGTCAGCAAGGCAATCTCATCCTGCAACGGACCATAGGCCTCTCCGAGCGTCTCAGCCAAACTCGGGTGGGGAAAGGTTTCCACATGCATCGGCGCCCGACGCTGGTTGTGTAGCGTCCGCTGGAAGAACAACACTTGAGGCTCCTGAAGATCGTAAAGCCCCAGAAACCCGGACCCTTCCCCAATCGGCCAATTGAACGGAACCGCAGTCATGCCCAAGGTCTGCTCGATCTCCTCAAGGAGTTCGTATGGATGCCGCCCAGGCAAATCCATTTTATTGATGAAAGTCATGATCGGGATATTGCGCTTGCGGCAGACAGCGAACAGTTTCTTGGTCTGAGGTTCAATGCCCTTGGCGCAATCGAGCACCATGACTGCGCTATCCACCGCCATGAGGGTGCGGTAGGTGTCTTCGCTAAAGTCCTGGTGGCCCGGCGTATCGAGTAGATTTACCCGCACACCCTGATAATCGAATTGCAGCGCGGTGGACGTGATCGAAATCCCGCGCGCCTGCTCCAACTCCATCCAGTCAGACTTCGCTGCACGCTGGTGCGACCGAGCCTGCACAGCCCCGGCAAGGTGCACTGCGCCGGCGTATAAGAGGATCTTTTCAGTCAGCGTAGTTTTTCCCGCGTCCGGGTGCGAAATAATGGCAAACGTGCGCCGCCGAGCCACTTCTCGCGCCAACTCGTCGGACAACGACTTCTCAATCGGCAAAGACATAGACCATTCCTTCTCATATACAGAGGCCAACATGACGTAGTGGAGATATGTTTTAACACCTGGCAGAGGAGAAAACTACGGGTAGCCTGGTCGTCCTCCTGCTCGCGGAACGCGCACGATAGGAATGTCCTCGTTCGACGCGCTCAGTGAAGGCCAGCCTGGCCGGTCCCTATTAAGGGGATGGGTACAAGCGAGGAAAAAGCATTTCGAAATTCACTCTTGGCCCGTGAACCAGCGACCGTCCCATGCTCTGACCTATCTGGCTGAAATGCTTCTCGGCATCTTTATCAGCATCAGTCGAAACCTGGCAAGTCGAGATGAGGAGATGGTGGGCATTGTCGGACATTCTTTCCAGAGTTCCAATGCCGAGTAGAAAGTGGGTCTTCATCCCGATAGGCACCTACACAGATAAAGCGGTCAAGTGCACCTGAATAGGCGTTGGCAGCACCTTCTATCTCCTCTCTTGCCATTTGTTTCGACTGATCTTTGGGCCGGTTCCAACTGGTCCCTGAGTCGCTTGGTTCCACATAGAGGGATTTTGGCGTAAGTCATGCCGTTGGGTGAGGCATCTGATGGTGCAGTTGTTGAACGATGGTGTCGAGCTGGGCACGAGCCTGACGAGCTTCGGGGCTTTGGGGGATAATCGAAGTGGGCTCTTAGAAGTTTGCCTATTTGGTCATCGCCAGAACCTTTTCAGGAATCACACCAGACTGACCCCGAAATTGCTTTCGCCGCATGGTCGCCAAAGTGCGTGTACTGCCCCGCTTAATTGTGGACAGATCCTGTCTTGTTTTTGACTAACCACGCCGCATAGAACTCGACCGGCGACTGCATCCTCAAGGCGCTGTGCGGCGCCTCCCGGTTGTAATGGTCGATCCACGCCGGCACCTGCCGCCGCACCTCTTCCACTGTGTCGAGACCCGCCTGGTACACATAATCCCGTTTGAAGCTGCCGAAGAAGGCCTCGGCTAATCCATTCGACTGCGGACTCCGCCGGGGCGTGTGACAGGGGATGAGCCCCATGGCTCGCACGAACGGCCGGAACCGATGCGACGTATATTCCGGCCCGTTGTCGCTGAGAAACTCGATCCCCTGCGCGTGGGCTCGTGTCTCCCCAAATCGCCGGAATATCGCTTCGCGCAGCATCTCGGCCAGATCCTCGGCGGTGATCCGCGTGGCGAAGCGCCAGGCCAACACCATCCGATCCGCGCAGTCGATCATGATCGCCAAGCGTCCCTTCCGACCGTCCCACGCTCGGATGCTCGTGATGTCCGAGGCCCAGCGCCGATTCGGTTCCGGCCACGCGCACCTGCCCCTCGTGTCGCCGCCCAGACCGGATAAATCGTGTGCGACTGGTAGAGAGCCAGCCCCGCCGACGCATCGTTTCCCACACGGTCTTGAGATCGCACATCAGTCCCTGGCGCGTGAGCAGCGCGTGGATCCGCCGGTAGCCATAGGAGGCCGGGCTGCTCCCCAGGAGTGGGCCAATCGCCGCTTCCACGTCCGGCCGCCTCACCGGCCATCCCAGCCCGGACGACCGTCGGTCGTAAAACCAACTCCGTGGCTTGTCCAAGACCCGACAGGCCAAGACGATCGAACATCCCGTGACCCGCGCCAACCATCTTATATTCCCTCGGGTAATTTGAGTCCCTTGAGCTCGAAGGCTTTTTTAACACATCCACCTCCAAGGCCTTCCGCCCCAGCGCCCGCTCTAATTCCTCGACCCGTTTCTGCAAGCCCAGCACCTGACTCTTTGGCACCAACTCGCCTGGTTCCTTCAGCCCCTGATCGAGGCTGCGCTTCCAGCGGTACATCTGCGCGGCATTCATCGCGTATTTCCGGCAGATCTCCTCGAGCGGGATCCCAGTCTGCCACTCCTGCAGCACGATCAACTTCTGTTCGGCGCTCCACCGTCGCCGTCGCCCCCGACCAGTCTGGACAGGTTTCACTGCCGTGTCCATGGATCCCTCCTCGCTTAGAGGACCTGTCTACCTTTACTGGGGCACAACACGCTTCACGAGCGACGAGTGACGAAGAGCGTAGCAGCGGATCGGCGATTGCAGCAGAAGCGCCCATGAATAATACGGGCCAGGAAGGAATCCTGCACTTCGCCTGGCACAGTCCGAAAGGGCCGTTCCAGGAGCGATGGAGCGAAGGGCTCTGCCACCCGCCTCCGAACGCTTTGTTTCCGAGTTCTCCCTTGACGAGTTGACGCCACCTACAGAACGACGTAGCCTGTTGCTGACCCTGCGAACCAACGGCCAGCTGATCCCATTCCTTCACTGCACGAGTTTTATCATACGAGAGGAGAACTCACCATGGGAATTCAACCGCTACAGGATTGGACACTGATCGAACCGTCGGAGGCCAAGGGAAAGACTACCGGGGGTTGTTCATCCCAGACACGGCCAAGGAGAAACCGGTTGAAGGAAAAGTCCTGGCTGTGGGGAAAGGGCGCTGGGAAACACCGGAAGAGAAGCCGGGTCGTAAACCCAAAAGAACGAGAAAAAGGTCTTCAAGTCCACGGTCCTCAAACCGGGCGATCAGGTCCCTCTACGAGAAATTCAGGAACAACCGATGTCGAACTGGACGGTAAGGAACTCGTTCTCGTCCGTGAATCCGACATCCTGGGGATAGTGCGGTAAGGCAAAATGACTGGGTTGGGAGTCTCTGGTTTGCAGCCTGGTGCTCGTCGCCTCCTGGGAAACAGACGGTTCCAGCACCAGTTCCCGACGCGCAATAGGCCGTTCCAGGAGCCACTGGAGCGAAGCCACTCCGTTCCCAGCCTAGCCCCCTCCTCGGAGGTAACCCCTTCAGGTCTTTTGTAAATGCTACGCGGGTGGCTAGGCTTGCTCATAAGATGAGGGTCGTGCGCAGCGCGGTGTCCTGCGTTGTCGCCGTTAGCAGCCAGGTTGTCCGCGATGGTTGAAGGAGGGCCACGCCATGAAATCTCACCAGAAACAGATTGGAGAATCTCGGGCTAGTGAGCGCATCCCGCTCCAGTGTTCCATCGTCCTGGCAAGCGGCATACAGGTAGGCGAGGGACAGGTCCTGAACATGTCGGACCGCGGTTGTTTAGTAGAAAGTTCCGTATCGGTCAAAGCAGGAGATTATCTCCAGTTGCGCTTCGCCCTTCACGAGTCTGAGCCGTCCATGCGTGTATCTCGTGCGGCGGTATGCTGGGCCCAGGGCTTCCGATTCGGCGTCGAGTTCCTTGGAATGGATGAGAAGGATCGCGCCCGCCTCAACCGCTTTGTCACCACGCAGGGAGGGGATCCATGGGTAGGAATTTACCACTAGATCGGGACTGGGGAGGCTGTCAGTAACCGTTTTCTAAAACCACCGCAAGTTAAACTGCCGAGAAGTTGACGGCGGCATTCCTCTCCCACAAAACATCGATCACTTAGCGGGATGCTGAGAAAAGTCCGCCAGCATACGAAGATCGTCACGCGTGAAAAGCGAAAAGTGAAACGTAGGAGTACCGACCCCTCTTCCTCTGAAACCTTTACCTTTTACGTTTACCTTTCACGAATGGCAAGGATGGCCTTTTTGAGCATCCTGCGAAGGTGTTCTTCAGTTCTTCCGCTTGGGTGAAATGGTTTCTCCGCAGCCGTCGCTCAATGCCGGCGGCCCGGACAAAGCGCCGCAGCCGATCGTGAATGCAGCGGGGAGCAGTTTCGCAGGTTCGGTCAATGACCAAGGACCAGTGGGTTCTCCCCGATATCGGGGACGGTTGCCCTGTTTCTATCTATTTCACTGGAATACTGATCACAATCGCCCCCATGACATCATTGATCTTGAAGTCCCGTTTGGGGCTGTCCGGATGGGAATTATGGCAGCCGATGCAGGCCTGGGCCACAGCAAGATCCGGGTAGACGGCTTGAAAGTAACGCGCCCTGCCTTCCTTCACAAACCCGGTATAGGGTTTCGTCGGATGAGTGAGGACAGTCCCTAGACCTAGCTTTTCAAACTCGCTAGAGGCGACATTTCGTTTATTGATCGGCCAGAGGCTGATCAATCGATACTGTATACCGAGGCCTTTTCTTGACAGGACGCGGCCAGATTCCATGAGGAATTGAGCCGGGAGAGGCAGCGTATTTTTCTCCTCCCAGTTCTCCGAGGCAACGACCACCCCTTTGATCTGCATCCGTTCAACGACGTGCTTGGTGTACACCTCACGGTCTGCCTCAATCACGGCATACAGATAGTCCGCCACTGTTTCGACGGGCAGACTCACCGCTGTTCCTTCCGTCGCCGCGCTGCTCGGCCCGACGAAGCCGGCGATGCCCAACCCGAACGCCAACATGAGGATTCCCCGTGGCAACTTGCTGGACGATGTCATAGAAGCCTCCTTGGTTTCCTCGTGGACACGTCGGCGTCATTCGCCGCGGTTCCATGAAGGAGTGAGGTGCGGTGCGGCTAAGAGGGTTCACAATGGTCGCGATGAGCAAGCGGGTGAGTGGGATCGTCGAGCTGGGATCAAGAATATGGTGAAGGGAGTGGAGGCAGTGAATTGCACCAGGCGACTGAGTTAGCTGGTCTTCACGATCGCGAGAGAAGTGGAGGGAAGCTGCGTAGTAGGAAAATACCGAAGCCATGGCTCGGTTCTCCCTATCAGTATGATGCAGCGTATCCACCGGATCATACGATGTGTCATCATACTCTTCGGTCTAGAAGCTGTCCAATTAGGCAGCGCAGTGCCTGGTTCTGTGGCGCTACCTATCTGTACCTGCCGTGTTCCCTGTTGGCCTTACGGCATCTGGTTGCGTCGTTTTCAACACGCTGAGCACGTCCCGTTCAATGTCTGCCGATATTTCGTCGAGGGGCAAGTGACTCAGGTTACTTGTTGAGAATGGGTTCTCCAGTTCGACCCCGATTTGGTCGAGAGAGAGTAGCGGGTAGGCTACCAGCATGGTAATGAATGGGATAAGCCAATCGCTGTCTAATAGATGAAGGAGGGAGAAGGGCAGCATGAGAAGAAAGATCACGATGAACCGCCGTATGTTGATGGAATACGCTCGTGGCAGCGGAGTTTTTGCGATTCGCTCACACCCCCGATATGGTCGATCAACAAGGCTCGCTCTCGGTCTAATTGGATGAACTCGAACCCGTCCATCTTCAATTTGTCACGAGCTTCATGAAGCAGGTCGCCGAGTATTCCAGCAACGAAACTCGGCATATGTTCCGCGCTTGCTACTCGGCGGGCATCTTCTGAACCGACCAAGTTAGCAACCTCGGTCGAGGGCCAGTTCACCCCGTAGACTGAGGCGTGCCACATGCGGGAACACCGCAGCCCACCGAACAAACTTCTCTCGCCATTCCAGATCGTTCGGTCCATAAGTCATCGCACCGATGACCAAATTGCGCGATTGATTTACGATGCTTCCCCAAAGTTTTCGAGCTTCCCACCAGCGGTCATGCCCCGCATTCGTTCGTAAAATGAGCAGGAGACCCAAGGCCGCACCAGCGAACTCAAAGGGGGCAATGGCCAGAGCGATTCTCACTTGAAACATCGTTTCTACTAGCCAGGAAATTCCACAGATTCCGCTGGCGGCAAGGCCGAAACTTAAACAGGTGGGCATGACTTTTGGCGTGATCGACCCGTGTAGGGCAAACGCCTCCCGCCAGAATCCTTGTCGGGTTTGAAAACTCATGACAGTTCGCTCAGAACACGCGCAAATGATTCAGTTGGTGTCGAAACTTTGGAGGGATCGTCCATATTCGCGTTCTGAACGAACCAGACTGTGTAATATCCGGGTCTTTATAGATGCCAACTGCCTTGCAAGGTAGGGTAAGACTCCTGCGGCATCCTGTTTGTCTTATTGACCGAACCCAAACAAACCAGACCAACCAGATAGACCAAACGAACCGGGTTTAAAAGTTTCCTGCCTGGACCACATCCTCAATGCTGTTGATATCGAGCCAATGCCCGACTGTATAGAGCACGCGGACGGGATTTTGTCGCTTCAGCAGTTCTTGGAGCAGGTGGGGAATGCCGGCTTTCCGGTTGTCGAGGCTTGGCCAGCAGTTCCACAATGATGTCGGCGATGTGGCCGGCTGCACTCGGCGAGACCTTGAGGAATCCCATCCAGACGCCGTGGATGGATTCTTTGGGGATGTTGTTCCCCAATTGCTTGAGATAGATTTTAGCGTTAAACGCCTTTCTCGAATTGGGAAGAGTGCACTCGGTAAACCCGCCGAGGCGGGCATAGCTGGTTTGTTCCTGCCAATTGCTGTCGACGAAGATGACACAGTCATCAGCTTCCTGACAGAGAGATTGGGGAATATATTTGTTGAAGAGTACGTCTCCATAGGAAATGATTGTGCTGTTAGCCAGTCGCTTTCGGGATTGGAGAGCTTTCAAGAGAGAATCCAGCTCGCCGGTTTCTGCAAAGTCTTCGTTATCGACATACGTCAGGTTGGGAAGGTTGACGGCTTCTTTCTTATATCCCCGGACCACCACGATATCCTTGATACCCACTGCATTGTAGGCATCGACAATGTGGGATAAGATCGGGGAGCCCTGAATGTTGACCATCGTTTTGGGTTGCTGCTCGGTGAGTTCCCCCAATTCGTCGCCCCGGGATGCGGCGAGCACGATGGCGCTGGTATCCTCGGCGCCACGGGGCAAGTAGCGGTCTTCTGCTTCCTGCAGTTCTGCGGCATTTTGCAGCCGAAAGATTTCGGAGACCGGCGCGACTTTGTCTTCAATGGAGAGCAGGTGTTCCTGCTCCTTGAGGGTCCGCGCGGTTTTCTGCATGGCAGCCACGGCGGTCCGCAGCATGTGATTGGCCCAGATCACCATCGAAAACCCATGTTGCCGAAATACATCGGTGGGCGTGGCGTAATATTTGGTCGGCACGATGACGACGGGGCATCGATTGCCCCATTCCTGTTTGAACGCCAGAATTTCGTCGGGCACTGACAGAGCGCTGTGAATAAGGATGCCGTCTGCCCCCGCCTGATGGTAGGCTTCGGCGCGTCGCAAGGCTTCTGTCAGTCCCCAGCCGCAGATGAAGGCTTCCACACGGGCGACAATGCTGAAATCTGGATCCGTCTGTGCGTCTTTGCCCGCCTTAATCTTACCGCAGAACTCCTGCATGTCCGCGAGGGGTTGGGCGCCCCCTTGATGAAACTGTTCGTCTTGGGGAAGAGTTTGTCTTCAATGCACACTGCGGCGATGTGGCGCTGCTCCAATTTGCGGACAAGCCGCTGCATGTTATTGAAGTTGCCGTATCCCGTATCGCCATCGAGGAGAATGGGAATCGTGGTCGCATCGGACATAAATTCCAGGTTCTCTAGAACTTGGGTCCAGCTGGCTTCGTTGTTGTCACGAACGCCGAATTGCGCGGAAATGGAGAGGCCGCTGGCCCAAATGCCTCGAAAGCCGGCTTCTTGAACGATTTTTGCGCTGAGCCCATTGTGGGCTTCACAGATGAATTCAAGCTGCTCTGACAAGAGGAGCTTCTTAAATTGATGTGATGTGGTGATCCCCGGTGTCGAACTCATGGGTTCCCTTCCTAGTTCCCGCCGAAACTTTTAGCAGGATGCTGAAAACGTCCGCCAGCATCGTTCTCGCATCGTTCAGATCCTCAATGAAGACCCGGCCGCCTCACCACTCGGCGGCGCGCACAGACGTGGTGCTCCTTATTCGTCGCACCGTGCGCGCCCAGAGGGTACGTCTCCGGTCTTCACTCGCTGCGGCCTTGCTGGACGGCCTTTTGAGCATCCTGCTGGATTGTTCTCCTGGTGTGCCACTTTTACAAACTGTCGAAGCGTAATCGGCCAAAGAGTTTTTCGTATCCTATATGAGACGGGTGCGGCTGAGGTGCACGCGTTCGTGGTAAAGAATACCGGTTTCTCCTGGAGAAATCACCTTGCCTTTTAGGGAGAATCAAACGTAAAAGGTGAACTGTGGGGGAGGGGAGGAGATGGGAGGGCAAGCCCAGCTTGTAAAGCCGAGCGGAGGAGTATTCTCAATCTGGAGGAAACCATGTCAGTCAAAAGGATTGTTCCACGGAAGCAGGTGCGAGGTCGAGTGGTTGGTCGGGCGAAGAAGGAGCCATTGCGAAGCGAAGGGATTCTGGAGCTAAGCCGACGGTCTAGAGGATCTGCGCGAGCAGGTTGATATCATCTTGCCTGAGATGACAGCCCGGATTGCAGCGCTGGAGCATCTGTTGCTTGAGAAGCATCTCTGCGCCAGAAAGGATCTGATCGACGCGCGCCAGTTTGTGCGTATGCAGGAAGCGTAGACATCGGGCTCGCTGTGTGGATGCTCGTGAGGAACTCATGGGAGTGCTACTGGTGAGAGAGGGCGTAAGGCTGGCGAGACAGGGTATCAGGATTCGGGGAGGAGGATGTCTCTACGGCGATGCTCCGCGGCGCTGTCGAATGAGGACGTTCAGGCTGCTTGGGTCAATTTAGCCGAGGAGGTTCGTACAGGGGTTTTGCTGACGCTTCAGAGATGGGCGGCCGTTCGGGTCGCATGTACCCTATGTCTTTGGCGAACACTGGACGCGCGCCTACATTCATGTGAGCCGGTTGGCGTTGCATACCGAGCATCTGTTGCGCGACTCTCGTGTGGGGCTGTTTGTCTCGGAGCCGGATCTGCCTGGGAAGAACCCCTTGTCCCTACGGCGGATGAATCTTCAGGGCGAGGCAGCCGCTGTTGAATGTCGGTGCGCCGGACTATGCTGAAGTGAAGGCGAGTTATCTGGCTCGCTTTCCACAATCGGCCATGATGTTTGGCTTTGCGGATTTTGCGCTCTGGGAACTGCGGCTACAGGACGCGCACTTGGTTTTGGGATTCGGGCAGGCCTACCTTGCCGATGCGACTGCTCCTCTCACCTGGATACATCAGAACCAGAGCAGAAGCTGAAAAGATAGAACCTCCAGCAGGATACTGAGAAGTCGCTCTACTCATCCGACCGACCCTAGCGCCCCGTGGTTTCGGGTCACGCTAGTACAACGGACTAGCGTGGGCATTTTGCGAAGAGGCAGGAATTCTCCAGGAGAGATGACGTCGCCATGTTGGCTGTCATCTCTCCTGAGTACGATTCTCCGCAAATGCTCACGGCCGGCTAAGCCGGAACTTAACGGTCCGCTATTCCGGGAGCAAGGAGGAGATTGACCGGAAGCTTTTCCGCTAAGGTATAGGAACTCGCCTTATTTTCCTTCACCCACCGCTTCTCAGCCCACAGATTCAAACGGCGGAGCAAGTTCCCCTTGAAGAGACCACAGATCAAACGGTGTCTCGTCGATGGAAATCTCCCAATCATATCCCCTGTTCTTGACGAAGGGAGCAATGACTTCATCAAGTGTCCTGGTCCACCATTCCCTGATGACCGGACCGGGTAGCGTCCTGGCAATTTGGTCAATTTTGAATCGAATGAATTTGTTATGCGGCTCGCCACCGACAAAGCAGGAGTCTTTGGCTACCTCCTCAAAAATGAACACTACATAGAACCTAGGGATCGGAATGCTCGCATACACCTCCGTCACCTGCTTGGCCAGCTTCTTTTTGTCCTCAGCCGTGAACGCTCCGACCGGATGATATACTTTCCACAGTGGCATATCTTATCCCTCCTTATTGGTTGGATACTACGTGTATTGGGTTTGTCCGAAAAACAGAAATCCACAGTCTCCTCGTTATCCGAACATTTCACCTCGATTCTTTAGAGGCTCATGATCCATCTGTGAGTCCTCCTATTCTGACCAGAACACCCCTTGGTCATTGTCTTAGTCGTTTGCCGGACGAAGAACTCAGCCGGCGCCAATGTGCATAGGCCCTTAGTGATGCTCGACGCGAGGGAATCTCTTCGTGCCCGGGTAAAGCTTTTTCCCCATACGATGATCGCCTCCAATACCGGCTCTAGACCCTTTCCCTTCTTTGTCAGGAAGTACTCGTACCGCGGGGATTTCCCTGGTACGTCCGTCGGATCACAAGGCCGGCAGCCTCTAAGTTTTCAGTCTGTCTGCAAGGATGTTTGGAGGCAATTCGTTCTGGCGAGGACATAAATTCCTGATAACGCCGTTTGCCCAATACGAGATCTCGAATGACTAACAGTGTCCACTTGTCTCCCAGGAGATCCAGAACGTTGGTGATCGGGCAGGATGATCGTTCAAATTTCATTCGGTCATTCCGTGGTTGAAGGTAGTTTGTTGCACGCACCTGCTCCCTATGAAAAGAATGTTGAGATACAGAGGCATTATAACTCAGTCACTTGCAGTTTGCAACTCACTAACGTATGAACAACTGCGAGGTCATCCTGGACAGGGATGCCATTATCGATTGGACGCCGGTCACTCTAGGAAAATGACGATTCTGGCGACGGTCGACGACCATCACTCCCTGGTCCGATGCCGGTGAACGGGGAAGCCCCGGACGAAGACGAGCGACTGAAGAGAAGGTACTGCATAGATGGAGAATGACAAGCTGACGGCGGGAATAGCAGGAACAGGTGATGTGAGACAGGTCCTGCGTCAGGTATCACGGTTCGTTCTGGGCCGAGGATCGATAGGCGAAATAGAGCACGATGGCTCCTACGACCGCGATGATCAGAGTGGCAATAAATTGAGTCGTAAAAGCTTAGTGGCCCAATGTAATGGTCGTATAAGAGAGGCAGCAGAATAGGGAGACCACGGCCAGGGCGAGCCCCACCATATGACGTTTGAGATAGATCGGTTCCCCTGGCTTACGCTTCATGTCCGACGAGCCCTATCATGTGTGCGTCGGGCGAAAGCCTTCGATTTTCCCCACTTCACCCTATGGGGAGCGGACAGATTGTCTTTCACTGCGCGCATCAGGACGTGCACAGTTTCATCGTGCGCCTTCCGCGAGCAAGAAGGGACCGGTCTGTCTGCTCCCCTCTACTTTACAAGGAACGGTTTTGAGTTTTCTCCGGAGGCCGTGGTGACGGTGAGGGAGCACCAAGCCCTTCTTTCCCCGCTTGGGACTGTCGTGGTGATGCTGTCGTTCGTCTGTTGAAACTTAGCGGGGTGACCCGGGCCGAAGGAGACGCCACGTAAACAGGCTGCCTCACCGAAGCTGGTTCCGGTAATGATGACTTTGGTTCCAGACTTACCTTCGTCCGGCGTGACCTTGTCGAGTTTTGGCGCTTCACCGGTGCAGGAAGGAGCTTTGCCTGCAATTTCTGCCGAGGCGAATTTTGGAGCAGTCACATTGGGAGAGGCCGCGTTTGAAGTGGGCGCGCTTGCAGGTGCTTTAGCCGGTTTTTCGCTTTCTTCTCCTGCTTGGCTGGTTCAGCAGCCCAGGTGACGGCTGGGCTGATCATTGCCAGGCTGAGCGCCAAGACTCCAATTGCGATCGTGATTCTTCGACCTGTTGCTGAATACATGATCAGCCTCCGTTATTGTTGGTGGACACACAGACGTTTCATTGATTACCGGCTTTGAAAACGGTTGAATCAATCTTCGATCGTCGAAATATCACCAAGATCTTGTCCGAGCTCTTTCGCTTTCAGCACTCTCCGCATGATTTTCCCAGATCGAGTTTTGGGGAGCGAGGGCACGATCTCGACTTCGAAGGCACGGCGATTTTCCCCAACTCGTTCATCACTTGATCCTTGATCGACTGGATCAGTGCCGGGCTGTCCACTTCCCCTTGCTTCAAAATGACGAAGGCCTTGATGGATTCGCCGACGAGTTTGTGCGGTTTGCCGATCACCGCGGCTTCCGCCACGGCGTGGTGGCTGACTAGAGCGCTTTCCACTTCGGCGGTGCCAAGTCGGTTGCCGGCAACTTTGATGACATCATCGGCGCGGCCCATGAACCACATGTAGCCGTCTTCATCTTTGTGACAGATGTCGCCGGCGGTGTAGCAGTTCGGGATCGTGTTCCAATAGGTCTTGTAGCGTTCCGGATCTTTGTAGATGGTCCGCATCATCGAAGGCCAGGGTTTTTGATGACGGCAAGACCGCCGGCGTTGGCGAGGGAGGCTGTTGCCTTGGCTGTCCACGACATCGGCTTCGATGCCGAGGAAGGGTCTGGTAGCGGGAGCCTGGCTTTAATGGAACCGTCGGCAGAGGTGTAATCAGGATGGACCCTGTTTCGGTCTGCCACCAGGTGTCCATGATCGGTTTGTCTCCACCGGTCGCCCGATGGAACCATTCCCAGGCTTCGGATTGATCGGTTCGCCCACACTGCCCAGGATGCGGAGGGTGGAGAGATCGTATTTCTTGAGGCCAGTCTTCTCCGTAGCGCATGAGCAAGCGAATGGCTGTGGGGGTCGTATAGAAAATCGAGACGCCATACCGTTCGATCAAATCCCACCAGCGGCCCGGGTTCGGGTAGTCCGGCTTGCCTTCAGCTGTAAGGATTGTGGCTCCGTTGAGAAGGGGACCATACACAATATAACTGTGGCCGGTGACCCAGCCCGGGTCTGCGACACAGAAGTAGTACATCGTCCTCTTTGAGATCGAAGACGTATTTCGTGGTGATGTAGGTCCCGACCATGTAGCCGCCGTGGACATGGACCACGCCTTTGGGTTTGCCGGTAGTGCCGGAGTGCATAGAGGATGTATAGCGGATGTTCTGCATCCAGCTGCTCGGCCTCGCCAGACTCGCCTTCTCGCCCTTCAGCCAGTCCTGCCAATCGATTTCCTTCGGCGCGGACAAGGCTCACTCCCGGAGTCTGACGCCGTAAGACTACGACCCGTTCGACGGTGGGAGCAGTTGGCGACGGCTTGGTCGACCACCTGCTTGAGGTTGAGGACCTTTCCCCGGTCAAACCCGACGTCGGCCGTAATGACCAGCTTGCATTCGGCATCCTGAATGCGGCTTGCAGGGCCGGGGCGCTGAATCCGGAATAGACCACACTATGAATGACGCCGATACGTGCGCACGCGAGCATGGCAACGATCTGTTCGGGAACTTTCGGAAGGTAGATCGTGACCCGGTCTCCCTTCAGTGAGCCCAGCTTCTTGAGCGCATTCGCGCAACGATTGACCTGGCGATACAGCTCGCCATAGGTGATGACCCGTTCTTGGTCGTTCTCGCCGACCCAAATCGACCGCCACCTTATTCTTGCGCCAGGTTTTGACGTGACGGTCCAGACAGTTATAGGTGATGTTGCAGGTGGCGCCGACGAACCATTTGGCCCAGGGATAATTCCATTCGAGAACCTTCGTCCAGGGGAGAACCACTCAAGCTCCTTGGCAACGCTGCTCCAGAACCCTTCGGGGTCGGCGATCGATTTCTTGTAGGCGCTGTCGTAGTCACTGAATATAGGCCGCGGCTTTGGTCATGAGCGGTCGGCTGATATACGCACGGCTTTCCTTGAGGAGGTATCGATGTTGTCTGCCATGGTGCGATGACTCCTTCAGGTCGAGGTAGGGAAGCAAATCGGCGCCATTATGCTGGAGGGGCGGGGAGGAACTCAACCATACCTTGGTACGGGAGAAGGAAAATACAAGGTCATGCGGTGGCCGTTCGGTGGTCCCTAGCCCTCAGCCTCCCGTTTCTTGACAGTCGCGCAGAGCCGAGAGTAGGGTAAATTTATTACGCGTCGCGCACTGAGGCCAGTCCAATCGATGTTGACGATCACCCACCGACCATCGCGCTCCCTCCTTCTCGCATTCCTCGCTACCTCGCTGGCGGTCCTGTTCTGTCCGCTATCTGCGTCCGCCCAACTGGGAAACCGGAAGGGCTCTCACTACAAGTCGTGGGGCATTGTCATCGGCGTGGAGAACTATCTCCTGGCCCCTAAAATTCCTGGCGCTATTGAGGACGCTAAAGCGGTGGCCCAGACATTCCGTAGCATGGGCTTTGATGAGGTCATTGAACTCTACGATAAGGATGCGAGTGCTCGGCGTTTGCAGCAGACGCTCTCTGATTTCTTGCCTCGCAAGGTTGGTCGATATGATCGGCTTGTGCTGTATTTCTCGGGACATGCGGGTGTCACGCAGGATCTTGACGGCAAGGAACTGGGGTATCTCGTTCCCTGGGATGCGCAGATAGGGAACGTCTCCAAATCAATGACGTTTGAACAGCTCAAGGAGTTCAGCCGGCGTATCGCATCCAGACATACTCTCTTCTTCGTGAATGCCGCGGTTCGTGGATGGGAGGTCAGCACGCCTCAGCCCCTGTCCTCTCGAAGGGCGCTTGGCTCCAGAAGACGAGATGGAACGGCGAGCCGTGCAAGTATTGACGGCAGGTGATAAGGGAGAGTCGTTGAGTCAGGAGAATGGGAAGAAGTCTTTTCGTGCAGATTCTGGTGAATGGACTGAGGGGTATGGCGGACCGTAATAAAAAACGGATGGCTTATGGCCTCGGAAGTCGGAGACTATGTGAAGCAGCATATTCTTGAACAGTCGAAGGGCGCCCAGCATCCCCTCTTCGTGCAGCTTGAAGGGGAAGGGGATACGGTCTTGATCGAGGGCCGAAAAGCCGCCTTTATCATGGGAGCAGAGCCTCAGTCTGCGGCCGAACGACGACAGGCTGCGAGGACGCAGTATGATCAAGCCTTCGCACTTCTCCAAACCGGGAAATCGTCTGAGGAAGCGTTGGAGCGGCTGAATAAGGCCCTGGAATACGACTCCACGTTCGGCGACGCCTATGTGCTCAAGAGCTATGTGCTGCTAGAAGTCCTGCCGAACCTTGACGATGCATTGTCGGCGGCAAAGCTGGCGGTGCAGTATGCCCCGAAGAATCCCGACTCTCATTATACGACTCGGGTTGATCCATGAAAGCGCGGGCATTATGCCGAAGCTGAGCGGGCCATGCGGGAGGCGCTCGTGGTTCATCCCAATTATGCGGATGTCTATTTCTCGCTGGGGACCCTCTATGCTGATGAGATGAAGGATCAGCCGAAGTCGGTCGAGGCCTTCACTCGCTATCTCGAACTTGGTGGCAATCACGCCCGTGCCAGAGCAGCTATCGCTCAGTCAACACCAACACCTGCCGCTCCCGCAAAGCGCGTAGCAGGCTGCGGAGAAACCATGTTGGCACATGAGAGGGTTTGCGATCGCCCTACCTGTATGGGCACAGCGGAATACCCTCCACAGGATGCTCAAAAAGGCCGTCAGCAAGGCCGCAGCGAGCGAAGATCCGAAGGCGTACCCTTGTGGTACGTTGAGGGTCTGAGCGATGCAGAACGCAAGCGTGGGAAAGAGCGCGTCTCGGCGCGCCAGGGTTGGGCGGGTGAAAGGGCGGCATTTTTCAGCATCCTGCGCTAGGCTCGTTCGCCGCCCTTTAGATATCCCAGCCCGATTTTTAATGCCTTTCGTGTAATTTCTGCCCAGCGGGCTTGAGGATATTCGGCGAGGACGGCGGCTGCTTTGGGATCTTGAACCTCCAGACTCAGAATCTTAATGATGCCGTCATCGATCTGGACATCTGCCACAAGAATCCTCCGTTAATATTAGGGAGTGAGACTATCAACCATTGGCTGTCGGTTTCGTTGACTGAATGGGGGTGCATGTTAGCATGATTTCGTGTGAATTCTCTAACCTTTGTCACTGGCATCTGCCGCTGGCACATCGCCATTTTCACCGTCCTGATCATCACGAAGGAGGCATGCGCATGAATAGGCTACTGGGGTTCAGATCGACGTTGGTCGGGGGAGGAGTGGCGATTGCTCTGATAATCGGATTAGCTGCCTGCGGCGGTCCTCCGAAGTGGGTGAAGCAAGGGTCAGGGGCGTTCAATGAAAAAGACAGTAAAGCCTTCTATGGTGTCGGGTCTGTGATCGGTGTTCGGAACGAGCCGCTGGCCTGGGACACCGCTGAAAATCGTGCCAGAGCGGAAATCGCCAAGACCTTTGAAACCTACACCGGCTATCTGATGCGTGACTATGCGGCCTCCACAACGGCCGGAGACTTTACCAAGAACACAGAAGAGCAGAATGTCGAGCGGGCCATTAAGACGGTGACGACCACGACCCTCAGCGGCGTGCGCCCAATCGAAGCGCTACAAAGATGAGAAAACCGGTACGTACTATGTGTTGACCAAGCTGAATCTCGAAGAGATGAAGGATAATCTCGAAAAGGCGAAGGAACTCAACGCGGAGGTTCGCGATTACGTGAGAAAAAATGCGGATAGACTCTTTGACCGGCTTGAAAAAGAAGAGGACAAACGAGCGCCGCGCTAAGTGCTTACAGAAGGAGTGATCGCCAATTGCTGTATCTGCGAGGAGGTATCGCGTGAGAATGGATAGAGGACGAATCGGACTCGTGGCGGTGGCGCTGTTATCGCTAGTCGGATGTGCTCAGGAAACTAGAATAACTAGAGTCGATTCTGATGTCGTTACGGATCTGAGCGGACGTTGGAACGATACCGACTCCAGAATGGTTGCGGAGTCCATGGTCAAAGAGGCGCTGGAGTATCCCTGGCTGAACAATTTCTCCAGCTCTAAGCGGCGCCAGCCGGTCGTTGTCGTGGGGAACCATTCAGAACACCAGCCACGAACACATCAACGTCAACACGTTTGTGGCCGATCTTGAACGTGAGCTCACAAACTCCCAGAAGGTCACCTTCGTCGCAGCAAAGGGAGATCGTGAGGAACTTCGCACTGAGCGCAAAGAGCAAGCGATGTACGCGCGCGAGGACACTCAGAAAGCGCCCGGGAAAGAGATCGGCGCCGATTACATGATGAAAGGCGCGATTGCGACGATACTCGACGAGGCTGAAGGGACGAAGGCGGTATTCTACCAGGTCGATCTGCAGATGGTGGATTTGGAGAGCAACGCCAAGGTGTGGTTCGGTCAGAAGAAGATCAAGAAGGTCGTCGAAAAGAAACGTTCCATCTTTTAGGCTCCACAACCTCCGTTGAGCCCTCTTGCCTCATGCCCCACCGCCTGTCTTCCGGCACGGTGGGGCATTGTTATTTCCACCCAGTCTTTCTTTACCGTGCTGGCATTGGTGCTGCTTGCCGGGTGCGGCCCTTCGGTCGATCGGTATCTCCTCATCGATGCAAGCCTACGTGCCCACGACCCCAAGGGCGCCGATGCCGTTGTTCAGCAGGCTGAAAAGGAGTATGGCGAGAAGGGCCGCGTACTCTATGGCATGGATCGAGGGATGATGCTTCACCTCGCCGGCGAATATCAGCAGAGCAACGCCGTATTGGAACAGGCAGAGGAGGAATTGGATCGGCTCTATACGCGAAAGATTCGAACGGAAACCCTCGCGTTCATGACTAATGATACGGCGTTACCCTATGAGGGGGATCCCTACGAACAGGTATTGATCAATGTGTTGAAGGCCCTCAACTATGCGATGTTGAACCAGTGGCAGGATGCGCTGGTCGAAGCCCGCCGTATCGACCACCGGCTCAATGTCTTGTCGGATCAAACACAAAAGACGAATGCATATCGGGATGACGGATTTGCGCGCTATTTAAGCGGCATTCTCTATGAGAGCACCGGCGACGTGAATAATGCGTTTATTGCGTATCGGAAAGCGTATGAGACGTTTGATGCCGCTCGATCATGGTCGCACACGGCCGTTCCGTCACAGCTGCGGCAAGATTTATTGCGCACGGCAGAGTCACTGCATTTTACTCAAGAGTTGGCCGAGTACCGATCTCTTTTCCCGACACGAAGTGGGAGACCAGTGTCGCGTTACAACAACTCGCTCAAGTCATCGTGATCAGCTATAATGGCCGCGCACCACGCAAGGAGGATCAGTTTCTTGACCTGCCGATCAGTGGCGACGCACTCAATTGGTGCTCCTCAACCGCGGGGTTCTCGCAGTTTAATCGACAGCCCAATCGAGGGATGGACACACTCTTCTATGGGCTTAACGGACGTGTCGTTCGAGTGGCCTTGCCACGGCTGGTTCCGCAAAGACACGCATTGTCGGTCGATGCGGTGAGTCTTATTCCGGAGAATGGTAGCCAGGTGATGGTGCGCACTGAGTTGGTGAATAACGTGACGGCCTTGGCAGATAAGGCGCTTTCGGAACGAATGGCGGGAATCACCGCAAAGGCTCTTGCCCGTGCGGGCACGAAGTTCGCGACGGCCGAGGCGATAACGAGCGGGTCTCAGCAATTAGCAGGGAAAGATGCGGGGCCGTTGGTCGGTCTTGTCGTTGGGTTGTTGACCAAAGGTTTCGCAATGGCTTCTGAAGAAGCCGATAAGCGAAGCTGGCAGACGTTGCCGGATGAAATCCACCTCGGGCGGGTATGGGTTCCACCGGGCCGCTACCAGAGTGCGCGGGTTTCATGATCCCTTGAAGCCTGAAGACATGCGGATCCTGTCCCTCGGGCCTGGCGAGACCTCTGTGCTCATTCAACGGGTGATGCCATGATACACCGATCGCGATTCGTGCCCCGAACCATGGTGGTATTGATGGGGGTGTTCGCCCTATCCGGCTGTGCGTGGTTTGGAGGACAATCGAAACCGGACTGGATCGATGGGGTGAGTGCGACCTATCCGCCCGGTCAATATCTCGTCGGCGTGGGACAGGCAGAGAGTGGCGCGACAGCCGAGGATCGCGCCTATGCAGCGGTGGCTCGCATTTTCAAAGCCGAGGTGAGTGCACAGTCGAAAGACTGGGAGTCGTATCTCGTGATTGAGCAGCGCGGCCACAGTCGCGATGAACGACGTTTGACGCTCGATAATTTGACCCTGGTGTCGACCGACAAAGTATTGGAGAACGTGCGGATCGTCGATCGATGGGTCGATGTGCGGAAGGGACTCCACTATGCTTTGGCAGGGATGCACCGGCCTCAGGCAGAGATCGCGTTTATGGAACGGATTACCGAGCTGGACCGATCGATCAGAGACGATGTCGAGGAGGCTCATCGGACCGCCGATAAGCTGGCACGAGTCAGAGCACTGAGACGGGCTGCCAGAAATCTTGTCCTGCGGGAAACGTATAATGCCGACCTTCGCGTGATTCGACCGAGCGGGCAGGGTACCCCCGCGGGCTACCGCGTGAGCGAACTCACACACGAACTCGAACAGTTCCTCGCCACGAATCTGGTACTGGCAGTTGCGGTGAGCGGCGACCAGGCTGAACCGGCGCAACGCGCCTTGACGGAAGGGATTGTTGAAGGAAGGGCTCCAAGTCACGAGCCGGCCGTGGGAGGGGATCGTTCGATAGGCGGTGACTCCGGCGGTCCATACCCGGAGTTGCTCGTGCGGGGCGTGGTGCGGGTGTGGTCGATCGACGTGCGCGATCCGCAGTTCAAGTTCGCGCGATGGTGCAGCGATTTTGAGGTTGTGGATGTGACCAGCCGGCGCGTGGTCGGCGCATTGTCGAAGGGTGGTAAGGAGGGCCATCTGTCTGATCGTGAGGCGACAGCCAGGGTTGTGCGTGTCATGCAGCAAGAGCTTTCTGACGATGTCGCGAAGGCCATTGCGGCGCATGTGTATGGAGAGTTGGAACTGCCGGCACAGGCGAACCAGCCTGCGGGATGTCCGCGGGACGGGCTGGTCTCTACGCCGGCATCAGCACCCCACTAACATAAAGAGAGGGAGGGTATGGCCAAATCGAAGTCGGAAGCAGGACAAACATCAACTCGTGCACCACGCAGCCGTGGCCGCGGATTGACGGTGACAAACAACGTGTTCCCAGTCGCTTGGCGAAACGACGGCTGGGTGAGCGACTCAAGAACAACACGGCGTTATTCAATCAAGGCAACCTTGCCGACAAGTTCCGTAAGGAAGGGTATGACGAGCTGCCGCTGGACGAACTCCAAGATCGGCTTTCGAAAATGTCGGGCCCCTTGGCTGCCATCATTCTGAAGGGAGAGTGTGATCGCATGCCATACTACTATTTCGACTCAACGGCTCTGGTGAAACGGTATAGCATGGAGCGCGGCACACGCATCATCGCCAGGCTCATGGTGAAGCGGAGCAAAGTGGCCATTCTGCCGACGTGGTCCGTGACTGATTTTTATACGGCCTTTGCAAATCGAGCTCACCATGGAGAAATCACCCGGGACGATTGTTACTCAGTGATTCATAAGTTCGAGAAAGAATCTCAGGGAGGGTCTCTACCAATTCATTGCCCCGACGATGCAGACGTACTTAGCCACGAAAGAACTCGCGTTGGAGTATCCTGCGCTCAGATCGCCGCAGGTCTTGCATCTGGCTCTGGCTTTGGAACTCAAGCCCTTGCGGCTGACCGTCGTCAGTGCCGACACACAATTATTGACGGCCTGTCATTCGGCGGGCCTTCATATCATTAATCCGGAAGAAGACTAGTTCTGGGAAGCGCTGAGAATGTCGTGTGTGGAAGAAATACGTGCTCACGGTACTGATAGTCAGCGATCAGCGAGTTGATGATAGTCATCTGACAGGATGCTGAATGCCCGCCCGGAAGGGCGGGGCTCTTCATCTGCGCCTCTGCTAACGCCGGCCTCTTACGGTACCTGAGCTAACAACTCCAAGACGGCTTCATTCCATCCCACCGGCCCTATTCCTGGCGCACGAATCATTCCAGACAAGTGGATATCAGGGTCATAGGATCCGTCTGGTTTCTGGACGAGAATCGGGTAATCCACCATCGCGAGCAGGGGAGCATCATTGATGCTGTCCCCGATCCCAACCGTCTCGATCCGTTCCACTTGTCCCCTCATGCGTTGTTGTCGATGGTAACAGCGTAGGAGCACGGAAGCCGCCGCCCCTTGTCATTGTCCCCATCAGATGAAAGAGGCGTCCCCCTTTGTCCATCGAAGCCCCCGAGTGACGATTTGCCTGCAGACTTCTTCGATAAGCGCTTGAGGGCCTTGCAGGAGATAGGGCTCGTCGTATTCCCGTTGCTTGGCCAGAATGGCATCGGCATGTGGGAGCCCGGTCACCTGCATGATGGCTTCTACCGATAGGTCGCCAAAGCCTTGTAACGGCGTTTCAACAGCATCTTCGATTTGCTTCAGGACATCCCGCAGCATGTGATAGGGGAGGCCTAATTCAATGACCTGGTAGGGAGATCTGGTTCGCATGCGCTCGAAGGGGAAGTCGAAGAGGCCATGAGGGATAAATACCGCGCCGCCGTTTTCGACAATGAACGGGTCACGATGGTCGAGGCGTTGTCGAAGTGGTTCCATTTCCGCCCGCGTTTTACTCGAGACCAGGACGAGAGGAATACCCTGCTCGCGGAGCGCGGCGAGGAGCTGGCTGTGGCTGCCTCGTAGGAATAGGTCGTGCCGTCCAGGAGCGAGCCATCAGAGTCTGTGATAGACGATCAAATTGGGCATGGAGTTGCGCCGCTACCAATGATGTAGATCATCGACCATGCTGGATTTGGATCGAACCACCAGCCGTCGTTCCAAGAATCCTTTCGCGAGATCGGTTGCGCCGAGTCCGAATGCAATCGCTCCGGCCAGCACGATTCCTCCCCAGGTAATGCCGAATCCCACGACGACGATGTGTTGGGCAATGCCGAGCTGCTCCAGCGCCATGGCCCCGGCAAGGGCTTGGATCCCCAGCGGGAACAGGCTGCGATGAGTCGGGCGGGAGGCAGTCCGGCGTTGACGGCGGCAATCAGGACGGCCTGGGAGACAAAGTTCGAGAGAAAGTACCCGGCCAGGAGAATGACCGCTGCCGTCACCAGATGGGGCACATAGGCCAGCAGTGACTGGGCGAACTGGTTGATCGGAGTCAGGTTCAGGGCTCCTAACGCCGCGATCGAGGCCAGCACAAGCACCGTCCAATAGATGCTGCGACCGACGATGCGAGAGGGATCGGTCTTGACTCCTCCACGCAGGAGCGCCGCATTCATTCCCAGCCGGTCACAGAGATGGTCGAATCCGATCACGCGAAACAGCCGTTCAGCGAAGGAACCGAACACCCATGCGGTGAAGAGGCCACCGAGCAAGATAATGCCCATGGCGAGCACATTGGGCAGTACGGTCAGTACCTGGCGTCCGAGCAATTCCAACGGCCTGAGCAGCGCTTGGTTAATGAAGTCATCCATGATCACCTCCTGCATCGGTGGTCGTGTGGTGCAACAGATGCCGGTGCTACGGGTTGCAGCTGCCGGCGGTTGCCAACGTTCAACCAGATAGGGTTTCATGCGTTCGAACGTGTGGCACAAGGCTTCGATCTTCTGTTCTGCTTCCGTGGACGTCAGGCCTTGGGTGGCATAGACGAATGAGGCGGTCCGACCTAAGTACAGGGGGTTAGGGCTTTCAGGAGGTGATCGCGCGGCATGATCCGTTTGCGGTAGGCGGTGGCCGCATCGTAGACGACCTGGACCCACAACTCATCGGGGATGACGACAGTCGGTGCCAGATGTCCCCTTGAGGTCGCGCAACTGAGTGAACGTGTCGTCGGCCAGGATCTGCTGCCAGATGGGTTCAAGATCGGTGAGGCCCTGTCGATAATGCGACACCATCCGCTCCACGTTGACGTGGACCGGTTCGACCCCGACCTCGTAAGGGAAATCCAAAGAGCGGAACCGGTTGCGATCCCTCCTGCCGAGACCAGAGGCCTTCATGCTGTTCCATTGAGGCAAAGAGCGCTCCCATCACTTGCATCAACATGGCCGACAGGTCGGCAGCAGGATCCTTCGGATTATGGATTTTGCGCCGAGGAAGCTTTGGCAAACCCGTGCGCCGCTGGCGATGGCTTCCGTCGTCATCCAGATATCGATACCGAACCGCGCCACTTCCGATTCCCAGACATGCTGGTCGAGATAGTGGGCCGCGAGGGCACCGGAGAAACCAAACTCTCCACCAATGGGCTGGCGGATCCGTTGCCCGTACAGCGCCCTGGTGAGCGGGTAGGCGAGACTGTTCGTGATCGTGCCGTCGTATTTGTGGCGCAGATAGTAGGGGGCGACGTAGTCGTATCCCTCTTCCATGATCGGACGGAGTAACAGTTCGATCCATTCCGGTGAAATGCTGCGGAGATCCGCGTCGACGACTGCGCAGGCCCTGGCCTTCAGTCGTCGCGCAATCTCGAAGATCGTCCGGAAGGCACTGCCTTTTCCGGGAATGCCATGGTAGGGCGTGACGATCCGATGCAGGATGCTTTGCTGGTCGCCGATGAAGAGGTGTTGAAAGTCGACGGCGGTGCGGGCGACGATCGCCGGCGTCCCATCTGAAGAGCCGCCGTCGGAGTTGACCAGGACGGCCCGACGGTCAGGGAAGTGTTTGGCGAGGCCGACGCTCACGGCCCGCACGACATGCCCGACCGTGTCCGCGTTGTTGTAGCTCGGAATCCCGACGAGAATCTCCGCCGAGCCGATATCTTGAAGTACGTACTTCAGTCGGTGCAGTGAGTGGTGTGAGACCGTTGTTCATGACGGAGCGGCTGCCGGTTCAGACGTGGGGTCCCAGGCGTGATCCGCTTCGACGGCGTCGACCAGGCGATCGAAAATATCGGGCACGGCATGGGTCACTCGACTCCAGTTGGAAATCATGGGGACGCCAAGCGGATCGTCGAGAAACCCGTCGGTCGCCAGTTTCATGCCTTTCAAGAAGACTTCGACGGCCGTCCGTTCTTGGTGGCGGTCGAACGTGAGGCTGTTGATGGCCGCGTCGTTTTCATAGCGGCTGATCGCTTCCTGAGCGGCTTGCAAATACGTCGCCCGCAAGGTCTTGAGCACCCCGTCAGATAAGATGACGCCTTCGCTCGCCAGGTTTCTGAAGAGCGATTTCGTGATATCGACGCACATCTTGAGGAGGCCGGCATCGGGATTGTGATCCGAGAGTTCTTGGTGTTTGTGGTCATAGGCATCCGCAATATCGGCTTGGCAAATGCGGCGCAAGGCACTAGTTCCGATAGACCTCCGCGAGGACACCGATTTCGAGACCCCAGTCACCTGGAATTCTGTTGGTCCAGGCCAGGTCCCGCACCATGGCGAACTCGCCGGCCAGAGGGTAGCGAAAACTGTCGAGAAACGTCAGGAGCGCGTGAGGCCCAACGAGCTGTTGGAGGCTTCGGATCATGGGGGTGATGAACAGGCGTGTCACCCTGCCATGGAGACGGTCGGTGACGCGGCTGTAATAGCCTTTACAGAATTCATAACCGAGATTCGGGTTGGCGATGGGATAGCAGAGGCGCGCCAGATATTCCCGGCTGTAACTTGTGATGTCGCAGTCGTGGAGTGCGATGACCTGGCTGTGGTTTCTGGCCAGCACATAGCCGAAGGCTGTCCAACAGCCTCGTCCCTTGCCCTGCAGGCCGATATCGAGGTTGTGATCGACCAAGAGCTTGAAGGATGGCTTGGATGCGCGCGCCGTCATTCCAGATGAGACGCACCCGCTGAGGGAGTACGGAAAAGAATTGCTTAGCCAGGCGAAATTCCAAGGCCGAGGCACGATCCAACGAGATGACGATTTCATTGAGGTACGACACGCTCTTCAGAGTTTCCACGATGGCCTTCAATGCCGGGCGTCCCAATTCTGCATAGAGGGAGGGGAGGACCAGGGCGATGGGATTGACGCGCCCATAACGCGTCAACTCTCGTTCCAGTTGGTCGACGTTCGGCTGTCCGAGGCGGTGAAGCACCGTGACGACACCATTTTGGTAGAAGTCTGACATTGGGGCCTCCGATGAGCGAGTCGCCTGCAAGGCCTGGCAATGAGATGCAGCGGGATCAGGAGCGGTCGTCAGAGACGTGCGCCGCATTCACCATGGCAGCGTCGCTGTCAGTATATTAGCACCAATTGTGCAGGTGATGTGCCACTAGGGAATGCTCCAAACGTTGGATGTTCTAGGGAGCGAACCAGCGTGGGGAGGTGAAGAGGGTGATGGCAAAACCCTTCACTTCCAGCAGTCTCACGTGAATGCCATGAGGTTTCTGACCCCTCCTGCCCGCTCAAATACACGTCCATCATGGTTGCGTGAGAACGTATGCTTCAAGCATCGACTTTAGTCCGTCAGTTGCAATGCGACCGAGTGTGCCGCCAAGAAACCAGGGTAATCGACGCTCATTGAGCCGTTGTGGATCGCGGCAGCGCGGGTTTCTACGCGAGCTCTGTGAATCGTGCGGAAAACACTGTGGATTGGTTTTCCCTACATGGTGAGGCCGCCCAAGGCGGCATGGCTCGCAGCGTCCAAGTGCTCAAGACCTAGTCGGGCTTGGGCCACGTAATACTGATAGCGTGGTTGCGGAAAGTTTGTGACGACCATGTGGAACATCTCTCGTGCAACGTTCAGGCGTCCCATTCTCTGTGCGGCCTGGCCAGCACGAAGGGCACAGGCGGCAGCCATCGCCGCTGGATCGGCCGAGAGGCGGACGGTCGGTCCTAGGGGAACCGGTTCATTACTTTCAAGGAGGATCGGATCTTCGGCGGAGTCGATCGTGTGTATACGCTCGACTCAATCGTTGTGCATCAGTACGCATCGCATCAAGGTCCTCGCTTCGGTAGCAGTGGGTATAGGTGCTCCACAGATCCATGAAGCGGCCGTTGTCAGATAGCGATGATCGTGATGATTGCCTGCTCGTGTCGCATCCGCTGAGAGGCATCAGGAGGGCCAGCACGAGCATGGGCCACCAGCGTTTCTCTCGACGCATAGGACCACCTTCTACTTGTCCCGATCATCTAACCTACCGCCGCCGTGTTCAACTCTCTCTCTCACGCATGGACTGATTGTTGAACTCGCATAGCCGCAAGGATCTCCAAGAGCATCGTGAATTCACTTCCCTTTGCGAACCCACGCGAACGCTCCCCGCTCAACCGCCTCGTGGGCCAGGTCATCCTGTTCTGCAGAGAAGACCACGACGGGAGTTCCAGGCCACTTCACGCGGCAGACGTGATAAGAATTCAAAACCGTCCATCTTTGGCATACGGTAGTCAGTCAGCACGACATCAACCGAGTGTTTTTCCATCTGCTCCAAGGCTTCCAACCCGTTTGCCGCCCCATAGACCATGTACCCAGCGCTGACGAGCCTAACGGAGAGTAGGTAGAGCAAATCGCGATCATCATCGACGACCAACACGCTTTTGTTGTTCCGTTCCATAGTGTTCTTGTCTCCTTTCTAGCTATCCTTATCTATCGCGCTGATCAAACTGACAGCCACGCCGCCGGCGTAAGGAAAAGTTAGGAAACGTCGATGAACTGAAAGAGCAAACGGTGGACCGCGCTGAGCATGAAAGGAGCCCATCACCAGAGATTCTAACGACAAATCAACTCGATAGACGAGCGGAAGAGAACCATACTGGAGCCGCTGGAGGATCGAGCGTTCACGGGAACAAGTTGTCGCAGAGACCGGGAAGATCAGCAGGAATGTCTGATGGCATGCGGACTTCTGACTCTCAGAGACAAGTTGTCTCATGCGGGAACAGGTTGACCGTTGATCGGGTCAGACTTGACCGTACTGGCGGAGCTTGCGGAGGAGCGTCTTGCGGTGGATGCCAAGGGTAGCGGCTGCCTGGCCGTGGTCCTGATGCTGCGCCTCCAGCACGCGCAGAATATAATTCTTTTCCATATCCTCAAGAGTGTCCCATCCGCGAGCTTCGCGCCTGGTCTTGAACGGTCGTGGTCCGGATGGTTCTCCGGCAAATCCTCCGCGGTGATGATGGGATGCGGGGTCAAGTGCAATGGCTCGCTCGATCACATGCTCGAGCTCACGGACGTTGCCGGGCCATGAATAGCGTGTCAGCAACGGCATGGTTTCCGGCGAGAGGCCGGTCACCGGCTTCTCCTTGCTCCGGCCGAATTTGTCGACGAAATACCGGCTCAGAAGCGGAATGTCCTCAGTCCGATCGCGCAACGGAGGAAGTGACGATGGTGACGACTTCCAGCCGGTAAAAAGATCCTCTCGAAATGTCCCGGCCTCGACGAGCGGTTTCAACGCCTTTTTCGATGCGGCAATGATTCTGACGTCGATGGCACGAGGCGTCTCACTCCCGACGCGCCGGATCTCGCGTTCCTGTAGCGATCGGAGCAGCTTGCTTTGCATCACCGGCGAGAGGTCCGCGATTTCGTCCAGAAAACAGGTGCCCAGATGCGCTTGTTCAAGCAGGCCCTTCTTGCTTGCGACGGCTCCGGTAAACGCACCTCGTTCATGTCCAAACAGCTCGGATTCGAGAAGCGTTTCGGCCAGCGAACCCGTATCGATCGCGACGAACGGCCCGTTGCTTCTGGTACTGTTGGCATGGATGGCACGCGCGATCAGCTCCTTTCCGGTCCCGCTTTCTCCCTGAATCAGCACCGTGCTGTCCGTCTCCGCGACGCGCGCGACGAGTTTATATACCGCTACCATTCCAGCGCTGCTTCCCACCAAGTTGTCGAATCGGTATCGTTCACGCAATTGGTCGCGCAATGAACGATTCTCTCGTACTAACTTCTTGTGTTCGAGCGCGCGCCGAACCACCAATCGAATGTCATCCACGGCAAACGGCTTGCTGAGATAATCGAAGGCCCCAGCTTTGATTGCATCCACTGCCGTCTTGAGGGATCCGTAGGCGGTCAACAGAATCACCAAGGACATCCGGCGCCTTCTCGCGCACCGCGGCCAGCAGGGCCAGCCCATCCATACCAGGCATATGAATATCGGTGATAACCAAATCCGGGCTGCGCATTCGAGCAAGTTGCCGCAAGGCCGACTCCCCGTCCTCGGCGGTCTCGACCTGGTATCCCTCCTTGGCCACGACCTCGCGCAGCAAGGCCAAGCGTCTCGGCGTCGTCGTCCACCACCATCACGCGAGATTGTCGCAGCATCAGCGCGCTCCTCCGTCGGTTGGAAGCACGATCGTGAACCGAGACCCTTTTCCCGGCTCGCTATCCACCTTGATTTGGCCTCCGTGCGCCCGTACTGTTTCCAGCTGCGCTCGCCAGCCCCAAGCCTGTGCCGCGCCTCGGCCCTCTTCGTCGTGAAGAACGGCTGAAAGATCTGTACGAGCTGCGCGGCGTTCCATTCCGCAGCCTGTATCAGATGAGTTCCACCGCGACCCACGTTCGATGGTCCGGCTGCTCGAGCGCGATGTGGGGAGAGATCCGTACGACCAAGCGTTCCTCCGGCCGGCATCGCGTCGAGCGCGTTTTCGATCAAACTGTTGAATACCTCCTGGAGTTGCTGGGCATCGGCAGCGATTTTCTCTACTTGCTGGCTCCATTCGCTGACCAGCGCAATCTTCCGGCGATCGAATTCTGGTCTGGAAGAGGGCGAGACATTCCGCGACACAGGCGTTCAGATCGAGCGGAGAGCGCACCGGCTCCGGTCTCCTGGCATACAACAACAGGTCTTGAATAATTTTGGAAGTCCGTTCGATCTGCGCTTCCACCGTCTGCAACCGTTGCCGAGACTCTGTGCCCAGAGTCGGATCCTCGGCCATGAGCTGGATATGGCCGGACAGCGCGGTCAAGGGAGTGCCGATTTTATGCGCCACAGTTGCGGCGACCTGCCCAATCGCCGACAGGCGTTGCGCGCGGCCGCATCGCGCTGTGCCGCCGAGAGGCAGTTCGTTCGTGTGGGCCAGCGCCCGATTCTTTTGCAGCACCTCGGCGGTGGCCTCGCTGACTTTCAGCTGAAGGCTGTCGTTCATCGCCCGCAGGGATTCTGTTAATTGCGTGTTGTCGTGAGTGGCTTCCCGGATCTTCCTCACCATGTCATTGAATGTACCGGCAAGTTCTCCGAGTTCATCCTGTTCTTCAACAGGTACGACCGAGGTCATGGTTCCCTGGGAAACCGATTCGACGGCGGTGAGCAAGTCGTTTCACACGGCGATGCACCTTGAAGTACAGAAACAGATTGATCGCGACCACGATCGCCAATCCAGTCAGCAATCGTCTGGTTCTGGAGGCCTGCCGCAATGATTCCAAGGCCTCATCCATTTGCAGGGTAGAGAACTCGGCATAGGTTGCCCCAACGACGGCATCTCTCAAGAATATCGGGGCAGCCAGGAAGACGCGATGGGTATTCGTCCGATCTGCATAATCAATCAGGGGCTCGCCGTTCCTCGCGCACCCGCTGAACAAGGGCAGGCGCCCCTTCTTGATCGAGTGCAACCTCCGTGGGGCCGGCGCTCGTAATCGCGAGGGGACTCTCTTCCGGTTCTGGCTGGAAACTCGTACAGCACGATGTTGAGTAGATCCGGCAGAGTCGCCAGGATCTTCTCCAGCTCTTTGGTCCGCGCCTCCCGATTCGACAGCTGGGCAAGACTGGTCACGTTCTGGTCGACGGCTCGCCCGACGGCCAGCGCCGCGTCTCGGACATTGTCTTCCACCGTCGTGTTGGATCGAACGGGCCTCGAGCCATTCGGTCGTAACCGCGGAGACGCCGACGATGCAGATGATGATCAGCGTCATCTTGACTTGAAGACTCAGTCGGTGCCACCGGTTCAGCATAGGTCCATGGTAGTCCCTCATGTTTCCTTGTTCAATCGGAATTCGAGACAAAGATGTCTACAGCGGAATAAGTTGTCTCTCATCTTGGTGAGCAATCCGCGACGTTTCACATCTCGCAGCAACGGTCATCGGGAGTAAAACCTCGAATCTTCCGCGGTCTTGCGAGCGCAAGCCAGGCACGGGACCATTTTTAGGCATCTGGTTTGCTCAGTCTCCACGACAGGACCGTTCGGATATCGGGAGAAACGCATCGTGACTGGACGAATACTTCTGGTCGAGGCCGATGTCGTGTTGGGTGCTGTCTTAGCAGAAGTGCTACGGCACAGCGGGTATGAGGTGATCTGTCGTGAGAACGCTTATGAAGGGAAAGTTGAGCGCATTCGATTCTCTGAGCGCCGTGATTCTGGATATTGACACGACCACTCCAGAAAAAGAACTGGCCTGGCTCGATGCGCTTCAGCCTTACGACGAGTCGCTGCCGATCGTTTTGATGGGTCTGCAGGTACCACAGGAACTGCGCCATCGTCTGCGCCTACATCTCGGTCTCCAGCAGACCAACGCTCTGACCTTGGTGCAGAAGCCGTTTCGGAATGAAGAATTGCTCGCTGCAGTTCGACAGGCGCAAGAGAGCAGTTTGCCGGGACAGGTAAACGGAAGTATAAACCACAGAGCGCTTGTGGACGGAGCACGACGGGTCAAGAGAAAGTTGGAAACCATGAGATGCGAACGTTGTGCCGGGCTGGTGGTGGCTGATCACTTTATTGGAGGTGGGACCTCCATCGGAGGCTGGGCCTTTGGTGGATGGCGTTGTGTCAATTGCGGTGCGATCGGTTTATCCGGGCAAGCAGGCGCGCATCCTGCTGTCCGAAGTGTTGCAGGAAGCGAAAAAAACGGTCGGCAAGGTGGTGCGCCAAGCACAAAGTTTCGTCGGCCATGAGTATCAATCGGATCATCGTGACGGGAACGATTCCGAATTGTCGGAGGCCTCGCCAGCAAGGAGCGTTCCTGACGTTGCCCGGCGGGTCCTCCACGCTTGCGAAGGAGCGTCAAGCGATGTTCAGCTGCGTCAGCGATCGTTTGCGAGATGAAAGAAGACCCTGGCCAAATCAAATCTGAGTGGCTTGGTGCGGAAGCACGCGTGCATCTTGCTCCACGGACGCTGCCGGGAAATCGATTCGTGCTCTGGAGCCGGGGATTGTCCGTCCCCATCCTCATAATTTCGTTGCTTGTCCGGACTCGCAATGGGCGGCTACCTGGCGTTCTTCGCTCGTGGCCATTTTGGAAGCCGTCACCGCCGCATCGGATTTGGCAAAGAGGTGAGACCTTTCAGATTCTCAAGGGAGGTGACACCATGTCTAGAGTAATTAGTTGCATGATCGTTCTGCTGTTCTGTCTAAGCCTCGTTGTTCCCAGCGCCATGGCTCAGTTCAACACGTCTCCTCAAACGATCAAGGGCGATCTGTTGTCCATCAAGGGCGACGTGTATCTTGTCAAAGACATCTCCGGGAGGTTGGTGTATCTCCGCGTTGACAAAAATACAAAGCGCGAGCGCATGTTGGTTCCGGGGAGAGAATCGAGAGCAGATGTGATTATAGGATGAGAGAGTCGTCGCACTTCGACCGGCGAAGTAAGCCCATGATGAAAGGAGCAGTCCGATGAGAATTGCCCAGGTTGCACCCTTGTGGGAGAGCGTTCCGCCAAAACTCTATGGAGGAACGGAACGGATCGTGTCCTACCTCACCGAAGAACTGGTTCGGCTCGGTCACGACGTGACCCTGTTCGCGAGCGGAGATTCGGTCACTACCGCTCGCCTAGAAGCGATCTGCGCTCGAGCACTGCGATTGAATACAGGGATCTTCAACCGCGATGCACCCATGACGATGCTGATGGAGCAGGCGCTGGGGAAAACCGGCGACTTCGACATCATTCACTCCCATCTCGATTTCATGGGCTTCCCTCTCGCGCGGCGGAATCCGACCCCAACGGTGACCACGTTCCATGGTCGGCTCGATCTACCTGAACTGCAGCCGGTGTTTCGTGAGTATGCGGAGATGCCGATGGTGTCGATTTCGGATGCCCAGCGGAAACCTGTCTCCTGGGCAAATTGGCACGCGACTGTCTATCACGGTTTGCCAAGGGATCTGTACGGCTTGCATCCGAATCCCGGAGGCTATCTGGCATTCCTGGGGCGTATTGCCCCCGAGAAGCGACCGGATCATGCGATCGAGACTCGCCAAGCGGGTAGGGATTCCCTTGCGGATTGCTGCGAAGGTCGATCCGATGGATCAGGAATACTTTCACACCGAAATCGAGCCGCTCCTCTCTGATCCATTAATCGAGTATCTCGGTGAGATCACGGACGCTGAAAAGGACGAGTTCCTGGGCCATGCGATGGCGCTCGTCTGTCCCTACGACTGGCCGGAACCGTTCGGTCTCGTGCTGATTGAAGCGCTTGCCTGCGGAACGCCCGTGCTGGCCTATCGGCGTGGGTCCATTCCTGAAATCATTGAGGACAGAGCCACTGGATTCGTCTGCGAGGGACTCGACGAGATGACGGCGGCTATCCAACGTATTCCTGAAATCGACCGTCGACGATGTCGCCGGAGCTTCGAACAACGGTTCACCGTGGAACGAATGGCGCAAGACTATCTCCGGGTGTATGAGCAGGCGGTCGGCACACATCTGCGATAGAGAGGAGGTGAGGCCACGAGTTTCGTCTCCTGGCCTATTCTCTCGTCGCCAACGCATAAGACGCATGAGATCAGGATCGGTCGTCGGAGTGCAGGAGGACTGGGGACGAGGCTTTCTTCAGCTTCGGAAGGAGGTCCATATGAAGTCTCTAATGTCGACCAGTCTTGACCACGGCAATTGTCAGTGTCGGACTTGTAGCGGCGTCTAGGCACTCGGGCAGAAGCCCGGTCGCCTTCGGAATCATCCCCTTCGCAGGATTGTGACGGGCGAAGTGGCTCAGGTCGAAGGGGAGTTTCATATGGCCAAGAATTCTCAGGGTGAGCTCACACTCGATATCGTGGACAAGTTTTATGTGTCATCACCAGTCACGCCGGTGAGAAGATGCGCCTCGAACTCGACGACAATACCAAAGTCCGCACGAGGGCTAACCCGGGGATAAAATCGAAGCGAAGATCTCACCCAAAGGCCATACCCTCTCAGTCACGAGACTCGAGCCATAACTCACGAGGCCGCAGGAGAGTACGATCATGCCCACATACGCTTCTCGAACCTGCTCGAACCGTCACTCCAACCGGTGGGTTCAGGTGTGGGGCTAAAGCCTGGCTGGTGGTTCGACGAACTTCGCATGCGGTGGGAGCGCGCCGAGGCTGATGAGAAAGCCGGCTTTAAGCAAGGACCAGCTGACGGAGCGGAAAATCTGATTCATGCTGAGATCGAACAAGCTGAACGGATTGGATCGCTCAATCCACGCCTTGCCGGCAGCTTGAACGAGCTGGGAATTCTGTACGCCAAGCACCATAAGTATCAGCAAGCCGAACGTATGTTCCAACGTTCACTGGGAATATGTGTGGCCGTCCTGGGTTCAGATCACCCTGACGTGGCCGTCATCCTGAAGAATTTGGGGATACTGAAGGCCTCCCAGAGACACTATGCTGAAGCGGACCTTCTGTTGAAGCAATCGCTCTTGTTGACAAACAGAAATTTTGGGGCATGAGCATCCGATTGCGGCGCTGACGATGAGAGCGATCGCCGTATTTCAGGCCATCCAGGGCCACTATGGGGAAGCTGAGCAGTTCATTCGTCGTTCGCTTGAGATCAGCGAGAAAACCCTTGGACCGAAACATCCTGAGGTGGCGGCGAGCCGGAAGGTATTGCACCCAGGTGCTCAGCACTCTCCATCGAGATACGATATCTGGGAGGGTATGAGCGGGACCTGAAGTGTTCGCGTGAGGCTTTGAGCCGGTGTGTCACGTTTGCATCTGCGGTTGAAGAGTAGAGGAGGTTTCGTCGTGGCTGAGAATGATAGCGCGATGGTCGATCGGGCAGGATCAGGATGGGAATTACTGAGGACGAGGAGTTTCGCCTTTCTGTTTTCCGGTCAGGCCATTTCCCAAATCGGCGACAGCATGAACAAAGGTGGCGCTGCTGTGGATGGTGTATGAACTGACGGGGTCGGCCTTCAAGATGACGGTGATCGGGCTGCTCCAGACAATTCCGCCGTTGGTCTTCGGTCCGCTCATCGGTGTCTATCTTGATCGGATGAAGAAAAAGCCGGTGATGATCTGGGTGGACCTCATCCGTACGGGGTTGGTCATGCTCATCCCCTTGCTGTATGCCATGGAGACCTTGACGCTCGAATGGCTCTACATACTCGTCTTCGTAACGTCGATCGTCTCCACGGTTTTCGGTCCGGCGTTGGCGTCGGCCGTTCCGCTTCTCGTGCCTCGCGCTCAACTGACCGCCGCCAATGCGTTGATTCAAAGCACGACCAATATCGGCCTTCTGGTCGGACCAGCAGTCAGTGGGGTGGGGATCGCACTGATCGGAGCCCCCAATGTTTTGTACCTTTAATGCTGCTACGTTCATGGTGTCTGCGATGTGCCTCATGCCGATCCGCCTGCATGAGACACTGCAACCGCGCGCGCAGATGGCCGACAGAGCCACGATCCTCCAAGACCTTTTAGTCGGATTTCGATTCGTCTTCATCCAGCATCGGACCGTGCTCCTTCTCATGCTCACTGCAGCCCTCTATAGTTTGGGCGCGAGCGCCTTCGTGTTCTTGCTACCTGTGTTTGCGACGCAACTTCTCGATGCGAGTGCCGTCGAACTCGGGTGGCTGTGGTCATCGCTCGGGATAGGCATGCTGGTTGCGTCCATCTGGCTGGCTTGGATCAATCAGGAGATTTCCAAAACCGCTTGCGGTTGATTTCCGCTGCTCTGGCCGTCGGCGCCGTCGCGGTGTGCACGCTTGGCATGCTACAGGCGCCGATCATGGCCGCTGCCCTCATCATTGTGTTCGGCGGCAGCACCGCCGTGTTCACCCCGATCGTGTGGGCGATGTTGCAAGAATTGACCCCTGAACCCTCTTAGGCCGCGTCTTTACCACCTTCAGCACCGGCGCCATGGCCTCTGCTATGGCCGGAATGGCAGGGTTCGGTTGGGTGGCGGATGCCGTCGGACCTGCAGCGAGCCTTGTGGGTATTGGGGTGCTGTTGCTGACCACGGCGGCCATCGCGGCTGCCTTTAGCCAACGACCTCACGACACACCGGCTCCCGAGTTCATTCCAGTGTGAGACGATTCCATCGTGCTTCATCACCTAAGCTGATCTCGATGGAAATGAACGTCAGAGATGTGAATCGGTCCCAGCTCCGGCGCGGCAGTTTTGGGCCAGGCTCGGCTCTCCTGGCACTCTGCATGTGTGTCCAACTCACAAGTCAGCTCACGAGTCCTGTGCCTGCACAGAGTGAGCAGCGTTCGATCACATCAGCTCAGGCTTCCGCCGATCAGAGAAAAGTGGCGGATTCCAAGGTTCCTGCCAAGCCGCAGAACGAAGTGCCTCCCGCCCAATCGTCGGCTCAGGAATCAAAGCCGGTCCAGCCGAAGCCACAGGCATCCAAAAGTGAGGAATCGAGGGGGAAACAAGACAGTGGAGTGGAGGGAACAGAGAAAGAAAAAGAGGGTACGGGCAGGAAAGCCGTGTCCTCGCTAATCCTGACGGTCAAACTCGCGTTGCTGGAAGATCCCCGCCTGTTTCCCTACGAAATCGAGGTGGAGGCCGGATCGGACGAGGTCACACTCATGGGAAAGGTGTCCACTGAGACCGGAGAAGGTCGCCGCAGGGAAAATCGCGAGCATGCTGCCGGTTGTGAAATCTGTGTCGAACAAACTGGAAGTAGTCAAAGAACTGTCCGAGGTCATTGCCCGCAGACAGGATGACATCATCACCCACCATGTCAAGGAACGATTCGCCAAAAGTGCCACAGTGACCGCCGCAAACTTCGATGTGAAGACAGAACAGGGAGTAGTCTCGCTCAGCGGCGCCGTACGATTCCAAGTCATCGTATTGGAGGCGGCAGAAGCAGCTCGGCAGAGTTCCAGGAGTGAAAGCCGTGAAGACGGATAAGGTCAGGATCGAGAGTGAGGGATGAGGTCTTGGCAGACTTTGATGATCAACCGAGTTTCTGCGCACCGGGACGGGACTACACAAGAAGAGACCCGCGAAGTGAGTCGTTGGCGTCTGCTGTTTTCGCGAGATTTTGGATTGATCTGGATCAGTCAACTGGTCTCCCAAGTTGGCGACGGTATATCGAACCTTGCCCTTCTCTGGTTCGTTTATTCGATTACCGGTTCTCCGGTAAAAACTACCATCATCGGCCTCCTTCATACGATTCCACCTATCGTGCTCGGTCCCTTTATCGGCGTCTATGTGGACCGGTTGCCGAAAAATTCTTCCTCATCGGATCGAACGTATTCCGGGCTGTGCTGATCGGCATCATTCCCTGCGCTGTTTCAACCGACACCTTCACAGTCAATCTCTTGTATGTCCTTGTCTCTTCTCGACGCAGTGGCGATGGCGACGTTCAGTCCGGCGCTGACGTCGTCGGTGCCGTTGATTGTCCCGCGAGCGCAATTCACGGCTGCGAATGCGCTTATTCAGAGCACGACCAGCTTGGGCATTATTTTCGGTCCGGCGTTGAGCGGAGTAGGGATCGCCCTGTTCGGTTCGCAGGAAGTGCTCTGTCTGAACGCGGTGACGTATTTCGTGGCAGCGCTCTGCCTCGGGTTAGTACGACTGGGAACACTCCAGCCATCTGAGGGGCCACAGCGAACCGGTGGTTCGGTGTTCCAAGATCTCATTGAGGGAATAACTTTCATCGCGATCAAACAACGCGTGATCGTGCTGTTGGTCATCACCGCAGGGTGCTATGGATTCGGCGCCAGTGCCCTGACGACGTTGTTTCCTGTCTTTGCGAGAAAGCTGTTGGGTCTGGGGCCGGTCGAGGTGGGCTACCTCTGGTCCGCCCTGGGAGTGGGGCTGCTCCTCATGTCGATGGCGCTATTGCGGTTCACTGAGTGGAACTTGTCGGACCGCACCAGGATCATCGCTGCGGCAAGCGTGGCGAGCGCGTTGGCGATCGGGGTGCTCGTCTGGACGAATAATCTATTCTTGGTCGGTCTGCTCATGATTGTCATCGGCGGGGGTATGGGAGCCTTTACCCCGATCGCCTGGGGTATCGTCCAGAACTGACCCCTGGAAACCTCGTCGGACGGGTGATGAGTCTCTATACCACTGGCGCAATGGCGGCTGCCATCAGTGGGATCAGCATGTTCGGCTGGGTCACAGAGCGGTTTGGTGAATCGATCGGCGTCGCAGGCATTGGCGCGACCTTCCTTCTCACTGCCTCCCTCGGAGGCTGGTTGAGACCGATCGATCCGAAACCGATGAAAGGGACTCGTGGATAATATCGATCGTCGGACTGATCAATGCCACATTATTGCCTCCTCCTCGCTGATCTATGACGACATCGAAGTACTGAAGCAGGGCGACACGTTCGGCCTGTTCGATCGAAACGGGGACATCCATTCTCATAAAACAGCCTCTCACGGCCTCTACCACGAAGGGACGCGTTTTCTGTCCCGTTTCGAGCTGACCATGAATGGGGAGCGCCCGTTGCTGCTCAGCTCGACGGTCAAGGAAGACAATGTCTTGCTGAACGTCGATCTCTCAAATCCCGACATGATTCATGGGGGACAGGAAAAGATCGCTCGCGGAGCGAGTCCACCTGTCTCGGACTCGATTCTTATGGCAAGGACTTTGTTTCGAGCGTCTCCGAGTCCAGAACTATAGCCTCCTTCCCGTTCCGGTTCGGCTCTCCTTCTCCGTGGATGCCGATTTTGCCGATGTGTTCGAAGTCCGTGGAACGAAGCGAGACCGGCGAGGCCGACGCCTGGAGACCCTCACATTCAAGGATGGAATGTCGATCGGGTATGAGGGGTTGGATCATGTGGAGCGATGGGTCACCGTTCGCTGTACACCCGTTCCGACGGCAGTTCATCCCGGTGAGATCCGCTTCGATACGCTGTTGCCGGCGGGAGAAGTCGTCGAGTGGGATCTTACGATCTCCTGTGAAGTCGACAAGAGAATCAAGTGTGATCTTTCGTATGAGAGCGCGCTTGTCAAGGTAGAACGAGCGCTCTATTTCGCCAGAGCTGACGATTGCCTCATTGTGACTTCGAATGAGCAATTCAATACCTGGCTGAATCGCTCGCTTGCCGACCTCCACATGATGGTCTCAGATACCCCCGATGGCCCATACCCTACGCCGGCGTCCCCTGGTTCAGTACCCCGTTCGGGCGCGATGGCCTCATCACCGCATTCGAGTTCCTGTGGGTCAATCCAAGTATCGCCCGGGGTGTGTTGTCCTATCTGGCTGCTACCCAAGCGAAGGAGATGCTCCCGGAGCAGGATGCAGAGATCGGCAAAATTTTGCATGAAACACGCAAGGGAGAAATGGCGGCACTCAACGAGATTCCAGTTCGGTCGTTACTACGGCAGCATCGACGCAACGCCGTTGTTCATTATGTTGGCCGGAGCCTATTACGAACGGACGGGTGATCAGGCCTTCATTACACAGATCTGGCCGAATATCGAGCTTGCTTTGCAGTGGATTGATCGTGTTGGAGACCTCGATGGCGATGGTTTTGTGGAGTACAGCCGCCGGTCGAAAGGCGGGCTCATCCATCAAGGATGGAAAGATTCGCAGGATGCCGTGTTTCATGCAGATGGCAGCTTGGCGGAAGGGCCCATCGCGCTTTGCGAAGTGCAAGGTTATGTGTTTGCCGCCAAGCGGCGCGCGGCTCAGTTAGCTCCGGTGCTGGGCCGCATGCAGCAGTCCAAGCTTCTCCTCAAGGAGGCGGATAAGCTTCGCACTCAGTTCGAGCGAAGCTTTTGGTGCAACAACCTCTCGTCTTATGCGTTAGCCCTGGACGGGTCCAAGCAGGCCTGTCGAGTCAGAACGTCGAATGCTGGCCACTGCCTTTGGACTGGTATTGCCGACCGAAAGCACGGCATGAGAACGGCCAAGACCTTGGTGGCCGAGGAGTTCTTTAATGGATGGGGTATCCGAACCGTCGCGGCCACTGAGACTCGCTTCAATCCGATGGCGTACCACAATGGATCGGTCTGGCCGCACGATAATGCCCTTATCGCAGCCGGCATGGCTTCCTACGGATTCAAACAAGGCGCATTGAAGATTCTTTGCGGGCTCTTCGACGCCAGCCGGTTTTCCGAGTTGCATCGGTTACCTGAACTGATGTGCGGGTTCTCGCGCCGGCCCGGTGAAGGTCCGACGCTGTACCCGGTTGCCTGTAGTCCTCAGACGTGGTCCTCGGTCGCCGTGTTCCTGCTGCT
>ERZ1370068.7829-contig-6723_pt1 | contig 49347 bp, 83 predicted proteins | sample MGYA00561227_ERZ1370068 | MGnify/ENA primary metagenome ERZ1370068 (study PRJEB38410, sample SAMEA6850437) | metagenome | study: Metagenomic assessment of the ecological functions of the soil: analysis of the soil microbiota associated with the... | reverse complement strand
TGATTGCGGGATTTCTCATCGCGCTGTCGCCGCTCGCGGCGATCGCGCAGCACGATCATGGCACCCATTCGCCGGACGCCAGCACGCCGACAAAGGAGCAAAACACGATCTCCTGCGGCGCTCCGGAGCGGATGCCCGCAGCTACTTCACCGACCTTCCGGTGATTGCGCAGGATGGGGCTGGAACGCCGCTTCTTCTCCGACGTCCTCAAGGACAAGGTGGTCCTGATCTATCTTTTCTTCACGAACTGCGAGAGCACCTGTCCGGTCATCAACCAGAAGCTCGCGAACGTGCAGAACTCTGCTGGAGATCGCCTCGGCACGGATATTACCCTGATCTCGATCACCACTGATCCGGCAAACGATACCCCGCCCGTGGTGAAGGAGTATTCCGAAAAGTTCGGTCGGCCCGTCCCGGCTGGCTCTTTCTCACTGGCGAGCCGCGCAACATCGATGCCGATCGTCCGCCGGCTGGGTCATACCTCCAGGATCCGAAAGCGCACGTCACACTTCTCATGGTCGGCAATGTCGCGAAGGCAAAGTGGACGAAGCTCAGACCAACGGCCTCGGAGGCGGAAATCGCCGAGGTGCTCCGCTTCCTGGTCGAGAAAGGGGTAGCGCCCATGTGGCGATGGCGCCTGCGGATAGCCATCGGACTGGCAGTGACGGGATTGACGATACCCACATGGGCGGGACGATTTCGAACCGCGGGAACAACGCGGCAAGCAGTTTTATCGCGAAGGAGTCCGCGGCGGATGGAAAGAGCGTCACAGCGACTCTCGGCCAGGGCTCCCTGACTCTCCCTGCCACAAGGATCCCTAGTGCATCCTGCCACGGGCCAGACGGGCTGGGGCGGCCGGATGCCGGAGTCGTTCCGTCCGATATCACCTGGGCCAATCTGAGCAAGGCCATATGGATTGCGCCACAGCAACGGACGATCACATCCGCCCTATGCGGCTGACGCACAATCATCAGGGCGGTAACGTCCGGCGTCGATCCGGCCGGGAATCTTCCTCGATCCGGCCATGCCGCGTTACACCCTCAATGATCAGGCCGCACAGGATCTCGTCGCTTACCTGAAACGTCTCGGAAGCGAGGACGACCGTGGCGTCCGCCCGAAGGGAGATCCTCGTCGCGGCGGTCGTGCCAGCCGGCGGAGCACTCGCCGGGATCGGCAGCGTGGTGGAGCGTCTGCTTTCCGGTTATTTTGATAGCGTCAATCGGGAGGGCGGGATCTACAACCGACAGATCGTGCTGAGGACAGCCACGTTCGATTCATCCGGCTCCGCAGTGGGTGCATTGCGGCGGCTGATGAGCGAGACGCAAGTCTTCGCCGTCGTTGCGCCGGTCGTCCTCGGGCAAGAGAGGCACCTTTGCGGAGTACACCGGAAAGCGCCGCGTTGCCGGTGATCGGACCCGCTCAGCCCGAACCCAGCAGAACGGGATCGCGGGGCAGCGCTTGACCTTCTACTTGATGGCAAGTCGCGAGGATCAAGCACGCGCGCTTGTAAAATATGCGCACACTGAGGTTGCCGATCCGAGGATCGCGATGTTTGTCCTCCGTCGATGGCGACAGTCGGCGCATCAGAGACGCAGATCACGCATCAGAACGTTCAGTGGACGCCAGCATTGACCTTGCAGGTGGGCCACGCGGGAAGGCGATCGCGGACTATCGTCTCACGGCTCCGTCTCGCAGCGGTGAACACAGTGTTCTACGACGGCGACCCGACTGGTTTGGTAGTGCTTGCGGAGGAAGCGGCGCGGTCGGGATGGCAGCCGGCGATCCCTGACCACGGCTGGGCGAGTGACAAGAGGAGTCCTTCGCTCGGCTGAGCGCGGCGGGTAGCGAGTGTCTTCGTCGCCTATCCACTGCTCGACAGCGATCAATCGCCCGGCGCCCTGGAGCGGCTCTATGCCCTCCAGGCTGCTTATGACATTCCGGTCCGACATCTCCCGATGCAGGTGTCCGCCCCTGGCGTCGGCACGGATCTTGATCGAGGGGCTGCAGCGCGCGCGGGCGCGACCTCACCCGTGACAAGTTCGTCGCGGCGCTCGCGACCTGCAGAACTTCGAGACCGGGCTGCTGCCGCCGATTTCTTTCGGTCCCAGCCGGCGGACCGGCGTGCGCGGCGCTCGGCTGTCGTCGCGCTCGGCGGAACACCAGCCAGGTCCAAGCACGTCTGGATTTCTTTAGACTGAGTGCAAGCTGTGGAATTTACGGCACGACCAAACCACGACTCTGAGCGGGCTCCCTCTCCCGAGCGGGAGCTCAAACCTATCCCTGCCGCAGCAATGCACGAGGACTGCTCCTGCGTGAGGATTTTCTTGAACAATAACGGGAACATGCCCCTGGAGTCAGGGACTCTGACCTGCGGTTAGGGAGCGCGCTGCCGGGTATTATCTACTTCGGCGATGCGTTGTGTGGTCGCGTGGTCGTCGTCATGCGGGCGCGCTTTATCTGTTGCTTCAGAAGGAGATGGCGGCGGGATGCGCTCGCTCCAGACACCTTGATGACCCACGTCGCCAGCGCCGTACTCCGACATTGATAGTCCTGAGCTCAAGGCTCCCTTCGCCAAATGATCGGTGCGAACGGCTGCAAGCGCCGCTTCAGTCCGATTTCTGACGCCGAGATTGCGAAATACCCCCTGACGTGGAGCTTGACTGTGCCTCGAGCACCTTAAGTTCGCGCGCAATTTCCTTGTTGGATTTTCCCTCTGCAAGCATGACGGTAATTTCGCGCTGCCGTGGCGTCAGAGCATGTCCCGCAGGCGTCATCGGCAGCGCCGCCCGGTCATGGTCAGAGGCCCGAAGTACACCAGCCTTGTCGCCGCGGAGCGCGCTGGCGGGTATATAGAATCTCCCCGCCATCACGAGCGGCAATGCATGTTCGAGTACGTGCGGCTTGCACGAAGCAGCGACGTAGCCTTGCGCGCCATTGCGAATAGCGGCGAGGATTTGGCTGCGGCTCTCGCTGGACGATGTGACAATGACCGGGACCTCACGAAATTTCTTCACCGCTCGTTTCAGTCCCGCCAGATTTTCCATTCCTGGCATGCTGGCATCAAGCAGAACAAGATCGAGATCGGGCAGCACGCAAAGCCAACAGCTCGTCGATGCTATTAGCGGACGTGAGGCGAACATCGCCGTAAGCAGCACCAGCGTCCGCAACAGGCCGCAACACAGGATGTATCGGTCTGCAGCGAGGACGTTCATGGCCCCCGACCAGTTTTAGGTGCTCTAATCCGTCCCGAGAGAACTCAGCCTCGATCGACGCGCGAAACGCCGCTGGGTGGTCAATCGGGCAGTGTCAGGCTGGCAGTACTGAGGGGCAACAAACTCGAACCGACTGCTTGGGATGACATCCATTGTCGGACCGAATGAGCTGCATTGGATACCCACGCACAGTGGAACTCATGCGAGACTCTTCAGCTTCCAACATTGAGTCGTGAATCAATGTCTGCCACCTGAGCGGGTATAATCTTTACTGTATGATTATGTAAGTACGATTCCGGACAGACACGAAGTTGTGACATCGCTGCATTCGCAGAGGCGATGGACGTTTTTGTCTGAAGGTCTGCGCGTGGTGCGGCGACTGGCGTAATTGACCCTTATGTCGATTTGACACAGCCGTGGACATTCCATCGTCCCGGCTCGAGATGTTGGCGGCTGATCCAAGACTCCAGAGATGGTCTATGACCGCCTTCCGCGTGGTTATTGAAGATGGCTTGTGGGTAGTTAGATGGGCTGTCTTGAACTTGAATCGAGGCCGGCGACCGTGAGCATGCTTCGGCGTGACGACCAGTGCGGTGTACGAGCAACGCAGAGGCTGATTTTGGATCGCCTGCACGGCGCGTCTTACAGCCTCGGAATTCGCTATCGCATCTTCATCCTGTAAAAGTGAATTAGGACCTCGGGGCTAGGTCTGGCGCGTCTGTGACACCAAGCTCCCAGCCGCGCCGCAGGAAAGCTATTTTGCCGCTTTACGACGCGCCGGGATGCTACGTACTCCAAGGTTACTGTCGTCTGTTGGCGTGATCACAATCCGATTTCCCCGGATGCACCGTGATGGAGCTCGAAGATCTGTTTTCGCTTGTCGCGCTTGCGGCTTGGGATCGGACTGTCATCGTCAATCGATGCCCAGGTCAGTTGGCGCGCTACCGAACCTGAGAGTGATCGCGATGGCCAAGCTGAGACATCAGGAGCACGGCCGGACCATTCCATTAGCGGTCCTACCGGATCCGTAGAGGACCTGCGCGATCGCACCGCTCATGACGGCGCTCAATCGAACACGGCCGCGATCTGCTCGATGTCGATGCCTTTCTTGGCTGCACGCAGGTCGTGATATGTGACTGCGATGATGACTCGAGGAGGTAGCACCAGCGGATCGCGATCGAGATCAAGGTCACACGACGACTACTAGCGGTCCTCGCCTCCCCACAGCGGACAGCGCCAGCTCGCGAGAGTAGCGGGCCGACCAGGCTGAGGAGGAGGGGAGGCGGAGGAGCAGGAGCACCAGCCCGAAAATCTTCCCGCGATGACCCTTGGTCAGGTCCCGGCTTCTGGCGCAAGCTCGTCCCGGAAGTCCGATCTGCTCGACAATGCAGGCCGGCACCCCAACAAACCGCACCTCGGGTAAGAGAGATCAAAGAAGGCGATTAAGACCGGGCACGACTTCGCAGGGCTGCCGCCAGAGCACCAGCGCGGGCCGGCCGCGACAGGCGAGAGCAACATAAGGGGCAGAAATCGACCTCAATCCTACCTCTTAACCATCTCCGGCCAGATTGACCGGCCGATTGCGCACGTCCTGAAACGCCGCGTGCAGGATGACCGCCGGAGCTGAGCGCGCTGAGCACCATCAGCAGGACAAAGAGGCCCAGCATGATGAAGGCTTGAGCGTGGATCTGCTGCCCCCGTCGTCGGCGCCCAGATCAGCAAGACCATCGGTGAGGAGGCTACCACGGCCACGATGAAAATGTCGGAAACGACACGATAGCACCGAGGCCGAGCGGCTAATGACGCTGCCCACGCGGAAATCGCTTTCGGCGAAGTGATCTGCGGCAACGGAGGTGTGCCACGATCACTCGCTGCAACGGGTGCCTGTACCGTATCAAAACGTGAGCGTGGGTAAGCAGGGCAATGGTTCACCCAACGCTCGATATCATACAGGCAGCGACATTCAACGGTACGTCCCCACTCTCCCCGATGCGAGACGATGGTGATGACGCATGAGCGTATCACAGAGTGTCCGAATATGGCCGTCGACCGCACGGCGCCGCAGCATTACAGCGGCTATTGAAGGCAGAGCGGACATATCGCGGACATCGCTGGAAACAGACTCTCATGACCTCGAAGGAGGAAATGCCTCTGGACGAACTTACCTCGTGATTTGCGCAGGAGCGGTTGGACTTGGCGTCGTCGTTACTGACATCGACACACTGCCGTAACCGAAATAGACCAAGGCTCCAAACACGAGGGCAAACAAGATCGCGCTCACCAGGGCGTTGAGGTAGCGGTTGTTGAAAGCGATCGAGTTGCCAACTAAATCAATGATGAACACCACAATGCTTGCAATGAGGACGGGCTCAAACCACACACATATTGTGCTGGCAACAACATAGCGCGCCTCCCCCAGTATTATGACAACGTTGAAACCCTAGGATACTGGCCGTGTCCAAGCCCAGGCTCCTTCACGAGTGGACCCGAAGATCAATTGTTCTTCTGGAAAGTCGCGTGACAAGTGTCGCATGTCAGACGCAGGTTCGTGGCGTCTTTCTTGAACTCGGCCTCGTCTTCCGCTCGGCTTGCGTTGAACGCATACTGGGAGGCGGCCTGGGCTTCCTTGTAGAAGAACGTATATTCTTTCCAAAGGCTCGGATCAGTGAAAGTTTCACCTGCGGCGTCGCGCGGGACACTTGGCGTCCATGTGTTGGTCGCGGGCGAGAAGAGATGCGGGAAGGCCATCAACATCGCAGCGATCGAATTTGCGTTGCGCACGGCCCCTGCCGAGATCGATTTGCCGCCCCAGTCATCGCTTCAATTTCTTGCATGTTGTCGGCGATGACAACCATCAGCGTCTTGCGCGCAACTATCAGGTCCTTCGGCGTGGCCGCGCTCTGGTCTTGGCCCCATGCCGCAAAGCTCATTCCAACGATGGTTGCAGCCAGGCAACCGCTGACAGCGTGACGCCGATTGCGCTCGCGAGAAAAGTTGTTTGAGACCCATCATCGCTTCCTCCTTCTTCTTGACCTTTTCGCACCCGAGACCTTCAGGGTTATTCTCCGGGGCGCAACGATAATGCCCAGTGTTAGACAGCCTACGGCGTGCTCACTCGGCGATGTCTGAGCAAAATTGCTCACGCTGAAGCGGCGGTGACTTTCGCTTACAAAGCGAGCTGGTGGGGATGAACGCTACTGCCCCTTAGCGGACCAACAACCCCCACGCCGACCTAAGTTCGATACCGAGCTGCTTTTTCCTAGATGGCTTTCAAGTATCGCTCTCCGGTCAGTGAGATCGACAATTGACCTTCGGGGTGTGTTCGAAGAATTCCAAGGCCGACTAATTCAGCTGCCACGGATTCCTTTCAGTGCACGAGATCATTCTGGGAAAACAATTTCCCACTCCCTTATGAGGTACTGCCAAGCCGTGCAGCGCTCCTCTTTTAGCTGCTTCATAAATCGCATTGCGTTCGCGCTCAAAGTAGTCATGTTGTTGCTCCCCCACCGGATGCCGATACCATGCATTCTAAATGGAGATCTTTTGAAAACTGTGCAGTATTGAACAGTCAGATTTCCCACTCGTTGTTAAGCTCAGCTAGGTAGAAGGTTCTGCTTACGCATGAGGCACGGAATGCAAGCCTATCAGTGGTTCTTACTGGGGGGTGATGGTCACCTGGACGCCCAGCTTGGTGGTCCTAGCCTTGATGCTGAGCGGACAGCATTCGGAACGACGCGTTTGATCCTGACCGACGATTTCCCGATGCTTTTGGCTCCGCTGTTGGGGATAAGCGGACCTCAAGCAACGCGAACTGCCTTCAGGCGCTTCGGACGAGGCATGATCTTGGAAGACCGATCTTGTAAGTCCCCTGGGTCGTAGTAATACGTGAGGCGTCGAACGAACTCACGGCGCTCGATCTCCAAGGCGTCGGCCCACACTAGGGTACCGATCCGGAGGGATACGACCTCGCCCGTGCTCAAGTTGCGCTATGAGAGTGTAGATCTCGGCTCCCACTTTGTCGGCTAGTTCGCGCTGGGATAATCCGCGCTTCTCTCTCAACTCGCGCAGCCAGCGTCCCGCCTCTTTGCGTAGTCTCCTGAGTTGGCTTCGCTGTAAACAGCGCTTCACTCGCTGCTTTGCGGCTTGTGCTTCGGCTTGCCGGGCCTCGATCTGGGTGCATGAGACATCACGGCTTCCCTCCATTCAGGCGGGAGCTCGATTGTCTCTCAGCCACCGACGCCTGGCGCAGGCCGCTGTCGGTGAGCGCAAGTGTACGATTTCGTACATGGAAGAGCAGATCCGCAGACCGTCGATCGACAAGGGAAAGCGAAGTTGCTGCAGTAACGAACGTGATGCCTGCCGAGCAAGCAGAGTTGCTTGCAATCACAGAAGCAGAAATGGTCTGTTTTGAACAGCCATCTGCATTTTCAGGGCCAAGCTTTGCCACATCGCCGAAACAGCTTTCGGGCCTCGGTGACTGAGAGACGATATCGCGCTCCGCCCGTACCTTATGGGAGGTGACGATGAATATCGTTCCTATCCAATATTCCGTCTTTGATGACGAGGCGGTCCGCGCAATGGGGGCCGCGTTTGATCAGGCTTGTCATTCGTTTCGGCACTTCGCGCATCTCGACAGAGTGCGGGAGCTCGTCGCAAGGGCATCATTGAAGCTGCCAAAAAGGCGAGCGCGATCCGACTCGCCTTCATTGGCAGGCAGTAGTAGGTGGTTTAGGTTCGATGACGTGCCGATCGCTGTTGATAGCGTAGGCCGCAATCTTCCCGTCCCGGTCTACGCGCCGATCAGCGCGACTGAGGGTGATCGCAGAGAGCTCCAGCAGCCCTCAGACGGGCGTTATGAAGGCGACGGAGCGTTTGACGAAAACCATGTTCGTCCTCTGACCGCTGCGTTGCACAGATTGCACTCTGCTTGGCATGCGCCCGCCGTCACAAAAGGTCGCAGTGTGGCGCCTCGGAGCCAAACTCGTAGCGAAGCATTCCCTTTGGGATGAAGGGGCCTCTCCTATTCGCGCTGATACCAAGAGTCTTGTTGCTCTATTTGTTGTGGGCTGGCTGCGAGCCTTCCTTTCCGCGCGCCCTATATTGGTCATTCATGCGTCCAACAATTCTCCCCAATCCGGGCCAGCTGCCTCGTACCAGGCTCCCAGGCCGGACCCAGTGGTTCCTCGCGTTGCCGGGCGGCGTAGGCGAGTCACCTACACCTTATCGATCGCAGCTGCGAAGCGAGGAGAACGAACTGCTGCGGCAGGATGCAGGCTCAGCATTTGCTTCGGCGCAAGACGCTGTAACCGGGGACGGAGCGCTTGGCTTCGACGACGCGCGTCAGCAGAGGTCGCCAGCGTAGTGTGCGCACACATACTGGCGAGTCCCCGCAAGCTGGCGGCTCCATCAGCTGGGCAAGAAGCGATTGCACGACTTCTTCTGCTGGTGCGACACGCAAGCTGATGTCCGCACGGACCTACAACGTAGACCCCACGACCATCGGGCGCCTGCAAAGATCAGGTAGCGTAGCGCCACGTCCGCCGTCAGATGCCGGCGGGACGCATCCGTCTACCTGAGGGCAGCACCCCCGTGAATATTAGTCGAGGCCCCGGCACGCCACCCCCACCCCCTTTTCGGATCCTTGAGCCTCTTTTGGAAACCGCGCCTGAACTCTCGGAAAAATCCACGACCATTCGATAGGTGGTGGGCTTCGGCGGAATGCTGGAGCATATGGAACGCCGGTCGCGCTCGGTCACTCGCCCTTGATATTCGCCGTCTTTGATGATCGGCCACCACTTCTCGATCTCGGCCTTCTGGTGCGCGGCAAGTCCTTCTGGCGTCTGCTGCTCTCGTGGGAAAATGCTCCTGCCCAAGCTCGGCAATCCGTGTGCGCAGGTTCGGATCGGCCAGGGCCGCTTGTACCGCAGCATTGAGCTTGGTAACTACCTCCCTCGAAGCCGCCTTTGGGCAACCAAAGGCCGATCCAAACCGAGCGGTAGAAATCCTGGCAATCCCGCCTCATCGACCGTTGGTATGTCCGGCGCGACTGCCAGCTCTCGTCTTGGCGTGCGACCGCGTAGGCTTTGAGGTTGCCGCCGCGAACTTGCTCCAGGAAGTTTGACCCAGGCTCCATCTCCAAATCGGTGTGTCCTGCCAACAGGTCTTGCAATGCAGGCCCGCCGCCGCGATAGGGAACAGGTTGGAAGCGAGTTTGTGTTTCCCGCTGAAAGGAGATGCCGCTCACGTGACCCACGCCACCAATGCCAGCGTGTCCTTGTGAAGCCTTGTCGCGGGTTCGCCTTCAACCAAGCAATCAACTCTTTCAGGTTCTGGGCTGGCATGCCCTTTCGCCCCACAATCATCAGCGGCTCACTGACGAGCGCGCGCAATTGGCTCCAAATCCTTCACCAAGTCCCATTGAAGCGAATAAAGAGCGCCCGTGCAGAACGTGAGAACTTGTGGTCCCGATGCTCAGCGTGTAGCCGTCCGCAGGTGCACGCACGCGCTCGTCCGACACCGATACTGCCGGCCGCACCGCCAACATTCTCAATGATGACCGGCTGGCCGAGAAACGTTCGCAGGAGCTCGGCCATCATCCGCCCCATCACATCTGACACACCGCCGGGCGCGAATGGAACAATCATGGTGATCGGTCGTGTCGGATAGGCTTGTGCCCTGGCAATTTGCGACATAACCCGGCAATGCGGCAGCGCCCGCAGCCAGATGCAGGAATTGTCGACGGGGAAGTTTCATGATGTCCTCCTAGAGTCCTGCGCTATTCGGCGGAAACACCGGCCTTAATGATGATCGGCGTCCATCTGTCGATCTCCGACTTGAGATGGGCGCGCAACGCCTCCGGCCGCGCCGTGCTCGGAAGACACCGTCTCGGCGCCCGCGGTGGCCAGACGGTTCTTCACCTCGGGGTCCCTTCAGCTGCCTCCTGCAGAGCCGCCGACAGCACGTCGATCACCGGCTTCGGCGTGCCTTTGGGCGCCCACATCCCCGAACCAAACGGTAATCTCGAAGCCCGGCAAGCCCGATTCAGCGGCGGTTGGCAAATCTGGGAGCACTGCGAGACGCTTCTTGGTCGTCGCCGCGTAGGCCCTGATCATTCCGCCTGTTGACCGGTTGGAGCACATTGAGGGTCTGATCACACATGAAATCAGAACTGGCCGCCGATGAGGGTCGTTCAAAGCCGGACCGGTGCCCCTATAGGGAACGACGGTGACCGTCGCCTCGATGGCGCTCAAGAACAAAGAGCCGCAGAGATGCGACGCCGAACCGATTCGCCGGCGTGCCCGTGGACCACCTTTTCCATGTTCGTCTTCACATGTGCGACGAAATCATCGAAGCTTGCTGGCCGGGAAATCCTTTCTGGCGACGAAAGCCATAGGCGACTCCGCGATCATCCCGATCGGCTCGAAATCCCGTGCATCGCGTCGTAGCGGAGGTTGCGGTAGAGCGCGGTATTGGCCGCATGGCCAAAGTGCATCACCAGCAGCGAGTGGCCATCAGGCGCCGACGCCGCGACCTTGGCGGTGCCGAGTGTGCCACCGGCTCCGGCGACGTTCTCCACCAAGATTTGTCTACCCAGGCGGCCTTGCCCATTCCCCTGACCGATGATCCGGGTCAGCGTGTCGTCCGGCCCGCCCGCGGCATAGGGCATCATCAGGGTTATGCTCTTCGACGGAAAGTTCCTGTGCTTCCGTGCTCGTCGCGATGACAAAGCCCACCCAGGCGATTGCAGGCAGCGCAGTAGGCGCCCACGGCCAATTGCAGGAATGCTCTTCGATGGGAAGTTTCATATTGCCCTCCCCAGATCATGTGCAGGACGAATGGAGGGCGGCGCCAATCGCGCCACACCACCCAAGTCAATTATTTTCTGAATGCTCGCCCGCCGACGGCATGAGCGCTGCCGCTACAAATGGGGACTTCGGCACGTCCCGCTGGCTGCTCTTGGACGAAGCCACGCGGTTGCCGGCGACCGCGGAAGGGGGCGACCGCTCATGGCCCAGTTCCGGACCGTCTTCCTCTTTCACAAAAAGGCTCGAATGCGGTGCCTTCAATCCAGCATTGTGACCCGGAGACGAATTGGGTGCGGAGTTTCCCGAGCAACCGGCAGAGCACGCCCTCGAACGACGTTCGCAGTGGCCAAGAAGGACCGCGCTGCTCGTCCTCAACACCGGAGGGAATTCCATGCGAGGAATGCTCGTCGCACTCTTGGTGCTTGCCGCGACGCCGGCAATCGCTGATGAAAAACTTTCAGCAGTGGACCTGAGCGCGCGCGCCGCCATGACGTCTCAAGGTCAACGACGGTGCGTTGCAGAAACTGCTTCCGGCCGGATTTGAGATGACCGCCGGCGGCCGGCCCCACGGGGCGCCAACCTCGCCGATCACCCTGATCGACTACCTGATGGTGCAAGACCCCGAGGGCAAGTCGCTGCCGCCCCGCACCACCGTGGCGATGAAGCATCCCGTCAAAGAGGAGTGCCGCGGGCGAGGCCGTTGGGATGGTGATCGGTGGCTTCATCCTGAAGCCGGGCACCTGGACCATACTTCGTTTTCGCGCCGTCCAAGATCAGCGTAAACCGGCAGGACCACAACGTCGATGGCAGATCGATCATCGACGAGACCTGGGATATCCCAAGTGCAACGACGGCAACGCCCCTGGAAGTCGTCGTCCAGTTTGAAGCGCGGCGCCTGACGCGCGCCAAGTCAAGCGAAAATTCACTCCGGGTGCAAAAGCCCGAATTCTACCGCATCTACAAATTCGAGCAGGCGACCGGACGTGGTCCACGCAGCGCGATGGGCGTCGACCGTGCAAATTCACCATCAAGGCAAGCGGCCAGCTCGCACCCTTGTTCGACGGCACGCAACAAGTGATGAGCATCACCTCGGTGCCTTATTATTCACGCTCGATCTATGTCCCGACAATGTAGCGTGAGCGCGTGTTTCGTTTCACCCTCAGAACAGCAAGGCTCCCCACACAGCGGGGCGGCGCCTGGATCGATCAACCGTCCGCCTCACATCTACCTGAGCATCTTGTGTTGCCGCTACCTGAGCATCGTGCTGCCACCGGAGATCCTCAAACTTGCCGGGCGCTTCGACGTTGAGCTTCTACCACGCCCGTCCTCGATTAGCGCCGGTAGCGCTTCGAGCGCGTGCCGATGTCGGCACCATTGAGGTTGAGAGTGCGATCAATCATCGCGTAATGAATCAGCCCCCGCTAGGTGCCGCCCCTACGCCGATTTCAAATTTGAAGAATAGCCCCCCTCGCGTCAGGGAAAACTTCACAATGGGTCCCATCAATGAGGCTTGTTGTGATGCCGCAATATGTCCGGAACTAGAGATAGACCGGACCTCATCGCGGACATGGTAGCAAACGACGTGAATGACCCACAGCAGACTTCCAGCTTTTTTGTGTTGATAGCGCGTCCTCAACCTACGGGCCTGCGCCCGGATGGAGTATCTCGGGACTTCGCGAGAGGCCGCCAACTGAGGCGAAGGGGCCCGTAATCGGGGCCCCTCTTACGCATACATCAGCTCTAGAAAGCAGACTCCGGCCGGGGTCCTCGAGCGCTGGTCGGGGGACGGGTAGCGCCCGGTGTTGATGAGCTATGGCGGATCACAGTCTGAGTTCTGTGTAGAATTGCTCCACTCAAGCGAACGGAGCCAGTCATCCCCGCTATCCACACCCCGCAAAACAGACCACTGCAGAGATGGTCGGGACCACGAGGTCGCGCGTGACGCCAAGCCTGGCTCCGGTTTCGTCACGTACAACGGGACATTGGAGGTTCACAATTCTTGCTGACCGTGGCGCTGCGCGACAATCCTCACTTCAGGAAGCGCTTCGGCCAGGCGGAGTGAGTTGCGATGTGGTCACTATTGACCAGTCGGGCTTCTCCCCCGTGCCTAATCTTCACGCTGACCTCTACATGGGGAGACGTGTGATGTTGCATTTAGTTCAACCTGACCGCACTTACAGTCCCGAGACTGTTGCCGTGATGGGCGCTGCGTTCGACAGGGTCTGCCAATCAATCTCAAACGAAATGAACGGCAACGACGCCGCCAAGCGGACGTTAGCCCTGATAATCCTCCGGCCTCGTCGACCGTGGAGAGCGCGATTCCGCGCGCCTCGCTCTGGAGATTGCCTTCCAGGAATGGACAGGCACTCACCGTTTCGGCAATCGGAGACCGTTGGGCAACCGGGCAACATCTTAGCCCACCGCCGCCTCGTAAAGCTAACGCTCCTCTGGCGGGCTCACAGTGCGTGGCTGATCGGCCAGAAGCACACTCACCAAAGAATTATGGACTTCCAGATGTCCGTTGTAATCGATGAAACCCAATTGACGGAACTTGTTCATGAAGTGGCTCACGCGCGACCGGGTTGTGCCGATCATCTCAGCGAGTGTCTCCTGACTGATCTTCGCGAGAATGGGCTCCGCTCGGCCTTCCTTTCCAAAATTGGCCAACAGCAGCAACAGCCGCGCAAGCCGTTTTTCGGTTGAGTTGAAGAGCTGATCGGCCAAGTCTTCTTCGACCCGGGCGTTCCTCGCCAGAATATGCGAGACGAACATTTGCGAGAATGCGGGCTCGTCATCAAGAACCCGCTGGATTTCCGTCTTTGTCCACTCGCATCGTCTCGCATTCCGTCATTGCAGAGGCTGTCGCCAAGCGCTTCGGCTGTCCGATCAAGCATCCTTCGCCCACAAATTCGTCTGGCCCCAGGAGCGCGATGACGGCTTCCTTGCCCTGCTTTGGATACGATGGCGACTTTGACCTTGCCCTTCCTGATATAGAAAACCGCATCTGCATCGTCGCCCTGGGCAAAGATGACCTCTTTCTTCGAATGCGTGGAAATGACTCGACCACTGGCCGTCGTCTCTAAAAATACCGCGGGATTAAACAGCGCTTCACTCGCTGCTTTGCGGTTTGTGCTTCGCTTGGCGGGCCTTGATCTGGGTGCATGAGCCATCACGGCTTCCCTCCATTCAGGCGGGAGCTCGATTGTCTCTCAGCCACCGACGCCTGGCACTGAGCCGCTGTAGGTGATGCGCAAGTGTACGCTTCCGGACAAGTCAAGCAAATCCCGGACCGATGATCGGCACGGGTTGGTGACGATCGTGTGATGGCCTGCGCAGCAAGCGAAATTGCCGCAGTCACAACGTGATACCCACCTAGCAAGCAAAAAATTGCCGAGGTACAAGCGGCAAAATGGTCTGTTTGGAACAGCCATCTTCCTTTCCAAGGGCCAAGCTTGGTCACATCGCCGAAACAGCTTCGGGCCTCGGTGACTGAGAGACGGTATCGCGCTCCCGCCCGTACTTCATGGGAGGTGAAGATGAATATCGTTCCTGACCAAGAGTTATTCTTTGTCTTTGATGACGAGGCGATCCGCGCAATGGGGGCCGCGTTTGATCAGGCTTGTCGTTCGCTTCGGCACTTCGCGCATTTCGACAGAGTGCCTGAGCTCGTCGCAAAGCGCATCATTGAAGCTGCCAAAAATGGCGAGCGCGATCCGATCCGCCTCCATTGGCAAGCGGTAATGGGGTTTAGCATCGATGAGGTGTCGATGCGTGTTGATAGCGTAGGCCGCAATCTTCCCGTCCTGGGCCTGCGCGTCGATCACGCGTAACACTAGCGTGACCTCAGACAGCCCGGCTGCCCTCGGACGCGCGGGCATTTCAATTCATGACGTGAATAACCCACGAGCAACTGCATGGATCACATAGGTTTCGGTTGATTCTAACAGTGGAGACGACTTATGTCGGCTTGGACTCATACTCCCATCATTATCCTCATCATTTTCCTGCTTGGTGGCTTCGGTGGCCGCTTCGGCGGCTACGGTTACGGCTTTGGTCACGGTGGCGTCGGTGTCATCGGCGTCATCATAATCGTCCTTGTTGTCCTGGTTCTCATGGGCCGGCTTTGATCCGTAGCCAGGGTAGTAGACATCTCGGCAGCTCAAGTCGCGCCAGGACCGGAACTTTGCCCAGTACTTGAATGGACGGCGCCTCTCTTGGTGCTACCCGCCACCAGCGCACCTTTCGCTAACTACGATCAAAGAGCTGGAACTTGTTCATTCATGCCTCGTTGTGTTCTAGTATTCCCTCAAGAGGAACACCTCAAATGAAGAAGATCACTTTCGCATTCAGGCGAAACACTAAGATAGAACAACAGGGATAAGTCGCGAAGATGCTGCCAATTGAGGCGGCCTCTTCAATGCGCATCTCTCAATCTCTCTCTATTCCGTCGTTTTGCCGTGTGGGGCCAGGTCATTTGAGACTGGCAGACCGACAGTTACACCGGGCAGTACGCGTGCGACTAGCGGCATCAGCGTCGGGTCGTCCAAACCAGCCAGACGGCCACAAGGGCGAGAGCGATCGACAGAATGCGCCGGACCAGCCGCTGGCGCGGTCCTTCCACGAGCCACGGGCGCAGCTCCGCCGCCAGCATCACAATGGCCGCATGGACCGCGGTCGCGATACCGACATAGAGGATGCCGAATATCGTCATCTGGAGCGGGATGGACGGATCGCCCGGCGAGTTCCGGACAAAGGTGGGAACAACGGAAATGAAAAAGAGAATGGATTTGGGGTTGAACACGTTCGATAGGAAACCGCGCAGGAACAGCGGCCCTGCCGTGGAAAGGAGATCGGCGCGTCCTGGCGAATTTTCCTTTTCAGGCCACCAGCCTTGCCAAGCGAGGAACAGCAGGTAGGCCACGCCGGTCCAGCGAAGGGTTTCATAGAGCCACGGATAATGCTGGATCAGCGTTCCCGCGCCGAACACACCGTCACCACGGCATGCACGCTCAGCCCGAGGCGCCACGCCAGAGTGTCGCATACAGTCCGGCGGCGCGGCCCCGCGCAAGCGCAAGGCGTGGCGAGGTAGGCCATATTGGGTCCGGGCGTCACCTCAAGAAGGAAAACCGCCAGGGATGAACTCAAACATCTGTTGGCTTCCAGAGAGCAAGATGGCCCTGACAGCCATGAAAAGTGAGGTTGGTCGCGGGTATTTCGGGACACGTGACACGGCGCCGAACGTGAGTCTGTATAAGAAGCACATTGGTCTCCCGGCCCCACAGAATGCATGCACGCCGCGTGTGTATCGACAAGTAGTTCAGGAACCTCCCAGCGCTCGGCGCCGAAATCTCCAGTCACCAATTGTGTTGAGCATGATCCATCTCAGTCTGTTTCGCGCAGTGGTTGGCCCCTTCGGTGTTTGAACGGTTCAGATTAAGAAGAACCCGACTGTTGCAAGCGCCATGACCGATGTTGCCAGCCATCCCACCACGAGCATTGGTCGCGGCAGCGTCAGCCGGCCCATGATGCGCGGGTTCATCGCGATCACCATCATGACGGCCATCAGCGGCGCGGCGAGCACGCCGTTGACGACGGCGCTCCAATAGAGTGCCTTGACAGGGTCGAGAGATGTGAAATTCAGCGCAACGCCGCCCAACGTCGCGACCGCAATCGTGGCGTAGAACGATTTCGCCTCTCTGGGGCGGCGGTCGAGGCCTTCAGTCCAACCAAAGACTTCGCTGACGCCATAGGCCGCAGAGCCGGCGAGCACCGGCACGGCCAGCATGCCGGTTGCAATGATGCCGGCCGCGAACAGCGCGAATGTGAACGCGCCCGCAATCGGCCGTAGCGCCTCTGCCGCCTGTGAGGATGTCTGGATATCGGTCACGCCGTTGGCGTTCAGTGTCGCCGCGGTGGCGAAGATGATGCACAGCGCGATGAGGTTCGAGATTCCCATGCCGACGATGGTGTCGGTGCGAATGCGTGAAGTTCCGGTCCGGCGTCACGAGGCGTGATGCAAAGCGCCTTGACGTGGCGCCGGCGCAACTCTTCCACCTCCTGTCCGGCTTGCCAGAAGAACAGGTAGGGGCTGATCGTCGTTCCGAGGATGGCGACCATGGCCATGGCATGAGGCGCATCAAACACGAGATGCGGAACGAGGGTGCTTGTAGAGCGCCGTACCCCAGGGCACGTGCGCGGCGAACACAACGGCCACGTAGGCGAACAGGGACAGCGTCGCCCATTTGAGCACGGCGGCATAGCGCGCGTAGCTCATGAACGTTTCCAGCAGGATGCAGACAACGCCGAACAACACGGTGTAGAGAGCTCGGGGCCGCCGATCAGCAAGCCCAGCGCCGCGCCCATGGCGCCGAGGTCTGCGCCGAGAGTTGATCACATTGGCGACGAGCAGCGAGGAGCACGACCGCGCGCAGGAGCCACGGGCGAGTAATGACGGCGGAGGTTTTGAGCGATGCCGTAGCCGGTAACGCAGCCGATCCGTGCGCTGACCGCCTGGATCACGGCCATCAGCGGAAAGCTGAACAGCATGGTCCAAGCGAGGCCGTAGCCGAATTGGGCGCCCACTTGGCTGTAGGTGGCGATGCCGCTTGGATCGTCGTCTGCCGCCCCGGTCATCAGACCTGGTCCCAGGCTTTTCAGCAATCCGGTCGGCTTCAGCGGACGCACAATTGGTGGAATCGGAGTGAGGCCCGCCGGTCGTGTTCGTCTCAGGAAGTCCGACCATCGTCCATGTCCTCATATGCCGGGGCCTGACCAGCGTTCGCTCCGCGCGACGCGATCACCGTAGCGTAACAGCGAGAGCTGCCGGCGACCCGTTCTGCCGCCACCGTCAGAGCCGTACCATCTTCTACCTGTTCGCCGTCGGCTCTACGCGACGAAATTGCGGTCAATTGTATACAGACTCGCCTTCGGTATAGGTCCTGCCAATTCAAACGCGGGCGTTCTGCGGATCCCCTAAACCCATGATCCAGTAGACGCGGCACGACCGCCCCGATCATGGTGGTTCCGTTTGCTGCGTGCGAACATTTACTCGTTCGTTTCCCACTGATCATTTTCCTCCCGCGGAGGAAGTCAGCCGATACGCCGCGTAGACGGTGAGTTAAGGAGTTCCATCGCGGTATACGCAGATAGCACCTCAATCCTTCCGTCGTGCGGAGCAATGGCGCCGATCAAAGCACGGCTCAGGGTCTATCTCGTCGGTGGTGGGATCGCGTCGCTGGCCGCGGCCGTCTTCATGATTCGCGACGGCGACATCCCCGGCCACAACATCACTATCCTCGAGGAACTCGACAAGCTCGGCGGAAGCCTCGACGGCTCCGGTTCTCCTCAGAGCGGCTATGTCCTGCGCGGCGGCCGGATGCTCGAAAGCAAGTACCTCTGCACATACGAGCTATTCTCTTCGATCCCAGCGCTCGACAAACAGCAAGACGGTCACCCAGGAGATTTTTGACTGGAACGAGACGATGAAAACGTCGTCGAAATCTCGCCTCGTTCGCGACGGTCACAGGCAAACAGCGCCCGAATTCGGCCTCAGCGAAAAGCAAATCCTGACGATCGAGCGTCTGGCGCTTGAGCCCGAGGTCATGCTCGGCCGGACCAGCATTGCTGATCAGTTCGATCCCGCATTCTTCAAGACCAATTTTCAGTTCATGTAGGTGTAGCACCTTCGCGCTTCCAGCCCTGGCACAGCGCGGTCGGAGTTCAAGCGCTATCTGGTGCGGTTCGCCCATATGGTCGCACGGCTTCAACCGCCTCGAAGGAATCATGCGCACCGTCTACAACCAGTACGACTCGATGGTGCGGCCGCTGCGCAAGTGGCTCGATGACCGTGGCGTCAAGTTCGAGCTGAACACCCGCGTCACCGATCTCGGCCTGAGCGAGCAAGACGGCGACGAAGACCGCCGACGCGCATCGTCCTGCGAGCGGGACGGCAGAGCCGATGAGATCGCGGTCGGCGCAAACGACTATCGTTCTGCGTCACCCTGGGTTCGATGACCGAGGCGTCCAGTCTCGGCAACATGGACACCGCGCCCGTGCTCAACGGCAAGAAGGACGCCGGCGCCTGGACGCTCTGGGAGAAGATCGCCGTGGACCGGCCCGGAGTTCGGACGTCCTTCGGCCTTCGCAGACCATATCGACGAGTCCAAATGGGTGTCGTTCACCACGACCTTCCACGATCCGACCTTCCTCCGCATCGTTCGGGACTTGACCGGCAATGTGCCTGGGGGAGGGCGGTCTGATCACTTTCCCGGACTCCAACTGGCTGGCCTCAATCGTGATCCACACCAGCCGCATTTCATCGACCAACCCGACGACGTCAGTGTGCTCTGGGGCTATGGCCTGCTCCGTCGACAAGCCCGGTGACTTCATCAAAGAAGCCGATGTCGGCCTGCACCGGCCGCGAGATCATGACGGAAGTGCTTGGTCATCTGCATATCGAGCCGGAGGCGTCCAAGATTTTGGACGACTGCCATCTGCATCCCTTGCATGATGCCGTTCATCACCAGCCAGTTCCTCCTGCCGCGAGAAGGGCGACCGACCACAGGTCGTCCCGGAGGGCTCAAAAATCTGGCCTTCGTGGAGCCAGTTTTGCGAGTTGCCGGATGATGTGGTGTTCACCGTCGAATACTCGATCCGCTCGGCACAGGTCGCCGTCTCTGCACTCGCTCGGCCTCGAAGCGCGAGCCGACCGGCCGTCTACAAGGAAAGTTCGACCCGCGCGTCCTCTACAAGGCGTTCATGGCTTTGCGACCTCCGTTTGTGACGGGTCAGACAACGACGGTAGGAGAGTCGGGTCCTCGATTTTCATGCCGAGACACAATCGCCGGGTACCTCGCCAGAAAAGGACAAATTTCCATGAGCAAGCATCACTATCATGCCGTCGTTTGGATCGATCATCATGAAGCGCGCGTGTTCCATTTCAGTCCGACAGATGTCGAACGACTCGTCTTGCACCCGGATCATCCGACCAGGCACATCCATCACAAGGCAAACTCTATTGGGAGCGGGCACGCATCAGAAGATCACGACTATCTTCACGCAGTCGCTGAATCGATTGCAGACGCCGGCGCGGTTCTCATTACAGGACCAGCCAATGCAAAGACCGAGCTGGTCAAGCACATTCATCACCACGATCCAAAGCTGATGAACGTCATAGTCGGAGTGGAAACCGTCGATCATCCAAGCGACGCGCAACTCGTCGCTTATGCCAGAAAATACTTTAATGCGGCGGATCGCATGCAATCGCAAAAGCACGAAGACCCTGAGCTCATCGCAAGGCCGATCGTAATGTTAGAACAAATAGAGCAGAATTCTATACAGACTTAACATTCGGCAGCGGCTCTAGCCTGACGTCGGGCAAAGATTGATTCGCACTGCCCAGGGGCGAGCACCCCATTTCGAGGAAAATGCCATGTCCGAACTCGCCCTTTGAACGCACCATGATCGTCTTCTTTCGTCTCACGATGGCGTGGACGTTCCTGTACGCAGCCTCGCATCAGCTCCTCGATCCGGACTTCACTGTGGCGGCCTTCCTAAGTCACACGAAGACATTCCATGACGTTTACACCATCTTCACCACTCCTTCGGTGAGCCCGTACATCACCCTCTTGGTCTCGTACGGTCACCTGCTGATCGGGCTCTCGTTGCTGGTCGGGCTAATGGTGCGCGTCAGCGCGGCGTTCGGCATAGCGCTGGTGCTGATGTACTGGACCGCGCACATGGACTGGCCGTTCATCGAAAACAAAAACAATTTCATCGTCGACTACCACATCGTTTATGCGGGCGTGCTCGTCTTCCTCATCGGCAAGCATGCAGGACATGTCTGGGGTCTGGATGGCTGGGTAGAAAGGCTTCCGCTGATCGCACGGCATCCGAGCTTGCGTCCGCTGGTCGCCTGATTGAGCGCTAGGCCAGACCGACAAGGCGTTGACCGCAATGGCCACCACATAGCCTGTAAGTTCGAACCGTTGGCTTGGTCGTCGCAACCGCTCGGCTGTGAAGTAGGCCCAGTTGATTGCAACAGGCGGCACCCAGCGCGAGCCGTCAACGAGACGCCGCCGCCCGGCACGATCATGTTCACATGAGGGTGAAGGGTAAGCGCCGGAGCCTCAAGTTGTTTAGGACGGGTCAGTCACGCTTCCCCGACATGTTCCGTAATCTGTCATTACGCGAACGAGACTGACAACTGAAGTTTGATCAGCCTGGACGCGGGCGGCGCGTTTCGAGACGGGCTCTAAGTCAATACTTGAGCGCACGTGACCTCTGTCTCATCGCCCCATTTTCGAGATACACAACCCCGTTTGGGGCCGAGCTGCTGATGAATTCAGCGACAAAGGCGCGCCCGATATCGTCCTGCTCAATCGTGCCAAAACGTCCTGGGATCAGACGCCCCAACCAAGCTACATAGCGCGGCGTGTGAGCATTGCCTGCGATAATTCCCGGACGAAAAATCGCGAGGCGTTGGAAGCCTATCCCTTGAACCGTCTCTTCTTTCAACCCCATGACCCGCACATAGCGAGATCCTGCTTTTCGCGGTGCTTCCCACTGCCGAGAGCAGAGCAAACTGTGTGATACCCCCGGCCTGACAACCGCGGGCAAAGCCACCGACCACGCCAATTTCGAGGGCCTTTAATTCCTCCTCGCTCCACTTCATGCTGCCTTTACCGACGCCAACACAGGATGCCCCATAGACAGGATCGCCTTGCGCAACCATGCTCTGCGCAAGCTTGGTCACTTCTGCCGGAAACTGAGCAGCTGCCGTATCCAAGATCACCTGCCGCACACGGGGATCAGCGGTCAGAGAAATCGCCCTGCGATTGACCATCACTACTTCAGCGCAGGACGGCTCTGCGGCCAGCGCGCGCACCACCGCAGCTCCCACCTGCCCCGTGCCACCGATGATCAAGACACGAAATGCCATTTAGGCCTCTTCACGAGCGCGCTGTCAGCCACATCCAGCCGGTGCTGTCGGACTCTTGTCGGACGCCCGCAACTTCTGGATCGATTATGCCATCATGAAAAATGAATGGCACAAGATTGGCACAAATCAGTTTTACTGGCGAGAATAAATCCCTTGCTCTTTACTAAGTCTCGGATTAGAAACTACTTTTCATGACGCGGGATGGAGCAGCCCAGCTCGTCAGGCTCGCAACCTGAAGGTCGTAGCTCCAGATCCTATCCCCGCTGATCTGGCAATCCCTAGAGACTTCCCGGGTTCAACGTCAGCACGATGGGCATTCCGCGCATCACCGAGCTGCTGCGGCTGCCGGCGTTCGAGTACGCGCCGCTGCAGCCGTTCGCGTGGCCGCCGACGCTGAGGTGAAGACCCGAGCGCGGTGACCTTTCCTCCGGGCGCTCGCGCAGGAGTCCCGCTCGTCATCATCTTCGTGATGGTCTTCAGCGAAGCAGGCCGGTCAGTCGGCGGGTGACCGCAACAGCGGCCGGCAGCCTGCGGCTAGGTCTTCATGACCGGCGCGGCGGGCGCATGCGCCTTCTCCGGTGGCAGCGCGCCGGCAACCTCGAGGCCGGGGCCGTTGCTTCTACCGCCGGCACTGGGACCTGCCCCTCGCCGGGCACGTTCCGCCAATTGCCGCGCCGCCGGCCTCCTGGGTCGCGCAGGAGCGCGCCAGCTCCCGGCCCTGCCGGCACACCGGGCGGACGCAAAAAGCGTCGCGCGAGCCGTGACGCTCGCACTGGGCGCCAAGGTTTAAGCCCGGAACTTCTAATTCCCCTTCCCCGTTGTGCCGTGGATGAGAGCAAGAACCGAAGATGCCACGCGAGTTGATCGAACCCCGTCCCGGCGACAAACGCTATGTCCGGCGCAGCAAGACTGGGCAGTTCAAGGAGTCCGATGACGTAGGCCGCTCGCTCGCCGCAGATCGCCGCAAGAAAGGCGAAGCGCGTTGCGGAAGAAGGGAGAGGAGACCGCGAGGGATCAGCCTGGCGCAGCTGGGGGCTGTGGTGAGTGGCAGCCGCCATTATTGATCGGGCGTGCGACACCCTAGGCGGGGTTAGTGGAGGAACTTTCTCCCACGAGGTCGCCCCGCTAGCACCTCAACACCGCGGGACCCCCTTGATAACGGGGAAGCAGAAGGGGAGAGTTGACGGACTGGTGATGCGACTCCCAGACCTAGCGATCCTTCGCACCTTCTGTGACTGCGATGCAGGCTGAAGCTCGTTCGGAAATCGTGGAGGGTATATTGGCTCAATTTCAGGGCCTGTGGTACTTTCGCGAAGATCGGCCCAGTTTCTCAAATTCGCTTTTGGCCTAGTATTCATCTTGTTCGGTGTGGGCCTCCAGAATGTCATTACCGCCATATTCGGTTTAGGTGTTGGCCTCTATGTGATAGTCGGGTCAGTAGATCAATCTCCACTGGCGGAGACTGGATAAAGCTGGATGCCACCGGCGTTGAATATCGCTATTGGATGAGATCTCAGCCGAGAAGGTGGCCCTGGAAAGCCGCGAAAGGTTTTACCGTCACACATCGTGGGGAAGACTTCTTTGTGAAATTCGAGAACAGCGCCAAGGCCAAATGGTGGGGACTTGCTGGCGGTCAGAAAGGCGCTCGGGAAGAGCTACAAAACGTTACGAAACTCTCGTTGGAAGATCTCGCGCAGCTACGTTAAACCTTTAGCGCGGACGTGCGCTACTAGAAGAGGCGCTGGTCGTTGGTGTCCAGAGAGGCATTGATGGAGCGCTGATCTCCGAAGGGCAGAGGTCACAAGTTCAGATCTTGTGGGCGCGCCATTTAACCCCAGCAAAATCAGCACTTATTTAGACAGAGTGCTTCGGTTCGTTGGCGATACCATTCCGCCTCGCCAGCACCTCAACACGACGGGAAACCGTTGATAATGAAAGGAGCATTGATGGATTGTCGATGTGGTTCAGTGCTCCAGCTCGTTGCGAGCCAGCCCCCACGGGTCGTGTAGCCCAACCCAAGCTCCTCAGCCTTCCGTCGGACTGCGTCGATTGTCCCCGACCGGCACAGATGCTGTGCAGCGTCCTCGATTGTGCTGCCGGAGGCGGGGCCGCTGCGAGGTCCCGAATGTCATGCCGGTCCACGGATCGCCGTCGTAGATGTCGAACTTCTCTGCCATAGGCTCGATACACCAATTAGGCGCCGACTTCTCAGCTCCAGCCAACGCAACTCGTATTCGGCTGCAAGCTTGAGATAGTATTCTCTAAACTGTTCGGGGCAAACGCCCGCCAGCCAACGACATTCCTCTGCCCGCGTCGCATAGGTCTTTGGGCGCGGTTGGTGTATAGGCCAAGGGGAACAATACGCCAGACATGGAACTGTGCCCCGCACTCCCGCCCAATGCCGCACGATAACCAGCGGGCGGTGTCGTTCAAGGGTGCGGACACTTCGTAATCTCAATAATTCTCCGGCGTCGAATGAAGATCGCCTAGCTGTCCTTTTGTGCGTATGCGCTTCGGTAAAACTGCTTGGCGTTGGGAACAGGCATCAACCACCGGGGTTTTCAAGCTCCTCGTTCAGCTTCCACTTTCGCCATGGAGGCCGAGTATTGGAGCAATGCCCGCCAGATGATGTGGCCTACTCGATCGAGTCCTTCGCGGACGCTCCCTGGCAGCCCGCTCATCACTAGCGCTTCTGCTAACGAAATCCTGGGGCGTTCGTTTGCGATTGAGGACGGCCGATAGGAACTTTCCTGCACTCAAGCCGTTGTTGGCCGGCCGGTATGCTGGGATGGGGGTTGGGGATGGTGGCTGAATTGGTGTTTATTTGCTGACTGCATCGTTATTCGCGCTAGGTCTGTGGTCTGCAGTCAATCTGTTCTGAGATCATCTTTTAATTGAGCCGCCAGGCGAGTGCTGGGCGTTGATCGCCCCACTCAGGCGCGAAGGGGTCAAGCACTTCACAACCCGCGCCATCGCAACAAAGCGCTCCGCATATTCCGGCAAAGCTTCGCCGATCTGAAGGAGCCACGGCGGTTTCGGCCTTTGCCTTATATTCGGCTGCATACCGCTCGCACTCGACGGCGTCGGGACTACAGAACGCATTGCCCCCACCCAGGTACCCACTTCGCAAACAACGCGGTGGGAGACGGTTGGTTCCGCATGGTTAACGGCGTGCTGATGGTTTGGCTCGCAACCGCAGGCCATTTAGGGGACGGAACATCGTTGCCTCAGCGCGGTTGAATGCTGAGCGAGCCCGGCCCCCATCCCCCGAGCCGGGTTTGGTGTTGCTACCGCCTCCGCCCATGTCCCCCATGGCGCGGAGGCTTTGCTATTGGCAGACATTTTTGGAATAATAACCCACAATTTTGCTGGTATTGGTGCCCAATTTTACGACTGACACGTGTTGCAATTTCGAGATGCACGTGTTGCATACTGCAAAAATAGACTGCCGCGGTTCGGGGGAGAGTGCCGTGCCAATCTACGACATCTTGAAGGCAGGGCGTGTTTGCGCCTGATGAAGTTACAATGCTCGGCAACGTCTTTCGAGAGACGTGTTGCAGACGCTGGGCTTGGTGGATCGCCAAGACCCACTAACAGCAATAATTGGCGAAGAAAGCTTTGGTTGAGTACGCCAAGACTGGAAGTCGCGACCCGCTCGCCTGAAGGCGCTCACCATTCAGGCGTTCACTCAGCAACAGACAACAGCAGCAACAAACTAGCAAGACGAGATGACCGGCCTGTGTGAAGCGATCAATCACCTCGTAGAGAAGCGCTTGCAGCGCGCGCTTGAGACCGGCGAGATAATCAACGTGCGGGACCTCGCCTCTGAAGTTACCGAGAGCCTCGCCGATCCTGATCGTTTGCAGCGCCCCGCCTGAAGGCAGGCGCGACTGGTGGCTCAGTGATGCTTACCGCTGCTCAACCGCTTTCTGCTGGAGAAGCGCGAAGCCGGTGTGCAACAGCAACAACAGCAGCAAGCTAAGTCCGCTCTTTGATTTTCTCGAGCTTTGTCACTACCAAGCCCGGAATATATTCTGGTCGACGCTTGTCGTACCTCTGCCTCATTGCTGTTATCTAATCCACCCCGACATAAGGCATGTGCATGACCGATGCGGCCGCGTTGCGTCGGGAGGCCGCCCGGGCGCTGCGGTTGTCTCAGCTAATCGGGGACGGAAGGCCAGCGAAGCGCTTTCCGCCCATGCCGCCGATCTATTGGAGCGAGCGGAAGCGATGGAGCGCGAGGCCATGCCTCCAGCGTCAGAAGCCCCAGGTACTCCGCAGCAGCCCGCTCAGCAGCAACAGCAGGTCCAGCCTAAGAACGAAGAGGAGTAGACACACGGAACGTTGTTGTCTTCCGGCAGTGTTTGCAAGCGAACCCGGCGCCCGCATCCCCCATGCCACCGGGTTGCTAACCTACCTGCCTCCGCCCATGCCCCCATGCCCCATGCCCCCCATGGCGCGGAGGCATTTTTGTCGCCGCCAGCGCGCAGCGGCTGCAGTAGGGCAGCTGCCGTCGCACGTCACAGAGAGCCGTCACACGTCACGCAGAGGGGAGAGATACGACGAGGTTCCGCTCACGGGGAAAGCCGCGGGCTGAGTGCTATGGGCAGCGACAGGTGTTCCGCTGCGTTTTCAAGGTTCTTGGCCATGCTCTCACAAGAGGCAGCGATGAAGAGCATCGCCCGCCGGGACTTGAGATCGTGCATCGTTTCCGCAATTACCCGGGCTTCCCCGGCGAGGCCGAGGAGCAATCCAGATCCTGCGCTTAACTTCGGCCGCCGCGAGGGCCATAGCGGCACCCCTACTCCAGCGCTACCGATGCCCCCAGCAACAATCAAACCAAACGCCCGTCGAGCGCATAACGTTCCCTATCGACTGGAGCGGAAGTTGGGAACCGTCCCAAATTTCGTGCGACGCCAGAACTGCGCGCGGCCTGGAAGCGGGCAAACGCGCCCGCTATATCGAAGGTATGTGATGGACGTGCTCGGCTCTCGACCGACTACTCGGAGACCAGGATCAAGCTGAAGTTCGACCCGGATTATCCGCGCCGAACATTCCGGCGTCATGGAACGTCTGCCCGACCGATCCGATGCTGGTGGCCATTCGCAGTCAGGACGGCAAGCGCATTCCGCAACAGATGCGCTGGGGCCTCGTTCCGTGGTGGGCGAAGGACATCAAGGTCGGCTTCTCCTCGATCAACGCACGGGCTGAGACGGTCGACACCACCCGGCGTTCCGCGACGCGTGGAAGAAGGGCCAGCGCTGCCTGGTCGTCACCGACGGGTTCTACGAATGGAAGAAGCCGGAGAAGCAGCCCTACGCCGTTGCGATGGCTGACAAGAACCACATGGTGATGGCCGGCCTGTGGGACGAGTGGACGGACAAGAAGACGGGGAGCGGATCAAGAGCTGCACCATCATCACCTGTCCAGCCCAACGCGCTCGATCGGCACGCTCCACGATCGCATGCCGGTCATCCTCGCCGAAGAGGACTGGGCCGAAGTGGCTGGGTGAAGTACCGGCGACGAACTGACGAGTTGAAGGCGCTGCTCGTCCCGTTCAAGGATGACGCGCTGACCATGTGGCCGGTCAACAGACAGAAGGTCGGCAACGTTCGGAACCTGCTGGGACCACGAGGTTTGCGGCACCCGAGCCACTCGAGGCGCTGTCCGGCAGCCTAAATAGCAAACTGGCGAGGTAACACTGGTTCAGTTAGCCCCGGTTTGCTGCGCGCCCCACTCGACGGCTTTGCGACACAGCGCCTTTTGATCGTGGCGCGAACGAAGGTGAATGCCACGCAGAACAATTCGTTCACCCGCGTGCGACAGCTTCCTGGAGTGATTGTTGGGAGGTTCGCTTTTCCGGTGAGTCCGCCACCTCTCGGCACGACTGGCCCAGAACTCATAGGTGAATCACCTGAGCCTCGACGGGGCACCTGCGTGCCAGCGCAGCCGTGAGCTGTAGGAGGTCGCCCCGGCTCGCCAGCGAGCGGGAAGATCGCGTTGTTCTCATCCGAGAAATCCCTCAAGCACCCGCGTCCCGGCATCACGTCGCCCCTCGCATGCTTGAAGAAGTTGCGGTGCCGATTGATCGCCTCCCGGAATAAGTTCCTGTGCGACGCACTCCTGGATTTAGCGCTTCGAGGCGCGAGTCGCTCTAAATGCCACTAGCCCCTGAAGCGCTGACACGGCGCACCCAAGACCTCCCGCCGCATCGCCCGCCCCAGGGCTGTAAGCGACAATTGCGTCTTCGTCCTTCCAGGAAGCCACGCCGCAGCGGCCACCAGCTTTCGCTCAGCAGCGTCAAGCTTCGTTGATTTTCTGCGTCGATGACGCGCCCAGTGTTCGTGGAGAGTCGGTGCTGCTCGGTCTCTTGGCACGAGAGTCGGCGCGAGCCTCGCTGGCCACATATAGTCGCCAGAGCCGGTTTTCCGACCGGGGCTGCTGTGACGTCGAGAAGGTCGCGCGGCGCCATCCGCCGTCTGCCCGCGGTCGCTACCGCTGGGGAGGCCTGATTTCGCCGGATTGCGTGACGCTGGCAACACGCATCGGGCTGACGGGTGCAGCTGCATCGACACCGCGCTGACCCCGCCATTGCCGTGACTGTCAGGCACCCGCGGGGGACGAGGCAGTAGGGCGCCCAGGTGAGCCGAAAGGTTCTTGGGCGCATTTTGTTGCAATCCCCGCGCTCCCCTTTCCGGCAAAACGAAGGAGACACGCACGCAGGCAGTGCGAAGGGGAAAGAGGAGCCTGGAAGATGCAGCGTTCAAGGCGACGGATGAGCGGCGCTCGTTGCCATGCTGCGGCCCAGGTGGAGGAGATGGGCGTCGAAGTCGAAGAAGGGCTGTGGCGCCACTGCCGAGGTGGGATGGAGTTCCGACGAAGGTGGCCTACGCCGGAGACGAACGCGATCCTGCGGCGCCGAGATGAAGCAGACGGAGAGTCGCGCGATGAGCATCCTGGTCGCAACGGTCGAGATCGAGTTGTATCCGGAGCAACCTCTGTACGGCGACTGACCCGGCGAAGGTGCGCGGCAAGCTCGACGACATGGGCTTCTGCGTCAGTGGACGGCGGACCTCCACTACGCCGGCGAGTCGGGCCAGGATATCGTCGAGCTGGTCGGCATCGGAATTCCCGCCGCAGACGAGGCCGCGCGATGATGTTCACCAATCTCGAAGAGCAGCTCCTGCATCAAAGGGGGCCGCGCGATGACGTCGACAATCGAGTTCGAGGATGAGGAGCGGGAGATCAACGAGGCGGGACGACGCCCGATCATGCTGAAGCGGTGCGACCCGACGCGCCTGCCGTTCGAGGCTCTGGAGGCTGCGGCGCGCATCATCCCACCCCATCTCGGTGCGTGGCTGTGGTCCCAGAAGCAGTACGTCGAGGTCATCTGGGACTGGACACCCCAGACGCCGATCCCGACCGATGAACTGCTGGGATAGCATCGACGCGCCGCTGCAAGCGGCCGGCGCCACCAAGATCGACCACGGCATCGGCTAGCGGCGCTCGCCGCACGGACGCCCGAGGCCCCGGCTCGCCGCCGGGGGCTCTTTCTTTGTGCAAGCTGCGGATGGTCCTTTCACTGACGGTGAATTACACTACCGGTAGGACACAACCGAGGGAGCATCCTGTGCCAGTTCATCAGCAGGTTTACCGAGGCGCCACCGCTGAGCGCGCGCGGCCGAGTTGTTCGCCGAGGAGCTGGCCGAGGCGTTGCGCCCAGTCAGGCCGGAAACATGGGCGTGACCGTGCGGGTCGAGGTGCGCGAGACCACCGATACTGGCGACGCTGCTACGACGGCGGCAGCTTTTGCGTCACCGTGGCGCCAGAGCGGGAGCGTGCCGTGAACGAGGCAGACGTTGCAGCGCTGCTGGAAACTTTCCCGGAGGCGCCGACCTGGGTCACCGAGGCGCGACTGGTCGCTTAGTGATGCCAGAACGCGATGCTGGCGCGGCGCCGAGAATTTCCGGCCGCACCGCGCTGCATGACGCATGGAGCGGGCGCTGGCTAACAGCCTGTTTCGCAAGCTGAAGGGCGACACGCGACCCTGGTGATTGTTGCCGGCGGGACTGATGTCGTAGTTCGCCTCGGCTCCGTTCGGCGTCGAACCTGATCACTGCCCCGATCTCGCGGAGCGCTCCGGCAAGCGAAGGTTTAAAAATGAGAAGCCCCGGCAACTGCTGAGAAAGTTGCCCAGGCTTCATCCACATCTGATACTCCGCATACCGAGCCCCGTATCAGTCTTTGGGAGGACTGATGAAGCAAAGCATATCACCCATTCGGTGGAGCCCTTGTACGGTAGCCGACTTACGGTCGAATGACTGACGTAACATCATATTGGCGGCTGGCTATGCTTCGTTACTGTCTTTCGATCGCCCGAGGCTCGGCCGCCGCTGCGCCGGGGCCTCTTTCTTGAGCGGAGTCGGCCAGGTGCGACATGAAGGTGTGAAGCTGCCGGCCCACAGTAAAGATGTGCTTGCGCCACTCGTAAGTGATGACCATGGTTGGCAGTCCCGCCGCCAAGCTATACTTGCGCACGGTGAAGTGCATCAGGTTCAGGTCGTTGGTGCCCCAGGCGTTTAGCATCTCCGCATTCTCAAGAGTGAAGAAGCTGACGAAGTCGCGGAGCTTGCCGACAAGCTTTTTAACTCCGTTGTCGACAGCTTCCATGATGGCGACGGCCGCCGTCTCTGCTTCTCAGAAATCCTGCAAAATGAACTCCACCACTTCCGTCCCATCGGTAACAGTGTCGATCGAGCTGAGCTGACGGACTGAGTGTTTAGGTCCTGCACCGGGTCGAGTTCTTCACTGTCGCTGTCGCGCCAGCGAGATGCCGAAGTCGTGCTCTCGGGTCTCAATGTCCGAAGAGCGACCTTTAAAAGCCAGCGGGCCGGCAGTAGTCATTATTCTCATCCTCCTCGCCACCGCGAATGATTTCCGGTCAGAACCAAGTGGCCGCCGTGATTGCGCCTGACCTCGCGCAGCTGGTGCTGGATCTTGGGGCAATCGCTTGCGAAGTCGCCGGTACAGCCGGCGGGCTTCCATGCATACCGGCTCCAACTCCTGCAAAACTTTCATCCGCGCCGGAACCAGAGCGAGATTGTTCAGCAGGTAGCTCTCTTCGTGGTCGCGCTTGGTGCGCCACGTATATTCCCGCGCTGCAGCGGCGCGACTTTCCCGGCCGGCGCAGCGGTGCCCGATGATCGCAGCAGCACTGCATTGACGGAATGTAGATCCAGTGACCCTCGAGAGAAATTTATTGGGCGAGCACATCGGGCAGGGTGCGTGGTCGCCTTCTGCGGCGCTTCTTTCCGTTGATGACGATGTCCGGACGGATGGTGAAGAACTTAACGTCCTTCGGAATAGCATTCCGAAAGAGATCTTCGATGAGTTCCGGCTGCGCCAAAGTTTCTCGAAGCTGCGTCATCGATGGAGTCGACAAAAACGCCGCCGTCGGCCGGTCTTTGAACTGACGGAACGGTAGGGGTCGACTTTTCGGCTTTACTCTTTACGCTACTGGCACCGGCATCTTTGCTGTTGGCCATGCAACGTGATCCCTGAGAACAAACCCAGAAGACTCAATATGTTCTTTCCAGACTAGATCGCGCCGGTCGATTCGCGCAAACCAATAGACTTGCGCTCTGGCTATTCCTGGACCCTCCGCACCCGGCCTGTGCCGGGCCTCTTCATGACGGTGTGCTATAGTGCCGGCCTAGGAGAACCGCCGTGAGCCGAGAGTGCTGCTTACCTCGAGAACGGGCGCCGCACGCACCAGAGCTCGCTCGGGCGTTAGCGTAGGATTAGCGCGGCCAAAGGCGATCCTGAATACGCCAGCGCCGCCAGCGGCTTGGATTATGCCAGCCCACTATGCGCGCCTTAACCACATGACGTTCGCCGAGCCATTGCCGATCGATGACGCGCTGCCGCAGCTTGCGGCCGCGCTCGCTGCGGGCAACGTGGCGGTGCTGGTGGCCCCGCCGGGCGCCGGCAAGACCACGCGCGTGCCGCTCGTGCTGGCGCGCGAGCCGTGGGCGGAGCGGACGGAAGATCATCGTGCTCGAGCCGCGACGGCTCGCGGCCCGCGCCGCTGCGCGCGCGCATGGCGTCGACGCTGGGCGAGTCGGTCGGCGATACGGTGGGCTACCGCGTGCGCTTCGCCTCCAAGGTGTCGCGCAAGACCCGGATCGAGGTCGTCACCGAAGGCGTGTTCACCCGTATGGTGCTGGAGGATGCGTCGCTCGCGGGCGTGGCGGCGCTGCTGTTCGACGAGTTCCACGAGCGCTCGCTCGATGCCGACCTGGGCCTTGCGCTCGCCCGCGACGTGCAGACAGGGATTGCGCGAGGATCTGCGGCATCCTGGTGATGTCGGCGACCATCGATGGCGCCCGGGTGGCGAAGCTTCTGGGCGACGCACCGGTCATCGAAAGCCAAGGCCGCGCCTATCCGGTCGAGACGCGCTATCGCGGGCGCGATCCGCGCGCGCCGATCGAGCGGGCGGTCGCCGACGCCGGTGACCGAGGCGCTGCGCAGCGGAGAAGGGCTCGGTGCTGGCGTTTCTGCCGGGCGCCGGCGAGATCCGCCGCACCGAAACGCTCCTGCGCGAGCGCATCAGTCGATCCGGCGATTGACGTGGTCGCGCTCTACGGCGCGCTCGAAGCCGAGGTGCAGGACCGCGCCATCGCGCCCGCGCCGCCGGGCCGGCGCAAGGTCGTGCTGGCGACCGCGATCGCGGAGACCTCGCTCACCATCGAGGGCGTGCGCATCGTGGTCGACTGCGGGCTTGCACGCGTGCCGCGCTACGAGCCGGACGTGGGATTGACGCGGCTCGAGACCGTGCGGCGTCTCGCGCGCGTCGGCCGATCAGCGCCGCGGCCGCGCCGGCCGCACCGAGCCCGGCGTGTGCTACCGGCTGTGGGACGAGCCGCAGACGGCGTCGCTCGCACCCGCCAATGCCGCCGGAGATTCTCGCGGCCGATCTCTCGAGCCTCGCGCTCGATCTCGCGCATTGGGGCGTCGCCGATCCCGCAACGCTTGCCTTTCTCGATCCGCCGCCGCGCGCCGCGCTCAGTCGAGGCCAAGGCACTGCTCACCGAGCTTGGTGCGATCGACCGCGATGGCCGTATCACCGAGGAGGGCCAGCGGCTGCGGCGGCTGCCGCTGCCGCCGCGGCTCGCCCGCATGGTGGTTGACGCTGGCGATGACGCTCCACTCGCCGCCGACATTGCGCTTCTCCTCACCGAGCGCGGGCTCGGCGGCAACGACGTCGATCTCGCGCATCGCCTCGATGAGCTGCGCCGCGATCGCTCGCGCCGCGCCCAGGATGCGCGCGCGATGGCGAAGCGCTGGGCGGAAGTTGCGCGCACAAATACGGAAGGGTGGACTGCCAGGAGATGCAGCGCGACGGGCGCGCTCCTCCCCCGCCTAAAGCGCGCTCACGCACGTCTTCGACGCGCTGGCGGTGGGAGGGTTGGGGTGGGGGTGGTGCCACAACGCAAAGCGACTCGATTGAAGAAAGCGCCCCCACTCCCGACCTCCCCACCATTCGCTGCGCGAATGGGAGGAGAGGAGCGGAGAGGCCCGTCGCGGGGCAGTGAAGTGAAGGACCGAGGCGAACTCTCTCCCGGCGTTCTGCTCGCGCTCGCCTATCCGGATCGCATCGCGAAAACGCGCGGTGCGGGCGGTGCGTTCCTGCTCGCCAACGGCCGTGGCGCCAATCTCGATCCTGCGTCCGCGCTGTCGCGTGAGCCCTTCCTCGCCGTCGGCGAGATCGCCGGCACCGCCGCGCAAGGACGCATCCTGCTGGCGGCCGCGCTTACGCTCGCGGAGATCGAGGCGCATTTCGGCGATCGCATCGAGCAGCGCGACGAGGTGACATTTGACGAGGCCAGCGCGAGCCTGCGCGGGCGACATGATGCGCCGCCTCGGCGCACTCGCGCTCGCCGAGCGGCCGATGCAGAGTTCGAGCCTGACGACGACACCGCGCGCCTCTCTGGCCGAGGGCATCGCGCGCATCGGCATCGACAAGCTGCCCTGGACGAAATCGCTGCGGCAATGGCGCGACCGCGTGATGTTCCTGCGCCGGGCCGAAGGCGACGAATGGCCGGATCTGTCCGACGCGGCGCTGTGCGGCGACCGTGACCGACTGGCTGGCACGTCGTTCTCGCCGGCAAGACCGCGCTCGACCGAGGTCGAGCGCCGATGAGTTCACCGACGCGCGTCCGAGGTCCTGCTGCCCTGGAACCTGCGCCGGCGGCTCGACGCCGAAGCGCCCACGCACTTCGCCGCGCCCTCGGGCTCCATCGGTGCCGATCGACTACGAGGCGGAGGAAGGGCCGAAGCTCGCGATCCGCGTGCAGGAGCTGTTCGGCCTCGACCGCCACCCCGCGATCGCGGGCGGGCGCGTGCCGCTGGTGATCGAGCTTCTGTCGCCCGCGCATCGGCCGGTGCAGGTGACGCGCGATCTGCCGCGGCTTCTGGCGCGGCAGCTATGCGGCGGTCAAAGCCGAGATGAAGGGCCGCTATCCGCGCCACCCCTGGCCCGACGACCCGCTGTCGGCCCCGGCGACCCGGCGCGCCAAGCCGCGCGGGCAATGAGGTTCAATTTTAACGAACTGGTTCAGCGGCGCCTCACCACGTTGCCGGAAGCGCAGCTCCGTTAGGCCCGCCTTGGTGTGCGCTGCGGGCAAGATGACGGGCCACATTGGGTGAGCCCTATGAATCGCATTCTCCTCGGTGCGTTGCTGTTTCTCGGCGTCGGCGTGCTGTCGGTGCGCTACCTCGATCAGAAGGGCCGCGCGCCCGCTAACGCCGCGCCTGTCCAGGCCGTTTGCGCCGGCGTCGAACGCGCCGTCGTCCAACACGCGCAGTTTTGTCGTGCAGGCGAGCGGCGGGCATTTTGCGGTGGACGCGCGCGTCGATGGCCGCCGCATCCCATTCATGATCGACACCGGCGCGTCGCACATCACGATCCGGGAAAGCGACGCCTCGCGGCTCGGGTTCCATCCGAAGGAGCGCGACTACACGATCCGCATCAACACCGCGAACGGCGTCGGCCGCGCCGCGCAGGTCGACCTGCGCATGGTCGAGGTCGGCGACATTCCTGGTGCGTGACGTGCCGGCGCTGGTTGTTCCCGACAGTGTGCTCAACGTGAACCTCCTCGGCATGACGTTTCTGTCGCGCGTGCGCTGGTCGCATGAGCGCGGCCGTCTGATGCTGGAGCAGTAGCCGATCGTCTGATACCGGGTGATGACACCCGGGCCTTGCTGCGCTATGTCCTCGTTGCCGGCGAGATCGCCCGAGGACCAACATGTTTCCCAAGCCCAAGCCCGCGCTGACGCCCAATACCTATGCTTATGAGTCCGAGCCGCTGGTGAAGCCCACCGGCTTCCGCGAATACGACGCGCGCTGGCTTCTTGGCAGCGAGATCAACCTGATGGGCGTGCAGGCGCTCGGCATGGGGCTCGGCACGCTCATCCGCGAGCTGGGCGTCAAGCCTGAGATCGTCACCGGCCACGACTTTCCGCGGCTATTCGGCCTCGGTGAAGAACTCGCTGGTGTGCGGGCCTGATGGCTGCGGGCTGCAAGGTGCACGACATCGGCCTGCGCGGTCACGCCGATGTCATATTTCGCGCAGTTCGAGCTCGACGTGCCATGCGTCGCCATGGTCACCGCCTCGCACAACGACAACGGCTGGACCGGCGTGAAGATGGGCGCCAACCGCCCGCTCACCTTTCGGGCCAGACGAGATGACGCGGCTCAAGGAGATCGTGCTCGAGCGCGCGTTTCGACCTGCAGGCGGCGGCTCCTTCCACTTCGTGGAGAATTTTCCGGAGCGCTACATCGCCGACCTGACCAAGCGGCCGAAGCTCAAGCGGCGGCTCAAGGTGGTGTGCGCCTGCGGCAACGGCACCGCCGGCGCGTTCTCGCCGCGCGTGCTCGAGATGGTCGGCTGCGAGGTCGTGCCGCTCGACTGCGAGCTCGATCACACCTTCCCGCGCTACAATCCCAACACCGAAGACATGAAGATGCTGCACGCCATGCGCGACGCGGTGCTCGAGCACAAGGCCGATGTGGGCCTCGGCTTCGACGGCGACGGCGACCGCTGCGGCGTGGTCGACAACGAGGGCGATGAGATTTTTGCCGACAAGGTCGGCGTGATGCTCGCGCGCGACATCTCGGCGCTGCAGAAGGGCGCGACCTTCGTGGCCGACGTGAAATCGACCGGCCTGTTCATGACCGACCCGGTGCTGCTCGCGAACGGCGCCAAGACCGACTACTGGAAGACCGGCCACTCCTACATGAAGCGCCGCGTCAACGAGATCGGCGCGGTCGCGGGCTTCGAGAAGTCGGGCCACTTCTTCTTCAACAAGCCGATGGGCCGCGGCTATGACGACGGGCTCATCTTCGCGCTCGCGGTCTGCGACATGCTCGATCGCAACCCGGGAAAGAGCATGGCCGATCTCAAGAACGCGCTGCCGAAGACCTGGGTCGTCGCCGACCATGTCGCCGCACTGCGCCGACGAGACCAAGTACGGCGTGGTCGACCAGGTGGTCGCGCACTTTCGAGGCGGAGCAGAAGAACGGCGCGCAAGGTCGCCGGCCAGCCGATCCGCGATCTCGTCACCGTCAACGGCGTGCGCGTCACGGTCGAGGACGGCACCTGGGGGCTGGTGCGCGCCTCTTCCAACAAGCCCGAGCTGGTCGTGGTGGTCGAGAGTCCGGTCTCGGAGGCGCGCATGCGCGACATGTTCAAGGCGGTCGATGCCGTGCTGCGCACGCACAAGGAAGTCGGCGAATATAACCAGACGATTTAGCGTGTCTGTCCGTCGGCTCAAACGCGCGCCTTCATGATCGCGCAGCAAAACCAAACACCAGATAGTGCGCCTACCTCGCCTCAATAGATGCTGAGCTGTCGATCGTTGGCTGTTTACAATGAACGACGATGACCCATCGACCAGGGACTTCCGCGCGCTTGGTCCTGGGCAAGACCAAAAACTGCCCACCTATTTCAAACCAAAGGACTTCTGGTCTAGCGCAACTCCAGATTTCAAATAACGGGTGACTGGCGGCGTCCACGCCAGCGCGCCGATTATGACGAATAGCACGCCGTTAAGCACCATGCGAGAAGCGTTGATCGATCCAAGTCCGACAAATAATAAAATGGTCGCAACGATGTGAAAGTATAAAATCCGTCGCTTTGAGATTGAATGCAGTACGAGCACGAGTAACACAGCAGCCGGTAGAAACTCGCCGACAATCTTATACGCCTCCTGTACGTGCTGACCCGATCACGAACAGAACCTGACGCCCGAGCTAAGAATTCCAAAGTCCCTGCACGGATGCCTCGGGCGATATCGTTTGGTAGTTCGGGCCCATCCACTGCATAAATAATAACGGATATCATCAGGAGGCTGACGAGCAGCGCAAACCACGCAAGTAGCTTGATTGCCTTGACAGTGAATGGCTGCTTCATCGGCTTTGGCCCCCGCAAAAATCGCAAGAACGAATACTACTCCCTGCCTCGGCAAGCGAGAAGAGTCCGACGCGGATGTCGACGGTTTCGTCCTACCAGTGTCTAACAACCAGACGACGCCACGCTGATCGAAAGGTCGATGTGATTCACAAGCCCTTCGGGGCTTTGTGGGACTTGAGCAAGTCCCTTTAACAAAACTGCTCGCTAATCATGAGGGCGTCGAGCGCAAGCGAGTCCTGTAATGGGTAGAGCGCGCTCTCATAACCCAATTCGAGATCCCGGAGGCTTCGGCCAATGATGGGCGACCTGAGCAGAGTCATAAAACTGCTCACCTGTGCGTCTAAACCAAAAGTATGGCTCGGCCGGGACACGAGTCGCGAGTTGCGTGTCCCGGGCGAGCGCAGGAGACTCGGGACGACATGCCCCTCGATCTATAGCCCTGCTCCGTAAATGACCTTCTTGGCACCCGGCCAGGTGACCCGATAGCCGAACTCGACCGCTTTTTCTTCATCCGGCGTCAGCGCCATGTCCCAGGCCAGCACGCCGCGATTGTCTCTCGACGCATCGCGCCGCGTCGGCGCTGTGCGGCCCTGCAGCTCGATCTTGATCGCGTCATTCTGCGCCACCGGAATCTGGTCGAGCACGCTGAGCTGGATCGGCCGCTGGTGCAGGTTCTTGACCGTGATGCGATAGTTGCGCACGTCGGTCTTCGAGGTCGAGATCAATCCGGTTTCGCCGCGCTTGTCCTCGACGACGGCGTGGCGTACGCGGACCAAATCGTCGACGCCGAAGCCGAGCTCGTGCTCCTCGCCCGGCGCCAGCAGCGGCAATCGGCCGTTGCCGACAAAAAGTGCCATCGCGAAACAGTGCCACCGCGCCGGGCAGCAGCGGTGTGCCGCGGGCCGTGGTCAGCTTGGCATAGAGGTACGCCTTCTGCTCGGCCTTGGGGACCGTGCGCACGGTCAGGGTCGGATCAAGCGCCAAATCGTCGATCTGCACGCGCTTCATCTCGCCGGTCGTTGGCACGGCGATGCGGCCCGCAATGGCATAGACGGCCTGAAACACCTGCATCTCAACCCGGGCGCGGACTTCGCCGGCGCTGATCTCGGCTGCCTGCTTGCTCTTGTCCACAGTTCGGCGTTCGTCGTCATTCAGACTCAACTGGTCCGTGGGAGTCGTTGCGTAGCCCCTGCTGTCCCTCATGCCGCTCCTCGGTTCCGCTGGGGGCAACGGCTGTGCATCGGGCATGTAGTCAACGGTTATCGGGCGCAGAACGGGAGCGGCGCTGCTGGCGCCTGGCCGCGCCGTCGACAGGGCGAGCTGAACATCATCCCAGCTCTCACCAGTCTTCTGCTGGATCGACGCGCGGCGAATGAGCTGCAGCTTGGCGGGCTCGTCTCTGGTACCAGTTGACAGGCGCGCGTCGTAGAACGGCGTCCACGACGCCGTCTGCACCTGATAGCGGATGGTGAGCTCGGCATCGAGCGGGGCTCCCGCGCTGACGAACACCTTGACCTCGGTGCGCTCCTCCTGGGCTGGCGCCAGCGTCGTGAGCTTGCCGGTGAGGTCGGCGATCTGGCGGTCAGTCTCGCGCATCTTGATCTGCGCCTCGAGGATGGTCTTCTGCGCTTCGGCGCTACGCTGGCCGATCAGGGCGAACAGCTGCGACCAGTCGGGCTGCGATGCCGCGCCGTTGAGCGCCGGCGGCTGGCTCGGGAGCTGCGCCAGGTTGGTGATCAACGTCTTCTGCGCCTGCGCCGCCTCCACGCCGGCCTGCAGCACGGCCCTCTGTCCTTGAGCTTCTCGATCGCATCCTCGATCTGCTTGCGCTCGGTCGCCGCGATGGCGGCATCCGTGCGTGGCACGGATACGCGCCGTGTATCGACCGAGCCAATCTCCAGCGCGCCGGTCGCCTTGCCTTCGACCCGGATGGAGCCGGACACGGCCTGGGCAGGCAAATCGGTGAACAGGAGAGCATGCTCGCCGCGCTCCATTGTCACCCGGCCGATGCGCGTCACTTCGGCGCCGATGGGATAGACCGTGATCGGCATCAACGCGCGAGGTCGCGCTGATGTCGGCGGCCACGATGTTGGCTGTGGATGCGAGCAGGAGCGATGTGGCAATCAACAAACGCATATTTGCCTCCTTCAATGCCCATCGTTGAGCGATGCGCGGGAGCGTAATAGCGTTCGTGTCGTCAGTGTGACGCCGGACGTTTTGATCTGCGACGTTACCGCGTTGTAATGATCGAGCGTATGGCCGCTGTCACGTATCGCGCTGGGTCCCAGCTCTCGCCATGGCGCGTCCTAAAGTGCGTTAACGCCCGTCTTCGACGGGCCATGGACGCGCGTAAACGCGCTTATGGCTTCGGCCAGGACACGAGTCATGAGGCTACGTGTCCCGGGCGACCGAAGGAGACCCGGGACCCAGGCTATTCTGTTACAAACCCGCGCCGTAGATCACCCGCTTGGCTCCTGGCCAGGTGACCCGATAGCCGAACTCGACCGCTTTTTCCTCATCAGGCGTCAGCGCCATGTCCCAGGCCATCACGCCGCGCTTGTCCTCGACATCGCGCCGCGTCGGCGCCGTGCGGCCCTGCAGCTCGATCTTGATCGCGTCATTCTGCGCCACCGGGATCTGATCGAACACGCGCAGCTGGATCGCCGGCGCTCGTGCAGGTTCTTGACCGTGATGCGATAGTTGCGCACATCGGTCTTGGAGGTCGAGATCAACCCGGTTTCGCCGCGCTTGTCGTCGACGACTGCGTGGCGCACCCGGATCATGATCGTCGACGCCGAAGCCGAGCTCATGCTCCTCGCCCGGCGCGAGCAGTGCAGCTGGCCGTTGCCGACAAAGGTCGCATCGCGAAACAGCGCCACCGTGCCGGGCAGCAGCGGCGTGCCGCGCGCCGTGGTCAGCTTGGCATAGAGGTACGCCTTCTGCTCGGCCTTGGGGACCGTGCGCGCGGTCAAGACAGGATCGAGCGCCACTGTCGTCGATCTGCACGCGCTTCATCTCGCCTGTTGCAGGCACAGCGACGCGGCCCGCAATGGCATAGATCGCCTGGAAGGATTGCGCTTCAACCTTGGTGCTGATCTCGTCGACAAGCTCAGCTGGGGCCTCTTCCAGCCGATTGCTTCTGGTCTTTCTGGGCGGCTCTTGGCGAAGTGATTGATCTGGCCATCAGCGCGCCCGCTGGCGTCCCGATCCATGAGGCGCGCCCCGTAGCCCATTGGCTGCCGCGGTTGTGCCTGAGGCGGCGGATCAGGTGCGTAGTCGACCGTCATGGGGTTGAGAATGGGGGCGGCGCTGCCAGCGCCCGGGCGCGCCGTCGACAAGGCGAGCTGGACGTCATCCCAGCTCTCGCCGGTCCGCTGCTGGATCGACGCGCGGCGGATGAGCTGCAGCTTGGCGCCTGGTCTCTGGTGCCGGTCGATAGCCGCGCATCGTAGAACGGCGTCCACGACGCCGCCCGCACCTGATAACGGATGGTGAGATCGGCATCGAGCTGCGCCGGCCGCGTTGACGAACACCTTGACCTCGGTGCGCTCCTCCTGCGCCGGCGCCACCGTTGTCAGCTTGCGCGTCAGCTCCGCGATCTGGCGATCGGTCTCGCGGATCCTGACCTGCGCGATCAAGGATGGTTTTCTGCGCCTCGGCGCTGCGTTGCCCGATCAGGGTGAAGAGCTGCGACCAGTCTGGGCTGCGTTGCCGCGCTGTTCGGCGCGGAGGGCTGCATCGGCAGATCTGCCAGATTGTTGATCAGCACTTTCTGCGCCTGCGCGGCCTCGACGGCAGTCTGCAGCACGGCCCGCTCGTCCTTGAGCCTTTCGATTGCGTCCTCGGTCTGCCTGCGCTCGGTCGCGGCGACGGCGCTGTCGGAGCGCGGCACGAACACCCGCCGCGTGTCGACCGAGCCGATCTCGAGTGTGCCAGTCGCCCTGCCTTCGACCCGCAGCGAGCCGGGCAAGGCTTGCGCGGGCAGGTCGGTGAACAGGACGACGTGCTCGCCGCCGCTCCATCGTCACACGGCCGACGCGCGTCACCTCGGCACCCGAGGGATAGACCGTCACTGCATTAATGCGCGAGCTCCTCTGATCTCGGCGGACATCACGCTTGCAGTGGACGCGAGCAATAACGATAAAGTTGTCAATGAACGCATATGCGCCTCCGTTTGCTGCCCACTCGCTTGAGAGGCAGCATGTGAAACGTGGGCGGAGCGTAGTAGCGTTCGTGTCGCCAGTGTGACGCGAGAGGTTCAGGTCTGCAACGTTACCGCGATGTAATGTTTGTTCGCGAACGCGCAGACCTGAACAACGTTCTGACGAGGTGTTGGCGGCGGCCTAAGCCGCGGCCGCAGCGACTCGCATCGGCGCCGGCTTCTCGATGATCGGCAGATTGATCAGCGCCGACAGGACGCCGAGCAGGATCGAGAGCCACCAGACCACGTCATAGGAGCCGGTGCGCTCGAACGCGATGCCGCCGATCAGAACGCCGAGGAAGCCGCCGACCTGGTGGCTGAAGAACGAGAAGCCGACCAGCATCGAGAGCCAGCGCGTGCCGAACATCACCTGCACCAGCGCCGAGGTCGGCGGCACCGTCGAAAGCCACAGGAAGCCCATGCTGGCGCCGAACGCGATCGCCGTGACCGGCGTCACCGGGAACGAGATGAACGCCAGGATCGCAACCGCGCGCAGGAAATAGATCGCGGCCAGGATCAGTCGCTTTCGGCTTGCGGCTGGTGAGCCAGCCGGAATAGAGCGAGCCGACGATGTTGAACAGCTCCGATCACCGCGATGGTCCAGCCGCCGACCTCGGCCGAGAGGCCGCGATCGACGAGATAAGCCGGCATGTGCACCGTGATGAAGGCGAGCTGGAAGCCGCAGGTGAAATAGCCGAGCACCAGCAGCACATAGGAGCGATGGCTCAGCGCCTCCTTGAGCGCCTGCGTGAACGATTGCGGCGCCGCCGAGGTTGGAGCCGCCGCGGTGGTGGGCGGCGAGGACAGCGCCAGTGATGCGGGCAGAACGAAGACCAGCACCAGCAACGCCATGATGACGAGCGCCTGCTGCCAGTCGAACACGGCGATCAAGGCGACCGCGAGCGGCGAGAACAGGAACTGGCCGAAGGAGCCGGCGGCGGTGCTGGCGCCGAACGAGAGTTGCCCGGTAGCGCTCCGGCAGCAGCTTGCCGAAGGCGCCGATCACCAGCAATGGCGAGGCGCCGGCGAGGCCAAGACCGATCAGGACACCGGCCGTGAGATTGAGCAGTCCGACTGTCGGCGAATAGGCCATGCCGGCAAGCCCCAGCGCATAGAGAGATCGCCCCGACGATGATCACGCGACTCGCGCCCAGCCGGTCGGCGATCGCGCCGGCGAACGGCAACGCTGCGCCCCAGAGCAGATTCTGCACCGCCAGCGCGATGGCGAAGACGTCGCGACCCCACCCATTCGCTTGTGACAGCGGCGTCAGGAAGAAGCCGAGCGCGGAGCGCGGCCCGAACGCCACCATTGAGACCAGACAGCCGCAGATCGCGATCACGGCGGGCGTGCGCCAGCCGACGGATGGTCGCTGCGTGGCGGCGGGATTGGTGGACATGGGCTCTCTCCAGGAAAAGGCCGAAAGGTGATGGTGAGGGTTGCCGGCTCGTCGAGCCTGGCAGCCGATCGCTATGATCCATAAATTATTGTGACAGACCGGTCTGTCACATCTTGACGCTAATCGTACCGATCGGTCACAAAGTCAAGCGCGTGGAGTTCATGATGGCTATGCGGTCCAAGCGGGTGACGAAGCGGGAGGCCAAACAGCCGGAGCGGCGCGCCGTCATGACGGCGAGCGCGGCGCGCGAGCGCATTCATGCGAGCTGTGGACGACCTGTTCTATCGGGAGGGGTCCAGGCCGTCGGCGTCGATGCCGTGATCGCGCGCGCCGGCGTCAACAAGATGAGCCTCTACCGCAACTTCGGCTCCAAGGATCAATTGATCACGGCCTTTCTGGAGGACCGCAACCGTCAGTACTGGGAGTGGTGGGATGCGGTGATGCAACGCCACGACGGCGGTCCGCGCCAAAAGCTCTATGGCCTGTTCGAGGACTTGCAGGCGCGCGTGCACCCGCAAGGGCTATCGCGGCTGTCCGTTCGTCAACCTGGCGGCGGAATTGAGCAACGCCGAAACATCCGGCCCGCGCCGTCATCACGCGCAACAAGCAGGAGCTCAGGCGGCGTCTGTGCGAGCTTGCGCAGGGCGGCGAGAGTGAAAGACCCCGAGGCGCTTTCGGAGTCTTTGATCCTGCTGATGGAGGGCGCCTATGCCAGCAGCCAGACCTGCGGATCGGATGGACCAGCGAACTCGCTGGCACGCACGGCCAAGGCTCTGATCGACGCGCAGTACTCGAAAAGAAAGCGTGATCTGCGCCAACACATCAATCGAGCGGGATCATGCCCGGAGACGAAATCCTCGTCGGGGTCATCTCTGATACTCATGGATTGCTTCGGCCGGAGGCAGTCACGGCGCTCAGGGGACGGACCTCATTATCCACGCCGGTGACGTCGGGGCTCCCGGAAGCGATCGATGCGCTTCGCAACCTGGCGCCTACGTTCGTCGTCCGTGGCAACGTGGACAAGGCGCATTGGGCGGGCGTACCTCCAATGACAGCCCATGTCGAGGTCGGCGGGCTTCTGTTCCACGTGCTGCATGACATTTCGGAGCTCGATCTGGATCCGGCGGCCGTTGGCTATGCTGCGGTCGTGTAGGCCACTCGCATCGGCCCTCGATCGAAATGCGCGAGGGGGTCTTGTTTCTCAATCCGGGTAGTGCCGGTCCTCGTCGGTTCAAGCTGCCAATCTCGATCGCGAGGGTCAGCGTATCCGGCCAGCAGCTCCGGCCGCAAATCGTTGAGCTGAAAGTCAAGTCGCTAGAGTTGACCGTGACGTCACTTGCCGTTCGTTCGTCGGCGGCCTTTCACCTTGCTTCGTTCCCGCGTGCTGCACCAGCACGTCACGCAAGGTGCGCACCTTGGGAGAGAGTGCGCCCTTGCGCCACATCACCATCACCGTCATGGCGCGATCGAGGCCTGGCGGCAAACGATGCAAGCTTCACGAGTTGGGCATCTGAGGAAGGTCGAGAGCACCATCCGCGGCAACAGCGAGATCTCCATCCCGGCAACGACGCAGCCGAGCATGGCGCGATAGGACGTGATCTCGATGATGCGCTCGGGCATCTCGCCCCGAATGCGCAAACCAGTCCTCCAGCCGCAGCCGGTAGGGCAACCCGTCTCGAAGGCGAGCACCACATTCGGGCGTGCGTCCTGGGTGACTTGATCGGAGCGTGGCCCTTGGCGGCGACGATCACCAGCTCCTCGTTATAGAGCGGCACCTTCTCGAAAGGCGCGTCGGGGAGCGGCTCGGCCGCGATCGCGACATCGATCTCGCCGTTGAGCAGCGCGGCCGAGAGCTTGATCGGACTGTCGGCGCTCAGCTCGAGCGACACGTCAGCGATAGCGCTGGAGATATCTCGTTCATCGGCACCGGCAGCCGCACCGACGCGGTCGCTCTCCATCGAACCAAGCCGCAACAGCCCGCGCGGCATGTCGTCATGCAGCGCCTCGCGCGCCTCCTGGGCGAGGTCGAGCAGTCGGTCTGGCGTAGCCGAGCAGCAGGTGGCCGGCCGGCGAGAGGTGCAGGCGCTTGCCTTCCCGAATAAAGAGATCGACGCCGAGATCGGCCTCGAGCTGGCGCACCCGCGTGGTGACGTTCGACTGCACGCGATGGAGCTGCTCGGCGGCGCGCGCGTGACGCCGCCCGCGTGCACGACCGAGCGGAAGATCTGGAGATCGGCGAGGTCCATTGCGTCGCTTTCGGCTTCAATCGATCTCAAACTCGAGATGATAAACGATCATTATTATTCATTTTACGTGATATGCAGGCGCGGGCGTAAAGGACGTGTCCACGATTTCGATCCGATGGAGAACGCCATGCGCGAGCCCGACACCACGTGTCGCAACTCCTGAACCGGCTGACGCTTGAGCAGCTTTCGCTGACGCGATTGATCGAGGCGCACGCACGCGCCGCGAGGACGCAGGCGATCCGCGACCTGTTGCGTGGCCTGTTCAGGCTGCTGCTGCGTGTCCCCTTCGCGATCGCCGCTTTATGGCGCGCCGTTGCCCTTTGGCGCACCCGGCGCCGGGCCATGCGCGAGCTCAACGAGTTCGACGACCGCGCCCTGCACGATATGGGCATCCGACGCTCGGAGATCGAGGCCGCAGCTTTTGGCCGCCCGCGTTGAACCAAATCCGCATGTTCACCCGACAGAGGTCAACTCATGCAAGCGAGACTCTTGAATGACCTCGCCGAGCAAGCACGTCTGGTCACGACGTCCTGAATAGCGTGGCGTCGATCGCCTGACAGCGCGATCGAGCAGTTCTACAATCGGCTGTTCGTGATCGACCCGTCAGCGCGCGCACTGTTTCGTGCGACCGATATGCCCGAGCAGCGCAAGAAGGTGATCGAAGCGCTGTCGCTTGCGCTGCAGAGCCTTGACGATCTCCAGGCGCTCACGCCGACCCTGGAGGGGCTGGGGCGACGGCATCAGCGCTACGGCGTGACCGCCGCACACTACGATCCAGTCGGGCAGGCGCTGCTTTGGACATTGGAGCAGGGACTTGGCGACGCGTGGACTCACGGTGGCGGCGGCCTGACCGAGCTCTTCGACAATTATCGGGTGCCATGAAACGCGCCGCCTACGACGGGCCACAAGACAGGGCTGCTTGAGTCATCCGAGCATCTGCGGCGTTAGTTATTGCGCCCTCTCCCGCAGAGGCGCCCGCAGGGGAGGACAGCAACGATAACGCCCGGACTTCAGAAGCAAAGATCCGTCACGACGTTTGCCGCGCTTGTCCTTGATCACGTAGCGGCATCTGGGCGCGCTCGAGCGCGGCCTTGGCGTCCTCATTGCCGAGCGCCGCGGCTCGCTCGTAGTAGGCCTTGGCGGCGGTTGAATCCTGCGGCCCGCCGCGTCCGCTCTTGCGCGAATGCGCCCATCCGCTCCAGGGCGCCGGGATGATCCTGCGCGGCAGCCTTCTCGAACAAGCTGCGCGCGCGGCGACATCGTCCTGCGGCCCGCCGACGCCATCCGCGAACATGAGTCCGAGCTGATACTGCGCTTCCGCCGGAATTCTTCTCCGCCGCCTCGCATGAGCATGGCTCTGGACTTGGCGGGATCCGACGGTGCGCTGCCGCGCCGGTTCGGAGAGCGCCGCGAGATTGGTGACGCCGCGCGGATTGCCGGCCGCGGCGGCGCGCTCGAACAGCTTGCGCGCCTGCGCGCTTCGTCCTGGGCGACGCCCGCTCCGGTGCGCGAGCATGCACGCCGAGCTCGACCATGGCCGACGTGCTGCCCTTGTCGGCTGCCTTGCGATAGGCGCTGACGGCGTCCGCGCACTTGCTTGTTGGCGGCGTAGGCGCGCCCGAGCTGATACATCGCACGGCGCGACGATCGCCGATGCGGTGCGGCAGAACTTGATCGCGGTTGCGATATCGGACGGAGCGATCTCGGTGCACGCCTTTGACGTCCTTCGGCTTGTCTGGATCAGCAGGATCGGCGGCGACCCGGTCACAGAGAGCGAGATCGGCCGATTGCGCGCGGGCCGAAGACTGGTGCAGGCGACCGCCAGCGCCAACAGGCCGATGGTGCAGGCGATCGAAGCTACGCGAGATCGTTTCGGCATGATCCCATCTCGGCGACTTGCATGATGGTCCGGCGAGCGGGATCTGAAGCAGCGGCCCTCACCAGCAAGCCAGCACGGCGGGAGTGTGAGCGCGACGGATAAAGCGCTTGTGGCACTCACTGCGAGAGACGCTGCGCGCAATACCGGCCATCGTTGCTGTTTCCAGCGCGGGCTCGTTCAATCCGCCGGCTCCTCGAACGTTGCGCGGAACGAGTGCGCCGGATAGACGCCGAGGATCTTCATCTCCTTGGAGAAGAACGACAGCTCCTCGAACGCGAGCACGAGCCTGCGGTCCTCCGGATGGCCTTCGACGTCGGCATAGAACTGCGTGGCGAAGAAGTTGCCTTCGATCATGTAGCTTTCGAGCTTGGTCATGTTGACGCCGTTGGTGGCGAAACCGCCCAGCGCCTTGTAGAGCGCGGCCGGCACGTTGCGCACGCGGAACAGGAACGTGGTGACGACCGGGCCGTTGCCGCTCGGCGCCCATTTGGCGTCGCGCGAGAGCACGATGAAGCGCGTGGTGTTGTGCGCCTCGTCCTCGATGTCCTCGCTCCAGGATGGTCGAGGCCGTAGATCTCGGCGGCGAGCCGCGACGCGATGGCGGCGCGGCTCTTGTCGCCGGCGTCGGCGATCTCGCGCGCGGAGCCCGCGGTGTCGGCGGCGACGATCGGCTTGATGCCGAGCTTGCGGATGACCTTGCGGCACTGGCCGAGCGCATGGACGTGGCTTTCGACGGTCTTGATGTCGCTCAGCGCCGCGCCCTTCGACGCCGAGCAGCTGATGGCGCACCGGCATGAAGTGCTCGGCGACGATGTGCAGCCCGGAATGCGGCATCAGGTGATGGATGTCGGCGACGCGGCCGGCGACCGAGTTCTCGATCGGGATCATGCCGAACTTGGCGTCGCCCGACTGCGATCGCCGCGAAGCAGTCCTCGAAGGTCGGGCAGGGCACCGCCTCGGCGTCCGGATAGGCCTCGCGGATGGCGAGGTGCGAGTTCGCGCCCGGCTCGCCCTGGAACACGATCCTGGTCGGTCATGGCCGCTCTGCTACCCCGCAGTCCAATCCTTCGATGGGCAAGTTCCTTATCACCGTGGCGGCCGCCTCGTACAGCCGCTTCAAAATCCAAACCATACTGGAATCATAAACTCTGCTGGTGCCCGGCGGCCGCCTTTGCTCGTCGCCAAGGCTCATCTGGCCTTGCGCGATCGAGGCTGCGCGCGCGGGCAAGGTCCTCGGGCGTGTCGACGCCGAGCGGCACGCTGTCGACGATCTCGACGTCGATGCGCATGCCGGCTTCGAGCGCGCGCAGCTGCTCGAGCTTCTCGCGCATTTCCAGCGCGGATGGCGGCAGCGACACGAACCGCTGCGAGCGCAGCTCGCGGCGATAGGCGTAGAGCCCGATGTGGTGATAAAGCGGCCCTCGCCCGAGGGCGCCTCGGCGCGAGTGAAATAGAAGTGCGCGCAGCCGATGCGGGCCGATCGGTGAGCCCACCACCTTGACCACATTGGGGTTGCTGCGCTCCGGGGCGTGAACGATTTCGCCGCCAGCGTGCGCGATATCGACCGCCGGGTCTCTCGAGCGGGCGCAGCGCCGCGCGAATCGTCGGCAGGCGCCAGCGTTGGCAGGTCGCCCTGAACATTGACGATGATGTCGCAGCCATGGGACGGATCGGCGGCCGCGAGCGCCTCGAAGATCCGATCGGAGCCGGATACATGATCGGCGCGCGTCATGATGGCGCAACCGCCGGCCTTCTCGACTGCTGGCCGCGATGGCTTCGGAATCGGTTGCTACCACAACTTCTCCGATGGCTGCAGCACGTGCCCTTCGCAGGACGTGCACGATCATCGCCTCGCCTGCGATATCGGCGAGTGGCTTGCCGGGCAGCCGCGAGGCAGCCATCCGGGCCGGTATGATGATCAAAACGTTGCTGCCGGCCATTGCTCTCGAAGGAAGTCTGAGTGGAGCCTCGACGCAGGGCCAAAACCCTCGCAAAGTGTCGGGGCATGCCCGTTATACGGGTTGCCAGAGGTGACGCAAACCGGTTATCTGTGCGGCCAATATCGACCTTTTCCTCCGGCGGGAGATCGGACCGTGCTTGATTCCTTCGAGATGAACAAAGTTCTCGTGCCGTACTCGGCATATGCCTTTGGCGTGTCGCTCTGAATATAGCAATACGTAACTGAACGAAGTACG
>ERZ1370068.4719-contig-3775_pt1 | contig 49358 bp, 81 predicted proteins | sample MGYA00561227_ERZ1370068 | MGnify/ENA primary metagenome ERZ1370068 (study PRJEB38410, sample SAMEA6850437) | metagenome | study: Metagenomic assessment of the ecological functions of the soil: analysis of the soil microbiota associated with the... | reverse complement strand
TTGTACTTCGTTCAGTTACGTATTGCTCTAATGCTGGATCAGGCTTGGCCAGTATTTCCTTTAGCCGAGGGATGATTTGTGCAGGGCGGCGCTCCAGGATCGCTTGGTAAACTTGTGTTTCCAACGCCTGGGGTCGTCGGCGGCCGGATGCAGCGGAGCGAGGAGCGCCGAGGCCCGCGGCAGGTCGCCCTCGGCTTGTGCGATAGCCGCCTTTACCGCGAGGGTATCGACGTCGTCCGGTGTGATATTGAGAACCTGATCAAGCTTTCGCAGCGCTTCGGGAAACGACGAAGGTCGATATAGAACTCGCGTGCTGGGTGAGCACGGTTAACGTTGCGCGGGTCGAGCCGCTCGGCTTCGTTGAAGTAACGACTCGCTCTGGTCCCACTGGCCTCGCCTCCGCGTGACATAGGCCAGCGATTCAGGAATCCGGCTGCTATTCGGCAGGAGCTGACGTGCTTGCTCAAAGTAACGCACCGCGGTGTCGTAATCCTTCAGGCAGGCGTAGTGGTAATATCCCTTGGCCAATACGGCCTCGCCGAGATTGGGCTGAAGAGTGAGCGCGGTTTCGGCTGCCTGCCGCGCCTCTTCACGGAGGGCGACCGTTGGTTGAAGAGTCGTGTGTGATGTAGCCGCGCGCATCCACGTATGACAGCAGCGCCCAACTAAGGGCGAACTTCGGGTCCAACCGCACCGCTTCTCTGAGATATTTCTGCGCGCGCAAGGGCGTTGGCGGGTGTAGTTGCCAGTTTTCAGTGTATAAGCCAGGCCGCGCAGGTAGGCATCGTAAGCCTCAGGATTGTCTGTCGGTTTGGCGGCGATGACTTGCTCTTCCTGACCGGTGAGTTTCGCTCGCAACTGGTCGGCGATGGCTTTGGCCACCTCACTCTCGACCGAAAAGATGTCGGTCAGTTTGCGATCAAAGGTATCGGCCCAAAGATGGGAATCATTGGCTGCTTTGATCAGCTGCACGTTCACGCGCACGGCGTCGCCGCTCTTCTGCACGCTTCCTTCCAGGATGTGGGCGACGCCAAGTTGCCTGGCGATCTCAGGCAGGTTTTCCGGCGCGCTTTTGTAATGCTGCGTGGATGTGCGCGAGATCACCTTCAGATCGGCGATCTTCGATAAGCGCGTCAGAATCTCGTCCTGGATGCCGTCGGCAAAGTAGGCGTTGTTGGGGTCGCGGCTTAGATTCTCAAACGGCATCACTGCGATGCTTTTTTCGGGAAATCACGCAGCGGCCGCAGGCATCAGAGTAGTCGGCGAGAGCGGGCGGTTGCGCCACTGCCAGTCGCGACGGGCGCAGAACGCCCGCGACAAGAGGGACGGCGGCGATAATCAGCGTGGCCGATTAGAACAACCGCGACTGCAATAATCCAGCTTCGGCCCTTCTTTTCTCGAACCACTGGAGCCGTGCCTTTCCGTGCCTGCCGAAACTTCGTGGCACCTCCGGATTCCCGGGTTTTCTGTGTAGAGATTGACCACCGAGATGCGCACCTCGTGCTTCACCTCGCACTCGCCCAAGTCGTGGAGATGGCGCTTCCAATGGCCGTAATGTTCCAAGTCCTCGGCCATATGTTTCGAGATGAGGACGTGCCCGGTGTCCCCGCAATCCATCACTCGCTGAGCGATGTTGATTCCAGCTCCCGCTATGTTCGAGCGACCACTTACATCCACCACGCCGCTGACCGGTCCGCTGTGCATTCCCATCCGTAGCTTGAGCTCCGGGTGTTCCCTCGCGGCACTACCGATCTCCAGCGCACATTCCACCGGCGCTTCCGGCGTAGTTGTAGAAGACCAGCGCCATACCATCTCCGGTCGGCACGGTGATGAGGCGGCCCATTTGCCTCCGCCACGCGGAAATGTTCCGCTTCGCGAACGATCCGATTAAGCAACTCCAGCAGCCGCCGCTGCTCGTGCGTTACGAGCTTGGAGTAACCGACAATGTCGATGAAGAGCACATAGGCGATCTCCAACTCGATCTCCTTGTTCACTTCGGATCGGCATCGGGACCGATTGTAGGCGCGGGCCGCTAACGCCTCCATATCAATCTTTGGGCGCGACGGGCCGCCGATTCCAGTTCCAGAAACGCAGTCAGCTTGTCCTCCGCGCGCGCACAACGAAACTCTTTCCGTCGCCGCGATGCGCGTCAGCAATCCAGATGGTTCGCCCGCCAAGAAACAGTGCAACAAACTGCGAGGGGCTGAAATTAAACGGGGACCTTAACCTAGCGCGGTGTTATGAATCAGCACGGTGTCCAATACCCGCCTCTCCGCACCGCTGAGTGCCCGCAGTTTGTTGCAAAACTGTACTGCAGGAAATCCGGCGCGAGGTTACGCAGAAAGTTTGAGAAATCCGCCTTTGCCGCTACGCCGTGGCGGGCGAGCGACTCGCTCCAGACGTGATCGCCAAAGGTTACAGACGGGTAACCTTTCGATTGTTGTGAGCTCGGAGCCCACTCGTAGCTTGAAACCAGTCTCCGTGGGGACACGCCGGGCTGTGGGAGCAGGGAGCATCAACGGTGTGTCCCCACTCTTTTTCATGCCGGAAAAATCGGACAAAATCGGACACTCGAACTGCGTTTATTTGCGCGAATCCTGCGCAGGCGACCGATTCTCGGCAGTTTCGCCTCTAACGCGCTGATTGCCGCTGCAAGCAGGTCCACCGACAACGCGCGCTTTCATGAAAATGCTGAAACTGGGTTCGATTCCGTTGCCCGCTCATTATCATCCGTTCAGTTTTATTTGTTGGGCGGCTTGCTTGTGTTTGCGGACCACGTTGCGTTTTGCGACGTGGCCTCCACAAGTGCTCGTGGTTTTCCGAGTTTCGGATCGCACACGGCCAACGTTGGCGGGAAGTGCTGCCAGAAATCCGCAAAATTTGCTACTCCATTGTATTTGAATGCTGCCTCACGCACGGCTTTCGCGCGTGAGGCGGGCGTCGGGCACCTGCTGTTCGTGAATCGCGCTCCTGAGCGAGAGGGCGACGAAGATGATTCAGGATAGGGAAAAGGAGCAGGCGACGGCAGGGGCGATGAGTCCCAAAACGGGCGGCGGCGCCGGAACCTGCCCAGGTGTTTCATACGGATAGGGACCCGGGGTTTGGCGGTTAGTCGGGCGTTCTGGAGTGAACTCTTTCAGCAGGGAAGCGACCAGATCGCAGTCCTCCAGCGATTCCAATAATTCCGATCAGTGTTGTGGCACAGGCGTGTTTTCATGTCGGCACATGGCGACTTGCGGTGCTCGCGTCTGCTCTTACTATAACGCTCAGAGGCGGCATATGCGGTGCCTTGTCAGTTCCCGGATTAAGTGGACCGCTAACGCGATTAAGAAGCGTCCGCGCCAAAGCGAGCACGCCGAGGGCCACCCGAAGCAACATTACCGTAATGCCACCGTCGGGGACCTACCCACGCTGGTGCCAAGAAGCGTCCATGCCGATGAGGCGAGTGCCCGCGCAGGCTAGAAGGGAATCGTTATTATTCCACTCAGATTACCGACGTACCCAGACTTCGGAACCGTAGCCAGCGTAGGTCGCAGAACGATATGTGTATAAGCCAGGCCGGTGCGCAGGTATATCAGTTCTGCCACCGCCGTTAGGGGCCCGAGCGGCGGTCAGCAGGAGTTTAAAACCATGGTTTGAGCGAAAGTAGACTTCGCCATTAGCGACGTCGATCGCTGCCGACAGCCATGCCGATCAAGTGATTCACGTAGATTGCCTTGTTTTGATTATCTGTTTTCTTGTATGCCCGGCCAGAGGAAGCCCAGCTCGTGGGAGTCCCCGACACCGAGAGCAAACGCCTTCGCGTCGTGACTCGGCGCAAGCATCGCTCCGCAAAAGCCATGCAGAGCAGCAAGAATTTGTGCCTAGAAACTGCGTTTGGTTGCATGGCGCGGCAGAAAAAGTGTAATCGATGCAAAATGCTGCTAATGCCGTGCCAGCAAGAAGCACTCTCTCTCTATTATGATCATAACTATGTCATTCCACGGTGTGTTACGATCGAAGAAATTTCGATAGTTATGCTCCATCGAGGACGACGTTGTAAAGTGGTTCAGACGATTATGTGCCAGCTCAACGAAACGCAGCGTAACACGCTTAAATCAAACAGTTTACGCGAGTTTTGACACGTCAAAATTTCCGACGATTCAATCGTTTCGATTCCCGTTGTCCGCTATTGGTCCGGTGCAAGTAGCTCGCGGTTTCGCCAGGCGAAGCCAGAGCCAGTAAATCGTCAGCGCCACGGTAATCCACACTAAATGCCGGCCCGGCTTCGGTCCAGCGCGCACCACCATGTCGATTTCTCACTGACGTATCGCAGTTCGCGCCATCGAAAGGAGCGCCAGAAAGAAAACGATCGTAATAATCTGCCACGAAGTTTTCTGTTTCCCCAGCCGTTCCGCCGGCAGGATCCGGCCCTTGGCACTGGCCATCAGGCGCAAGCCCGTAATTAGAAAATCTCGCGCGACGACAGTCGTGGCAGCCCACGCCGGCACTAGCTTTGAGAGGAACCAACGAAATAAAAGCCGCAGCCATCATGATCTTGTCCACTAGCGGATCCATCAACTGGCCAAAGTTCGTGATCACCCCGTAACGCCGGGCGATCTCCCCGTCTATGAAATCCGTCAGGCCCGCGATGAGAAAGATGACCAGCGCCGTTGTGCACGCATATTGCCAGGAGGAGTTGAGCGTAACGACAAAAAGCACAGTTAGCGCCAGCCGGCTAAGGTAATGCGGTTCGCCCAGTTCATACTGCTAGCCGCCTCGCTGCGCGACGCGCGGCGCAATGGATTGCTCTTTAAATCGGGGCCGTTTCCAAATCGGAACTTTTTTCTTCAACTCTTCCACTATCCATCGACTCGCTCGAAACGCTGCTTCGCGATGTCCACTGCACACTCGCGTAAAGAGAGATGGTTCCCCAACAGCGACAAACCCAATCCGGTGATGAATGATTACGGATCGCAGCAGAAATTCGATCGCGGCCTGCTCGGCAATTTGCCTCAACTGATGTTCGGCCATTTCGCGGTGCGCTTCGTAATCGATTCCGTCGATTTCGCGCCCATCCTCAGAGCCGCGCACAATCCCCGAAAAGTCGACTGTCGCGCCTGCGTGCAGATCGACTCGGTTCTCTGGCGCATTCGAGTTGCGCTTCTGTCACTAAAACTTCGCAAACCGGATTTGCCATAAGGTTCAAATGCTCGCTACAGTGTGAGTCGCCCCCTGTTTCAAGCTGTTGGAAAGAAGATACTAAAATGAATACGAATCAATGTGATATTGGACTGATCGGACTGGCGTGTGATGGGTGAGAACCTCGCCCTGAATCTCGAATCGAAGGGATTTTCTGTCGCGGTGTTTAACCGCACCACTGAAGTCACGGAAAAATTTGCTGCTGGACGCGCCAAAGAAAAAACATTCAGCCGACGCGCACGCTGGAGGAGTTTGTCGCCGCGCTCAAGAAGCCGCGCATAGCGATGATGATGATCAAGGCCGGCAAGCCGGTGGACATTGTTATTGGCGAAGTCGCGCCATTACTCGAGCGGGGCGACGTGCTGATCGACGGAGGAAATTCTCTTTTCACCGACACGCAGCGGCGCGGCAAGGAATTAGAGGAGAAAGGAATTCATTTTGTAGGAATGGGCGTTTCCGGAGGCGAGGAAGGCGCGCTCAAAGGGCCTTCGCTGATGCCGGGAGGTTCGCGCGAGTCATGGGAAATCATCGCACCGATTTTCCGACAAGATCGCTGCGCAGGTAGATGGCGAGCCGTGCTGCCGTTACATGGGCCCGGATGGCGCCGGTCATTACGTCAAGATGGTCCACAACGGCATCGAGTACGGCGACATTCAATTGATCTGCGAAGCGTATGCAATCATGAAAGATGTCCTGGAGATGCAGGCTCCGGAGCTCGCAGACGTCTTTGCAGAATGGAACAAAGGCGAGCTCGACAGTTATCTGATCGAGATCACGTCAGAAATTTTCCGAAAGATCGATCCTGATACTGGCAAACCGCTGGTCGATATGATTCTGGACAAGGCCGGACAAAAGGGACCGGCATCTGGACACTTCAAGCTGCTATCAAACAATCCGTCGTTATTTCTACAATTAACGCCGCGGTTGAAGCGCGGGTTGTTTCTGCGCAGAAAGAAGAGCGCGTGGCCGCGTCCAAGATTTTGCCACAACCAAGACTTCGAGAATTCAAAGGCAACCGGCCCCGCTTTGTCGATGCAATCCGCGACGCGCTTTACGCATCGAAAATTGTTTCTTACGCACAAGGAATGGAGCTTCTGCGCTCTGGAAGCACCGATTACAAATGGAACCTCAACCTCAGCGACATCGCCACCATCTGGCGGGGCGGCTGCATCATTCGCGCGAAATTTTTGAACCGGATCGTCGAAGCGTATCAGCGCAATGCCGCGCTACACAATCTGCTGCTCGACAAGTATTTCACGAGAATCATCAAAAGGCGCAGCGTAATTGGCGCGTCGCGGTAGCGGCAGCTATCAAGCAAGGTGTAGCTGTGCCAGCGCTTCTCCGCATCACTGGCTTACTTCGATAGTTATCGCTCCGCTCGGTTACCGGCGAATCTCTTGCAGGCACAACGCGATTTCTTCGGCGCCCACACTTACGAGCGAATCGATAAGCCCGGCGTGTTCCACACCGAGTGGCTTGAATCCGATCAAAAACCATCCGAAAAACCGACCGAGCCCAAAACGCCCGAACCGCATCACGCTGGAGAGTAACGGCTGAGGCGGCAGCGCTTGGTCAACCGAAGTCGCAGCGATATTGCTAGCGAAAATCGTGCGACTCGCTCCCCACGAGTTGTTCGTGCAGGAGCGGTCTAATCTCGCGCGCTTTGATTAAAATCACGTTGTTCGAATTCTGCACTTCGCCTTCAATGAGCAGAAAGGCTTCCTCTGTGATCACCAGCCGAAAGTGTTCGAACAATTCTGGCTCGACAATTGCATTCGAAACGCCGGTCTCATCTTCCAGGCTGATAAAAACGAATCCTTTCGCCGTGCCGGGGCGCTGCCGGCAAATCACGTTGCCGGCGATTTGGATAATCGAACCGTGTCGCGCGTGTGGAAGATCGATCGCACGCCAAATATTCGGCAAACTTTCGCGCAACAGTTTCATCGGATGTGGGCCGGTGGTCAGGTTCATCGTTTCGTAATCTGCTTTCACGCGCTCAGGTAAGGTCATTCGCACAAGCGGGGAGATTGTAGAGGCGCTTGTGCCAAGCTCCTGTTTTCGTGATTCGGCGTTTGACACAAACGCCGCTACAACGCGCGACCGCACTAACAAATCATCGTGCAATGTTTCTTCCACTTCCCACATCGCCGCGCGCCGATGTTCGGCAAAACAATTGAGCGCCCCCAATTCCGCCAACCTGCGCAATTCGTCTTTTGAGAGCGGAACGCGTCGCTTGAAATCGTCCAATGAATCGAATTGTTGCGCTTGTCGTTGCCTAACGAGTACATCAGCGTATTCCTGGCGTAATCCGTTCACGACGCAAAACCCGAGACGCACGGTGTTGTCATCGACAACTGTGCAGCGCCAGTCAGACTGCGAGACGCAAACCGGCTTGATCTTCAACCCATGCCTCTGCGCATCCTTCACAATCGTCGCAGGCGTGTAAAAACCCATCGGCTGATTATTCAACAGGCTCGCATAAAATTCCGGCGCGCGATGCACTTTTAAATACGCGCTGCCATACGCCAGAATGGCAAAACTGATCGCATGCGATTCCGGAAATCCGTAAAGCGCAAACGATGAGATGGACTGAACGATTTTTCGATCTTGTCCGGCGCCACCCCTTTGCGTTGCATTGCAGTGCGCAATTTCGCGCAAACCTTGTTCATCCGTTCTTCGGAACGATGAAAACTCAGTGCGCGTCGCAGCTCTTCCGCTTCGTCGCCGGAAAAATCGGCCATCACCATTGCGATCTTGAGCATTTGCTCCTGGAACAACGGGACACCGAGTGTGCGTTTTAAAACAGGCTCCAGACGCGGATCAAAATACGTGGGTGGTTCGCGTCCAGCGCGGCGCGCGAGATACGGATGGACCATATCACCCTGGATCGGCCCTGGCCGGATGATCGCCACTTCGATCACCACGTCGTAAAAACATTCCGGCTTCATCCGCGGCAAGGTGGCCATTTGCGCGCGGCTTTCGATTTGGAATACGCCGATCGTGTCGGCCTTTTGCATGATTTCGAACGTCTTCTTGTCCTTTGTCGGAATGTGCGCCAGATCGAGTGGCCGTCCGCGTTCACGGCATAATTCGAACGCGTCCTGCATCACCGACATCATGCCGAGGCCTAACAAATCCACCTTCACGATGCCGAGATCTTCGCAATCGTCCTTGTCCCATTGGGCAACGACACGCCCGGGCATTGAAGCGTTTTCCAGCGGCACAAACGAACTGAGCTTGTTCTGGCAGATAATCATGCCACCGGAATGCTGGCCGAGGTGCCGCGGCAATCCATAAATCGCGCGATAGAGTCTGATGAACGCCGGCATCCGCGGATGATTTTTCGGCAAACCAGCCTGCTCGATCTGCGATTCGAGCTCGAGCGTGTGCGGGAAATCGCCACTCGCAAACAGATGGGAAAAACGGTCAATGATGCTCGGCGCAAAATTGAGCGCTTTCCCAATCTCGCGAGCCGCGCTGCGTCCGCGATAACTGATAACATTCGCTGTCATCGCGGCGCCGTGTTTGCCATAGCGGCGATAAATTTCCTGGATCACTGCTTCGCGGCGATCGCCGCTCGGAAGATCCAGATCGATGTCAGGCCAGCCTTTGCGGCTCTCGTTTAGGAATCGTTCGAATACGAGATGATTTTCCACCGGATCGACCGGCGTGATTCCCAGGCAATAACAAACCGCGCTGTTCGCGGCGCTGCCCCGGCCCTGGACCATGATGTTGTGTTCGCGACAAAAATTGACGATGTCCCAAACAATCAAAAAATAGCCGGGAAAACCGAGTTTTGTGATGAGCGCCAGTTCCTCTTCAAGCTGACGTTTCACTTTCGTGCTAATCGCAGCGTAACGTTGTTGCGCACCGAACCAGACGATGGTGCGCAAGAATGAATTCATGGTGTGACCAGCGGGCACCGGATACTCTGGAAATTCGTACCCGAGATTTTCCAGCGAAAACATGAGTCGCTCGGCCAGGCGCGACGTGTTTTCAATTGCTTCCGGCAAATCCGCGAAAATTGCTCGCATTTGCCGATCGCTCTTCAGATGGCACTCGGCGTTTTGGGCCAGCAATTTTCCGGCAGCATCCAGATGTGTGTGCTCGCGGATGCAGGTGAAAACATCCAGCACTTCGCGCCCGTGCGGCTTCGCGTATTTCACCCCGTTTGTTGCGAGGAGCGGTAATCGATATGCGCGCGCAACATCGATCAGTTCGCGATTGATGCGGTCTTCACCCCGAATGAAATGCCGCTGAATTTCTACGAAAACATTTTCGCGGCCAAACGTGTCGATTAGAAATCGAACGCGATCTTCTGCGCTCTGGGGAGCACTCCGAAAGCCTTCGGGGTAGTTTGCGGCAGCCTGCCGCAAACATGGAACGAAACGCCGTGCAGATGGAGAAGCTACGTCCGGCAAGCTGCCGGACGTTACAGGCTGGCAGCCTGTGCTCCCCAATCCGAAGAGCGCTACCAGCCCCTTCGCAAATTGCGACAGCTCGTTCCATTGCACCGCGCATTTGCCTTTTTCGCTGCGCAGATGCGCCTGGGTTAGCAGTTCGCACAAATTTTTGTAACCGGTGCGATTTTCGACCAGCACTGGGAGAACACTGCCGTCGTCGATCAACAATTCGCAGCCAACGATTGGTCGTACCTTGTGCTCGCGCGCGGCGACGGAAAATCGTTGCGCCCCATAAACGCCGTTGCGATCGAGCAACGCCATCGCCAGCATTCCCATCTCGGCGGCTGTTTCAGCTAATTGCTCCGGGAACGAACCGCCGCGCAAAAAACTGAACGCGCTGGACGCATGAAGTTCGACGTAGCTCATCGTCATTCCGAGCGAAGTCGAGGAATCCCGTTGCGAAAGCTCAAGGCTGTTCCGCGGGATCCTTCGACTTCGCTGCGCTCCGCTCAGGATGACGGTGTGTCTTGTCAGTCATAAATCCCATCAATTCTCCAAGTTGCCTCCGATTCGTGACACCGAACCAGTTCCCCATCTTCCAGTTGCAGATCCCACTCTGCGCACATCCACGATTTTTCGTCCCACCAGTTTCCGGAAATCAAAAATGGGCCCTGCAGATCGATGATTTTACCGCGAACATCTGCGCCGCGAACATGCATGAGGCAGTCTTCATCCAACAGGACGGATGCAGATACAGTTGGTCGAAATCGGCGCAGCGCCAGGCGTAATGTATGGAGGGGCGAGCTCCCGCGAGCCTTGGGATGCGCCTCCGGCGTCGCAGAGCTCCGCCCTCCATTCCCAGCCGTGGAAGTCCAATTCCACACAAAGGCTTCCATCCGAAATGCATCCGGCCGATGCGTTTCTTCCAAGACCGGCGTGCCGACTCGATCAGCGCTTAGAAGAGCGATCAAACGTGCAAGCGTTTCTAAGAGTTGCTGCGGATTGCGTAATGTAGTTTCAAATAATCCGAATTGTTCTCTCGCAGGCTTGATCGGCTGCGCATTCAATGCGACCGCAACGATCGGATGCTCCGGATTTAAAATTCTCCAAATGCGTATGCAGCATCCGGAAGAGAAGATCGACATTGTTGGTCGGCTGCGGAATTTTGAAAATGCGCTCGTAAATTTGTTTATTGGTGAACGTGATCCGCAGGGTCAGTTCTTTTGTGACGAGATAAATTCCGCTCAATTGAACGGCGAGTTGCTCCAAAAACCGGCGAAGCATGAAGAGAAGCGGCTCGGCGGTTTCAATTTCGTTTTCAAATTCGAAGCTCTCCTCAAACGACTCCGGCGGCCGAATTAATTTAAGCACTCGATTCGATTGCCCATTAGCCCGTTCCCACATTCGGACTGCTTCAGGGCCAAGTCGCGCACCCAGCTGCTCCCTATCCAGGGCCGCAAACTGCCCAAGCGTATGAATCCCCCACTTATGCAGGATTGCCAGAATTTGGTGGATCTCGCTCCGTCGATCTCTTGCTGCAGAGGAATTTGACGAATCAGAGCGCTCCATGCGCTCAAATTAAGCCGCCCGAGAAATATGTTCAAGTGAACATTAAAACTCCAGACTTAAATTATTTCCACCGGGCATTTCGGTAATGCCTGCAGGAAGGCGCGGCCGTAGGGCCTGGTCACGATACGATTATCGAGAATGACGATAATGCCGCGGTCGCTCTTTGTTCGGATCAAGCGGCCTACCCCTTGTCGCAGCTTCAGGATCGCTTCCGGCAGTGAATATTCAGTGAACGGATCGCCGCCGCGCTCCTCGATCAATTCGAGTTTCGCTTCGATCAGTGGATGATCGGGCACAGCAAAGGGCAGACGCGTAATGATCACATTCGAAAGCGCCTCGCCGGGGACATCGACGCCCATCCAAAAACTGTCGGTGCCAAAAAGAACGCTGCGCGGCGTGGTCTTGAATTGATCAAGAAGTTTTCCGCGCGGCGCGCCGCCGCCCTGCACCAGGAGATTGAATTTCTTTTGCGAAAAGAATTGCTCCATTCGCTCGGCCACCTGCTGCATCCCGCGATAACTCGTGAAAAGGACGAACGCGCGACCGTCGGTCTTCTCGACAAAATGCGCGACCCAATGTTCGAGCGCTTCCTCGTATTGAGCGTCGCGCGGATCGGGCATTTTCTTGACGATGAACATCTTCATCTGTTTCTGGAAATCGAACGGGCCGCCTAGCAATGCCGGCTCGGCTTCCTCCGCGCCGATGCGTTGCCGGAAATAAGCAAGATCCTTGCGACCCACTGAGAGTGTCGCGCTGGTCATAATGCACGAACAATTATCGCGAAAAATCATTTGACGCAGGACAGGAGCGATATCGATCGGCGCAGCGTTAAGCGTGAGAAATTGTGCGGTTTTTCCCGTGCGCTCCACCCAATAAACATGTTCGCGGCGGTTTTGCTCAAGAAACGCTGCGATCCCGGTGCGGGCCTCATGAATCCGCCGGCCATATTCCTGTAATTCCGCTTTTAGAAACTCGTCTTCAGCCCGTTTTACGACCTCGGCTATGCGATTCTGCAAGGTTGTCATGCGACCCGTGATTGTGTCCGAAACAAGATCGGCATCGCGTACACGAAATTCGCGGCCTTTTTGAAATCGCATTTCGATTCAACCGCAGCGAAAAACTTCTCCGCGTCATCGACCAGCTCGGCCGCGAGCCGTACGCCCTCCGCATCGCGCATCACGGTGAACAGGCCCTTGCGCGTTCGGGCATTGTAGAGCCGCTGGATTGTCGATCGTAGCCCGTATTGCGAGATGCGGATGCCGATCTGCCGCGAGGCGACGTTTTCGACCGTGTGCGCTTCATCCAAGATAAGGAAATCATTTGGGAAAATGAATCCGCTCTCGCGTTCCGCCATTTCGTCCGGATCATCCAGCAGCACGAAGAGCAAAGTGTGATTGATCACTACGAGATCAGCCGCTTCGAAACGCTTTCGCGCGTTGTGATAGAAACAACGCGTGTCGCGGCCACACGTCTTTTTCGTACAGATGTGCGGCTCGCTACAGACTTGTGCCCATACTTTCGGATCAGGATCCGACCGATAGATCGCTCAGCGAACCGTCGCGCGTCGTGCGCGCCCATTCCGCCAAACGTTTCACCTCGTTTTGTCTCCGGTCCGGTGAAAAGCTCATTGGCTTGCTGCAGCGCGCGTTCCAATCGGCGCGGGCAAAGATAATTTTGGCGTCCCTTCATCAACGCGGCCTCAAACTCGACCGGCAGAATCTTCTTCAGAATGGGGATGTCTTTGTAAAGAAGCTGCTCTTGAAGATTAATCGTGTGAGTCGAGACGATTGCCTTTTGTGCTGCTCGATCGCCAATAAAATTGCCGGCGTGAGATAAGCCAGGGATTTACCTACACCAGTTCCCGCTTCGACTACCAAATGGCGCTCTTCCTCCAGCGCGGTCGCGACGGCGGCCGCCATTTCCTGCTGTTGCGGACGGAACTCGAAGTTCTTTGCCTTCGACAGCGGGCCGTTCTCCGAAAAAAACGCGTGGACTCGTTCAACAAAATCACTGCCCAAGCTGTCCTTCAGTGCGATCAGTGACATTGCTTCGGGCCTCACCGCGTGTGAGCGACGCAAAACGCAGGCGATCATTGTATATTTACGCGGCTTCGTCATTCGGATTTCATCATTCGCTCGTTTTCTGTCAGTGATTTGGCACGCGCCATTGATTTGATGCGCTAATTGGGACAGGACCATCTAAATCGCAATGAAACTCCTCGACCGATACGTCATTCGCAATTTCTTGCAGGTTTATCTTTACTGCATCGCCGGGTTCATCTCCATCTGGCTCATTTTCGACGTGAGCGATAACATCTCGACGTTCATCGATGAGCGCGTCAGTCTCCTTCTGGTCGCTCGTTATTACGCCACGCAAATCCCGCAGGTTTTCATCATTCTGCTGCCGGTTTCGCTTCTGCTGTCGCTCCTTTTTGCTCTGGGTCGAATGTCGCGGGCCAACGAAATTGTCTCCATGCTCACCGCGGGCATAAGTCTCCCGCGCGTTCTGATGCCGTTGATCGGCATGGGGCTGCTCACTGTGGCAGCCAGCATGGCGCTCAACTATTCGCTTGCGCCGCATGCAGAACTGGCCCGCAAAAATTTTCTTTCCGAAGCGCAGGCCCGTCCCAGTCGTTACATCCAGGGGCAAATTTTTCGTAATCGCACCGACTTGCGGACCTGGTTCATTCAGAATTTCCTTCCTCGCGGCAATACGTTCAACAACGTTCAGGTGCTTCAACAGGACGCGAACGACAATATCGTTACGAATTATGTCGCAAGTCGCGCTTCCTACCGCCCAGAAACCAAAACCTGGGATTTGGAGAACGTAAAGGTCGTTCACTATGATCACGCGGGAAATATCGTTGACGAGCAGATCTATCCTTCACTCAAGATCGAGCATTGGAGTGAGACCCCATTCCGGCTCGGCAGCGCAAATGAACGCGCGGAATTTCTAAGCCTGCCAGAATTAAGAGAGTATTTGCGTTTCAATGCGGATTTCCCCGCGACGTTGCTCGCACCGTTTCGAACACATCTGCACTATCGGTTTGCTCTCCCGTGGACCTGTTTGGTTGTCGTTTGCATCGCTGCGCCGCTCGGAATCGGCTATTCGCGCCGGGGTGTGTTATCGAGTGTTGCCGCTGCGGTTTTCTCGTCTTTTCAATGAACTTCCTGGTGCACCTGTTTCTAGCGCTCGGCGAAGGCGACCGCGTTTCTCCATGGGTGGCGGCTTGGACGCCGAATCTTCTTTTCGCCGCGATTGGTCTCTATTTGCTCCATCTGCGCGCGTCCAACCGCGAAGCCACCTAGTTTTCATCTTTTCGCCGCGCGTCGTATGGTATCACGATGAACCCGCTTCCAAACGAATGGGCGATCACGCACCGGGCCGACGTCTGCGCCGATGACGCATCGGCCGTTTGTTCCCGGGAGAATATTTCTATACTCTGCTCTACCACGGCGCTGACTGGCTATCGGCGCGAGGATTTGAGCGAGGAGGCGTGGCAGAATCGGAATGAAAACATTCAGCCATTTTCATTTTGGAAATCGCGCTACGAGCCATTGCCGCCGAAGCCGCACGAGCCTCTGCCGAGGAAAACGCGGAACAACTCTTTCGCCGTTTAATTGCTTCGGAAAATCCGCCTGCGAACGCCTGCTATGTCCTTGCCGCGATGCTCGAGCGCAAACGCGTCCTGAAACAAGTGAAGACGGAAGAGAGTACCCAATGGGCGTGTTTTGATTTACGAACACGGCGCAACCGGCGATGTATTCATCGTACTCCGATCCGCAATTGCGGCTCGACGAGCTGGAAAACGTGCAAAACGAAGTGGCGGACCTACTCCGGACCGCGGCACATGGTTGAAAGATCGACATGCTTCTTCCCTGGTTTTTCGAACAATTTCCTCTTTACCTCGCGCCGATGGCCGGGGTGTCGGACAAATTTTCCGGCAGCTCTGCAAAGAATATGGCGCTGACGTTCTCACGACCGAATTCGTTTCTGCCGAAGGAATTTTCCGCCGCAATGCGCGGACGCGTGAGTACCTGGATTTTGATGAGATCGAACGGCCAATCGGTGTGCAACTCTTCGGTGCCAACGGCAAGCACATGGCGGAAGCGGCGTGCCAGGTCGTTGATTGGGTGCGTCCAGATTTCATTGATCTGAACTTCGGTTGTCCTGTCAACAAAGTAGTCTCCAGAAATGGCGGCTCCGCATTGTTGAAAGATTGTCCGACTTTGGCCAGTGTCGCGACCGCGGTAGTTCGAGCGATCGCGCCAGTGCCGGTGACGGCCAAGATTCGCATTGGCTGGGATGCCAATTCGATCAACGCCACGCGCGTAGCACGCCTGCTCGTTGATGCAGGAATCGCGGCGATAACTGTGCACGGTCGCACACGCGCTGCAAGGTTATGCTGGCGCCGCGGATTGGGATATCATCGGCGAAGTTGCCGCTGCTGTTCCGATTCCGGTTATCGGGAACGGCGACCTATCCAATGCCGCCGACATCGCGAAACGACGGCGTGAAAACGGAGTCGCGGGCGCGATGATCGGTCGCGCGGCCATGAGCGCCCCATGGATCTTCAATCAGATCAAAGAGTATCTCGCCAGCGGACTGATGGTGGATGCACCCAGCCTATCGGAAAAGTGGAACCTGGTTCTGCGCCACTGCCAGCTCGCGGTTCGCGAATGGGGCGCGGAGGAACCCGCAATTCGATCGATGCGCGCGCCGCCTGATGGCTTATTCGTGGACGATGCCCAATGCGAAACGGTTTGCGTGAGAACTTTGCACATGTGTCGACGCTCGCCGAAGTTAAGGCGATCGCGGAAGAAAATATTTTGAATCAAGAAAGTGCGATTACGGAGGAGGAAAAAGTTGAAAATGCTATCCCTGCGTTGCTGCTTTCCTAATGTTTTTCGATGACGACGGAATCCACCGCTATCAATTATAAGATCGGCAACGAGCGCCTGATCAGCGTTACCGAGACAGCGGCGCGCAAGCTGGAGTCGCTGCTTGAAGAAAAAGGCAAGCCAGAGGGGCGCTACGTCTCGCAGTGGTCGGCGGGGATGCTCCGGCTTGCAATACGTCATGGATTTGGTGGATGGCCCGAAGGAGCGCGATATTCTTGTGCCGATCTCGAATGTGCGGTTGGTTGTCGATCCAAAAAGCGCGCTTTTTGTCAGCGGCTCCGTGCTCGATTACAGCGAAGACCTGCAAAGGGCGGTTTTAAAGTCACTAACCCGAACGCCGTCGCGCACTGCTCTTGCGGCGAAAGTTTCGCGGTTTAGTTCGAAAACAAATACGCACGTAGTCAGCGGTGCCGATGGAGCCTTCGCATCGATCAAATACAAAGTCGCATGTCGTTCTTGATGTGCTTGGACCCACAGTCGAATTCATGGTTCTGCCATCAGAGAGCGAGGATCGTATTGCGTATTGAAGGGAACCATTCCGCCGGGGGTCTCGGTCCCCCTTCACAGTCATCCTGACGACGAGAGTTTTTCTACTTCTCTGGCATGTGTTCAGGCTCTGGTACCGCGGCAGGATGCTTTCGGATGGATAACCATGCATGCGGGCGATTTCCGCCATGTGCCTCAAGAGGTCAGGCACGCTTGGAAAAACCAATCGAATGAACCCGCGGTCGTAATCATAGTAACAACTTCGAGACTGGGCAGATTTTTCAGGAAATCGGAAGACCAGTTGCTCCTGACGCGCTTCCAAAGCCTCCATCTCTCGCGGACGTTCAGCGTTTCGCCGAGGTCGCTGCTCGCTACCACCACTGGCTCGCCAGCCCGGAGGACAACGCTGCAGTCGGCATCAGCTATTGTTGCGATCATAGTCGGAACGCCGGCGGGGAATTGGACCGGCTACACCTTCATGATCTCCGCTTCCTTGTGCTTGAGATGATCGTCGATCGATTTGACGAAGCGATCGGTGAGCTTTTGCACTTCATTCCTCCACATCGCGCAAACCGTCTTCGGTTAATTCACCTGCCGTCTTGAGTTTTTTGCTTCGTCGAGTGCAGTGCGGCGGTTGGTGCGCACGCGCACACGCGCTTCCTCGGCCATTTTGCCCAGGGAACGGACCAATTCCTTGCGTCGCTCTTCTGACAGTTCCGGGATTGGCAGCCGAATGATTTTTCCGTCAACCGCAGGCGTAATGCCGATCTTCGATTCCTTGAGTGCCCTCTCGATGTCCTGCACCGTGCCGGCGTCGAACGGCTGAACAACGAGCAAACGCGACTCGGGCGTCGTGATCAACGCAAGCTGCTTTAGTTTCATGGTCGATCCGTAAGCGTGGACATCGACGTTTTCGACCAGACCAGGCGAAGCTTTGCCGGTGCGCACCGCAGCAAATTCGTGAACCATGTAATCGACGCTTTTGTCCATCGACATCTCGGCCTCCAGAAGAATGTCATCTCTGCTCATGTCGCTGAAGTTTTACGTCGTTGGAAGTTCATCGCAAACCAGTGTCCCGACTTTTCGCCCTAGCACGGCATCGCGGATGTTGGTGGGGTTATTCATGTCAAAGACGACGATCGGGTATCTTGTTGTCCATGCACAGACTAAACGCAGTCGAATCCATGATCTGTAAACGTTTCGCAAGCGCTTCCGAGAAAGTGAGCTGGTCGAAGCGTCGCGCATCTGGGTGCTTCTTTGGGTCGCGATCATAGACGCCGTCAACCTTCGTCGCTTTCAGGATCACATCGGCCCGAATCTCGCTCGCTCGCAGAGCTGCTGTCGTGTCGGTGGAAAAGTATGGGTTGCCGGTGCCGGCAGCGAAAATGACAATACGACCGAGTTCAAGATGCCGAATGGCGCGTCCCAGGATGAACGGCTCGGCCACATTTCTCATGTCGATGGCCGTCTGGACACGCGTCTCGACGCCCATTTGATCGAGTGTGCTGCGTAACGCCAGTGCGTTGATCACGGTGGCCAGCATACCCATGTAGTCTGCGGTGGTTCGATCCATGCCGCGATGCGACGCCGAAAGACCGCGCCAGATATTTCCGCCGCCAATCACGACTGATACCTGCACACCGAGATCGCGGACTTCTTTGATCCGTTCAGCGATCTCACGCACGACGGTTGGCGAAATGTTGTCGCGTCCGCCGCGTTCCTGCATCGCTTCACCGCTTAGCTTGAGAACGATGCGCTTATATGCTGGCGTCTCGGTTTGCATAAGTGACTTACTATCATCAACAGAAGATATCGATCTTGGAAAGCATAAACACACCGTCATCCGAGCCGCGGAGACGGCGAGCGACCTCGCACGCTGGCTGATCGGCACAAGGTCCGCTTGCGTAACTCTCTGTGCTTCCGTCGAGATCCTTCTCCCGTGCCTGCGGGACTAGGATGACAATGCGGGGTGTCCGCGCAGAAATTCCGATCGCGCTCATGCGTCGCTTTGCCCTCCAGCTGCACTTCTCCGAGCGATAGCGCACCTTTGCCGGCGGCGATCACCAGTTCATTCTCGCTGCGCAAAATTTCGCCGGCTTCCCGCGAAGATCGACAACCGTTGCCGAAAATATCTTCGAGATTGCGCGTGCCGTTCGGTTGAGACAGTCATAAACGCGCCTAGGCCACGGATTGAACGCGCGAATTTTTCTCTCAATCGCGTCAGCTGGCTCCGACCAATCGATTTTGCCGTCTTCCCGCTTCAGCTTCGGGGCGTAAGTCGCAACGCGCGTTGTCCTGCGGAGTGCGCGGCGCGTTTCCTTTCGCAAGCAATCCAAAGACTCGAGCAGCGCTTCAGGCGCAACCCCTGCGCAGTCGATCATGCAACGATCCACCCGTGTCAGTCGGGCAGAATGTCGATGGTGCGCTGCAATAGGATGTCGCCGGTATCGAGTCCTTCATCCATGTACATCACAGTGATACCGGTCTCACGATCGCCCGCTGCGATCGCTGCCTGGATCGGCGCCGCGCCGCGCCAGCGCGGCAGAAGAGATGCGTGCAGATTCAAGCAGGCAATCTCTCGGAATTTCGAGAACGTCACGCGGCAAGGATTTGCCCGTAAGCCATCGACGACAATCACATCCGGCCTTAACGCGCGAATTTCTTCAATCGCTTGTCGATCTTTGATCCGAGCCGGTTGCAAAACGGGTATATTCGTTCCGGAGAGTGCCTTCTTAATCGGCGGTGGCTCGATCAGTTGCGCGCGCCCGACTGGTTTGTCGGGCTGGGTCACAACCCCGACGACTTCGTGTTCGCGACTTCAGCAAAGCTTGCAGCGTCGGCACGCCGATTTCGCCAGCGCCGATAAAAACGATGCGCATGCCGATTACGGCGTGAGTTGATGCACTGCGGTGGACCGACGTCGACGCCGTCCGGCCATCGCTTGCGCCATCAATTTTTCACCGGCGGTGATCTCGCGCCGACCTACGGACGATCCGCATCCGGTGCAGAGATAATCGAAAATTTCCTGGTCGGGCAGGACTAAGAGCAACCGCTCCCGCACCGGCATCGCGGCCTTGCACTTCTCGCAGTAAAGGCTGGAGGCGGTGAAATTTTCAAACTGCTGCTGGCTCATACACGCCGTCGTTCACGCTCTTTAGAATGTCGAGCAGAACTTTGGCGGGCGGCTGAGTCGCGTCAACCACGGTCACCAGCTCTTGCGGATAATAAGAAAGCACTGGCTTCGATTCCTTCTCGTAAATGTCGAGGCGTCGCTGGATAACCTGCTCGTTTGCGTCGTCGAGGCGGTTGTCTCTTCAAGGCGCGCTTCTTGAGCCGGTAAAAAAGCGTCTCGCGGCTCGGACAGGCGAGATGAAACACTTTCTTACGTCGATCATTTCCTCCATGATCTTGGCCTGCCCGACGTTCCGCGGAATACCGTCCAGCACCAGCGTGTCGATGTCCGGCTTGAATTTGTGCGCTTCCACAGCCGCATCGATCGCCTCTCGCCAAAGCTCAACTGTGATATCGTCCGGAACGAGCTGACCTTTGCTCGAGTATTCGAGGAACGCTTTGCCAACTTTCGTGCGCGTGTCGATGGAGCGGAATACATCGCCGCAGGCGCAATGATAATAGCGCGGGATTGTGCCGAGCGTTTTGCCCTGAGTGCCTTTGCCGCTGCCCGGCGCGCCAAAAGGATAAACGTGTTGTATCGCATCAGCAGAAAATCGTTTATACCGCAGGCGGCTCGGAGCTGGAAAGCAGAATTCGACCGGCCTAATCTCCGGTCACGAGCGGATCGACATTTACCCGGCGCCCGGCACGATCGAACCGCACGCTTGCCATCGATTAGCGCAAAAATCGTGTAGTCGCGGCCGAGCCCAACATTTCTTCCGGGCAGAAATTTTGTCCCGCGCTGACGCACAATGATGTTGCCGGCGACGACCATTTCGCTGCCGAATTTTTGACACCCAGCCGTTTGCTGACGCTGTCCCGGCCATTCTTAACGCTGCCTTGTCCTTTTTTGTGAGCCATCGAAGAAAGTCGTTGGTTGAGAGTTGATAGGTGATAGTCCGCTATCCGTCTTTATTCGTCGGTCTTCTTCGCTGCGGCTTTTTCGCTCCTACACTGATGCTCTTGATCTTTACGCGCGTCAATTTGCGGCGATGCCCAACCGTGCGGTGATAGCCCTTGCGCCGCTTGTAGCTGAACGCGATGACTTTCTTGTCCTTGCGCTGTTCCAGAACTTCAGCCGTGACCTTCGCCCCGGAAATGAGCGGGTTCGCCGTGCGTCACGTCTTTCTCCGTCGGCAAACATCAACACGTCGCCGAAGGTCGCGGTCTTGCCGGGATCGACATCGAGAAGATCGACATCGATCGTATCGCCTTCCGCGACGCGAAACTGTCTGCCACCCGTTTTAATAATTGCGTAAGCCATAGTGTCTGGGGAGAAAAAGCCGGCCAAACTTCCACAGATGAATCGGTTTGACAAGCGGAAAGCTTGATCGGTGCCCGACGCCCGCGCCAGCTAGGCTGCTGCTTCCTCGGACGCTCCAATAAGTTCTCTATACAGGGCTTCGTAGCTGCCGCGCGGATACGTCCCAGGAAAAATTGCGTGCCATCGCCCGTTTCATCAGCTTGGTCCAGAGATTCCGGTCGCGAAAGATTTGCCGCGCTCGCTTGATCGCGTCCCAGAAGGCTTCGCTTGAATATTCGTAGCAAAGAAAGCCGTAACCGCTGTCCGTGTGTCGGATCGTAATCCTCGATGATCTCCTGAATTCCGCCGGTCGCGCGCGCGACCGGGAGAGCGCCATATTTCAGGTTATACATCGCGCTCAAACCAGCCGGCTCGAACCGCGACGGAATCAGGCTGATGTCCATCCCCGCCTCGATCAAGTGCGCCAGTTTCGCGTCGTAATCCTTTTGATACGCAAACCTGCGTCGGGAATTTTCTGGCTGCGACCGCGAGGGCAGTTTCATAGGCGGGATCGCCTTCGCCGAGAATGATCAAGCGGACATCATCCCATAAGAGTCGATCGAGCAGCGGCACCAGAATCTCGAAACCTTTTTCCTGAACAACGCGAGTCACCATGCCGAAGACCGGACCGCGCGGTGCGGACGCGAGTTTCATCTCCTTTAGCAAGGCATCGCGGCAAACCTGTTTTCCCCGAAGCCGTTTTGCATCGTAACGTGCTGGTAGCAAACGATCCGACGCCGGATTCCAGCGCTTGTAATCTGCGCCATCTAAAATGGCGCTTAGGCGATGCGCATTTTCGCGCAGCACCCCATCGAGCCCGCGGCCGCCAGATGGCGTCAGAATTTCGCGCCGGTAATGTTCGCTTACCGTTGTGATCTTGTCGGCGTAGAGAATTCCGCCTTTGAGAAAATTCAGGCGTCCGAAAAATTCGACTCCATGCAGGGTGAAAAATCGCTCCGGCAAATTTGTAAGCCCGAAATCGAGTCCCCAAAAACTGCCTTGATCAGCGACGTGATGAATGGTCAACACAGTTTTGAACGGCAGGCCCTGCGCGTACACAAACACCGGCACCAGCGCCGCCGGCCCAATCGTGCACGTGCAGAATTTGCAATTGCGGCGTTAATCGCCGAGCTAGTTCCAGCGCCGCCTTGCAAAAGAAGATAAATCGCGCGCGCGTTATCTTCGTAGGGCTTGCCGCGCTCGCCGTAAATTCCGGCGCGATCAAAAACTCATCGCAGCGAACCAGAAACAACTGCACGCCACTGGCGCTTCGCCCCTCGAGGTATCGGGCAGCGATAAGCTTTGTCGCCCACCTGCACATCGACAGTTATCCCGGTGTCCTTCTGTCTTGAATGCGCGGTTCTCTCGAATTTCGCGGTAGAACGGCAAGCGCCACGCTGACATCGTGCCCGCGGGCGCGCAGCGCAGCCGGCAGCGCGTCCATCACATCGACCAGCGCGCCCGCTCGCTGCAACGGCGGCCCTTCGGCGCTAATCATCAGAATTCTCATTGGTTCGATGTTGGATGTTGGGCGTTTGACGTTTCTCATTCCTTGCCTAACGAGTATTCGCGTTTCACCCACTCCAGCGCTTCCTCCCGAGTCCGCAACGTTCCCTCGAGCTGTCGTGTCTCGACCGCTTCAAGAATCTCGCCAAACTTTGGGCCCGGCTTTAAACCGAGCGCGATCAAATCATCCCCGCGCACCAGCGGCGGCGGAATGATCGGTTCGTTAGCGAAATTCTTCGCGTTTGCGAAGGAGAAATTCGTAGTTGTCGAGCATGCGATGGCTGCCCTCGCAATCGACCCGATGCAGCTCGAGCTCGTCGTCAAAGGTTGGTCGCGCCATGAAGCGCTTCAACTTCGCCACCCGCATCTTAGGCGCGTCCTTGAAAACCATGTGCTGCCGCACCATCTCGACCGTGGCCTCGATTTCAGCGCCGGAAAATCGCAAACGCCGCATGATTTCTTCGGTCATCTCAGCACCGATACGATCGTGCTCGTTGAAACGGATTCGGCCCGTTTCATCCACGGTCGCGGTGACGCGGTTTCGCGACATCATGAAACAACACGGCGAAAACGAGCGGCACAGAAACTTTCTCCGGCAAGAAATCGCAGCATCAATCGTGTGTGCTCGAAGACGTCGCCTTCGGGATGAAATTGCTCCGGCTGTTCGCAGCCTTTCATCGCCTCGATCTCGGGCAGAATGGCGCGCATCAGTCCGCTTGAATCGAGCAAGTCCCAGCCGCGCGCTCGGTTCGGTGAAAGAAAAATGCGCACCAGCTCATCGCGAATTCGTTCCGCGCTGATCTCGATTGATCGAGACCGCATTGGCGATGAGCGCGTCCCACGTTTCTTATCGATCTGGTAATCGAGCACCGTCGCGAAGCGCACCGCGCGCAGCATTCGCAACCGATCTTCCGCGAAACGCTGCGCGGGATCGCCGATAGCGCGCACCAGTTTCGCGTCGATATCGGCGCAGCCGCCGACGAAATCGATCACTTCTTCCGCGACCGGGTCGTAAAACATTCCGTTGATCGTGAAATCGCGGCGCTGGGCGTCCTCTTCCGGCGATGAAAAATGGACCGCGCTCGGGTGCCTTCCGTCGATGTAAGCGTCGTCGGAACGAAAGGTCGCCACCTCGAATTGGAAACCGTTTTCCAGCACGATGATCACGCCAAAATGCGCGCCGACCGCGTAGGTGCGTGGAAAAGCCTCTGCACGACTTCCGGTCGCGCGTCGGTGGCGATGTCGTAATCCTTCGGGATCAAGCCGCGAACCATGTCGCGCACGCAACCGCCAGCGAAATACGCGATGTGACCGTTCTCGCGCAAACGCGCAGCAACTTCTCGCGCCGTCTTTTCCATCGGCGAAGGTTTCACAGACTCACTGTAGCCGCTTTGCTGTGCGAAGCGCAACGCACCGACCCGGCATCTATCGTCGCGCCAGCGCGACGACTGCGGTCAATGCGTTGTTCGCAGGCGCGCTCCTGCTTGCCAAAACGAATGAATAATAAACAGCACTACCGCAACTGAGATGCAGGAGTCGGCGACATTAAAGGCCGGCCAGGGATGCGCGTATGGAATGTGCAGATCGAAAAGGAGAAAATCGATCACGTGCCCATAAAGAAGGCGATCGGTAAGATTTCCCAGGATGCCGGCGAGCAGAAGTGCCAGCGAGACATCACGCCAAACATCGCGTGCTCGCCGCCGCAGGAGGAGACCAGAACAACCACAAGCGCGACAGATGAAATTACGATGAAGAAAGTATTGTTGCCCCTGAAGGATCCAAACGCCGCGCCGGTGTTGGTCACGTTAACCAGACTGAAGAAATCCGGCGACCACGAACGCGCGGCTCATCAGGGACTGATGAACCGCAGGACCATCTGTTTGGTCCATTGATCAAGCGCGTAGAGCGGAAGCGAGAGAAAAAGAATGAACTTCATCTGGTGACCTTCTGATCCATGCCGAGCGAAGTCGATGACGACTCGAGTGAATCCTCATGCGAACTCGATGCGCCGATTTCAGGACATCTGCGCTCGACATGACAGGCGCTATCATCGCGACGGTCTACCGGATCATGAGCTGTAACGACGCTTTCGCACCGATCGCACAAATCGGGATGCGCCTTGCTCGTGCCGACAGTTGGCCGATGACGCCAGCAACGGGCGCACTTTTGTATGCGTGTTTTCGTCGACGGACGCGCTCGCTTCTTTCGCCTGGTGAATCGTCAGATCACTCACGAATGAAGAATTCTTCCAGTTCTTCCTTGATCGATTTTCGTCGTGACATCGGAGTCTGAATGCAAAACAACCGCTGCCTCGAGAGCGTTCCCGATCAGTTTTTCCTGGCGCGCGCGCTCGATCGCCTGACCGATCACGCCGCGCAATTTCAGCAGCTCCGCGACCTGAGCGCTCGCCTCGTCACCGCTCGATCCTTCGGCTGGGGAAATTCCTGCAGATGGACTGAACCGCCTCAGGACTGAATGGCGCCACGCTTCCTCGGCGGTGAAAGCGAGAATCGGCGCGAGCAATCGGCACAGCGCGTCGAAAATCTCATGCATGACCATTTGCGTCGCGCGACGGCGCGGCGAATCTGCGCGCGTCGCAATACATCCGGTCCTTGGTGATGTCGATGTAGAGGCTGCTCAGATCGACGGCGCAAAACTGGTTGAGCGTGTGATAGACCTTGTGGAACTCGAACGCTTCGTAAGCGGATCGACAATCAGCGAATCACGTCGTTCAAATCGCTCCAGAATCCAGCGATCGATCGAGCGTAGCAAGCCTGCTCGTGTCTGACTGCGGCCTGGCGGTCACCGCCTCCGGCTACAGGGAAAATCGTAAAGATTCCCGAGCAAGATGCGCAGCGTGTTTCGAATCCGCCGATAGTGTCGCCCAGACGCGTGAACATTTCCTCGGAAAACGGCACGTCAGCCGGTGTAATCGATGCTGCTTGCCCAAAGCCGAACGAGATCGGCGCCGTGTTGATCGACGAAATGATCGGCGTCCGCCGGCTTCTCGTACGTGCCCGATTTTGAAATCTTTTTCCCGTCAAGATCGACAACGAAACCGTGCGTGACGCAAATTTTGTATGGCGCGCGATTGTTCAGCGCGATGCTGGTCATGAGCGATGATTGAAACCAGCCGCGATGCTGATCGGTCGCTTCGAGATACATGTCGGCCGGATCGCGCAGCTCCGGATGCAGCGCGCAAACGGCTTTGTGCGAAACGCCGCTGTCGATCCAGACATCGATCGTATCATTGCGTTTTGTTGTGCCCGGCGGCAGACCAAGCTCTCGCGCAAGATCGGCATCGTTCAATTCAAACCAAATATTTGAGCCCGCGCTCGGCAACCAGATCGGCGAGCTTTCGGATGATTTTGCATCGAGAATTGCTTCTCCGTCCTTCGAATAGAAAACGGGCAGCGGCACACCCCAGCTTCGTTGGCGCGAAATCACCCAGTCAGGACGCGATTCAACCGTGCCGGCGATGCGATTTTCGCCCCACGCTGGAATCCATTTCACTTCGTTGTGGATGGCATTGAGCGCCTTGCCACGCAGCTCATCGATCCGGATAAAGAACTGCTCGACATTGCGAAAGATGATCGGCGTCTTCGAGCGCCAGCAGTACGGATAAGAGTGATGAAAATTCTGTTGCGCCGAGCAGCATGCCGCGCTCTCGCAGCAAGTTGATGATGTCGCGTGTTGGCATCGAACACATATTTCCCAGTGAGATTTGGCAAACCGGCTTCATCGGTAAAGCGCCCGTGATCGTCCACCGGCGAAAGAATTCCCAAACCGTTGGCCCTGCCTAACCAGTAATCGTCCTCGCCGTGACCGGGCGCGATGTGCACCAGCGCCTGTGCCGGTATCCATGGTTACGAAATCGGCGGCGAGTATGGTTGATTTTCGGTCGAGAAATGGATGTTGCGCCTGAAGTCCGACCAGCTGTTTGCCCAACACGGAAAGTCGAGTTCTTCCGGGGCAGCAAAACCAGTTTGCTGGATGAATTGATCGCGAAGCTTTGCGAGCGACAATCACTCGCTCGTCCTCGATTACTCAGAACTTCGTATTCGGCGTTCGGATCGACTGCGATCGCGAGATTCGCCGGCAAAGTCCATGGCGTTGTTGTCCAGATCGCGACGCTGACTGGCTTGTCAGTTGGCAAACCGATCTTCGCCAGCTTGGTCGGAGGAAGTGGAAATCGCACGTAAACGGCGGTGTCGTCGCGCTCCTGATATTCTACTTCGGCTTCGGCCAGCGCGGTCTGCGCGCCTGTGCTCCAAAAGACCGGCTTTTTCGATTGATAAACGAGACCTTCCTCAACGAATACCGCGAAAGCGCGCAGGATTTCCGCTTCATATTTGGGATCCATCGTCAGATACGGATTCTCCCAATCGCCGAAGACGCCCAGTCGTCTTGAATTGCTCGCGCTGGATGTCGACGAACTTTCGCGCAAACGCTTCCGATCTTTGCGGACCTCAAGCGGAGAAAGGCCGCGCGATTCCTTCACCACCTTGTATTCGATGGGCAGGCCATGACAGTCCCAGCCTGGGACATACGGCGCGCGTTTGCCCAGCATGGTCTGCGATTTCACCACGAAATCTTTAAGAATTTTGTTGAGCGCAGTGCCCATGTGCACATCGCCGTTGGCGAACGGCGGCCCATCATGCAGGACAAATAGTTCCCGACCCTCTCGCGACTTCTGGATTTGCTGGTAGAGCCGCGTCTCCTCCCACGCTCTGAGCATTTCCGGCTCGCGCGCGGCGAAGGTTCGCCTTCATCGGAAACTCCGTGCGCGGCAGATTAAGAGTATCTTTGTAGTTCTGACTCATGGCAGAGCGGGCGAGGCTACGTAACATCCGCTGTCGCGCAAATCAACGCAGCGCATCCGAAACATGCGGCTCGGATGCGTCGGCGCGTTAACAGTTGTGTAGAGATAGACTTTGCGCGCTATGCCAACGCCTGAGAAATCGAAGGACACCTTGCGTATTTTCGTTCTGGCCGACACCCACAATCGTTTGCCGGAAACGCGTTAGAGAAATCGCCAAGGATGCTGATGAAATCTGGCACCTGGGCGACGTTTGCACGGAGACCATTCTCGACGAGCTCCGCGCGATTCGGGCCTCGCGTAACCGTCGTGCGAGGAAATTGCGACAGCAACTTCGATTGGCCGCTGGTTGTCGATCTTGCGCGAGGCGGATTGAAATTCCGTCTCCAACATATACCGCCTGACCATTTGCCCGATGACGTTGATTTTGTCTTGCACGGGCACACGCACGTTCCGCGAAATGAAAGACGCGGGAGCGTGCTGTTTCTAAATCCGGGTTGCGTGACGCGAGCCGAACCAGGGCGCACCCCCAAGCGTAGGCATGGCTTGCAAATCGCAGATGGAGAAATCAACTGGAAACTCATCCCGCTCGGGTAACGCGATGTTTGCCAAGCGCGTTTGACCTGGACCGATTGCCCGAAAAGAAGCCGACATCTACAACATCAGTGGATTGCCAGGCGCAAACCTGCAACTTGCTGATTGACTCCAGAGCTTAAGACGATTGCGCGGCGCGCTCCAGCCACGGACATGCGCGAATGCGAAAGCCGCAACGAAATGGTCGAGTCGGCGTGAAGCACAGGTGGAAGCTCTCTGTGGCGCAACGCCTGGGCTCCCAGGATGACTTGCCACAACCCCGAAGCGCCTACGCTTTCGCCCAGGCGCTGGCTTTGCCGTGTAAGCAATTGCATCCGGAATCACCTGCTCCAACGCTCCCTGCTCCGCTTGATCGATGAACGTGCCGTTAGCGCTTGAGAATCACAAAGTCGATTTCGGGTTGGCTGAGGTCGCGCAGCATTCTGCATTAGAATTTCCTCCGCTCCTTCTCGCTTTCTGTAGCATGCCGCCCGGATGAGCGCGCTTCGATTGTAATCGGCCCATCTCGTGCGAGCAGAATTGCTCCTGCGCCTTCGCTTAAAATCATTCCTCGCTTTTGTTGTGCGCTGAACGGCTCGATCGGAGGCGCGGAACGAAGCAAACGCCATCGCCGATACGCGTCGCACAACAGCCAATCGATCTCTTCGGTGCCGACAATCAAGACAATAATCCAGCGACTCATCCGTCATTACGTCCTCTGCCATTTTTATCGCCAGGAGCCCCACCGCTCCGTCGCCAACCACGGTGTAAGTGGTCCCGGTAACACCCAGAATTGCCGCGAGATGGCTTGCCGGCGCGTTAAAAACCGTTTCCGGAAACAAGAGGGGACTGGCCGACTGCGCACCCATCTCGACGACATCGCGATAAAAACGTTTGGTGTAAATGACGCCTCCGTTCGAGATCGCGAAGATGAGCGCAATTCGCCCGCGTTTTGCGAATCGACCTTCAGGCCGGCAGCCTGCAACGCCTCCAAACCCGCTGCGGCGGCGAATCGCGAAATCACACTGGCTCGGCGAAGACGCGGATGCGCCAAACCGCTCAGCGCCGACTCGGGTACGCGGAACGCGCTGTAGGATCGGTCCCCAAACTGTTCGGAAATTGCTGTCGCGGACGCCTCATCGCCATGAAGCAGCCGGTCCCATACTGGATCAACGCCATTCCCAAGAGGGGTCACCCACCCCATTCCGGCGATCGCCAAACTCATGCTCCAACTCTACGCATCAGAATCGAAGCATTCGTGCCGCCAAAGCCAAATGAATTCGAAAGCGCCGTACGCAATACAGCCGGTCGCGACTCGTTCGCCACAACGTTTAGATCAAGGCCGTCGTCTAAAGCGCCAAAATTGATGTTGGGAGGAAGAAATTGATCCTGGAGCGCCAGCAAACAGAAAATGGCCTCGACTGCGCCGGCGGCTCCCAATGAATGACCCATCATGCTCTTGGTCGAACTCACTGGAACGCCATTAAATAGCCCGCTGATTGCCTTGCCTTCGGCTGCGTCGTTGAATATCGTCGCTGTCCCGTGCGCGTTGATGTAATCGACTTCGTCTGCTGAAATTTGCGCGCTATGAAGAGCTCGCTCCATCGCCTGCCGCGGTCCGACGCCGGAAGGATCCGGCTGCGTGATGTGAAAATTATCCGTGGAAATACCGTAGCCGATAATTTCTGCCAGGACAGGCGCGCCACGCTTTCGAGCGAGCTCGAGATTTTCCAGCGCGAGAACGGCTGCGCCTTCGCCCGAGCACCATGCCGGTGCGATGTCGATCAAACGGGCGGCATTTCTCCGGCGTCGAGGCTTGAAGTGAATCAAACCCGTGAAAACCAGTTCCGAGAGAGCGTCATAGCCTCCGGTCAATACGCGCTGGTAGCGCCCTGATCGGACGCACTCGAACGCATGACCAATTGCATTTGTGCCCGAAGCGCACGCGTTCGCAATCACCTGACATGGCACAGATGCCCTGAAAACTTCCTGCTGCGCGTCGATTACCGGCTTTTGCGCGGGTAATTGGCGATCCACGTCGGCGCGTGTCGCAAATCCCTGACCGACACAGCGATCGGTAATATTGTTCCCCGTAAGACATGCCGCCGCTCGTTGTTCCGATTACCGTCAACTCAGGCTCAAACTGAGGCGCTTTGCGCTATGAGCTTCCTTTAACGCATGAATCATCATGTGCGACGCTCGATGCAAGCGTTTGGCGCGGAGCTCTTTGTTCAGCCCAGCGAGCAAGGCGTTCATCGGAGATTTGACCCGCGGTTTTGCAGCGACATTGCGGCCACCGAAAATCGTGTCACCGCGGTGACGCAATCCCGCGCATCACGCAGCGAATCGAGCGTTTCCGCCAGTCCAAACCCCAACGGGCTCACCACTCCTGCAGCCACGACTGCCACCCGTTCAGAGGTCTTTTTTCCGGTCGCGCTACCTAATTGGGCCATGTCGAAGAGGCAAAATTGTTACGCTATTTTCTATTGCTTTCCTAAGGGAAGCATTTTACAAATGACCCGAAACGGAAACGGAAGCCTGGAAGTTGGTGGATTGTCAGTTGAGTTTATTCAGTGGCGATTTGAAATCCGATAAGCGGGAACAGTGACCTGGCGGCGTTTTCCAGAATAAACTCAATGGGAACTAAACTATACGTAGGCAATCTTTCCTTCAACACGACGGAAAACGAACTGCAGGAGCTTTTCGCACAGGCTGGCGCTGTGCAGGAAGTCACCCTCATGCAAGACAAATTCACCGGCAAATCGCGTGGCTTTGCGTTTGTCACGATGGGTTCCGACGAGGACGCTCAAAACGCCATCTCGAAACTCAATGGCCAAACGATTGAAGGCCGGCCATTGACCGTGAATGAGGCTCGCCCGCGGGAACCGAGACCGCCCGGCGGCGGTGGCGGACGCGGCTATGGCGGTGGCGGTGGCGGCTGGTGGATACGGCGGTCGTCGCGAAGGGTGGCCAGCGAAGAGGCTACTCAGGGAATTCGCACTGGTCCCAGCTGCTTTGTAACCACGGCGAAGCTTCGTCCCGCCGTGGCGGTGTCGCCGCACGCAGCTCGTAGTTGTGCTCAAACGCCTCGACGCATCGAGGCGACTACAACGGCATCAACGTTTTGAGAAAATTTGGGCAGGGCTGGATTCGAACCAGCGAAGGCGTAAAGCCAGCAGATTTACAGTCTGCCCCGTTTGGCCACTTCTGAGCACTACCCGTTGATGCGGCGATTGATATAGCTCGTGCAGGGCGGTTGCAGTGGTCACACTGCGACCACGGGCGTCCTTAAATGACGAATTCGAATGACGCAACATTTCAGTCTTGGTCATACGAGCTTCCTCGATTCCGCTCGAATGAAGAGCTTCGCGCAAACTCGCGATGCTATCGACCACGTATCGCTGCGCTTCACGCGAAATCTCAGGATAAATGGGTAACGCGAGCGTTTCGCGAGCGCGCGCGTTCGGCTCTCGGGAAAATCACCTTTCTTGTAGCCGAGATAGGCAAAGCATTTTTGCTCATGGAGCCCGAGCGGATAGTAAATCGCCGTCTCGACTTCGCGTTTGGTCAGGTGCTCGCGCAAAGCGTCGCGCATCGGCGTGCGGATGACATATTGATGATAAACGTGATGATTCGTTAGGCCACGATCGCGATAAGGTTCGGCAGGGTGTGGCGATCCTTTCAGTCAACCCAACGCGCGACGAATTCTGAGCCGTAAAAATCCGCCGCGGCGCGCCGCGCGGCCGGCCCACTTTCCAGATATGGAAGTTTAACCGCGAGTATTGCCGCCTGTATTTCGTCCAGGCGAAAATTACCTCCAATGACGTGATGGAAATAGCGCGGTTCCATTCCGTGTTCTCTGAAAGTGCGTAGCTTTTGCGCCAGCTCATCATCGCCGCAAACAATCATCCCTGCATCACCAGCAGCTCCGAGATTTTTCGAAGGATAAAAGCTAAAAAAGCCGACTTCGCCCATGGTTCCAGCTTTGGCAATCCTTTCACCGAATGGAAATTCGGCTCCAATCGCCTGCGCGGCGTCTTCGATCACGAACAAGCCGGTAGCGCTCCGCAATTTCACGGAGCGCGTCCATCTCGCAGCACAGACCAAACAAATGGACTGGGGACGATGGCGCGAACTTTCTCTCCACTTCTGGTTGTCCATGTCGCCATTCGAATCATGCCGACAATTTTTCTCGATGCATTCCTGAATCGCAGATGGCCGGAATGTTGTATGTCTCCGGATCGATGTCGGCGAAAAGCGGTCTCGCGCCAACGCGCGCATGCATCCGGCGGTAGCAAAAAATGTGTAGGGCGTCGTGATAACGGCATCGCCACGCCCGATTCCAAGCGCCATCAATATGGCCAGCAAAGCATCGGTTCCCGACGAAACACCGACGGCGTGCGGCGTATCACAATAAGCGCACATCGCCTTCTCGAACGCCGCCACTTTTGGACCCAAGGATGAAACGGCCGCTGCTGCCAGGACGTCGTTGATCGCCTCGCGAATTGAATCGCCCAAGGCGCGATATTGTTCGCCAAGATCGAGAAGCGGCACGCGCATGGCCAAATAGCTTGGCAGTTTCGCCATTCCATTCAAGATGTTGTCGTTTCGTCGCGCCGGTATTGATCGCCAGGTCTGCGCACGTTAGCCTGTTTCCATGGCGCGCTCCTGCGCGGCCTTTTCTGGTTTGTGCTGTTTATCGTCCTAACCTTTTGCTTTGTTGTGCTATTCGAGTATGGGCCACACGATTTCGCCAATGGCGTTCAGAAAGAGTAAGTCCGTGTGAAATCATTTGTTGTAAAGCAAGCGAAACAATCGGGGAAACCGAAGAAGAACCACTGATCGAACACGCGAGTGGCCCTTCTAAATTTTTGGGGTGGCGAACTGCTGTGGTCCTCCCGCGTCCGGCGTCGCAGAGCTCCGCCCTCCAATTTATGTTGTGCCGGTCATGGCAAGCGTTTCTATGGGCAAGGGAGCAAGAAATTCTTTTACCTTCTCGATATGCAGAACCGGTCGCGCCAGATGTGCTGCGAGAAAAACTGGTATCCGGAGTAACAGCAATCCCCGCTTGAGCCCGGATTTCACATTCGGTCAATTGCTCGATAACGCGCAATACGTTCTGGTAGCTTTGGCTTCCAGTCCGCCCGCCGTACGGCGGGACGGACTCCCCGTGGCGAGCCAATTGATTATCGGCAGGATGCCGATGCCACTTCGTAAATTGAACTGTGCAGATTCCGGGTGCGGTTGCTTCAACAAATGGGCTGAGTGTAAACGCGTAGTGAAGCAAAATTTTCTGGATCGATTTCTCCTGCTGACGAGCTCGCACTTTGATTACGATCTGCAAAGATCGCGCCAGAGCCTGACTAGGAGTCATTCCTTGTGTCGATCCCCGCCTTTTCTGCGAAGTCGTTCAGTTGAACGATTACAGGCCTCTTTTCCTGTTCCTCGATTAAGGCTACCGGTTTTGCGCAAAGTCGAGGCTGATGCCGCATAGCAGCCTGCAAATAAAAGTTCGGCAAATAACCGTCGCAAACATCAATTAATCACCACTAACCATTGCTTGGCGCGCCGTAAGTCGCCGCGGCGACCGAAGACGGGACCACTGATTTGAGATGCGATCGTTTTACCACGATCCGCAATTGAGAGAACGCATCATGCTTTTCCAAAGTTTCCAGATTCCATGAATTTTCGAGAACAGTTTCAACTGCGCGCTGCTGACCATTTCATACCGGGTGAGGACCAGACAGGCCGTGGGCACCGATTCGACCAGTCGTTGCAAGCGATACCAGGTTGTTTGCGGAATTTTGCGCAATTCTTCCGAGAATTGAGAATCAGATCGACAATCACCAGCGGAAAGTTGCCATCTCGCAACAGCAGATCCGCCGCTTTGACTGCTTCCAGGGCTTTAATGCAACGCACCCAAAGCAGCTGATGCAGAATGGAATTGGCCAGGGCGCATGGATCGAACGAATCACGTCCATCAATCAGTGCTGACTGAAATACTTATCGCGATATGCGCCACGGATGAAGGCGTGAACGAGCGATGCGCTCCCGCACTTCGACGTGGACTAATTAATTCGGTGATCGCTCCTTTGGGCAAAACCGCCTCCAACAGGTTGATCGAAGAAAGCTAAACCTGTGACTAAACGCGTTCCTACCGGCATGGGAGGCCTGTGGGAAACGAATCGCAAGAAGGTTGCGCAGATCGATAATCTTCCCGCTCATAGCCATCGCAGAAAATGGCAGCAACTAGTTATACGCTGTTCAAGCTGAACATTTACACGGGATCGCTGTCGCCCCGGGGGTTCGACTTCTTGAACTATATCCTGCCGATCTCTACATCTGCCAGCGCACGAATTGGCGCTAACTCGCAGCACAGAATATCGGGACAAGCGCCGGTCGTTTGTGATAAAAAGGTCCACCGCAGCTACGGAGGCGCATCCCAGCTGAATTGCATCCGGCGGAGCGAGTCGCCCGTATTGGGCACGGAGTTGTGCAAACGCATATGCCGCAGACTCGTCGAATGCGACCACTTGCAGTTGCGCAAAGCTTGCCAGATAGCGATCAGCCAGGTCTTCGACGGTTTTGCCGCAGGGGATGAACCAATAGCTCGCCGATAGTTAAAGCTGATGTGACCAGTTCGGCTTCACTGGCGTTGCCAGTTTATCAGCGCTTCCACCTGGCGGGTGCGGACCGATCCTTCCATAAATACACGAACAGATCTGTGTCCCAAAAACGCGCATTATTTCCAGTTCTTGCGCAATTCGCGAACGTAACGATCCGCTCTGACGCCACGCCAAAGCTGCTTTCCGGCATTTCGGATCTGTTCTGATGGGATCGCTCTACGGTCTTCATTGGTGAAGCGAGTCCTTCCTTAAGCCAGAAATCATCAGGGCTCGCAAGCTAGTGTTATTTCTTGCAAGGCCTTGTAGCTTTGCCTGCCTCAGCAGGGGACTCTGGTAGGTCAACGGTCGTCTTCATGCTTTTGCGCCCTTATACCGTAAAGCAATATAGCAATAAAGCAATATTCTGAGAAATTGCCTGCTTCTCCCGTTTCGACTCTTCTTTATCAGCGCCGTTTCCTGCGCGCTCTGCTTCCGAACCAGCGATACCATCACGCCTTGAATCTTCAGTTCGCGGGCCGGAACCAAATCCGGGTAGCGCGGGTTTTCCGCCTTGAGATATGGGCTGGCCGCGCTCGACGACGTAACGTTTCAATGTCGTTTCGCCGTCGATCAACGCGGCAACAATGTCGCCGTCGTGCACATCTTTGGCGTCTTCCAAAATCACAATGTCGCCATCAACAATGTGTGCGCCGATCATTGAATCGCCGCGGACCACGCAAAGCGAATGTGCCGCGATTCTTTTGCGCATTGGCGGAGCGCATGTCGAGCGACACGTGACCCTCAACGGTCTGCTCGGTCAACGCCGACATGCCCGCCGGGATCTGCCCGTAGATCGGAATATCGGTAATCCTGACCTTCATGGCCGGAGTGATCAACGCCCGGGCCTTGCGCGCATGCCGATCGAGAAAACCTTTTCGCTCCAGCGCGGCGAGTGTATTGCATTACCGATGTCTGACTGGCAAAGCCGAAATGATTTTGGATTTCACGCGTGCTGGGCGTGATCCCTTTCTCGCGTTGCTCGCGCTGGATAAAATCGAGAACGCTCCTCTGCCGCTCGGTCAGCATGTTTGTATCATCGTCCGAGCTGATGCGGAAGGCAAGTTCAAATGAACATGACGCGAGCCTGCCTTGCGTCGGCGCGTCGGACAGTACTGTCATGTTGAGCGAGGCGAAACATCTCTGACTTGATCCGAGATTCTCTCGCTTCGCTCAGAATGACATCGAACGGCGGCGCGCAGTCCGAGTGAGGTCGCGCCCAGCTACCATGCCAAGCGATCGAGGTCATCGTCAGCGCTACCGCCGTAACTGGTCGAATGAGCTCACAGGACGAATTACAGCCGCACCAGAGTCGACCAGAAACTGGCACCAGAGATAAAACATCCCGCGCCAGGAATATTTTACGTCGCCAGCCGCCGTCTGTTTGAGAACGCCTTTATGAATGTTGTGCGCGATCTGGTCGCGCAGATCGTTCTCCATTTCCGTCTCAATTTGTTCTTCGTCGAGCGGGTCGATTGCCGCGGGATTCACACCTGTTTCGCCGGAGAAACTCGCGATGGCTTTGATAAAGCTGCCAGAACGATCTGATCAGGACGCTGTCGATTAATGCGGAACAGGGGAGTCAGCTTCAAGCCCATAGGAGAGCGGATAATTCCACGTCGTCCAAACGGTGCCGCCTTTGGCGCGCGACGAAATGCGCAAATAATAAAACGAGAAATCACGCTGCTCGTTCAGGCAGATCGCAGCCTGGGCTCGATCTTCCTCTCTGATAAAACAACCGGAAAAACTGCCGATAATCTTCCCAATCCCAGCCGGCGTCGCCGACGTGGACGAACCCTTCGTCCTCGATCTCGCGCGTGATTTCGCTCGAGCGCTGGGAACGTGTCCGAAGAGGGCGGACTTTTCGGCCGAAGCCGTTTTTCCTTCGGAAGCCGAAGCGCGCGAATGCGAGTGAGAATTTCCAGCCACGGCAGAAAGAGCCAGCTCATCGCGCCGACGAAACCCCACATCCAGCTGCCGGTGATAAAATAAACGGCGAGAAAAGTGGCAGCGAGAATTCCGAGCGCGCCGGCCTTTTGTGCATACGAATTCTGAAAACTGCGCAAGCCGGCGCTGAGCACGGCTACGCCAAGTGTAAGAAAGACGCCAAAAAGCATCAGGAACTGATTTCCGCGGATTGATCTGGTGCTCGCTGAGAAATTTCTCGAGCTGATCGGTATCGAAATTGGCCAAAACTTTATCGCCCGCCACGAACGTGGGCACATAGGTTTGCGCGGAAAGCTGCTTCATTTGCTCATACGCTTGCTCGATCTTTACCCACGTCAATTTCCTGGAAACGGTAGCCCTTCTCCGTGAGATAATCCTTCGCGTCAATGCACCACGAGCACCACTTCGCGACTGTAGAGCGTCAGTTCCATCGGCAGCGCGCAATAAACAGAAGCGATGCGTCGCCGCGTCAACTGGCGAGACTTCCAGCTGCGTCTCGCAAGTCACAACGCGCCGTGAGAGACTTCAATACGATTTCGCCCAAACGACGCGCCGCGCGCTGGGTTCACCGGTGAAAATACATTTGCCCGGCTCGGAGCGAATCATCCAGCGGAATGACGCGAATGGTGACTTTGAGGTCGTTCTTGATCTGTTCTTCGACTTCGCGTGACCCGTTCCAATGCGCGAGGGCAAAACCGCCGTGGATCTCCGGCTTCGCGGCGTTTTTAGGCGTAAAGAAATCGTAGAAATCTTTTTCTGAATCGATCACGCGCGTGTTTGCATCGCGAAACTCCTTCGCGCGCGCATACAGCGAATCCTGAATCGACGCTGAGAATCTCCGGCGCGCGCGCGACGAATTCGTCCATCGGCATCGACTCCTTTGCCTTTCACCGGCTTGATCGCGCCGGCTGACTTCGACGGCGATTTTTTCCAGATCGCGCGGGCCGATCTCGACGCGCAACGGCACGCCCTTTTTGATCCACTCCCAATTCTTGACGCCGCCGCCGAGATCGCGCCGGTCGACTGTCACTTCAATGGGAGCATCTGCATAGCGGATGTCGCCGCAGGCGCGCTGCAAGATTTGTCGCAAGCCTCGAGCACCGCTTGCGCGCGTCTCTTCTTTGGGTGTAACCGGCAGGATGACAATCTGCGTCGGGCGCAATGCGCGGCGGCAGAATGACTCCGTCGTCATCTCCATGCATCATGATCAACGTGCCAATCAGCCGCGTGCGTCATTCCCCAGCTCGTCGTCCAGCCAAATTCCTGTTTGCCCTCGCCGATTTTGAAACTGGATACCGCTCGCGCGCGCAAAATTTTGGCCGAGAAAATGCGATGTTCCGGCCTGGATCGCCTTTGCGATCCTGCACCATCGCTTCGATCGCCAGCGTCTGCACTGCGCCCGGGAAAACGTTCGCTCTCGGACTTTTCGCCGGTGAAAACCGGAACGGCCAGATGATCGCGGACAAAGCGTTCGTAAAGATCGAGAATCAGTTTCGTCTTCTGCGCGCGCTTCAGCTTCCGGTTTCGTGAACGGTGTGGCCCTCCTGCCAGAGAAATTCAGTTGTCCGCAAAAACAGGCGTGGCCGCATCTCCCACCGGACGACGTTTGCCCATTGATTGATCAGGATTGGCAGATCGCGGTAGGATTGCACCCATCTCGCGTAGCTGGCGCCGATGATCGTTTCCGAAGTTGGCCTGACCACAAGCGGTTCCGTCAACGGACTGGCTGGCTTCATCTTTCCATCAGCATCCACCTCCAGTCGCGTGTGCGTGACGACGGCGCATTCCTTGGCGAAGCCTTCGACGTGTTCCGCTTCCTTCGCGAAATAACTCAGCGGAATGAAAAGCGGGAAATAAGCGTTGCGATGGCCGGTAGCGCGAAACATGCGCGTCGAGCTGACGCTGCATGTTTTCCCAAATCCCGTAACCCCACGGACGAATCACCATGCAACCGCGCACATCCGAGGGCTCGGCCAGCTCCGCCGCGCGGATGACCTGCTGATACCATTCCGGAAAGTCCTGGTCGCGCCGCGGCGTGATCGCAGTCTTTGGCAGTTGTCGTTGACATCGCATCAATTGGCGTTCGCAGAAGCGCCTACAGTTGTAGCGCAGCTGAGTCAGCCGCCAACTGGAGATTTCCACAAATGACTGATGAGACACGTTCCGCTGTCGATAGGTTGACAGGTCGCTTGCACTCCTCGTAGTTTTCGTGCCCTTTTTCTTAGTGATGAAAACGTTTTCTGCCAAAGCCAGCGAAGTCCCACGCAAGTGGTGGGTCATCGACGCCAGGACCAGGTGCTGGGAAGAGTAGCGGTGAAGGCCGCCAATCTGTTACGCGGCAAAGAAAAGACGGTTTTCACGCCACACGTCGATACAGGCGACTTTGTGATCGTCATCAACGCGGAAAAAGTGCGGCTCACCGGGAAGAAAGAAGAACAAAAAACCTACATGAGTTTTTCCGGATACGTGGGCGGTCACAAATCTGAGAATGCCCGGGCGCGCCGCGAGCGGCATCCCGAACTGCTAGTCGAGCGCGCCGTGCGCGGAATGATTCCGCACAATCGGCTTGGTCGCCGTGTTTATCGGAAGTTGAAAGTTTATTGCGGTGATTCTCATCCGCATGCCGCGCAACAGCCCACAGGTCGTCAAACTCACCAGAAAATAATCCTATGCCAGAAACTGAGGAATTCGTTGCCACAGGTCGCCGCAAAACATCGGTCGCGCGCATCCGCATGACGCCGGGCAGCGGCAAGATCGATATCAATGGTCGCAGCTTCGAAGATTATTTCCCAACCGTGCCTTTACAGAACGTCGTGCTGCAACCGCTTCAAACTGCCAAGGCGGTGAATGCTTACGATTTGTCGATTAACGCGACCGGCGGTGGCATCATGGGGCAGGCTGGCGCTGCGCAGCTTGCGATCGCGCGTGCTCTTCTTCAGGTCGATGCGCAATTTGCGAGGCACGCTGAAAGCTGAAGGATTGCTTCGCCGGGATCCGCGCATGAAAGAGCGCAAAAATCCGGACAACCCGGCGCGCGCAAACGTTTCCAATTCTCGAAACGTGTAATGTGGTGAGGCGGGCGGTCCGTCTGCCCGCCGAAGACGGCGCGCACGCGAGTGATGCGCCCTACCGCTCTACGGCTTGTTTGGCGATGGTGCGCCTTGCGGGGCCTGCGGCGCTGGCGCCGGAGGCGCTAAGAACGGCGGAACTGTCGCTGCCGGTGGCGCGACCAGGCACCGGAGTGCTGCTTGGCTTCAGCAAACGCAATTCCTGCATCGCCTCGCCGGCCCAAAAGCTCGTTCGATATTGCGTGAGGATGGTTCTCGCAGATGCGGCGCGCTTCGTCGTTCTTGATTTTTCCCTTTAGAATGTACACCTGCGACAGCAACGCCAGCGGCGCGTTGAAACTGTTCGGATAAGTCGTTGCGATCTGTTGGTAGGCAGCCAGCGCTTCATCACTTTTACCCATCGACTCCAGATTGGCTGCCATCGCCATTCGTGCTGTGCTCACGAACTCGTGCTGAGGAAATTTGTCGATGAAAGCCTGAAGCGTCGTGTTCGCCTCAGCGAATTTCTTTTCGCTCCGCTGCGCTTCAGCGAGCAACAGGTAAGCATCAGCGGCCGCCGGGCTGTTTGGGTAGCGATCAATCACCTGTTGATATTCCTGAGCACTCTTCGCACTCGCCAACGAAGCCGACGCGGCTGCCGCGCGTCGATCGGAATAATAACGATACCCGGTAAAGGCGATGACAGCGAGCAACGCTACGATCAGCACCGCGATGATCTCTTTTTAAAGCGCTCCAAAAAGAAGCGCGTTTCCAGCGCAACATCGCGAGAAGGAGGTGGAGCTGTCGGCATAAATTATATGTGCTCTGCCGGTTCAAACCGGGCAAGCGGTTCGTCTTATGCCACGCGATGGTTTCTCGCGCAAGCGCGGTATTAAGATCGGCACGCGCTCGACCAGGCTTTTTGCGGCGATACAATCTTAGCTATGAATGCACTTCTGGAATTCTTTTGAAACCCTGCTCGGCTTAAGCGTGGAACCGAAAGACTTGACGTTTGTTCAAATCTCCGCTGCGCGGCATCATCGTCTTTCTTGCCGACGCTAGCCATGGTCCGGCTTGGGCATAAACGTTCGCTTTCACACAAGACGCCGTTCGACGCCGTTTTGCTCGTAATTCTCGCCTCAGTGCTTTCGCGCGCAATCAATGGTTCGGCGGCGTTCTTTGCCACAATCGGCGGAGGCGTGGTTTCTAGTGTTGCTTCACCGCCTCTTCGCGCATCTGGCATACTACTTCTCACGGGTTCGGAATTTTGGTCAAAGGCAAGCCCGACATCATCGTGCGCGATGGCGAATGCGATTTTCGCATGATGCGGCGCAACCACATCTCCACGCACGACCTGGAGGAGGACATGCGTCTCGATGCACATCATCGACGATCTTTCGCAAGGTTCGGCTTGCCCGCATCGAACGCAGCGGCGACATCAGTTTTATCAAAAAATAATTTGACCAGTATGGCTCGCATGCCTTATGACACGCGGGAACTTCGCTCTACTATTTCCGTAGAATGAAGTGACAAAGAAGTACGATGGGATTTATGAGACGAACAAAGAAGCGGTGGGTCAAACCGATGCTGAAAACCGTTCCGATCTTTTTCGAGTGCACCTGTTACGCAGGCGCGGTTTGATCGAACGTAATTATCTGACTCCGAAAACTCCGGGTTGATTCGCATCCATATTCTAGGCAGCGCAGCCGGCGGCGGCCTGCCACAGTGGAACTGTGCCTGCGCGAACTGCGTGGCTGCGCGCACCGGAAAGATTGCGCCACAGACGCAATCGAGCATCGCCATCAGCGGCGACTCTGAAGGTTTTCAGCGCTGGTTTCTTGATCAACGCGTCGCCTGATTTGACTCGGCAAATCGAAAGCATGCCGCGATTGCAGCCGCGCCGCGATTCGCCACGCAACACTCCAATTGCAGGCGTTCTTTTGACAAATGCCGACATCGACCATGCGCTGGGTTTATTGCTCCTGCGGCAACAGGAGCTGCCACTGGTCGTTTACGCGGCCGACGAAACGCGAGCCGCGCTCGCATGGCTCGATAGCATCCTTGCGAGGTTCTGCGGAATCGAATGGCGCAAGACGAGCCCTGAATTTCAAACGCTGAGTGGCACCGTCGCGTTTCGAGCGATTGAATTGCCCAGGAGCATCGCGTTTCAATTTCGGGACAACTCGTCGGGAGCCACTGCGCTGTTTGCGCCCAGTGTCGGCGAACTAACGGACGAATTGCGGAATGCCGTTCACGAATCCGACGTTGTTCTGTTCGACGGCACATTCTGGAGTGACGGCGAACTGGCCGCCATTCGGCCGGGCGCCCGCAGCGCGCGACAGATGAATCATCTGCCCATCAGCGACGGCAGCCTCGATTTCTTGCATCAATCGCCGGCGCGCCGGAAGATTTACACCCACATAAACAATACAAACCCGATTCTTATGCCCAGCTCCGAGAACGCGCCCATGTAAAGCAGTCAGGAATCGAGATCGCGCGAGACGGATTGGAAATCGTCATATGACTACTGGACTCTGGGACCGCGAAACCTTTCGTCGAAAATCTGCGCGCCATCGGCGCGCGCGCTTATCACGACAAACATCCGTTCCACGTCGCCATGAACGAAGGCAGCCTTTCGCAGGAGGCATTGCGCGGCTGGGTGGCCAATCGTTTCTATTATCAGCGAAACATTCCAGTCAAAGACGCCGCGATCCTTCCAACTGTCCATTGCGCGAAGTGCGCCGGGTCTGGATTCATCGCATTCTCGATCACGATGGCGCCGGCGAAAACGAAGGCGGCATTGAAGCGTGGCTGCGCCTGGGCGAGGCATGCGGGCTGTCGCGCGACGAGCTGCTGCAGGATCGGCTTCTGCAACCTGGAGTTCGTTTCGCCGTGGATGCCTATGTGAATTTCGCTCGAACTCAGCCGTGGCCGATCGCCATTGCATCATCGCTCACGGAACTTTTCGCGCCTGATCTGATGGCGGCACGCCTCGCGGCTTTCGAAAATATTATTCCTGGATCGATTCGCGCGGCCTTGATTACTTCCGTCGCAGCAGTCACTCAGGCGCGACGCGACTCTGATGAAGCGCTCGCGATTACGCTGGACTATTGCAACACGCCTGAGCTGCAGCGCGAGGCGGTGCGCGCCCTCGAGTTTAAATGCGATGTGCTCTGGTCCGTCCTCGATGCGATCCATCACGCCTACGGTTCTTCTTAAATGCAAACTCCCACGATCGCTGGCTCTGCACAGCCCAGCGCTCGCCCGCGGAGTCCGGCTGCAAACCGATTCCAAGACCGGCAACAGCGTCCTGCTTTTTCCGGAAGGCGTGCTCGAACTAAACGAAACCGCGCAGGACATTGTTAGCCGCTGCGATGGACGAACAGTGGGTGAGATCATCCAGACGTTGGCTGAAGAGTACGATGTCGATCCTCAAATGCTTGGCGTCGATGTGCGTGGAAACCCTGGCGGATTTGCAACGACGCAAGCTGATCGAACTCATATGATCGCGCCCCGCCCATACGCATTGCTCGCCGAGATCACCTATCGGTGTCCGCTGCATTGTCCGTACTGTTCAAACCCTGACACAGACGCGCGAAACGATCAAGAACTCACGACACGACGAATGGACGCGCGTGATTCGTGAAGCAGCTGCGCTGGGTGTATTGCAAATTGGTTTTTCCGGAGGCGAACCACTTGCCAGGCGTGATCTGGCCGAATCTGGTTCGCGCCGCGCGCGAGGCAAACCTTTACACGAACCTCATCACCAGCGGCGTCGGCCTCGATGACGAGCGGCGTGCGTGCGCTTGCGCGATGCGGGCCTCGATTCCGTCCAGCTAAGTTTTCAATCGGACAAGACCGATCTGGCTGATGAAATTGCGGGTGCTCGCGCGCATCAGCACAAGCTGGATGCTTGCTGCGAAAATCCGCGCAGCAGGAATTCCGCTCAGTCTCAATTTTGTGATTCACCGGCGTAACATCGATCGCCTTGCCGAAATGATTGAGCTGGCTGAATCGCTGCAAGCCGAGAGAGTCGAGCTCGCCAATGTGCAGTTTTACGGCTGGGCATTTCTCAATCGCGCAGCTTTGCTTCCAACACGTGAGCAAGTCGTTCGCGCGCGAGAAATCGCGACAGCAGCCAAGGCGCGCCTTGGCCGGCAAGATCGACATCTTTTATGTGCTGCCGGATTATTACGAAACCAGGCCCAAACCCTGCCTGAACGGCTGGGGCCAGCGTTATCTCACAGTCAATCCAATCGGCGATGTGCTCCCTGCCCGACTGCTTCATCGGCTATCCCGGATCTTGCGATTTGAAAATGTCCGGACGCGCGCGCTCGATTGATTTGGCGAGAATCGGAGAGTTTCAACCGGTTCCGTGGAACTGAATGGATGCCGGAGCCGTGTCAGAGTTGTCCGCAAAGAGAAATCGACTTTGGCGGTTGCCGTTGTCAGGCCGCGTTGCTGACCGGAAACGCTGCGAACACAGACCCAGTCTGCGATTCGTCGCCAAATCGGGCGCGCTGTGGATGCCGTGTTACGCGAGGTAGATTCAGTTAGCTACCACGCGCCTGATTGGACTTATCGCAGCAACCCGAAAGGGTTGCTGAAGCCAGACCTGCTGTAGCCGCGCGTCGCTGACCGCGGCCCTAGCCTCGCCTGGTGCGTAGGGCGTGGGCCACAAAGGCGTCGGAGCGGCCTCGGCTGTGTGCTGCGATTTGTCGCGAAATCATAATCGTAATACACATCTGACTGATGGGTAGCCCCCGTTACATAGACATTCCCTAACCTATCAACGGCAACGGCGGTGGCATAATCATCAAAATTCTCAGGGCCATTGGCGCGCGACCCATTGTTCTTGTCCCGATGAGTTGCATTTTTGATCCGTTGGCATAATCACCAGAGCTTTTCTCCCCGTCACATACACATCGCCCGGGCTATTGACGGCCATGGCCGTCCGCAAAATCATCAAGGTCTCCTGGCCCGTTGTAGCGGCTAACCCATTGTCCTTTAAGCCCGGCTGCGTTGCTAGCTTGATCGTGGCATAATCATAAGTGCCATCCAAGCCAAAGCTGGAGACCCCGTCACATAGACATCGCCCACGCTGTCAAGGCCAACGGCCGAGGCTCCGTTACTGCCAGTCCCCGGTCCGTTATAGCAGCGCAACCCATTGTTCTTGCCCTGCCGCATTGTATTTGATCGTAGCATATTCAGCGGCTCCGCCTGACCCCGACTTCCCTCCCGTCACATAGACATCCCACCCTAAACCGTCGATTGGCGATGGCGGTCGCTTCATTAAACCCGTTCCCGGGGCCATTGTGAGCGAGCGACCGCAGTCGCTGGCCGGAACTATCGCGCTTAATCGTTGCGTAATCCCGAGGTGCCTGCTCCAAAAGCTAAACCCCCGTCACATAGACATTGCGAGCTGTCAACTGCGATCGCTGACTGCATCGTCGCCACCACCATTCGCAGGGCCGTCAGAAGCGGGCAACCCACTGTTGCTGTCCGGAACTGTCGTGCGTCTGGATCGTTGCGTAATCGACATCGCGGTAGCATTCGAGCCAAGGCTCGATCCCGTCACAGCCACATTGCCTGAGTCGTCAACTGCAATCGCGGTAGCACCGTCTGGCCGGTTGCTGGGCCATCGTAACGGGCGACCCACTCTGCTCCTCCCTGTTGAGTTGTATTTGATTGTAGCGTAATCATCATTGCCTGAGTCAAAGGTTCCGCTTTCCCCGGTTACGTAGACATTGCCCGAGTTATCAGCAGCAATGGCCGTGTGCGTAGCGCGTGAAGCTTATACACTGGGCCGGCATAGGTGGCGGTCCACACTTCCTGCCCTCGTGCTGTCAGGTGCTTAATAGAGTGACATAACGCAGAGTAGTCTGGGATCGAGCTAAAAATCCAGTCACATGGAGCAGTACCCGAACGGTCAACGCCAATGGCGGCTTGGCCTCATCTATCAAAAATTCCGGTATAAGGGCTAGTAACCTAGCATGCTTGCCGTACGCCAAGAGAGCATCCGAATGGGCCCCTGATTCCGACCGAACATCTGCGGGTCCGGATGACCTGTGTGATCACGAGTCAACGGTTGCTGATTCGCGGGTAACGAACAACGCCACAAATAACCCGCCAGAGAAGGTTACCACGCCAAAAGCAGCAGGCGCAGACTAAAGAAAGCAGATCTGCAACACACGGATTTCCTTTTCATAAACCAGGTTCGTGTCAACACGAAGGTGACGCACACCGTTCATTCATCATAATTCACAATTCTCTTCACCGCCGGCGGCCGCGTCGGACGGGGATGCGGAGTAATGCGAGGCCGTGGACTCGGTGTTTGACACGGAACCGGTGCGCAGCCAGCAAATATTAATGGTGTCCAACGCGCGCCAGCTCTCTCGCCAGAGCCACTGGCTGTAACGCTGGCCATCCGCCAGCGCAGCCGTTGAGCTTGTGCCAATGCAATGGCAGATTGACCACGGTCGTAATGAAGCCCTCTGAGTTGCCGCTCCAAGCCTGACGACCGGCAATCGGACTACCGCGATCGGTGCTGATGGTGCGGTTATAGCCGCCTGCATCGAAGCTACCGCCCGCGTCAAGAATATCTTGGAATGTGTTTCCACCGTCAGTGCTGATCTCTAGCACGCCGCCGTCAAAGCCTGAGATTGGGATCCACGTCCGATGCTTCCAGGTTGAAGTTGTGCCGAAAGGTCAACTGCGGTGTGATGACGCCGCGAAGAGGGACTGGCTAGCGAGTCGAGCCGTTTGTCACTCACCGACGTCCGGATCATCGATGAAGATGTGGCATTGGGCGATGTATCAGCGGCGGGGATGGGCACTCCGGAGTCTGATGTGCACCGGCGTAGCGGTGGCGGCCCTTGGGCATTTCGTTGCAAGCCAGTCCCTGGGAGGCAACGGGCGGACTCCTGGCATTATCGACGTTCTCGGTCAACCCCACCGGCATGGAACAGGGGAGGCGGGCACGAAGGACTCGCCGGTGGCGTCACGTCCACATCGGAAGAAATATCGACTTGGCCCCAGCTACCGCTCGCCGTCTGCCGAGGATACGGCGGCCAAAGGGCCGATCCACCTGCGCGTTGGAAACCGCGAGAACCGATGTCGCCGCTAATACGGTGGATTGCCGCTGCACTAAGAAACTTTGCGCAAAATAACGCGCGACCGCCTGTGTGAATGTTCGCTCTTGCACTCAATGATCCGCAGAAATAACACGGTTGCAAAGCGCAGGAATCTAATAATATTCATGATAAAGGATTGCAGGCACGCCGATGCGCGATTGTTGTCGCTGTACGTCGGCATAGCCTCTCTCCGGATTGCCAGGCTGCTCATGCGCCACGCGCGGACTGCACTGGCCAGCAAGCATATTTTACTGAGACCAACTTGTCCGCGAGTACTCTACGTGGCGGAATCGGTGGATCACGCGGACTGGCGTCGATCTGGGTTACCTGGGGATGTGATGGTTGGTTGGTGTCTACGGAGACGTCGGCATAGCCACTGCCGGTGCCAGCACCGGGTTACCGTCAAAGTTATCACCTAATGAGTAACGGTCGGGGTTGGCGTCGGACTTGGAGAATACGTCGCCGTGGGCGTCGGTGTACGGAGGCCCCTGACCTTGGCACCAGGTAATGTCGACTGTGTCAACACGCCAACCCTCATTTGAGCCGCTGTCGTCACTTGCCATCCGCCAACGAAGTCTGCCAGGTTGCTGAATCGCCGGTGGGTGACCACCAGGTCGTAGAAGCCCTCTGAATTGCCGCTCCAAGCCGGACGACCAGCAAATCCGGTTTACCACGATCAGTGCTGATTGTGCGGTTGTAGCCCCCCTATAACAAAGCTCTACCAGCTGCAAGAATATCTTGAAACGTGTTTCCGCCGTCGGTGCTCATCTCAAGACGCCGCCGTCGAAGCCGGGGTTGGGTCCTCGCCCGAGGCTTCGAGTTGAGATGCCGGAAGGTCAAACGTGGTGACGCCCCTTCAAAACCGATCTGAAACGAGTCGAGGCAAAACATCGCTCGACTGCCGGATCATCGATAAACGCAGCATTGGGAGGTGTATCCACAGGCGGCATTGGCACTCGGAATCGGATGTGACCCACAATGGCGGCGGACCCTGTGCGTTCGCCGCCGTCCAATCAGGAGGCAGCGTCGGCGGCGTCACACCATCGAAGTTCTCGGTTGTTGTCAGCTGAAACCAACAGGGAAAACACTGCAGCGGGCCTGAATTGCAGGGACAGCGGCAAATCGAGCGGCTGGCCATGGGCATTGTTCAGCGGCCCTGCATCTCCGCACAGCGTGGAAGAGATGATGCGCCGCGTTATCCGACTGTCCGGCTACCAGCAATATCATGGCGCAGGTCTGGCCAGCCGCACCATCTTTAATGCCATGGCGCCCGCGATATGCGGAGTCGCCATCGACGATGCCGTCGGCAATGCTGACATAGGCAGTTGTCGCTGGCTGTTGCCGGCCCGAACGAATGTTTGTGCCAGCGCGGTGATGTCAGGCTTTATCCGATTGCTTCCGTCGAGCTGTAACCGGACCGCGGCTGCTAAAGAAAGCAATGGTATCGGTGCCGGTGTTCAAGGCTCCAACTGTGTAGGAGGCCGCATAAAAGGATGGTGGATCTGATCACAGTGGAACAATCGGATCCGGCGTTGCCCGGCAGCGACCACCATCATGATACCGGCGGCCGCTTGAGCTTCAACGGCAGCTTGCAACGTGGTGGCCGACACAACCTTCCGAGGCGGGCAACCCCAGGAGTTAATGGTAACGTCAGGCGCCTTGGTCGGGTCGCCTTGGTTCGGGTCGCCGCCGACCGGGTAAGGCGCCAGGAAAAATTCCATGCACTCGATGTATCTGGCCGGTGTGCCAATGCCCACGTCCATGTTGCGGCAACCGATCCACTTGGCGCCAGGCGCCATTCCAATCTGGTTCGCGCCACCGTCGTCGCCGATCGCTGTGCCAGTGGTGTGAGTCCATGGAAGAAGTCATCGCAAGGCTGTGGCGAGATCGTTACCGCAGGGTTGCCGACGCCGTCATGGATGGAGTCGTGCCAGTTGAAATCGTGATCGCGCGTTACTGCCGTCCCACCCGCGGTAGTGAGGCTTCGAGCGCGTTGTGCGTCCAGCGAATGCCCGTGTCAGCGCTCCGCCACCACAATATCCTGCCCGGTGAATCCGAGCGCCCAGACGTCAGGCGCGTGCGTGTAAGTGATGCCCGGTTCGATCGTCGCCGGCATCTTCGAGCTGCGAAGAGTCCTCGACAGCGAAAGGCCTGGTTGAGGAAGATCATTCTGGATATGCGGATTGCCTTCTACGCCGCGCCACGTCCGGGACGCGCTGCCAACGCTTCGGCGATCTCGCGCGCTGCCCTCTCACTAGAATTGCGTTCACGATGTAGAAGGACGATGCTCAAGCCCGCGTTCGCGCAGCCATTGCAGGATTGAACCCTGCGTAGTCTGGCTCTTGTTCAACAGAGCATCGTGCACATAGCAGCCTTTTTCGGCCTTCGTGCTGCAGCTCGGCCGCGCGCGCTCAGGTCGGCCTGATCAGCCAGCACGACGAAAAATTCCGCCTGCTGGCCGTTGGCAGTCGTGTTCCATGACCCACGGCGCGATCTTGTTCGCAACGTTCACCGGGTTGCCCCCAACACGGCTAATCGCGCGCAAAGAGCCGATCGCTCCTAATGCAGCTATGCCAGCGGCCCAGAAAGAGTAATAAACACCGACTGCAAGCGCGACCGCACGAATCTGTTGTTTTGACTTGTTAGCAATACGTAGC
>ERZ1370068.1225-contig-11117_pt1 | contig 49377 bp, 97 predicted proteins | sample MGYA00561227_ERZ1370068 | MGnify/ENA primary metagenome ERZ1370068 (study PRJEB38410, sample SAMEA6850437) | metagenome | study: Metagenomic assessment of the ecological functions of the soil: analysis of the soil microbiota associated with the... | reverse complement strand
GCGGCGGTGACCGCTCTGCAGTGAGATCACTGCCGATCGTGTCGGGATGCAGGCCCAGGTCCGCCTCGCGCTGGGCGACTCTGCAACCAAAATTGCCGGCACCCAGGGCAGGATCTAACACCACCCCGCTGTCGCGCCTCTTGCAGCCCTGGTACGAGCCGCGTCCTGGCTCATTCCAGCATGACCCTGCCGGTGTGTGGCGTGGCGAGGTGCGTGAGGATATCCCCGGCTCAAAACTCAGGAGGAAGCGAGTGACCTCCGACGCTCTGTGGTAGTCCGTCGTGCGGTCGCCTATATGGGACCATGAGGAGGCAGATGGTGCTCACGGGCAATGGCCTTACAGCGGCGCACGAGCTCTTCCCCGCGTGTCTGCGGGCAACGGGGCCGACCAGGCGCAGTTTGAAGCCGCGGATCAGCCCCGATTTCGCCTCAATGCAAGCGGCGATGCTTGGGGTCCACGCCGTCCATCTGCGCGACGTCCGCAATGCCTGGCACTGGTGTGCGCATAGCTGCCAACATTGACAGAGGGGATCACGCGTGCGTCCTGACGCGCGGCAGGATGTGGATAGGAAGACGCCGATGTTTGCCACCTCCTACCGACCCACAGTCAGGCCGTGGTGACGCCAGCGTGCACGCCGGCGATGTCGGGATCGCAGCATTCCATGCCGACCCCAAGGGTCGTGGCGCCATAGGCTACGTGTGCGTGCAGGTCAATGAGGCCCGGCACGATATACCGCTGCGAGCCGCGCACCTCGATGATGCGCCTGGCCTCTGCGGCGGGATGTCTGGCTGCATGGCGGTTATGCGCCCGCCGGTGATCCTGATATCCAGCTTGCCGTCTCATGTTCTGGCCCGGGGCCAAGCACATGGCCGCCCTTCACTAATAAGTCATAAGGCACAGTGTCCCTCCTTGCTCCACAGCCGCCATCCCGCGATCCTTTTATCATGCAATCTCACTATTCCCAGATCTCCTTGCTGCATGCGTTCTCCTTCAGCCCTCTTTCCCTAGCCGCCTTTTCTCGATCATATCCCCACGTCTCCTGGCGGTCCTACTATATCCCGGCCTACGGTGCGTGTCTAGCTTCATAGCCCTGATTACGTGCCACGTAATTGCACGCGTTCCCCAGAAGCGCGATAGTCTCCCTGCGTGACGCAGAACCCTTCTCTAGGAGCCGTCTATGACCGCCGAGTATGTGTCTCAATTTGTTGCCGATCCCTCTCCCATTCGCCAAGTTACTTGGGCTCGAACTCGTCACCGTCACCCCGGAGCGTGTGGAAGCCGTACTGCAAGTCCGGGAGGAACTCTGCACACGTCCGGCTGTGCTGCATGGGGGGCAGTGATGGCGCTCGCTGATACGTTAGGAGCCATTGCCACCGTGGCCAATCTGGCGGAGGGCGCGACAACTACTACCATCGAAAGCAGAACAAACTTCTTCGCCGCCATCCCGGTCGGCGATACAGCCCGGGCTGAATGCACGCCCCTGCATCGCGCCGCACCACCATGGTGTGGCAGACCCGGAGTCACGCGTTAGCGATGGGCGGGTCGCAGCATTGGTCATCAGACGCAGTTGGTGCTGCTCGGCGACGCGGTAGCCCTATGGAGGTGAGACGCCTATGGACGTGCATATCTATATTGGAGTGACAGACCTCGAACATGGTATTGCGTTCTACACCCAGGGCCTGGGGCTTCGCTTGCGCCGTCGCTTGCGCCCCAATTGGGTCGAGCTGGAGGGAGCATCCGTGCCCTATCTTCTTGTTGGTGTCAAACAGACCACAGGACTTCGCAGGACCATGGACCGTGCATCTCGACTTCTGTCATCGACGACCTCGATGCCGCCGTCCAGCAGGCCCAGAATGCCAGCGCAGTAGTTGGATCGCGCTCTGCAAGAGCGCGAGTGGGGGAGAATGGCCAATATGACTGATCCGTTTGGCAATAGCTTTGACCTGATTGAGTTCGCTGCAGGCGGCTACGACAATATTGCGCAGACGCCGTGAGCTTGGGCAGGCGCGGTGACCGGTGCCGCACCTGTCTCATGCACAGACCTGGGAGCTACTCCAGGCCCCAGGCATGGTACACACTCGCGGCCACGGCCTGAATCATGGGGTCGTGGGCTCGCTGCCGCGCATACGCAACGGACAGGTCACACCACAGGGGCGGCGTGTCCCAGATCACGAGTTTGCCTGCCTGCATAGCGGCCTGGGCTTCGCTACGCTCTAACAAGGCGAGTCCCACTCCGGCGCTCACGAGAGCACATTTCGTCGCCTCATCATGCGTGAGCACCAACGCGGTGATAGTCGAGCTGCCGATGCGTAAAGAGCTGATCAACCAGGTCTTGAAACGGGCAATAGGCGTCGGCATAGAGCCACGGCAGGGTGGCGAGATCTTCCCATCCGGCCTGGGCGACTTGCTGCGCCCACCGTATGGGGACAGCGATCACCAGTTCGACCACGTCCACACGCCGGGCGATGAGGGCGGTATCGGTGATGGGACCAAAGACATAGCCTATATCCAGTGCTGCCGTATGCAGAGCCTCTAAAATCTTGCCAGACACGGAGGCGACCAACTGCAGGGTGATCCCTGGAGAGGTGCTCTGGAGATGCACCGCAATGGCTCCCACACGTAACGCCTCGGGGGTGGCATTGAGCCCAAAGCTGACCTGCCCAACAAGGTGGGCTTGCAGTCGCGCCGCCTCACTGACCATGGCGCCGCGGCCTGGAGAGTATGCCTCGGCCTTCGATACGTAAGAGGGTGCCATGATCCGTCAGGCCCATGCCTTGCGAGGTACGGACAAATAACTGGACGTGCAGTTCTTCCTCAAGGTGCTTGATCTGGGCACTCACTGACGGTGGCGTCAGCCCTAACCGGGCCGCGGCTCTGGTGACATTGCCTTCCGCAGCGACCACGATAAACGTCCGCAACTGATACAGCTCCATGCGAGAGGCTCCTGGGCCCTCTAGGCCTTGCCGCGCGTGCCCGGCGGGCATGAGATTTTGCCGAATGCCGCGTTCACAAGAAACGCATTCCATTTGCGCGCTGCGTTTGTATCATCATTATTATCACTGACGTTCTCAGGCTTGTGAAGGAGGAGATACGCTATGGATCATGCAGCGGTTATGTCGTCCTACGTCCTGAGCACCCCGGCAGCACCGAGTGACGAGGCCTATGCGTTCTTTCAGCGCAAGCTGCGCTTACGAGACCGACCCATCAGATGTCTACCGAGACATGCAGCAAGAGGTAGAATACGTTTGTGGTGCTCGATGTGCGCAGTCCCGAAGCCTATGCCAAGAGCCACGTGCCGGGTGCGCTGCATCTGCCCCACACCGCGATGAACGCCGCCACCACCGCCGCCCTACTCGCCGATAAACTCCTGGTGGTGTATTGTTGCGCCCAGGCTGTAATGGTGCGACCAAGGCCGCCATGCAGTTGAGTGCCCTCGGCTTTACCGTGAAAGAGATGATTGGCGGTATCGAGTACTGGGAAGATCGTGAACGCTATCCGGTCGAGCGCGGTAGATAGACACGATAGGCATGGCATGCACCTGCACAGATTTTTACTTGACTACTGTACATTTGTACACTACATTGTCTCCCCAGACGTCGCGCGACAGTGGTTGTCATGTCCCCCTATTCCACAGGAGTCGAGCCATGTCTGAAAATGCTATGTTCCGCCACGGAGCATTCGGTTGGTGTGAACTGATGACCACCGACGTAGAGGCCGCTAAACGGTTCTATACAGAGCTATTGGGGTGGACCACAGAAGAAGTGCCTGGCATGTCCTACACAATTGTGAAAACGGGCGGTACCGGAGTTGGCGGCATCATGTCTTGCCCGCCGCAGCTGCTGGCACCCCGCCCTGGTGGGGCACCTATGTTACCGTGGACGATGTAGACGCCACGGCCCGCAAGGCGCAAGAACTCGGTGCCAAAACCATCATGCCCATTGACCGACATCCCGAACGTCGGCCGCTTTTACACCTTCCAGGATCCGCAGGGAGCGGTCATCTCCATCATTACCTATCAGTCGCATGCAGGGAGCCACCGTATAGGCGTGCAGGCGGGGCACGGGCTCTCCGTGCCCCCGCGCTAGCAAGCGTGTCGGCCACTCACTTTGCAGCCGAGGCGTTTTACGTCATTGCAAGCCGTAGAACGCCTTCGCACCACCAGCCAATACACCCCGTTTCGTCTCTGCTGAGAGCTCCGGTCGATTGGCGATCATGGCCGGGGCTCCAGGGAAAAACCCATCAGGATGCGGATAGTCCGTGGCCCACAGAATTTTGTTGGGGCCAATGTAATCTGCCAGCACGTTCAGGCTAGCCCTCGACGGGCTCAAAGGAAATCCAGCAGTTACGCTGGAAGAGCTCGCTGGGCCGCGTGCGCAATCCCGAATCATTAAAGCCCTGGTCGTCGAAATGACGATCCATGCGATCCAGCCATGGGGCAATCCAGCCGCCACCCGACTCCAAGAAACCGATGCGGACCTTGGGAAAACGCTCACACACCCCGCCCCAGATGACGCTCAGGGCCACGAGCATCATTTCCATGGTATGCGAGATAATGTGCTTGGCGCCACGACTGGTAAAGCGATCAACGCCCACCGTCGGCATGCCGCTCGCCCCGCCTTCGTGGAAGCCGATGCAGAAATCGAGTTCCTGTGCCTCAGCCCAGAAGGGGTCGTAGTCGGGGTGCCCCGCCATACGATCATTGTACGGGTTCGGCCGCAGGAAACCGCCCCGCATGCCCAGTTCCTTGCGAGCAAAGCGCATCTCTTCAATGGCATAGTCAATCGATTGCATCGGCAGCATGGCGACTGGAAAGAGTCGATCGGGTACGGCGCACAGTAGTCCGCCAGCCAGCGATTATAGGCCCGGCACATGGCCCAGGCTAGCTCGGGGTCGGTCGACCGACCCTGAAAAGAGCCCGATGCTGGGATACAAAAAGGCTGCGTCAATGCCATCCAGGTCGAGATCTTTGATGCGCTCGTGGGGATCAAACCCGCCTTTGCGGCCTTCGGTGTACTTCATGTTCTCCGACGCCCGACCGTCACGCAGGCCAATGCCCCCAAAAATCCTAAGCCTCTGGGGCCGCCGATGATTTTCCCGTCAATGTTCAAGCGATCTTTGCCGTCGGTATCCGTAAACATGCGCGGCGCCCGCGCGCGATACTGGGGATCCATGTAATTGTCCCACAGGTCGACTGGCTCAAGAATATGCCCATCTGCATCGATCACCTTGTAGTCGCGCCCCATAGTTCCCGCCTCCTCATCGTCAAAAACCTACCGTTGAGGTCGAAACGCCTGCTGCCATATTGGCATCTGTGTGGAGAGAATGCAAGAAGAAGTCTCACGGTGACATGGTTTTCAGGGACCAGACAATGCTATTGTCAGCATACCCTGGGACGCCATGCCAGGCGTTCCGGGCAGATGCCTTTGTCTGAACATAGATGGGTACGAGTCAGGAGGAAAAGCTATGGAATTCGAGGATGTCCGTCCGTTTCTGCAGCGCCATCACCGCGGCGTCATCACCACATATCGGCCCAACGGCGCCATGCACGCCAGCATCGTCGTCTGTGGGGCGTACCAGGGCCAGGCGGCGTTTGTCATTGTCCGCGGCACCTCGGTGAAAGCGCGGCACTTGCGTCGCGATCCCCGCTGTACGGTGCTGGCGGTCACCGACGACTGGCGGAGCTGGGCGAGTGTCGAGGGCGAGGCGCAGTTGTTCGATGCGCGGAACACCGAAGCCGAGCAACTCCGGCGCATGCTGCGTGAGGTCTTTCGCGCCTGCGGTGACAAGGAGCATCCGGATTGGGAGGAGTACGACCGGGCTATGCGCGCGCAGGACGCCGTCATTGTCCTGGTGCGTCCGCAGCGGGTCTATGGCCTCGTGCGGTAAGGAGGGAGGCCGATGGACTTCGGTATCGTCACGGCCAAGGTGGATGAAATTGGCTACATCACCCACGCCGAAAACCTCGGATACACGCATTGTTGGGTCACGGACAGTCAGATGATCCGCTCCAATTGCTGGGCCGTGCTGGCGCTAGCAGCGCAACAGACCCGTACCATGCGCCTGGGCACCGGAGTAAATGTCCCAGGCTTACGCCTGGCCCCAGTGACGGCCAATGGCATTGCCACCATCAACCGGCTGGCGCCGGGGCGCTGTTTCATCAGTCTGGGTACAGGCCACACGGCCATGCGCATGCTAGGGCCAGAGACCGATGCCGTTAAAACCGTTTCGTGAATATATCCGCGTGGTGCGGGCGCTGCTCAATGGGGAAGAGGTCGATTACACCCTCAACGGTGCCACGCATCGTATCCGCTTCCAGATGCGCGAACACCACTTTATTGATCTGGATCATTCCATCAAGCTGTATGTGGCGGCGTTTGGGCCCAAAGCGCAGGCCCTGGTCTGGCGAACTGGGGGACGGCTTAGTGTCTGGCCTGCCGCGCGGCGGCACCGTACCCAGCATGCTGGCCAACGCCCGCGCTGGCGCAGCCCGCGTGGGGCCGTACCCTCGGAGCCGATTTCCAGGTGTCGGCGATGGTCACCCTGGTGTTGCTGCACCCGGGAGAAGCGCTCACCTCCGAACGCATCATCGCCGAAAGCGGCGCGGCCGTCATCACCGGGCTCCATTACCTGGTCGCCCGCCATCTGGAAACCGGCGCGGAGCCGCCAGAGTATGCCAGGCCCATCTGGAAAGGCTACATGGCCTGGCTCAATGAGACGCCCCCGGAGGTGCGGCACCAGCGTTTACACAATAGCCATTACAGTTTCGTTGATCCAGAAGAAGCGCGTTTTATCACGCCGGACCTGATCAAGGCCACCTGCTTGACTGGCACCCCAGAGGAGCTGGTCGAGCAGTTACAGACCCTGGAACAGCAGGGACTCAATCAGATCATGCTCTACCCGCCCTTGAACCGGCAATATCGGGTCATCGAAGATTTTGCTGAGCGTGTCAGCGTCACGCCTATGAACGAGGGGACTGTACATGAGTTGGGAACGCGTCGACGAGGGCTGGGGCCGGCGTGCTGCCGAATTTGCGTATCTTATTGAGAATTTACACTGGCGAGAGTATCAACACCTCCTCGACCAGATGGGCGTAGGTCAGGGACGCCGCTACCTCGACATTGCTTGTGGCGGCGGTCTGGCTGTACGACTGGCGTGTGAGCGCGGTGCCACCGCCACTGGTCTCGACGCTGCACCACGGCTCACGGCCATTGCGGCGGCGCGCTCTCCTGGAGCCGCTATCAAGACTGGCGACATGTTTCACTTGCCATTTGCTGACGCGAGCTTCGATGTGGCCACGAGCTTCCGAGGCATCTGGGGCAACTGTCTCGGCGCCTTATGTGAGGCCCGCCGCGTCGTCCGCGCGGGCGGCAAGGTCGGCTTGAGCTTCTGGGGCAATCAGCGCAGGATGGAAGCCTATCCTTTATTCGCCGTGCTCGGCCAGACCTCCCAGACAGAACGCGACAATACGGGGACCATGGTCAATATTGGCCGCCCAGGTATTGCTGAGCAGCTCATGACCGAGGCGGGGCTGGTACCTGGCACGCGCACGAGCCTGCGGCTGCACTGGGAATTTCCAGACGTCGAACTCGCCGCCCGTGCTCTAGCATCCACCGGTCCCGCCTACCTCGCCATCCAGCATGTCGGCGAGGAGGCGTTCATGGCGTCAGCACGGGAAGCCGCTGCGGGCCTCTACGTCGAGGGTGTCGGTGTGCGGGCTGAGGTGGAGCTTGCAGTTTCTCGTGGGTGTTGTCCCAGACTGACACGCCTCGCACCTCTCTGTCTCTCTGCCTCCCACGTCTCCCGTTAAAAGACCGCGATGGGATTCAGTGGCGAACCCGTGCCGTTGAAGAGCCGTAAGCGGCCCCACGCACATCATAAACTCCCAGCGCTGGCGCTGGCGGCACGCCTCGGCCAGGTCTTCCAGATTGGCATTATCCAGAATCCACAGGCCCATCGCCACAATGCCCACCTGGTGAATGGGGTTCGAGAGGCGGTTATACTGCGGCGGCATCACGTCATTGCCCGTATCGGAGCAGATCATGGCGATACCGCGCTGGTGGAACAGCGGGAGGCAGGCCGCCTGGCACGCTGTGGAGCCTGCCGCCGCTGGATCGACAGGCTCTTCCTGATTGCGCCGGTGCAATTGCCCGGTGCGCACCATCAAAATATCGCCCGCCTCTACCCGAAAGCCGCACCGCTGCTCAGCCGCCTCGATATCCTGCGGCATCACTCCCTCGCCGCGTTCCACCCAGTTGGTGCCGCGGATCATGGGCACGTCCACCAGCACGCCACGCGTGATAATGCCATCCTTCGCCACCTCGACCGATTCGACAGTCGCCCCCAGACTGGTGGAGACCAGGTGCGCCGGTCGGGCCGTTGTACATCTTGCCTTCCCAGAAGAAATGCGCCAGGCTATCCAGGTGGGTGATGGTGTGGCCGTGGAAGATCATGCCAAAGAAATCGACTGAGACTTGATTGCGCCGGTTGCTCACCTTCTCGCCACTGGCCCAGCCCTCACCGCTTTCCACCATGTAATGGATGGGCGGCGCAGGAGAGTCAGGCCCGGCGTCATAGCGAATGGTGCGCGCACAACTGATCGTCACGCCCTCACGCACCAGGCCCGTGGCGCGCCGGGTCTTCTCCGGGGTCAAGAAGTTCAGCGTGCCGAGCTGGTCTTCCACCCCCAGCGCCCCCAATTACTCAGAGTGCGAAAGTATTCGAGGACAGTTTCTTCGGTTGGTATGCCCTGCTGCATAGTTCCTCCTCGACGTTGGTATGGATACAGGCCACCATTGTACGGTGCATCGCCAGGGACCTCAAGGCGCAGACGCAATGCCGCGCTGGCCAGCCCTGGCTACAGATGCGTATGGGCCGGCAAGTCACCGTGGACATGTTCCGCGACACGATGGTGCTCTTCGCCTGAGGCGTCCAGCTGGCGGTCCACGAAGGACCGCGTAACGGCCCCAGCCCGACGTGGAGGTCGTGGCACAGCGCTCGGACCAGCGCTGCCGTGGGCAGCGGCAGAGGCGCCGGCCCGTCGCCGTAGGCATGATCCGCGACACGATGGTGCCCGCCCGAGGCGTCCAGTGATCCATGGTGGGGACTCGCCAGAAGCGTAACCTCCATAGTGCTGGGATGTCGTAGACTACCACAGCCGCAACTACCGCGAGAGCCTAGTGGAGCACGGCGGAAATTCTCCGCCAGTGTCTATGTCCGATGCACCAGCAAAAGAGCTGATGATCCACCCCGCCAAACTGGCGGGGCAATTGCGGTGCGCAGCACTAGCGGCATTCCCGCAGCGTATCCTGCACCTCGAACTCAGCGCGGCACGACCACTGCACGGTCCCACCCTGAGGCGTAGGCATGAAATACACGCGATTATGGTCACCGAGTTTATCCTGCTTGACGTACAGGACAATCACGCCAGTGTCTGGCTCGATTTCGATCTGCGAGGCGATGGGAGCCGCTTCCAATGAGGCAAAGGCATCGGAGATCTCGTCTTCCGTGGGGAAACGGCCCTGCGCCACATAGAATTCGGCCATCACCGTCTTGAAGGCTGCGACCTGGGACAGCTGCCGCCCAATCTCAGTGTGACGGCGGTACTCCAGGAGATTCGGGACCGCGATAGCCGCGAGCATGCCAACCATGGCGACAGTCCGCACGCCACCAATAAGGAAGAGGACTTCCAAGGGATTACTCTCATACGTCGCTTCCAGGGCAAGCCGGTTCGCACTTGAGGTAAATTTTACCCCGTAGCTGCCACGTTGAGGCAACTTGACCTCCATGGCAGAAGGGAGAGTAAACAGGTCGAGCGGTTGCCCGGCCAGGTCGCCGAGGCTTTGGCAGGACCTGCAGGTACGCCGTATAGATCAGCTTGGGGATGCCCTCTACCTGGGCTGGAGGCGATAAAGAACGCATCGTCACCGGGCAGCTTCTGGACGTCTTTGAGCCAGGATTTGATCGGCGTTTTCGTGGCGATGCGGTCGCGATCGACGAGCACCTGCGGTATCTGGGCGAAGATCAGATACTGGCCATCCATTTTCCAGTACAGATGCCCCGGCACAAAGGCAAACAAGCGCCACCACAGCCGCTCCACAGGGGTGGCGCCCATCTTGGCCCGGAGCTCAGGGTAGGCGTACGCCACAATCTCCTCGATATCGGGAAACGTCAGGTGGGCATACGTCTGCCCATGCAGTTCGCGCTGCTCGTAGCGGAAGCCATACTTATTTTGCAGCACCTCCAGCAAGGTGGCAAATTTTTCCGGATCGCGCAGGCGTAACACACTGTACTGCCCTGCAGCATCGGCAACATAAGGCGAGTTCAGGACCAAAGAGATTGAGCCAGTCGTCGAAACGTAACCCGGTGGCAGCGAGTACGCTGTCTTTGAAAGGCTGGAGCTGCTCGTCCACATCGGGAATGTTCGTCTTGACGAAGGCTTCTGCCTGCTGCCAATCGCTGGCGTTGGGCAAACCGAGCATGACCAGTCCTCTGGGGCCCTGCGGCATCAAAAGCGAGCGGTGCCTCGACGGCCGGCAGCACGGTGCGCACGCCCACCCTGGGCATAGCGAGCACAAGCTTGAAGCGCCCTTTGCCAGCGCTCACGCCCATGCCAAGCGCTACCTGTTGTATCGCATGCCCACCGAGCCTCTGCCACACCAGGAGCTGCTCAGGCGGGACACAGACTCTGCGCGCGCGTGAAGATCGTCTTGGCGTCGAGCCACACAAAGAACCCCTGGCCGCTCGTGTCGACCTCCGTCTCCAACGGCAGCATCGGCGCATCCACCCGTGGTTGCAAGCTCTGCAAACGTTGCATGAGCGCCGCAGGAGCAGGATTCTCGGTGGCCAGGAGAAAGAGGCGTCGGCTGGCTGTGTCAAAGGATACGAATATGGGAAATCCCATCACTTGCAGGCGCCCAACACCATGCCGATCCAGGGGCGTCTCTAGCTGTAGCTCCGGCTCCACTTGCGCCAGCGTCTGCAACAAAGCGTTGGCGTCGTCGCGGGTAGCGCTATGGAGCTGTACCAGAAGAAGCAGGAGGTCAGGCAACCCCACATCGCCCCCTGCGGGGCGTAAGGACCGCCAGTTCTAACGGCGAACGCACCTGGTCGAGTAAGATGCCCGGCAGCGGTCCGAGCTGGGGTTGCAGAGGCCCGAGGAGCTGTTGCACAATGGTCCCCTGGAGGGCGCTCATTGCCGCTCTCACTCCCTCTGATGCCAGTGCCTCATGCAGCATATTGCCCTTGGGCACGCCGAGCAGTCCCCAGGGATTGGCAATGCGCACGTACGCCAGCGCATCTGGCGGCAAAACCGTGCGTAGATAGGGCGTTGCCGCCAGTGTTGTGGGCAGATGAGGCTCAGCCGGTGGCTGCGTCGCGGCTCGCGCTGCCAGCGCATGCAGCCCCACACTGAGCCAGCAGGCAACCAGGAAGACATACAAAGCTCGGGATGTGTTAGGCATAGCACTCCTACCTCCTGGAGGACATGGCTGCCTCTGTCGTCATGCCTGAGGTGCCCCGTGTACGCCTGGTACTGGACGCAGCCGGCCGGCTACAGCAGCGCTATCCATACACTGCCCCCTGATGCTCTTGGTCATCTCAGAAGAGTGCTGCTGGGGTGACAATCCCCTCCAAATCTTCGTCCGTGACAGGATTGACGAGGGAGACGCCCAGTTCATTAGTGATAAACCAGTACGCCTGCTTTAAATGGTGCGTACTGTGGCTCAAAATGATGGTGAGCAGTTCGAGGACAGTCACTTCACCGCCATAATGGGCCGGGAACTACCCGGTCAAAGGCCAGCGGTGTCGTTGCTCTGCAAGAAGGCGATAATGTGCTGCCGGACGCCTTCGCCGTATGCCGCCATCGCCTCGGATGTCTGCACATCGCGGAGTCGGCACCCGCACGCCCGCATGTCGTCCGTGCTCATACTGCCGTGCTGGTGGCTGAGCCAGGCCAGCTCGGGAAGCGACAGCACGTGCATCATGGAGATCCCGCAATGTCCACTTCTCACGCCAGGGCAGGTGCTGTTGCAACTGCTCATTGGAGAGCTGTCGGATGGCGCGCCGGGTTGCTCCGAGCATCATATCGTACTTTGCCGCCAACCAGCTGGTTTTGCCAGACAGATCGACCTGGACCTCCAGGCGTAGCGCGGGGATGAGCTTTTTGGGGTAATAGCCAATGATGACCTCGTCGTCATCAATAATCGTCACGGGTAAGGCCGTAATGCCGCGGCTTTGCAAATAGGCTCGGGCAGCCTCATCTGTGGCAACATCGTGGTGTTCATACCGAACACGGTTGGACGCGAGGAACTCCTCGAGCGTCCGACAGCTGAATCAACCCGGATGGGTGTACACCTGGACCTTCATAGGATTCTCCATCACCCGGTGAGACGCAAGCTCGCTGGGTGTGACATAGTGCCATTACACCACCAGTTAGCACCTGGCGGCGCCAACCGACGCCTGTCTGGCGCGTCCAAGATATCATGCACGGTGTATTGTGCCACAATCCGGATGGCCTGACTAGCTGGTCTGAGTAGTGGGAGATGGGTTGATCGCCTCGGCTTTGCAGCGCACGGTGTTACGCGACACGCCGGTCGACATAGACTTCCCCATCTTTGAGCACCAGCTTGATGCGCTGCACATTCTGCAATACCGTGATGTTCTGTAAGGGTTCCCGTCCACCGCCACGAGGTCGGCGCGCTTCCCAGGCGTCACTGTGCCTACTTCGCCCTCCAGTCCCAGGCACTCAGCGGCCCACCCGGTGGCAGCTTGCAGGGCCTGCATGGGGGGACAGGCCGGCTTCGACCAGATACTGGAGTTCCTGGGCGTTAATGTTGTGCTCGTGCCCACCGGCATCGGTGCCAGCGACAATTTTGACGCCGGCGGCGAGCGCCTTTTGCAGGCTGGCAATGTGGTGCGGATACAGGTCACGGCCACGCGCACGCACGTGCGGAGCGCTGACTTCGCGGTGGAAGACGTACACGGTGAGGGTCGGAACAGAAGAAGGTGCCACGCTCGGCCATCATGGGGATAAGTTCGGGATCTTCGTCCAGATAACAGCCGTGCTCGATGGAGTCAACCCCGGCTTCGATGGCCATGGCGCAGGCCCGGTCCACCCAGGGCGTGGCACATGACACGCCGGCCCAGGGCGTGCGATTCCTCCACCAACGCATGCATCTCGTCCTTGGTGAAGGCGATATCTTTGGGACCGTGGCCAGGCCGGGAGCTGGCGCCACCGGTGGTGGCGCACTTAATCACATCGGCTCCGGCGCGGACCATCGAGCGCACCACCTGCTGCACTCCGTGGATACCGTTGGCCACCCCGGAAGGCAGCGTGGGGTCTAGCACAATGCAGCAATCATGGCCAGAGGGGCTGACGCGGTCGCCAATGCCGCCGGTGGGTGAAATGATACTCACCGCCAGCATCAGGCGCGGCCCTGATATTAAACCCTCTTCGACAGCCAGCTTAAAACCAATGTCAAGACCAGCGGCGTCGCGTATAGTGGTATAGCCAGTGGCCAGGGTCTGCCGCAGGACGGTGGCGGTGCGCATATGCACGGTACTGAGGGGCTCATGCAGCCCCAGCGCTGCGTGAAGGCATAGCCATGCGAGGCGAGATGATCGTGCCCGTCGATGAGGCCGGGAAGCAGCGTGAGGCCGGAGACATCAATAACGTCGGCGTGCGCCGGCCGGGAGACGGTCTGGCGTGGTCCTACGGCGCTAATCCGTCCGTCATTGATGAGTACTGCAGCATCAGGCACTGGTGCAGCGCCAGTGCCGTCGATCAGAGTGGCTCCGAGGAGCAGTTGCATAACGAGCCTCGCTTTCTAGATGTTGGACCATTACCGCCCACCGTTCACTTCGATAATGCTGCCTGAGACATAACTCGCAGCCGGGAAGCCAGAAACAACACTACTGCGGCTACCTCCTCGGGCCGACCCGGCCGGCGCAGAGGTTCCGCGGCGGTCATCGCCGCCTGTTCTCTGGCCAGCTCAAGCTGAACCATTCCAGGCTCATGACATTTCCTTCTCGGCGAGGCTCAGATGACCCCTTCCGCCTTCAGCCGTGTCAGCTCCTCAGGCGGCAAGGACAGCCACTCCTGATACACCTCAGCGTTGTGTTCCCCGAGCAGCGGTGCTGGTTGCACCTCGGTACGGGACTCCGACAACTGGACTGGATTGCCAGGCATGGTGAATTCTCCCCAGGTAGGGTGGTTGACGGTGACCACCATGCCACGTTCCTTGAGATGGGGATCGTGCAGGATCTCTCCGGCGGTCAGACATGCCCCAGTGGGCACACCAGCAGCGCCCAACTCAGCCATGACCTCGTGCTTGGTCCTGGTTAACGTCCACTGCTGCACCAGGCCATTGACCTCCTCCTTGTGTTCGCCGCGCCAGCGCGGGTTCGACCAATCCGGGTGGCCGATGAGGTCAGCGCGATCGAGCACGCAGGAGGGCATCCCACATGTGGGAGCGTACCGGCTGGACATAGATATAGACGTAATCATCAGGACCCCCTGGCTTGGCAGTGGAAGATGCCCGCCGGTGCTGTGTCCCCCAGGTCGTTGCCGCGTCGGATGACCGCATCACCTCTGGAGTAGTATTGGCGCATCTGCGACCCGGCAGTAGTTCACCACCGCATCCTGCATGGAGACCTCGACCTGCTGGCCTCTTCCCGGTCGCCTGCCGTTGCCAGAGCGCTGCCAGGATGCCCACGACGGCGTGGATACCGGTGCCGGTGTCACCGATGGTGGGGCCAGGCTTGAGCGGCGGTCCATCGGCATACCCGGTCATGGTCATGGCGCCGCCAGCTGCCTGGGCAATCATGTCAAAGCTTTTATAGCTGCTGTACGGCCCGTAGGTGCCAAAGCCCTTGATGGAGGCGTAGATCAGGCGTGGGTTGAGGCGCTCAGGGCTTCATAGCCGAAGCCGCGCTGCTCTAAAGCGCCTGGAGCCTGGTTTTCCGCCACGATATCAGCGCTTTTCACCATTTCCAGGAACATGGCACGACCCTGCGGATGCTTGAGATTCAGGGTGATGCTCTTCTTATTGGCGTTCAAGGTGAGAAAATAGCTGCTGTCGACGCCGGGCTTTTCTGGACGACCATAACGCCCCGGGTCACCCCGCGTGGGCTCCTCCACTTTGATGACTTCGGCTCCCAACCAGGCCAGCGTCTCCGTACACGACGTGCCGGCTTCAAACTGCGTGAGGTCGAGGATACGAATACCGTTCAGTGCTTTGCTCATAGTGCTTTCTCCTGTTGGGGCATCCTCACCCCCTGCAAACTCTCTCCTGAAGGGCGAGGGACGCAGGGTCGTAATTGTAACAGAAATGGCCCACGCACCCCGCATTGACTTCACAGCAGGGCACACTATGATGTCAGTCAACCATGGTAAGGCGAGCGTCGATGTCCAAAGTAGTAGCTACACCTGGAAGGGATTTGCAACGTGCCGGGAAACCAGGATGCGCCCGCAGAGATTGCCGTGATCTTTCAAGTCCTCTACGACACCCCGCAGGGCACTATACGCCTGACCGTGCAGGATTATACGCCGGCTGCCGCGGCGCAGGGTGTGCAGTGTCAAATTGGCCACCGCAAGGTAGGCGACATGGAGCGGCGCTCGCCACCGCTCAGCCTTGAGGAAGCCACACGTACTGCTGCCACCGCTGCGGCTCTCGATGGTGAGGCGCTCTACCTGCGCCTTGTCGATAGCACTGGGCGTGACCTCGCGGTCACCAAGATTGATGAGGCGCGGTGGCCCAGGGATGCGGGACCGAACACACGGTCAAAACGGTGTCGTACTGGCTGTTCGTGCCGTGAGGGCGCAGTGGTCCAGAAGCGCCTCTGGCCGGCGTCGTTAATGGCCACTGCTAAAGAGCTTGGCGATCTCTTCATCCCAAGCAAAACCGTTGAATTTCCAAATATCCCTGACTTTATAGAAGGTAAACATCCAGCGCAGGCCGGTATTTTCAAACCGCTCAACATAGACGAGGCGGAGGAAGGTATCTGCCGCTACTTCACGACGTACCAACGTAAAGCCAACGCTTTTCCCGAGTCGGTTCGCCAACAGGTTGCGCTGTTGCGCCGTCTGGGCGACCAGGGTCTCCAGTTCGTCCTCCGGGAAAGGCCAATAGGGTTTCACGCATGGTCGCAATGCCATCCATATCGCCGACAACGGCCCGCGCCAGCACCTTTTCTGCCAGTTCCTTGGCCTCCTCTGGATTGCGTAATGTGGCGCCATACGCCAGGCCCATTATCGTGAGGAGGAGCACACCACAGAGGCACACATACCGTCGTGTCATAGCGACTCCTTACGCGTCTGCCCAGCCCTCTTGCCCCAGGAGAGGAACAGAAGCGACAGGGGACAGAGCGGAGCTGCGCATAGCCGTCTCCGTGGCGGGTGATGATCAAGAGTTCCTGGCTCTTCGCACTCCCTACTGGGATGACTAAACGACCGCCTTCCGCGAGTTGCGTGAGCAGGGATGGTGGCACATGCGGTGCCGCAGCAGCAACGAGAATGCCACTGGTAAGGCGCATACGCGGGGAGGCCAAGACCGCCATCGCCGGTGCTCACCTGGACGTTGGTATACCCCAGATGCTGCAATATGGCGCCGAGCCCTCTCGGCTAAATCAGGGAAGTATTCGATCGTGTACACGTGGGCTGCCAGACGACTGAGGACTGCTGCCTGGTAGCCTGAACCAGTGCCGACCTCGAGCACGCGCTCATGCCCTTGCAGCCCCAGGCTCTGCGTCATAATAGCGACCATATAGGGCTGCGAGATCGTCTGGTCATCGGCAATCGGCAGGGGGCGGTCGCTGTACGCCTCGTGGCGCCACTCCGGTGGCACAAAGGCATGCCGCGGCACCTCTTGCATCGCTTGCAGGACACGCGTGTCCGTGATGCCGCGGCGCTGCAGTTGCCCTCGTATCATGACGAGGCGCTCGGCGGTATAATCGGGCTCCTTACGCGTACCGTTGACCGTCGCCATGGCTGGCACCCTCGCTAGAGAATTTTGGAGAGAAACGCCTGTAGACGCTCATGCCGCGGCTGGGTAAAAACTGCTCTGGCGAGCCTTCTTCCAACATTTCACCGCGGTCCATAAACACCACACGATCACTGACTTCACGGGCAAAACCCATCTCGTGCGTGACCACCACCATCGTTGTACCCTCGTGGGCCAGATGGACCATCACGTCGAGTACTTCGCCAATGACCTCCGGGTCAAGGGCGGAGGTGGGTTCATCAAACAGCATCACTTTGGGCTCCATGGTCAGCGCCCGGGCAATCGCGACACGCTGCTGTTGCCCGCCCGAGAGCTCGCCCGGATACTTCGACGCTTGCTCGGGAATGCCGACTTTGCGCAGGAAATACATGGCTTTTTCCTCGGCATCCGGTTTGGACCAACGCCGCACTTTGCGTGGTGCCAGCGTCACATTGTCGAGCACGGTCAGGTGGGGAAACAAGTTAAAAGACTGAAACACCATCCCCACCTCACGCCGGATCTGATCGATATGGCGGACGTCATCGGTCAGGGTCACCCCGTTCACTCGGATCGTGCCGCGTTGGTGCACTTCCAGCCGATTTATGCAGCGGATGAAAGTCGATTTCCCCGACCCCGAAGGACCGATAATCACCACCACCTCTTTTTCCTGCACCGTTAAGCTACAACCGCGCAGGGCGTGAAAGGTGCCGAACCATTTGTGCACGTCGATACATTCGATGATTGCTGGTCCCAGTTGCTTCCCCCTGCGGGGCCTGCATCGTTGCTCCCGCCTAGTACTGCGTACGGCTAATTACCCCGCCAGTTTGGCGGGGACTACAGATAATCCATGCGCCGCTGCACTTTCCGCCAGTTTGGCGGGTGATTCTTCCCATTGTGCTTGCTTGTGGCAAAAGCAACTCGTAAGGATTTCCACCGCGTTGTACTAACGCGTGCCCACGTCGAGGGCGTGTTCGAGACGATCGGCTCAAGCGTGACATGCTGTAGGTAAAGACGACGTACACCACAGCCGTAAAGCTAAACACTTCAAACACCACCCCACCCGTGAGGCTTTTCCATTGGGCTTGCTCGATCACACTTTTGGCAATGCCCAACAGTTCAAGCGAGCCAATGATGGTGGCCAAGGAGGTGTCCTTGAACAACGAGATACACTGGCCCACCAGCGCTGGAATCACGGCGCGCAGCGCCTGCGGCAGGATAATGTAGCGCATCGCCTGCACCCACGTCAGCCCCAGGGCCGTAGCCGCTTCATATTGGCCGCGCGGGATCGCCTGCAAGCCACCGCGCGACGTTTTCGGCAATGTAGGCCGCGGTGAACAGCGTCATACCCACCAGCAGGCGGATCAGCGTATTGGGGCGTCCCCAACTCGCCGGCAAAAACAAGGGTAACAGCAGCGCAAACATCATCAGCACCGAGACGAGAGGCACACCCCGTACCAATTCGATATAAGCAATCGCACACCAGCGGATCACGGGCAGTGCACTCTGACGCCCAAGCGCTAAGCACCAGGCCCAGCGGGAAGGAGGCCACGATGCCCACGGCAGCGAGGAGCAGCGTCAGCATGAGCCCACCCCACTGCGTTGTAGCGACAGGCGACAACCCCGTGCCTTCCATGCCGCCAAGTACAATCAGGACCACGGGCACGCTCAGGAGCCAGCCAATGTGCCACAGTCTTCTGGCGTGCGGCCAGCGCCACCTGATGCCGTAGCCGACCAGCAGCGCTACCGCGGCCCCACCTACGATGCCACGCGCCGGCCCGTCAGGAGGCAGGTGAGGAGCACGAAGCCAGTGCACAAGGGGGCGCTGACGTTCCGCATCATCCCCTGGTTGCATGCCGTACTGCCGCCACACAGCCAGGCCAGTAGGATCAGTAACACGCCGGGTCGCCAGACCTGGTCGCTGGGATAGAGCCCGACCAGAAAGAGCCGCAGATTGACGGTAACCGCCTGCCAATGCGCCACAGCAAAGATCCAGTGCCAGAGCGGCGGCACTACCAGCGCCAGTCCCCCACGAGCCCGAGGGTGAGCAGGGTATTATACCAGGTACTGAACAGGTGCACGCGCAGCCACCCCAGGAGACTCATCGACACCTGGGGCGGTGGCAATACTGGCGCATAAGACTCGGTAGGCATGGTCACCTCGTTTTCAGAGCCAAACGGCGGTTCAGCATGTTCAACACCCAGGAGATCAACAGGCTCATACTCAGGTACGTGACCATGATCATCACCACAAAGGGAATCGCCTGCCCGGTCTGGTTATTGATGGTCAGGCCGATACTGAACAGGTCAGGATACCCCACGGCAATGGCCAGGGACGAGTTTTTGGTGAGGTTCAAGTATTGATTGATCAACGGCGGAATGATGACTCTGAGGGCCTGTGGGAAGATGATCAATACAAAGGTCTGGCGGTCAGACAAGCCGAGTGCCCTGGCGGCCTCACCTTGGCCTTTGGGGTACCGCCAGGATGCCAGCACGCACGATTTCCGCAATGAAAGAGGCGGTGTACACCACGAGCCCGAACAGCAGGGCAGCGAACTCCGGACTAAGCACCATCCCACCCTGATAGTTAAAACCCGCGATATGTGGCACAGACCAGACGACAGGAGGCAGGTGTGTGGTCATCCACGTCCACAGAAAGCCACAGGCCCATAGCACCACGCACACAGCCAGACCGCGCCCCAGGGCGCGGCGCGGGAAGCTGCGCCACGACGGCGGGAGGTCATCCACCCCCATACCCCGAGACCCACTCCAATCCCGGCCAGGGAGCCATGGCTGAAAGGCACTATACGTTGCCGAGGTCTGCAGCGCCAGGCCAGCGCAATGCCGCGGTTGGACATGAGGACTGTGCCCCACAGCAGTGCGGGCCTTCACGCAGCCGTGGCAAGGTGTCGCGAATAGCGGCATAGGTGAACACGAGCCACAGGAGCAGGGGGACATTCCGGAAGGTTTCGACGTACAGCGTTGCGAGCCGTTCCAGGAGCCAGTTGCGCGACAGACGGGCGACCCCAATGCCAATGCCGAGGAGGGTCGCCAGGATAATGCCAGTCACGGCGGCGCGCAAGGTGTTCACCACACCAACACCAAAGGCCGTTAGATACGATTGCGAGGGCTGAAAAGGCAAACCTTCCGAGATGCCGAACCCGCCGGCTGGGGGAGAAAGGCAAAGGAGATGGGGATACCCTGCTTCTGCAAGTTCCCCAGCATGGTGGTGAGCAGCAGCCAGCCCAGGCCCACGACGCCTAGGGCACAGGCGACCTGGGCCAGCCAGGCCAGGACACGTACGTTGCGGTAGAATGGGATGGGCGGTGACATACGATATGGCTACCAAAACACCCTGGCCCTAGCGGAAGGGGAGGCGCGTAGAGCAAACCGCCCTGCGTCCACAGGGCGTTGACCCCGCGGGCGAGATTCAAGGGCTGCAAGTGCCGCTCGAAGATCTCCACCATAGTTACCAACCAGGCGCACCGCACGTGCCATGAAGTCGTCGCTCAGGCCTAACATGGTACCCAAACCACCTTCGGCTCCCAAGAAGCGCCGCATGTTGGGGTCCTTACTGTCCACAAAGGAGCCGATATTCTTGGACGTCACACCCGAACTCTTCCGCCTGGATAAGCCCAAACGCCACCCACTTCGATAATGTCGAGCCACTGATCATCGCCGTGACGGACTGCCGGACCGAGCGGCTCCTTCGACATCACATCCGCCAGGACGACATGGTCATTGGGCTGCTTCAGGGTCGTCTTTTGGGCCAGCAACTGCGAGACGTCTGAGGTCACGGCATCGCAACGTCCGCTGTCGTAGGCCGCATACGTTTGATCGATGGTCTCGAATACTACCGGGGTAAATTTGATTTGCAGCCGTCGGAAGTAGTCCGCCAGGTTCAATTCCGTGGTCGTGCCTGATTGCACGCAGATGGTGGCGCCATCCAGGTTTTTGCCGACTTGACCTGCGTCTTCGCCGGGATCATGAGGCCCTGACCATCGTAGAACAGAATGACACTGAAATTGAGCCCCAGGGAAGTATCGCGGCTCAGGGTCCAGGTGGTGTTACGGCTCAGGACATCGATTTCTTTCGATTGCAGGGCCGTGAAACGTGCCTGGGCCGTGACCGGACGAAACTCCACCTTCTCCGCATCATTGAAGATTGCCGCTGCCAGGGCACGGCAGTAATCCACATCAAAACCGTGCCACTTCCCGTCAGGTCCAACCGTTGCAAAGCCAGCCAGACCTGTATTCACCCCACACACGAGCTTGCCGCGGCTTTTGACCGTCTCCAGCGTGGTTTGTGCCAGGGCGATGGTGGTGCAGAGGACCAGTACACAAGAGGACAGCAAGATACACATGACGTCTCAGCATAGAGCATTCCTTCTCTGGCAGCATTGAAGGTTCTTCACCCAGTTGGTATCTATTTCCCGCCAACCTTCCCAGCCTGGCGTCTCTTTCCACTCCACGCCATACTGTTTGCCATCAGGGAGGATCATCGTGCCACGGCCGGCTTGCTCATCATCGCGCCATTCCCCGACATATTTTTGCCGTCGGCAAAGACCCATGTGCCTTTACCATGCCGTTTGTCGTCTTGCCATGCACCGATATACTGCTGGCCATCGTGCATGCGGCGTAGGTGCCCTGGCCCTGCCGTTTATCATCTTGCCAGGCCCCGACATACGTATCACCGTTCGGATAGGTTAATGTCCCCTGCCCGTGCCGTTTCCCTTCCTGCCAGGTCCCCGTGTACTGCTGACCGTTGCTCAGGGTATAGGTCCCCTGGCCATGGAACAGGCCCTCGGCAAATTCTCCCACATACTTGTCCCCGTTGGGAAAGGTCATCGTCCCCTGGCCCTGGCGCTTATCGTCTTGCCAGGCTCCCGTGTAGCGTCTGCCGTCTTTATACGTGTAGACCCCCTCCCCTGCCGCTTCCCGTTGACGGTTTCCCAACATAGACATCCCCATTGGCATAGGTCAGCGTTTGGGTCACCACCGACGTGAGAGTCTGCAACCAGCACGACGGACACAGGCCAGAGCAGTCCCAGCGTGAGCAGAGCTACCAGAGAGGTCATAGACCGCCAGTTGTATCCCAGCATATCCTGCTCCTTTGCGGCTTCATTTACCAGGCTGGGCATGCTGCGCTTCCGGTGGCTTTGGCCGCTGGCGGTCCAGCGCTCTTGCCGCTCCTAGCGAGTTCAGGCATGCTCCCTGGAGGAGGATCAATGTCGAGCGTTTTGCTGTTCTTCGCCGTGAGCAAGGGTACATGTTACCACATTTTCCCTAGCCTGAGAGCGGTATACCACCGTCCTGAGAGCTACCGAGCCTCAGCACACCTGGCCTAGATATTAATATATAAGTATATACTAAGGATACATTTTTCGACAGGCAATTGCATCCAGCACACGTCTGGCGTATGATGCGAGCTCGTGTGCGTTTGTCAGAACGCCTCTATGCACCTCTATATGGAGAGGAAGAACGTTATGCCAGTCGGAGTAGCTTGCACCTGGCCCAAAGCCGCTAGTGGGATAGGAGTACATCATGGCTGAGATCGATGGCGCGAGACTCGTGGCCCGCTGTTTGAAGCAGCAGGGCGTTGATGAGCTGTTTGGGGTGGTTGGCGTGCCAGTCACAGGCATTGCGGCGGCAGCGCCGAGCGAAGGCCTCCGGTATATTGGTACACGCCACGAGCAGGCAGCCGGTTATGCGGCCCAGGCGATGTCGTATCTCAAGGGCGCATAGGGGCCTGTATTGTCGTGTCGGGACCAGGCATGACCAATGCGATCTCGGCGCTGGGCAGTGCCTGGGCGAACTGCTGGCCTGATGCTGTTGATTGGCGGCTCGTCAATCAAGCCCTGAACCACATGGGAGATTTCCAGGCCGCCTCCACAAGTGGAGCTGGCACGCCCTTCGCGAAATGGGTGGGTCAGGCCGAGCGTATCGAACTCATCCCACGCTACATTGCCACGGCAGTGCGGCACGCTATTTCTGGACGTCCTGGACCAGTCTACCTCGACTTGCCCGGCGATATTATTGCCAGTCGTATTGAGGAGAGCCAACTCGAATACTCCGCCACGCGTCGAAGCCCCTACCACGCCGCAGGTCGATCCGTCGATAGTGAAAAAGCGCTGGCGGCCTTGCGCTCAGCCCATAATCCCCTCGCCATCATTGGCAAAGGCGCCGCCTGGGCACGCGCCGAGGAGCAGGTGCGGCGCTTCATTGAGGAGACGCAGATGCCCTTTCTGGCGTCGCCTATGGGTAGGGATGTGGTGCCGGACGATCACCCCCTGAGTGTCGCGGCGGCCCGCACGTATGCCTTACAAAACACCGATATGATTTTCCTGATTGGCGCCCGCTTGAACTGGATTATGCACTTCGGGCTGCCACCGCGCTTCCGCAAGGATGTGCGGGTCGTGCAGTTGGACATTGCGGCTGAGGAGATCGGTACCAATGTGCCCACTGAAGTTCCGCTGGTGGGTGACGCCAAAGCCGTGATGACGCAGCTCGTGGCGGCCATGGAAGAAGACCCCTGGCAGGTAGGCGGTGGACAGTCCGTGGCGGCAGGGGCTGCGGCAAGAGATGGAGTCGAAGAGGGCAGCCACGGTGCCCCTGCTGGAGTCCGACGAAGTGCCCATGAATTACTACCGCCCCCTCAAAGTGCTGCAAGATGCCCTGCCGCGTGACGCCATCATCGTCACTGAGGGCGCGAGTACCATGGATATCAGTCGGCAGGTCTTGGACAACTACGAGCCGCGCCATCGTCTCGATGCCGGCTCCTGGGGCACCATGGGTGTCGGACCGGGGTTTGCCATTGCTGCGCAAGTCGCCAACCCTGGCAAGCGCGTCATTGCCCTGGAAGGGGATGCCGCCTTTGGCTTTGACGGCATGGAGGTGGAAGTGGCAGTGCGCCACAAGCTGCCCATTACCTGGATCGTGTTCAACAACAACGGTATTGGCGGTGGCCCAGCGACGCTCCCGAGGACGCGCCGCCGCCCCGGGTGCCTTTGTTCCCAACGCCCGCTATGACAAGGTGATCGAAGCGTTCGGTGGCAAGGGCTATCATGTCGAAACGCCAGAACAGTTCCGCATAGCGCTAGAGGAGTCGTTTGCCAGCGGTGCAACGACGCTGATCAACGTGGCTATTAATCCCCAGTCCAGACGCCGAGCCCCAGCAGTTTACCTGGCTGACGAGAGGCTAACGCCTACCCGTTCGCCCGGAGGTTTTCCTGACCCGTCTGGCCTCCCTGGAGGCTTACGAGTGGGCGCTGGACGGTGTCAGGATTTTTACCATATGCCTATCTGCAGCGTATCCAGTAGTATCCATCGATGTATGCGCGACCTTACATATGCTGGGCCATCTTGCCAAGGGAGGAATCATGCGGCGTACATGGCGAATGCTCCTGGCAGCCACGCTCCTCGTAGGGTTTTGACGTCAAGCGGCGTGGGCTGGGGTCAAGGTAAAATTGCAGCTGTTTGTGGACGGCCTCATCCACCCGCTGGAGATGCTCACGGCGCCGGATGGGACAAAGCGTCGCTTCATCGTGGAGCAGTCGGGTACGATTGAGACGTGCTGCTGCCCGGACGGGACGATGCGGCCGACGCCGTTTCTCGACCTGACAGACAAGATGGTGCGGCTGAACCGTGAGTTTGACGAGCGCGGTCTGCTTGGCATGGCCTTCCATCCGAAATTCAAGGAAAATGGTAAGTTCTACGTGGTGTACTCTGGACCGTGAGTAGTGACACGCCACGGCGCGTGCGGCTGAACTTCAACTGCACGAACTATCTCTCGGAGTTCCGCGTCTCCAAGACGGATCCCAACCAGGCGGACCTGAGCACCGAGCGCATCATCTTCCGATGGCACAAGCCCCAGTTCAACCATAATGGGGGCGCTATCGCCTTTGGCCCGGACGGCTATCTGTACATTGCCACCGGGTGACGGTGGCTCCGCCAACGATAAAGCCCTGTTCCATACTGAGAAGATCGGCAACGCGCAGGACCTTAAGTCCCCGCTGGCAAAGATCCTGCGCCTTGATGTGAACTCGGGCGATCCCTACAGCATCCCGGCCGACAACCCGTTCGCGGACAGCAGGACGCGCCACCAGAAAATCTATGCCTACGGGCTGCGCAATCCCTGGCGCATGTCGTTCGATCCCGGCGGGGAGCACCAGCTGTTCACTGCTGATGTCGGCCAGAATGCCTATGAGGAAGTGGATATCATCGTCAAAGGCGCCAACTACGGCTGGAATCGCATGGAAGGCACGCATTGCTTCAATCCGGACGATCCGAACAAGCATCCGGAGACGCTGCGACAAGTCAGGCCTGACCATGCCCATTGCTGAATACGGCAACTTGAATGTCGTCAAGGATGGAAAGGCATTTCGGTCACTGGCGGCTATGTCTACCGCGGCAAGGCCATGACCCCAGCCTGCAGGGCGCCTACGTTCTTTGGCGATTGGAGCCGCCAGTTCTTACAGCCGGAAGGCTTGCTTCTGGTGGCCTTGCCGCCCAAGGAAAAGGGCGCCATGTGGACCATCGAGGACGTGGAAGTCGTGAATATGAAGTTCCACTCCTACGTGCTGGCTTTCGCCCAGGATGAGGACAACGGAGCTGTACGTGCTGACATCCGGACAACACGGCTCCCACACGGGGTGTCGACAAGATTTCACAAGATCGTGCCAGACGGACTAAGTGCTGCGCATGGCAATTGCCCCGCCAGTTTGGCAGGGCTCGTGGCGTTGTCTTGTGTGTGAGCTACGGTTTACAACCCGCCACGTATTCTACTGCGCGCTGTACTAGGCGGCTGTGAGGAGCAATGGACGTGATGCGCTGGGGATAGTCAGCCTGCTGCTCGTCCTGGGACTGGCCATGATGACGCTGCTGTTCATGCTGTTCAGGGGTTGATCCGACCGTTTGACCTCACGGACCAGACGTTCATCGCCAGGGGCGGGTCCTGTTCAATGCGCGCGCTGCGCTGGGCGCTGCCACGGTCCTGATGGCCGGCGAGGGCATGGAGGCGCCAATCCTCACCGGCAAGGCACACCTCACGACCCTGGTTTGTCTCATAATACGCTTGTTACCGGCAAGCCGGGAGGCGATGCCGAGCTGGGCGGACCGCTTCTCCAACGAAGAGCTCTGGCAGCTCACCGCCTTCGTGGTCCTCTAGGAGACCAGGCCCGGTCTAGCTCGCGGTAAGTCGCGGAGCTGTACGCGGTGCACCTCAGAGGACAGACAATGTATGGTTGCACATACCTCCCTCTGCCAGCCCCAGGACGCTCGTCCCCTGGCGACCGCGCCAGGTGTGGATTGATCGCCAGGTTGTCGATAGCCCTGTTGACGGCGAACGTGCTCGCCCATCTGCCAGATGTGCCCACTGAAGTCATCGACGGACTGCCACCGCGTCCCAGTGCCCACGAACCAGGCAGCGCTGATGACGTCGGCTAGAAGGCGCTCTACCTGACGCGCGCAGCAAGGGCCACTTCGTACGTGCTTGCCCAGGGGCAACGAGCCGTAACATGCAGAGCCAGCTGTGCTGTGGGCTGCATGATTGTTGATCTCGTCTACAACTGCAACTACGACTGCACTTACTGTTATCTGCAGAGCTACGTGAACGCGCCGTACTTGACCGTTCTATGCCAATGTTGAGCAGCTTTTCGATGAGCTGGGCACGTTCTTGCGTGCGCATCCGCAGCAGCTCGTGCGGATTGGCTCAGGAGAGTTTAGTGACAGCCTGTCGCTCGACCCGCTGACCGGCTTCTCACGTCTGCTGGTGCCGTTCGTGCGGCAGTTTCCCAATGTGCTCTTCGAGTTCAAGACCAAGAGTGACCTGGTCGATGGCCTCACTCGATCTTGATCCTGCTGGCAGAGTCATGGTCTCCTGGTCGATCAATCCAGAGCCGGTGGTGCAGCGTGAGGAACACAAGACGGCCTCCCTGGCGGCGCGGCTGCGGGCGGCACAGCGCTGTCGTGCCGCAGGATACAAGATCGGCCTGCACTTTGATCCCCTGCTCTACTACCCTGGCTGGGAGGCAGACTACGAGCCGTTTGTCGCCCAGGTTTTTAACGCTGTACCGCCAGGAGATGTGACGTACATGAGTATGGGGAGCCTGCGCTCTCCGCCAGCGCTCAAGGACGTTGTGCGGGAGCGCTTTCCCAAGAGCCGCTTGATGTATGCTGAACTCGTCCCAGGGGCTGACGGCAAAATGCGCTACTTCAAACCCCTACGTACCGAGATGTACGCCAAAATGTTCGCCTGGATACGGCGCTACACCACCGACACCGGGCTCTATCTGTGCATGGAGAGTCAAGAGATCTGGCAGAAAGTCGTTTGGGTACGCCCCAACCTGTAGCGCCGATGTGGAGCAGCACATCCAGGGCGCAGAGCGGCGAGTCAGGGTATGCCAGCGACCCAGGTGAGTACCCCTCAGTAGCCTGACGCTCCAGCCCTCGTGCAGCACTGTGAGTTCGGCAATGCGGTCGAGGCGGAAATGGCGCTCTTCCTGGCGCAAGTGGCAGAAGGCACGCAGATAGCCATGGCCGCGTTCATAGTAGACTTCCAGCGGCTGCACCACGCGCACAGTGGCGGGGGCTTTTTCCGGTTGATAGCGGAGCTGCAGGGCTTGCCAGTAGGGATCGCCTCCTGCAAGGTGGTCACCAGAGCTATGAAGTTCGTCCACTGGACGGCGACTATTGGGGTACAGCACATGCGCCAGGGTCACTGGCCCTGCTTGACGCATATCCGCCACAAAGCGCTGCCACTACCTGCCAGGTGGTGCACGACATCGGCCATGGCCCGGTGCAGGGCGGTCGGCATGACCCCGAGTTCGCTGGCAATGGCTCCAAGACTGTTGTGGAGAAAGCGATAGCGTGCCTGGGCCAGGGCCAGCGTGTCAGCCACCGCCAGGAAGGGAAATGTGTGGCCGGCCAGCTGCCATTCATGCCGTAAGAAGCCCATGTCAAAACGGGCGTTGTGCGCCACCAGCACGGCGTCCTGGAGCAAGGCGTGAATCTGCGGCAGGAGCGTGGCAAAGATGGGGGCACCGACCAGCATCGCGTCGGTAATGCCATGCACCGCGAGAGCGCCAGGGTGCATCGGGCCTCTGCGGATGCACCAGGAGATTCAAAACGGGCAATTTCGTGATCACCCTGGACCCGTAATAGGGCAATCTCACAGACGCGATCCCCCGTCGCAGGATCCAGGCCGGTGGTTTCAACGTCAACGAAGGTGAAGGCAGAGTTCGTCAAGCGGCGTGGTGGGCGATGGCCAGGTTCCCATGGGCCTCCTTATGCAGTATGCGGTCGTTAGTATGGTGCCCCCGCCAAACTGGCGGGGCAACTAGCCGTGCGCAGCACTTAGCGTTCAAGTATCACCTGGGCAATGGCGCAGGTTGCACTGTGGGCAAGCGACAGGTGGATGTGCTGAATACCTTCCGTGACACAGCGTTCCTGCAGATAGCCGTAGAGACGCAGACTGGGTTTACCCAGATCGTCGCGCCACACCTCGATATCGCGCCAACGCATGTGCTGGCGCAAGCCTGTGCCGAGGGCTTTGAGGAGCGCTTCCTTGGCGGCGAAACGCGCCGCATAACAGGCATAGGGGGATGTTGCCGACCGCAGTAGGCTTGCTCAGCGTCGGTGTACAAGCGCTCAATCAGGCGCTGTCCCGTGCGTGTAATGACCTGGGCTATGCGCTCGATCTCGATCAGGTCAACGCGCCGATGCCGTAAATCACCGTGCTGTCCTTCTGTCTGCGTCGCATCTCAGGCGTGCAAAATAAAACCGCTCGAGCGCCTGCACCAGACCATCCTCAGCATTGCTGCCTGTGACCGCATCGGCGGCCGCCTGCACCGTCAGGCACCGCATTGCCCATAGCAATGCCCAATCCAGCATAGCGGATCATGTCCAGGTCGTTATGGTCGTCCCCAACACGCGATGATCTCTTCAGGGAGTAATGCCCTGCTGCGCCGCCAGCTGCTGCAGCGCCTGCCATTTCGACACCCCGGCCTGAAGGATCTCCAGAATATACCCCTGGTAATTTTTGTTCACCAGCAGATGCACCCGTCCGCGGATCCCCAGGGTTTGTTCCACCACGAGCCGGAGTGCCTGCAAACTGGTGCCATCCGCCATGATACTCATCAGGATCACGCCGTGTGACAGTGGGCTGGCGATGTCGTCCACGATACGACAGTGGGCGAGCTGGTCCGCGAGATACTCACGCTGAAAGGGGTGGGCGCGTTCCATAGACTCGGTGAGGATATCGACGTTCTCATGGAAGGCGTCGATGTACACCAGGGGTGTGCTCAGACGGCGCAGGAGGGTGAGAGCCTGGTGATACATGTCGATTGCGTATATGGGACTGCTGCAGGTGTCTGGCCTGGAGCCAGGTCTTTGACCAGGGCGCCGTTATTGCACCACCAGCGGGGCGATTGAGCTGTAACGCACTGCGCCAGCGGGGCGAGCCGTGCCGGAAGCGCCGGCCGGTACACAAAAACCACCGTAGGCCGCGCTGCTGCACGGCGCATCACGGCATCTCTAGACTGGCTGGGCGCAGTTCTCCAGAGGGGGTCGAGGAGTGTCCCATCCACATCCAGGGCAAGCAGACGATGGTCGCATAGGGTGTCCTTTAAGTTTTCACCCAATACATCACCTCTACAAGCCAACGAGTACAGTCCAGCTCAGCCCCTGCTCGCAACGCCCGAAGCTGGGCTTCGGAGTTCCACGATGCGAGCTTCCGCTGCGCGTCGAGCTAGCCTAGGCTCACGATAGGAGCAGACGCTGCCCGCTCACCGGATCAGCAAAGCGTAACGCACCGTTTTCAAGTCTGCGGGTCAAGTCCTAACACCGTGCTGTGCAAGACCATGGTCCCATCGGGCAACGCGGTCAGCGGCATGACCTCATAATTGTCACCCATCAACTGGAACCCCTTCGAGCGGGGGCGTGAGGTAATCCTGGGTCGGATCGTATTGCACATACTCCTGCACACCGAGGAAGGCATAGATCCTCCGTTTTGACTCCTGATCCCTGCTCCTCGTGCTCCGTGAAGTGATCTCCAGCGACGAAGTCGGGCGCTTTGGGTTCATTCCACGGTAGATATGCCGAGCGGTCGCGCTTTGGAGCCCCAAAGACCACAAAGACATCAGGCGCCACAACTGCTTCGGGGTTGCCCTCCTCGTAATAAATGAAGAGATTGCCGGAAACGTACACATCAGCGCGCTCTTGAAAGTAGAGATCAAGGGCTTCAACAGCGTAGGTCAGGGGGCTTGCGCTGAGAGTCACTTTCGGCCATAGGCAGACCATCCGAGCTCGGGATACTCGATGTGGCGTATAGGAGGATAGCAAACGGAGATAACCATGGGGACTTACCTCGATACGAGGGGCTGCACGACTAACCAACGTATTGCAGAACGTAGCATACTCTGTGCGACGTCGCAAATGACAGTTCTGCGTTGGCACAGGCCATCTACTGCTCGTAGCCTCATCCCACCTGTGCCAGTGCGGCTTCCGCCTGGGGTAGCCAGAAATGCATCTCGCATGGCGGCGGTACAGGGCGATAGCGGTGGAGCAGGGCGGCGCGCGCCTGCTCGCGCTGTGCCATCGTGAGATACAGCGTGCCGAGGCCGAGGTGGCAGTGGGCCACGAGCGGGCGCATGCCGAGTTCGTCGGCCAGGGCGAGGGCCTGCCGGTAGTAGGCTTCGGCCTGCTCGCGCTCCGGAGGCTCGCGCCGCGCCGCAATCTCGCCGAGGAGGCGCAGGGCATACGCCTGGTGGCCGCGTTCCTGGTGCGCACGGGCGAGCGCCAGCGCCTGCTCGGCGAGGGCGTGCGCCTCCTCCAGGCGGCCAGCCAGCAGCTGCGCCTCCCCCAGGGAGAGACTACAGAGCGCCTGAAGGACTACCGCTTCCATTGCAATGGTCTGTTCCAGCGCCTGCGTGAGCAGCGGCACGGCGTCGGCGACGCGCCCGCCCAGGGTGTACGCCGCCCCCAAGGCCGCAGCCATCCGAGGGAAATAGAGCCGGGAGGTCCGCGTCCTGACAGATGCCCACGGCCCGTTCGAGCAGGGAGAGCGCCCTGTGCAGGTCGCCTTGGCGGAGGACCAGCAGACCAATCCCCCAAGAGGCAGCCATGAGGCTCCCGGGGTGAGCAACCGCCTCGGCAATCCGCAGCCCTTCTGTCCCGACGGGCACTGCCTCGGCGAACGTGCCCAGCTCGGCATGGCACCAGGCGAGGCAGGCACAGGAGATCACGGCGGGCAGGAAGACCTGGCCGAAGCGCTCGCGGCGCCGCGCCCCGTCGAGGGACGCCACGGTCTGCCCGAGGCAGTCGATCGCCCGACGATAGTCGCCCTGGGCATGGTAGGCGTAGCCGAGGTGCTGGTTCGCCAGCGCGTGCAGGACGACATCCCCGCCGGCCGTGGCGAGCGCGAGGGCGCGCTGGGCGGCGGCGATGGCCTGGTCATACGCGCCCATGATGTCAGAAATAGAGTGACAGAAAGCGCGAGACCTGTCCCAGCCGACGCGGGTCATCGAGGGCCTCGGCGAGGGCCTCGGCCTCGCGCAGATACGCCAGGATACGCCCAGAGTCGCCAGACGGCAGGAGCGCCGTGCGCAGGGCGAGCCGGAGATCGATGGCCTGCTCGCGTGTGTCGCGCTGCTCTGGCAGATGCGGGAGGGCACTGAGCGCCTGCTCGAAGTACCCCACGGCCTCGCGGTAGGCCGACCGCGCCAGTGGCCTTCTCCCCGCCTGCCGGACAGTACGCCAGAGCCTTGTCCCACACCTCGCCCCGCAGGGCGTGGTGCGCCAGCCGTTCGACCTGCTCGGCCAGGCGATCCCGGGATAGAGCGTCTCGAGGGCCTCGACGATCCGGGCATGGAGCACCCGCCGCCGCTCCTGGAGCAGACTGCCGTAGAGCCACCTCGTGGGTGAGGGCGTGCTTGAAGGTGTACTCGCGCTCGGGGAAGAGGCGCGTCTCGTAGAGGAACTCGGCTGCCTGGAGGTGCGCGAGGCCGCGATGCAGCGCCTCCTCGGGCAACTCGGCAATGGCGTGCAGCAGAGGGAAAGAGACCTCTGTGCCAATGACGGCGGCGGTCTGGAGCAGGCGCTTCTCCTCGGAGGGCAGGCGGTCGATACGGGCGGCCAGCACCGCCTGCACCGTGGCCGGCACCTGAATCGGTCGGGAGGGCCTGCGCCAGGCGATAAGCACCACGCTCGCCCACCAGCGCCTGGGTCTCCACTAGAGTGCGGACGCTCTCCTCCAGGAAAAAGGGATTGCCAGCGGTGCGCTCGATCAGGAGCCGCTTGAGCGGCGCCAGGCTGGCATCCTCGCCCACCAGGGCCTGGAGCAACTCCTCCAGCGCTTGCAGGTGGGAGCGGGTCGAGCCGGAGTTGGGTGTAGAAGGTTTTACTGCCCCAGCCGTGCTGGTACTCCGGGCGGTAGTTGACCAGGAGCAGAAGCTGGGCCGTCGGGAGACTCTCGATCAGGCTGTCGAGCAGGGCCTGCGTCTCCGTATCAATCCAGTGCAGATCCTCGAAGACCAGCAGCAGCGGCTGCACCTGGCTTTCGCGCAGCAGCAGGCGCTTGAGGGCCTCGAGGGTGCGCTGGCGGCGCTGGGGCGGATCGAGCTGCAAGAACGGACTGTCCTCCGGCAGCGCGTCCAGGAGACCCAGCAGCGCTGGGATCGTCTCCTGGAGCGCCTCGTCCAGCGTCAGCACCTGCCCGGTCACCTTGGCCCGGATGGTGCGGGGCTCGTCGTCGTCGTCGAGGTGGACGTAGCGCTTGAGCAGGTCAATCACCGGGAAATAGGGCGTCGCCTTACCGTAGGACACCGAGGCGCTTTCGAGCACCAGCCAGCCGTGGGTGCGGTGCGCATGGACGAACTCGTAGACCAGGCGCGACTTCCCCACGCCCAGGCTCTCCGACTACCGCCACGAGCTGGCCATGGCCCGCTCTGGCCCGCTCCAGCGCGTGGTTGAGGCGTCTCGATCTCTGTCTGCCGCCCGACAAAGCGGGTGAGCCCACGGGAGGCGGTCGCCTGCAGGCGCCGGCGCAAGGCCGTGGCCCCGGTTAGCTCGAAGACCTCCACTGGGTCAAGCCAGGCCTTTGACGGGTACTGGTCCCAGCGCCTGCACCTGCACGCAAGCCCTCGACCAGCCGCAGGGTGGCGGCCGTCAGCAGGATGCTGCCGGGGGTGGCCAGTTGTTCCATGCGGGCCGCCAGGTGCGTGGCCTGGCCGACGGCGGAGTAATCCATGTGCAAGTCATTGCCGATAGCGCGGACCACCACCTCGCCACTGTTGAGCCCGACGCGGATCTGCACCACCAGCCCATGAGAACGGCGCACCTCGTCAGCATAGCGGCGCATCGCTGCCTGCATGGTCAGGGCCGCGTAACAGGCGCGCACGGCGTGATCCTCGTGCGCCAGAGGGGCGCCAAAGAGTGCCATGATGCCGTCGCCCAGTACCTGATTGACCGTGCCTTCGTAGCGGTGCACGGCCTCCATCATGGCGTGCAGGGCCGCGTCCAGCAGGGTGCGAGCTTCTTCTGGGTCGAGGCCAGCGATCAACTCGGTGGAGCCTTTGATGTCGGCAAAGAGCACCGTGACCAGCTTGCGCTCGCCTTCCAGGGCGGTGCGGGAGTGCAGGATCTTCTCGGCGAGATACGTCAGGGGTGTAGGACAGCGGCGGGCGCTCCTGGGCGCGGGCTGGTGCTGGGAGTCGCATCCTCTGCGCTGAGCCCAGACCAATACTTCACCACCCTCATCGACGGCCAGGCGCTGGGCCTTGATGATTTCGGCCTTGAGATCCTCGATATAGTCGTCGTCGAGATCGAAGCGCCGCTTGAGAGCGCGGTACGACACGCGCCCCTGACGCTGGCAGCAGGTCGATCACGATTGGTCAGCACTTCATCGAACGTCATGCGCATGTCTCTCACATAGCGAAGGTTTCGGCGCAGGCCTGGCGTAGGCGCGCTGCGGCCTCGGGGACGCGGTGTTCGATGCCGAACGACACGCGCACGAACGGCCGCTGCGTCGCGGCAAAGTCGGGAGCGTAGACCACTGGCCCTGGCGTGCTGATGCGAGCGCGTCTCATCGGCCAGCGTTATCGTGCGCTTGTGACCAGGCCCGCCGGGGGATACATGCGGGTGCCTGGGACCACTTCCAGCTGGTAGCGCTCGTGGCACAGCGTGCCAAACTCGTCGGCCTGCAGACCAGTGCGTTCGAGCAGGCGGTCGAGGAACAGGGGCAGGTAAAACGTGTTGGCGTTGCCAGTCGACTGTGGCAGTTCGACGCCGTACTCTTCGATGCCACCGAGCGCGGCGCGGAACGTTGTGATAGCGCTGACGGATCGTTGTCGCTGTGGTCTCAGCCAGGGCCATGTGGTGCTGCAGCAGATGGGCGGCAAGCAGCAATTTGACGTTGCTGGTCGAGACCGATTCAGCCGCCTTGATCATGCGCAGGGCTTCGATCAGCTCTGCATTCGTGCAGATGGCAAAGCCCAGGCGGAAGCCTGGCAGACCAAATTTCTCGAAAAGCTGTCAATGTAGATCGTGCGCTCAGGGTCAAGACCGCCCAGCGCGCCCATGGCCTGCGGGTCGAGGGCGTTCAGAGGCGTATACCATATCCATGGCCAGCACACAGTCGTAAGGTTGCCACCGCCCGATTGATGCGCGCCACCTGCTCAGGCGTCAGGGCATAGCCAGTGGGATTGTGCGGGGTATTGAGGAGCAGCACCACGCCAACCTGGGGGTTGATCAGGGTTTCAATGCCGCGCACCATCTCCTCAGCGGAGTAGGCGGTATAGGCGATGACGCCGCAATGGGCGTTGATGAATCGTCGAGAAATAGGGATAGCACGGCGTGGGCAGAAGGACGTATTGGCGCTCGTCCTGCGGGGAACCAAGCGGCGCCACACAGGCGCGGATAACGCCATTGACGGCGTTGTGTCCGCCGTCGTACGGCACCGACGTGCTGTTCGTCCAACTCTGGACGCCCAAGCAGGCTGCCAACATGCTCGGCCATGGCCTGATTGGCCGTCGTGCTCGCCACGCGTCCCAGAATACATGGTGGCCCGTGAGACCACGCGTGGATCACTGTCGAAGTCCTGCATGATGCGCTGCCACGTGGTGTCGTCCGTAATGTTGGCAATTTCTCCAATGCCTAAGTGAAAATAGTCGGGGTCGAAAGCAAACGTCCGATAATCCCCGAAGAAGCGACGCAAATTGAGCGTCTGCAGGTTCTCACGGGCAAAATTGGTCAGGAATGATCGGTGACGCGCATAAGCTCCTTTCGCAGACCTCTAGCGCGCCCTTCAAAGACGGCAATAATAGAGCGAGGGACTCAAGGTTTGTTTCGCAGGGCAGTGAGCCTCGATTGCGCCTGCCGTGCCAATCAAGAACATCATACAGGCCTCGGGTATGGTCATCCGCAGTTGGGCAGCTCGTTCAGCGTCAAACTCGATATATCCGCTCTTGCGACTGCGGAGCAAGTTGCCCAGGAGGTTTGTCGGGAATTTCGAAGCCGGGCTCTGGCGTGAAGAGCACATCGTGGCACCCAAACTTCTCCGCACAGCTTCTTCCCACTCTACCGTCTGCCGATCTACGGGAACGCCTACCGAGATCAAGTACTGCCACCCCTCGTACAGCAGAAAGACGGATACACAGCATAGCAAAAACACTTTGCTTATGTGGAAAGACAAGCGCCTGGGAGCAGGTATGCCTCCCAGCACAACAACATATCGGGAATCATGAATTTGACGATGGTGAACTGGTGTACCGCCGCATGCTGCCGAAAAATCTCAGGAGAAGCAAGACGGACGGCAGCAGACAAGAGCACAAGAAAATCTTTCAACGGGCTGGGAATCGTGCTGGGTCTGGCGCAGAGCAGAAGCAGCGCTCAGCACCGTCAAAGCGATTGGTCAGCCCGCCCATAGACTCTACGAAGTGACCGCTAAACGTACCGAGCGAGGACGTACTGCCTGCTCAAATGCTCCGGCTGTATCCATGGAGCGGACGAGGAACCTCTCCAGCAACGCCGAGACAAAGTGCGGGCCTGGTACCCAACACAACTGGAGAAGAAGAGCGTGATCGCGAGAGCTGGCGACAGAGAGCGACCTGCCGCACAAAGGCGGGGAAGATAGCCCCGACATCTCAGTGGTGGAGCAGTCTATACACGAGGATCACCGCACAGAGAGGGACGAATAACCAATCTGTATATGTGCCCCAGAAAATCAGCACCAGGCAGGCTCCGGGTGATCCATCGTCTGTGACGCTCTCGCAGCAGAGCATGCGCCATAATCACCTCGGCAAGGTCCAACCAGCACAAAGGGCAGAAGCACCGCGATGTCCGCATACCACATGGGTCAGGAAGAATGTGAGGAGCCACGTCCTCCCAACCACAAAAACCCTGGGAGAAAGCGCCAGAGACTGCGCTCAGGTCTATTACCATGCGGCGTCTAAAGAGTAAAGGCCGCAGATCAAAAGCCCATCCGATGACGCCATGCCATACCAGCCTCCAGATATGAAAGGAAACCGGGGGTGACGTTCCCCCAAAGCTTTCACCAGTACAAAGATGGGCAGTTGCGCTCCGCAGGGAAGAGGAGACGTAGGGATGCCTGGAGACAGAGCGATGGAAACTCGATGGAGGGAGGATTTCAGAAGCTGATGCCGCGCTCGTTCCAGAAGCCGTTCTCCAGCCGGTTGTCGACGACGAGCTGTGAGTGCGCGGTGATCCATGTAAAATCACGTGTATGGTTGGTCGAAGCTGTCTCCACCTCAGGCCGATGGTGAGGGCGAAGAACGCCACGTACAGCGTAAAACCGAGAACCCAGCCTCGACGCATCTGAGGGTACCTCCCACCTCAGGAGCTTGACGGATAAGGACCGCAGGCTTAGTGGTTTATCCTCGTCCCTAACATCCAGAGAGGGTTCAGTTTTGAAGCTTCTATGTTGAGCGCATCATGCAGTGCTAAGGATGTGGAGTAAGTCATGAGGCAGTACAGAGAGCAGTACTCAACAGCATATAGAAGCAGGAAACCGCGTTCCTGGAAAAGCTCTCGGGATTCTGGACTGGACTATCGGCTTGTAAGCCGGGTTTCAGATAGTACGTGAAGAAACCAGGCGGCAACTGGCACGACGAGAATCAATTCTGCGTGATGACGCACGATGAAGCTACCTGCGAAGGGGCGCACATAGCCACGTAAAAGACACGCATGACCGATGCAAACGCTACTTCGAGTATAATATGCGAAAGGCCTGCGGTACTGCCCCGCGACCTCTCGGTCACCGATCCGACGATACTCCACATAAACGTTTTATCGTCTGCCAAAAACGCCTCGACCATCCGATGAGCCGAGATCAGTGAGAAGTGGCAGTCTGCAAGTCTAGGGTCAAACCAACCGAGGAGGACCGTGAGGATTATCACGGATTGAGAGCGCATCGAGATGAGGAATCTCTTTCGTGCGGACTGGTGGGACATTATAGATGGATACCCATCACCCAGAGGGCAAGCGCCACAGCCATCAGCATGGGATTGTTGAGGCCAAGCGGTACCAGCTCCGCTCGCGCCAGGAAATCCATTCGAGCCAGGCCAGGGGTTGGATCTTGCCAGATGGGACCGGCCGGTGTTTTCACGGGTGAAAGCGATCCCAAGGCGCGTCGGGAATCTCAGCTGAGCACATAATCACTCGACGCCACCAAGCACGTGGCGAGCAGGGCCCCGCCGACACGGAGGACACCCGCCCATGTGAACAAGGCAGGCTCATAAAACAGAGGCAGCAGAACTCCCAGCAACATGAACACGATTGCTAAACCAATGATCCATCGCTGACGATCTGAATGTACGGCCGCAAGCGCCGACTCTGATCAATCTCGAGTAGCGAGCGCATGTCGCAACCTTTCAAAAGAAACACGCCCTCTCAGTGTTGGTAGCATAATTTGTAGGGGTGAAGGGCATAGATCGTCTAAGAGACGTCACCTCACAAGAGCGCACGTTGTAGCCTCGCGAACGAGGAAAACGTTTTATACGCGCTCGGCATATCACTCTGTTCCTCTTGACGTGTCCAAGGGGCAAGGATGACACACGGCATGCCAGCGTTGAGCGCGCCCATGGCATCGACCTCTGGGCGATCGCCGACATACAGCACTTCTGTCGGGACGCAAGCCCCAGAGCGTACCAAGCGTGCAGAAATCCACTTGGGGTACGGCTTAAAGGCGTTGATCTCGGGATCCGTGGCGCACAAGGCGACGGACATCCTGTCGGCGACGCCAAGGCTCTTGAGCTTGTCCATCACGGGATAGTCTGGAGAAGACCCCAATCTGTATGCCCGGTTCTCCAGGAAGGCAACAAAAACGCCTCTAGCCCACGGCGTCGGCAGAATCGTAGATATGTCAGTGGACGTTGGTAGAGCCATTCTACCACCAGACTTTCGCAACTGCCGGTGCCCCATCCCGTCCGCTGCGCTGCTGCGATATACTGCCACTGGGCAGACACACGTCCGCTTCCCTACATTGCGCAAGCCTTCTCGCACCCTACGGAACTATATTGAGAGCGCGCCAGATGTCACACGCAGAGCTGCACGACATCCTGTATCTACCGGTAGCGCACAGAGTTCGCGAAGCCATGAAAGACCTCGGCCTCCGCTGGTAATAGAGCGTACCATCAACGTCTAAGAGCACAGCTCGGATAGGACCTGGGGCCCAAGTGAGGCAACACTCTTCCCTCACGTTGCTGTTGGCGGTGACTGGGAGCAAGATCTCTCAAGAAGTGCACGGATTTGGCTGCGCATCCTAAGGCAGCCATTGTCCCAGCTCAACCCGATCCTCTGTCCGCACATATTATGCTCAAACAGCATGGCTATATTTCATATGATGCAACCCTCTCTCCATTTTCGGCTGCGGCTGCGAAGGCTTTGTGTTAGGGTTGCCCAGCCAACGTTACCCTGTATTGACAAGGAACCCCGTGGATCTTGGACTGCGAGACAAAATTGCCCTGGGTGACCGGAGCTGGTTCAGGGATTGACAAGCTATTAGCCCTCAGCCTGGCTGGCGAGGGTGCGCGCCTGGTCGCCACGGATGTGCGCCAGGAAATCGCCAGCCGCCACCGCTGCCGCGGCGACGGCCTATGGAGGTTGAGGCCCCGGGCGTACCGCTCGACGTGACCAGCTAGTGAGCAGGCGCAAGCAGTGGTGCAAGCAGGCTGTGCAGCGCTTTGGCCGGGTGGATATCCTGGTCAATTGTGCGGGTGCCTGGCGGGTCAACTCTGTTTGTGGATTCTCAACCTGAAGACTAGGCCTTGAAGTGAACACGTGTTTCATGGGTGTGGGTGCACTGTACGCACGCTGTCCTGGATGGTATGATCGCCCAGAGGAGCGGCAAGATTGTCAACATCGCCTCAGACGCTGGTCGGGTCGGAGGAAGTGCGGCAGGCCAGTCTATTCGGAGCGAAGGCGGCGGTGATTGCGTTCCGAAGGCCGTGGCCAAAGAGGTGGGACGCTATAACATCCACGTCAATTGCGTCTGCCCGGGCTTTACCAAAAACTCCGCCACGACCGAGCGCCTTACCCCCGACCTGAAGCCCGCATCGTCAGGTTCTATCCCCTCGGCCGCCTTGGTCTCCCCGAAGATGTCGCGAAGGCTGTAACGTTTCTGGCCTCAGACTGGCGCCAACCACATCACAGGACAGGACGCTCAGTGTGAGGTGGTGGCTATACCAAGCTGGTATAGCGGCGTGGACGCTTCGGCTGGGAGAAGCGCAGCCACGACCATCAGGCCAGCGCCTGGCGCCGTATGCCTGGTTCATCATGCTGCAAGTCGTGGGTCACTAGTACTGCGTACCGGCAAATTACCCCGCCAGTTTGGCCCAGGGGACGCTCTGGCCTGCGTAAGCCATTGTGTTTGCAGGGTGTGCAGCTGGCGCAGGACTTGCGAAATGGACATCCAGTGGGGTGGTGTTTGGTATCTGGTTTTTCTTTTTGCCGTCTTTTTCCACGCCATGGTGCAAGAGTTGCCCTGGAGCCGAGGCGGTGCCGCCGCCTTCTCGGTTAGCAGTATGGTCCAGGCCATCATCTCGCCCGTGTGCGGCATGCTCATCGACCGCTGGTGCGCCCGCGCCTCCCGGTGGTGAGCGGCTTGCTGAGCATGGCCGTAGGTCTCGCCGCGTGCGGTGATCGTGCAGGCGTTGTGGCATTTCACGGTGCTGTTTGGCGTCCTGGTCTGGTCTTTCGCTGGGCGGGGCTGGCGGGAGCCACCGCCGAGCTGGCGCGTCCTGCGCCGTTAGCACTGCCAGCTCTGTTCTTCCTCCGCCATCTGGCGAGCCAGGAGACGCACGATATCACGCGTGGGAGGGACAACGCTTTCGGCCACATCGGTCGGTGAGTTCAGCGTCGCCGCCGATGTTGGCGTAGACATAGCGCCGACGCGTTGAGGTGCAGGTGGAGAGGAATCCCCTCACCGTGGTGGATTTCCAGGTCGTGCGGCGCCGTTCCCGAGGGCCCGCAGCAGGCGATGGGTGTATTGGGCAAACAGGCGCAAGCGCGTGTCGGGAATGTCGGGGAGCGGCTGCCAGTCCTGGAGGGAGATCACCTCAAAGTGCCGGCCAAATTTGCCAAACGGCGACCAGTGCGACGCGATGCCATCCCCCTCCTCAATATGGAAGCCGAGTTCGCGCATGAGGTCGACACTCTCTTGCCAGATGCTGGGGATGCTGGGCTGTCACCTCGAGGTCACGCTCGACATCCGGGAAAGCACGCGATCGGCACCAATCGCCTGGATGTGGATGTGCGGCTGCGAGGCGCCGGACTCTCTCCCCTGATGCTTGCGGATGAGCACGGACTTGACGGTCGTATTGGCCAGCGAGCGCCGCACTACCTCAGCGGCAACCCGGAACACATGATAATAGTGCTGGGCCGGCAGGGCTCCCGACCACATGAGGTCACTCAGTCCGGTCGCATCCTGGCAGGAAGTGACGCCCGTCTTCAATAATGACGTACGACTCATTTTTGCCGCCCGTACACTCCTCTGGCACCCGCGGAATAATGTTGCGAACTGACCCGGATGGCCCAATCATCGGCATGGAAGCCAGCGGGAATGCTGGTGGTGTCGTAGATCTCACCATAGGTGACACGCATGACCTCTTCCATGGTCATGGCTTCGTTGCCCGGGCAAAAGACACACGTGTTGCGCACCCGCTCCATCTCGCTCTGCAGCTCGCGGGGTGCCAGGGTGGCGGGGTGAGTCGCCATGTGTTGTGGGCTGGTCAGGTGCCGGAAGGCATGGGGCTTGCGATGGATATCATTGAAGTACGTGACCGTGCCATCAAAGGATTGCGGACCCACGAGCAGGACGCCATCCTTCATGCCGTATTCAATGCTCATACGCGCTACTTTCTCTTTCCTGACAGGGAATGTCGGTATCGGGGCTCGTGAGCGCTACGCTGTACTGTGCGGCTAGCCTACTATGCAACTCTTAGCGCGGCGAAGGTCCCCGTGGTTTCTCTGGGAGCGCGGGCTTCACCGGCCCGACTCCGGAAGCAGAGCGAGACGCCTGCGCTCCCAAGGCGCAGTACCTCTTTCCTTTGTTCGTTCATTGTGGCATGAAGAGGGCGAGCAGGAGAACGCACTGCCCCACAAGTGCCCCGCAAACATCTCACGCACAGGCCGAGGGTGAGGATCGAGTTCTGCGAGACACTCGAGGCAAATCCTGGCGCTCCTCACAGGCGCTCGCTGGGCGGAGTCACCTATGGGGCCCGCGAGGCGGCAATTCCAGCTCGACGATGCCTCTACCTCGAAGATCTGAAAGCGAAATCATCGAGGCACGCCAGCAGCGTCGATCAGGATGGGAGAGTCCTGGTCTGGACCGGCGCGGCAGGTACAACGCTGAAACCGGCTCCGCAACCTCTGCAAACAGCATCACAGTCGATCCCCCAGGGGAGACCCTCTCAGTCATCACGTTGTCTCTCTCCAGCGCGGAGTGCTGCGGACGCGCGGAACGCCGCCAGCTCACGGTCCTGTTTGTGATGTCGTGGACTCCACCGTCTTAGCCAGCCAGCTCGACCCCGAAGACCTCCGAGACGTGGTGCGCGCTTATCAACAACCTGTGCTGGGTGATCACACCGCTTTGACGGCCATATTGCTCAGTACCTCCAGGGATGGACTCCTGGTCTACTTCGGCTATCCACAGGCCCATGAGGATGACGCCCCGGCGTGCCGTGTATACCGGGAGGCTAGAGATTCTGACGGCAATGCAGCGCCTCAATATCCGCGGGGCGATATCCGGTTAGCTGTGCGCCTCGGCTCCATACCGGGTTAGTAGTGGTAGGCGAGATGGGTAGCAGTGGGCGGCAAGAGCAGCTAGCCTTGGGGGAGGGCATAACGTGGCAGCCCGGCTCAGGGACTCGCAACGCCCGATATTGTCGTCATTAGCGCGCCGCCTTCCGGCTGTTTGCAGGGTCTTTACCTGAGCGAGCTTGGTAATGCACGCCCTCTCAGGGCAGTGGCGACCGGCAGGTGTACCGGATCCTGGGAGAAAGTGCGGCGCAAAGTCGTCTGGACGTGGGGGTGTGCACCGGCAACACCTGCTTGTAGGTCGCGACGCAGAAATGACGCTGCTCCTGGGCGCTGGGCGCAGAGCCGGGATGGCATGGGCCAGAATGGTGCTGTTGAATGGCAGGCGGGTATTGGCAAATCGCACTTAGGTGGAAGTGCTGCCTGTGAGCGTGCGTATAGCGAGGGTGCAACACGGATTGTGTTTCGCTGCTTTCCTTTATCGCAAATAGTGCTCTGTACCCGGTGATCGACCACTTGCAGGGATTCCTACACTGGCACCTGGCGCGACGGGGATGCCCCTGAGACCAGGCTCGCGATCGCTGGCGCAGGCGCTACAAACATCGCGCTTGCCCTGGCGGACGTGGTGCCGCTCTTTGCCGCCCTGCTCTCCGTGCCACTACTGGAGCGCTATCCCCCGCAGAAAGCGACACCCCAAGAGCAACGGCACAAAGGCTGCTTGGTGGCGTGGCTGTTGGGGAAGGCGGGCGGAAGCCCGTCCTGGCGGTGAAAATGGGAAGATCTCCACTGGGCAGACCCCTCCACGCTGGATGTCCTGGGCTGGTACTCGAGCAAAGTTCCACAGCCCGCATACTCACTTTGCTGACGTATCGTCCGGAGTTTCGCCCACCCTGGGCCACGGCGCTCCGCTCACAGACGCAGATCACGCTCGGTGCGCCTGGGACGACCCCAGGGCGGGCGATGTTGACTAGCCTCACGGTGGCAAATCCCTGCGCCAGCAGACGTGGTCGAGCAGGTGATTGCCAAGACTGATGGGGTTTCCCTTGTTTGTTGAAGAATTGGTCAAAAGCCAGATTCTGGAATCCGGCCTTGTGCAGGGAGGGATGCCCAAGCCACTACGCGCTGACGGGTCCCTTACTCACCTCTGGCGATTCCCTCGACCCTGCACACCGACTCGCTCATGGCTCGGCTGGATCGCTTGTCAACAGCCAGGGAACTGGCCCAACTCGGCGCTTTGTCCTCGGGCGGGAGTTCTCGTACGAGTTGCTCCAGGCCGTCGCGCTGGTGGACGAGACGACGTTGCAGCAGGGGATGAGCCAGGTTGGTGGACGCTGAGCTGGTCTACCAGCGCGGTCTGCCGCCGCGTAGCTCGGTACATCTTCAAGCACGCCCTCATCCAGGATGCCGCCTATCAATCGCTCCTGAAGAGCACGCGCCAGCAGTACCATCAGCGCATTGCCCAGGTGTTGGAGTGCAGCAGTTTCCGATATTGCCGAGACCCAGCCTGAACTGCTGGCGCAGCACCACACCGAGGCAGCCTCAGCGCGCAGGCGATTGCCTACTGGCAGCGGGCTGGGCAGCAGGCGCTGCCGAGCGCTCGGCTAATCTCGAGGCGGTCAGCCATCTCGACCAGGGGGCTAGAGGTACTCAAGACCTCCCGAGACCCTCGAGCAGGGCTCCAGCTAGCAGGAACTATGCCTTGCAGACCACCTTGGCCCGGCGTTGATGGCCACCAAGGGTGTGCGAGCTCCAGAGGTGGAACGCGTGCCTACGCCCGCGCGCGGGCACTGTGCCGGCAGGTGGGGACACTCCGCAGCTCTTCCCGGTGCTGTGCGGGTCTGCATCGGTTTTATCTGCCGCGGGCAGAGTTGCAGACAGCGCGGGAGCTGGGGAGCAGCTCTCGCAGCATGGCGCAGCGCCTGCACGACCCGCAGCTGCTCCTGTAAGCCCACCGGGCGCTCGGGCAGACCTTGCTCTGGTTGGGCGATGTTGCCCTCGCCCACGACCCACTTCGACGCACAGGGTCATCGCCCTCTATGATCCCGCAGCAGCACCGCTCCCATGCCTTTCAGCTATGGCCAAGACCCAGGGGCTGTCGTGCCGTGGCCTTATGCCATGCGATCCCGCTGTGGCTCACTGGGGTACCCGGACCAGCGCCTGGAGTGGAGCCACGAGGCGCTCGCCCTGGCGCAGTAGCTGTCGCATCCCCTTAGCCTGGCCTTTGCGCTCGCCCTTAGCTGCCACTCTCTCCATCAGTTCCGCCGCAGATGTGCAGGCCACACCAGGGCGCTGGCAGGAGGCAACGGTCGCTCTCGCAACCGAGCAGGGGTTTGCAGCTGGCTGAGCACGCGGGCACGATCCTGCGGGGCTGGGCCCTCGGCCGCGCAGGGGACAGTGAGGCGGGGGCATCGTGCAGATGCGCCGAGGGTCTGGCCGCCTGGCGCGGCCACTGAGAGGTCGATGCTGCATGGTTGTGGTTTCGGCCCTGCTGGCCGAGGCGTGCGGGCAGACGGGCAGGCCGAGGATGGGCTGCGCGTGCTGGCCGAGGCGCGCTGGCAGGCGGTGCAGACAAACATGGGGAGCAGTTTCTACGAGGCCGAGCTGTGTCGGTCGACTCAGGCGAGTTGCTGCTAGCAGCGGTCCGCCGACGTCAGAGGCAGCGGAGGCAGAAGTCTGTTTCAGCAGGCCCTCGACGTTGCCCGCCGCCAAGCAGGCGAAGTCGCTGGAGCTGCGCGCCGCCGTGAGCCTGGCGTCGCCTAGTGGCAGCGCCAGGACAAGGCGCACGAAGCCCGCCAGCTACTCGCCGAGATCTACGGCTGGTTCACCGAGGGCTTTGACACCGCTGATCTCCAGGAGGCCAGGGCGTTGCTAGCAGAGTTGGCTTGCAAGCCCATGTCCCGTAAAGCCATGGCATGTGCTTACCGTCCACTACTCCTCTCGCATGACAGTCTGAAAATCGGCCAGGTTTTCTCCACGCACCGCCACTGCGAAGAGCTTCTCTAACTGTGCCTCGTCGGTAATTGTCTCCAGGTATCGCTCTAACTGTTGGTACACCGAAACTGGCGGGTCGAAACGCAACCTCAGCGCATCCAGGATGCTCTGACGACGCGCCGTAGGGCGCCTTCTGCGCGCATACGCCGCAAGGTAGGGCGTGTCTAACAGCAATCCGTCCTCTTCGAGGACGTCTCTCGACCATCGCTATCATCTCCTCTTGTGATATGAGGGCCACCAGCGCTGTCAACAGTCTACCACGCATCTCAGCATCGGACACGTTGCGTATATGCGTGACAATTTGGGGCAGCAATACGTCTGGCCTCTCGATGTGTGTCTGCCCGACGAGTGCCAGCAGTGCTGGGCGCCCTACAGCCACGAGTTCCTCGGCCTGCATCGCCCACAAACGCACAACCTGGTAGTGCCACGACAGCGTAACCGCACCATCAGGCCCGGTGAGCTGATAGTTTCCGGTGTCATCGATGCCAGCGCCACGACCCACGCAGAGCACGGCGCTCCACACGTCCAGATGGTGGGTAGACGCCAGGCGTCGCCATGTACTCCAGCATGCGCCATTTCATGGGCTGGTGGCTGACTCTCCTTGAAACTCAATATGCAACACGTGTGTACGACCGTCAGCGAGCGTGACGCGAAACACCTGATCTGCGACAAGCGTGCCGCCAGGCAATTCGACTGTGGAGCGGATGGGCTTCGCGTACGTCGGCATGCAGTAACCAGGCAGCAAAATCTGCGATAAAAGCGCTGACCAGTTGTTTGCAGCGGACTATCAAGGTCGGCCATGGTGAGACGCTCGCACGAGGCTTGTGATGACATTTGCCAATTTGGTCACCTTCTATCCCAGCCTGCTATATACGACGTGTAGTCCTGCTCAGACCCAGGCGCAGTATATAGGATACGCACGAAATGCTAAAGATCAATTGGCTCCTTTCACGAGACCACAAAAGTAGTGAACAGTTTACGTGTTTCAACCGCAGGTATCACGAGATGAAGGCAGAGTGAGGCCGCTCGGGAATTGTACCCGCAATAAGGTCCGATACGAATCAAGAGGAGGCGATTTAGGCGGCTTCAGCATCCATGGGTAACCATGGGAGAGCCGACTCTGCGCTGGGCTCTAGGAGCGCTTGGCCTGGAGGCGTCTGCGATGATGTGGGGTGCTCATGGCCATGGGGCACCAGCGTAAGCGGCGCACTTGAGGGTAACGAGGGACAGGGGGAGTCTCTTGGGTGTGCTGGAGTAACAGCGCAACCCAGTCGGCTTTTAACGTTTCCCCAGTCAAGAGTTCAATCGGTGCCTTGCCTTGTCGCTTGCCACTTTTGTAGCGACGATGGTTATGGTAAAACATGATCAAATTTAAGGTCTCTTGGGTGATTTGCCCTTTGGAACTATTGAGGGTACGGTCGGAGGAAGGAATTGACCAGTTCGACCAGCGAAGAAGCTTGCACAATGGCATCCAGTTTCTCAAAAACCATCGCTTGCAGTGGTGTAAACTGCTTCTCAAGAAGACCTTCGGCAAAATCCAGCCACTGTTGGCTCTCATGCTGATGGTAGCGTTTTGGTTTGGCCTGAGATTGGTAGGAGAGATGCGCATGGTGCCAAGCCAGGACCAGTGCATCTCATATCTGCTGGGGGACAAGGGCAAGAAGGGCGATAGGTAGGGATTCGGCTTGTTCAAAAGGGACCAAGATATCGTCAAGATGGGCGCGAAGGGGGTGAAGCAGTTTCGGCAACACCGCATCATCGATCTCTGCGATCAGGTCGAGCAGGAGCGTCAGCTCTGCGCGGACGCTTGCAACCGTACGGAGCCGCCCCCAAGGGGAACACAGGTGTAAGGCGTCGCGGAGGAGACGGAGCAGGAGATCAAGCTGATCGTATCGTGCCATGGCGTGCTCACACGCGTGGTGGGCCCGTTCATAGTGTTGGAGCCGCTTGCCCAGATTGGCCTCGCTTTTGGCGTGGTGGAATGTGTGCGCGGCCTCATCCTCCTTGGCAATGGCCGCATACGCTTTGCGCTCCAGTTGACGGCGCCGGTCAAAGAGGTCTTGAAACTCATGAAACCGGTCACACACCCATCGCGCGTCTGGGCACGCCGCGTGATAGCCCGCCATCAGGCCAAGGCCCCGATCGGAGGCCATGCCGAGGCTGTGGAAGCGATGCTCGCCCAGGTCGTCACAATGGGCTTGCCAGGTCTCGGCCGAGCGATCCGAGGCCAGTTGAATTTTCAGAATGGCCGTGCTTTGCGCCTCAATCGTAACCAAGATGGGCTGATGGCGGGCAAAAATCTCATCGCTCAGATAAAACACCACTGTGCGCTCGGCCATCGCCAGGGTCGACGGTAGCGCAGCACCGTAGTGTTGGAAGCATGCACTGAGATACCCCACGGAGTTCGGCTGGTATTGGAAATACTTTAAGATCGAGGCCAGACTCGGCAGTGAGCATTTGCCTTCCAAGCGCAACAGCAAGATGAACGGTTCAAAGAGGATTGGGGATTCCTGAGCGTGCGGCTTTTGATCGCCAAAAAGCGTTTCCAACTGGAGATTGGCAGCCCACATCAGTTGATACAGCCAGGTTCTGGAGATCTGATACTCCTGAGCAATTTGTGTCATCTTGCCATAGATGCCTTGATTGAGCCAGGCGAGCCTGACCATTTCGATGCGGGTGTGAGGTGTGAGATCATGGCGTCTGATAAACTTCATCGTACGGCCTCTGGTTGGTCGTGGATGGTGATGAATCGTGGCGATTCAGGATTGTGATTGCCATCCTATCACCGCCAGAGGTCCGCTGAAACTGTCAACTGGGATCTGAAACGAGCCGATCAATTTCTTCAATCTTCCTGCTCACGTGAGGCACCAATGATCCGGTGCTGAGACCCGTCCTGCTCCAGGAAGGAGCACACTCTATGCATGCCGATCATCTGTCCTCGCTCACTGATACACGGGGAGCCCAGCGAGAGAGGCTGACGGATCTCGACTGTTCCAGCTATAATGCTGAGACCCTAGATGTCCATTTCATAAGTTCATCACCAGTGGAGTCGCACGCACGCTTGTACGGTCTGGGGGGATAGAAGGCACGTTCAAAACGTTGAGGGCCGGGGCTGAACCACGCCCGGCCCTGCCGTTGTTGGCGCCGGGTTTGACTGAAAGGGCGTGGCCCGCACCAACGGTTGCCCGGTATAGGTCCAGCGATACGGATGAGCCTGGTGGGTATTATACACCTCCAGGTAAGTCGCACAAACGGGCTGCAAAGTCCTCGACCGAACCAAAGTCGCCCTGTTTGAGAAAACGGCGCGCCAGGACCCCGAACCACAATTCGACCTGATTGAGCCATGACCCATGTTTGGGGGTAAAGTGAAAGACATGCTTATGGGTCGGATCGCTTAGGAACGCGCGCCGCGCTACGCCCCGGCCCAGCGCCTTGGCGACGAAGGGGATATCACACCAGGCGGCGACCAGGCGGCAGACGTCCAAGCTCCAATGCGTATTGAGATTATCGACCACCCAATCATAGCGTTGCATGTCGGGCAGTTGGTGGACCACGTTGGCCAGATGCGCAGCGAAATCCGCACTGGTCCGTGTGGGGCTGAGATTCCACACCACCTGGCCCGTCGGGACGACAAAGGAGGCCAGCAACACGCGTGTGCCATGCCGGATGTATTCCTGCTCGCGCTTTTCGGGCTTGCCGGGCTGCATCAGCTGCGTGGGATGTTTGCGCTGCAAAATTTGCATGCCGGTCTTTTCGTCCGTGCAAATCACCAAGCGGCCATGCTGAAAAAACTGCAAGGCGTTGACATAGAGGTGACAGAGGTCCTGTGCCTTGGCCTCGAACGCTGGGTCATGACTATTGAGCCAGTACACGCTCCGATGGGGTTTGAGGTCGGCGTCGTCGAGAATCCGCCAAATGGTCGAGCGACTCATGGCGCACGCCGCAGCCTGATGGAATGAGCGCGGTCGTGATGTCGTCGAGGCTCCACCGCGTGGCAGTGCAGTGCGTAATCAGCCGGTTTACTGGTTGCGATGGCTACGACGGTTCACCTGGGCTGAGGGGGAAAAGCGCCGCGGCCGCCCAGAACGCGGAGCATCCTGCAGCCCGGCGAGACCCGTACGCGCGATACCGGGTGCGCCACAGGCGCA